>WUUC01198898.1_pt1 | contig 23127 bp, 21 predicted proteins | sample 6278441 | NCBI WGS metagenome assembly WUUC01 (sample SAMN13675441, study PRJNA597444) | soil metagenome | isolation source: soil | place: USA: Washington | collected 2017-10
GGGAAGTCCTGGGTCCTCAAGGCCGCGACCGACGACGCCCACCGCGGCAACCTCGACGTGTACCTGCACCAGGCGGACGAGCGGGTCGCGCTGCCGGCGTTCACCGACGTGCTCCCCGAGTTCGTGCTCGAGGAGTACCTCCACATCCGCCGCAACTGGGGCATCCAGCTCTACGTCGCCCCGGACGCGACGGCGCGCCTGCTGGCCGTCACCGAACAGCGGATCGACGCCGCCGGCCTGTACGACGGCGGGCGGTTCGGCCTGGTCAGCTCGCCCCCGGCGGTGCTGCTCGCCGAATGCCTTGCGATCGCCCAGCGCGCCGCCGACCTCGGCTACCGGGGCATGTGCAGCCTCGACTGCGCCGAGACCGCGGACGGCAGGCTCGTCATGCTCGACCTCAACTTCCGGATCACCGCGGGCTCCATCCCCCTGCTGGCACTGCAGTCGGTCCGCCCCGACGCCCTCGACCACCCGGCCGAGTCCCTGAACCTGACCGTGCCCGCACCGCTCGCCGACCTCCTCACCGACCTGCGCCCGGCCCTGACCGCGGGCGGCCTCCTCGTCGTCGCGGGCCACGACACGGCCCGCACCGACAACCCCACCAGGCAGAGCACCCTCCACCTGGTGGTCCACGGCGACGACCCCGACGACGTCGCCACCCGCCGCCGCGCCCTGGAGGCACGGGTCAGCCACTGACCTCCACGCCCGTCACGCGGGCTCCGGTCCCCGGGGCGAGGGCTCGCGAGGCCCGCGCAGGGCGGTCATCCCCGGGCCGGGGGCGTGGCGGGAGTGGTAATTTCGGGTCTGGGTGCAACGTCGACTGGGTTGCGGGTGTTCCTGGGATATGCGAACTAGGGACGGGAGCTCCCCAGGAAGCGACACGCAGGTTCTGCTCGACGCCCTCGTGGAGGACGTCGACGCGAACTTCGCCGACTTCATGCGGTGCTACGAGGGCGTGGTGTTCGCCGTCGCGTTGCGGGTGTGCGGTAGCTACCCGGAGGCGGAGGACCTCACCGCGGAGGCGTTCCTGCGCGCGTACCGGGCTCTTCGGGATCTGTCGGAGTCGCGGATCGTGTCGTTGCGGCCCCGTTCCTGGCTGCTGACCATCATGCTCAACGTCTGGCGCAACAGCCTCCGCGAGGCCAGCCGCAGGCCGAGTCAGATCGCGGTGGCCGAGCCGCCCGACCGGGCGTCGCCGGGGGTGAGCGTCGAGGACCAGGTCGCCCAGGACGAGACGCTGCGCGAGCTCGGCCAGGTGGTGTCGACCCTGCCCGCCAACCAGCGCGTGGCCGTGGTCCTGCGGCACGTCGTGGACCTGCCGATGGCCGAGGTCGCCTCGATCATGCGCGTCCCGGAGGGCACCGCCAAGTCGCACACGTCGCGCGGGCTGCAGAAGCTGCGCACCTTGCTGGGGGAGTACGGACCGAAGGGATCGGTGATGTGCGACGAGCGCGAACCGGTCACGTTGTCGAGGAGGGAGTCTCGATGACCGTCAACGGCAGCGACCCACTCATCAGCGCGCTGAACCGCCTCGCGGTGTCACCCCGGCCGTCCGGACTGCTGGAACGCGTCCACGCCCGGTGGACGACCGTCGAGGGCGCGGTCGAGGACCTGTACGTCGCGTTCACCGACCGCGGGGTGACCTACATCCGCACGGTCGGGAGCATGCGGGACGAGGAGGAGTTCGCCGAGTCGTTCCGGCGCCGGTTCGGCAGACCGCTGCTGCGGGCCACCCGGCCGCCGAGCGGGGTGGCCGCCGCCGTGGCGCTGCGCTCGCACGGCCGCAACGTGCCGGTCGACCTGGCCGGCCTGTCCGACTTCGAGCGCGACGTGCTCACCGCCGCGCGCCGGATCCCGAAGGGGCAGACCCGGCCCTACGGGTGGATCGCGCACGAGATCGGCAGGCCCCGGGCGGTGCGGGCGGTGGGCACGGCGCTGGGGAACAACCCGGTGCCGGTGCTGATCCCGTGCCACCGGGTGGTCCGTTCGGACGGCAGCCTGGGCGAGTACGTGTTCGGCGCGGGGCTCAAGGAGCAGCTGCTGCGCACCGAACGGGTGAACGTGGACGAGGTGCGCGAGCTCGCGCGGACGAAGATCTTCTTCGTCGGCAGCGACACCACCCACATCGTCTGCTTCCCGACCTGCGCCCACGCCCGCCGGATCACCCCGCCGCACCGACGCGGGTTCTCCTCGGTCGCGGCCGCCGCGACCGCGGGCTACCGGCCGTGCAGGCAGTGCCGTCCCGTCCTGGCGGAGACGGCGTGACCGACTCGGACGAGGTGGAGCTCGGCACCGTGCTGGCCCTGCTCGCCCGGCACCGCTCGGTGCTGGTGAACGTGGGGCACGGGCGCGACGAGGTCAGCGTCCGCCGGGCGCGGTTGTTCGTCGACGCGTGGACCGCCGCCGACGGGGAGATCGGGGCGGTCCTGTCCTGGCCCGCGGTGGCGGCCTCGTGGCTCCGCCCGGCCTGCCGGTTCGCCGCGGGCGCCCCGGACGCGTGGGTGATCGCGGACGTGGCGAGCGGGTGGACGGGGTTCGGCAGGCGGCTGGCGGCCACCGGTCCGTGGCGGCCGAGCCGCACGGTGGCGTTCTCCGGGCTGGCCGACCCCGACCTGCCGCGCCTGGCGGGGCGGGACGCGACCGAGAGCCTCTCGGGCGCGCTGCCGGACGGCGGCACCTGGTGGTTCGGCAACGGGCTGCTGCACGTCGACGAGGTGCGCGCGCCGTGAGGCTGATCGACCGGGAGCCCACGACGCTCGGGCCCGGCGCGGTGCACGTGCCGGGCTGGCTGGACCACGACGCCCAGCGCGCCCTGGTCGCGGCGTGCCGGGAGTGGGCCGCTCCCCCCGCGGGCATGCGCCACACCCGGATGCCCAACGGGGGGCTGATGTCGGTCCAGACCGTCTGCCTCGGCTGGCACTGGTACCCGTACCGCTACTCGCGCACGCTCGACGACCAGGACGGGCTGCCGGTGAAGCCGTTCCCGGAGTGGCTGGGCGACCTCGGCAGACGCGCCCACCGGGAGGTCTACGGCGACGATGCCTACCGGCCGGACATCGCGCTGGTCAACTTCTACGACGACCGCGCGCGGATGGGGCAGCACCAGGACAAGGACGAGCGCAGCCGCGCGGCCGTGGTGTCGTTCAGCCTGGGGGACAGCGCGGTGTTCCGGTTCGGCAACACCGAGCACCGCGGCCACCCGTACACCGACGTCCTGCTGGAGTCCGGTGACCTCGTCGTGTTCGGCGGGTCGTCGCGGATGGCCTACCACGGCGTGCCGCGGGTGCTGCCCGGCACCGGCGACCCCGGAATCGGAATCCGCGGCGGCCGGCTGAACATCACCCTCCGCGAGTCCGGATTCGGCTGACGCGTTCCGGAACGGTTAGCCGGTCATTCCTGTCGGGCACGTGAAGGGTCGCGCACACCCGGCCGGCCGACGGGTTCGCGTCGACCGGCTCACCATTGGGGCGAAGATTCCGCGCAGTCGTACGGGCCATTACGGGCCCGGGGCGGCAACCGATTCCGGCTGGTTCACCGGACCGGTCTCCCGCCATTGTCACTGCGCATTGTGAAAAATGACACCGAGAACGTGCCGACGGCCGGACGTGATCTCGCTGACCCCGTGCCGGAATGCGACCCGCCGGTACCCGCGCGCGCCGGAAACCGGGCGGTGGCGCACGGGGAAGACGATCCCCTGACCGAGCCCGGGGCGCACCACGACCGGGCGGCTCTGCTGGCGCGGGCGATTCTCGACGAATACGCTCTCGCCGCCGGTGAAATCCTCGTCCGGAATGTTGAGCATGATGGCGACCTGCAGCGGGAAAACGAGGTCGCCGTAGACGTCCTGGTGCAGGCAGTTGTAGCCGCCCGGGCCGTAGCGCAGCAGCAGTGGTGTCGGCCGGACCTGGCCCACCTGCGCGCACTCGGCGAGCAGCTCGGGCAGGGCGGGTGGGAAGGTGCGTTCCCCCAGCCGCCCCGCCCAGGTGTTGGCGATCCACGCCAGCGGCGGGTACAGGCTCGTCCGCAACGCGCTGACCAGCGGGAACAACGGGTCCGCGAAGTACCGGTAGCTGCCGATGCCGAAGGAGTGCCTGGCCATGGTGACCGTGCTGCGGAAGACCCGGTCGCGGTCGAACAGGTCGACGACCTCGGCGCACTGTTCCGCGTCGAGCAGGGGCGGGGTGAGCGCGACCCCGCGCTCGTCGAGCTCGGCCGCCACGGCGCCCCAGTCCACCGCCGACACCCGGGGCAGCGCGGTGTCCCCCGTGGGGCGGTAGTCGTCGACGGCCAGCGCCAGCGGCAGTGGTTCGGCGTGGTACTCGGTCATCTCGGCTGCTCCCGTTCACGAGGTCGTCGGCCAGTCAACACCGACGAGCCGTGACCGGTTGCAGTCCGCTAACCCGCGGCACCGTGCAGCAGGGGGGTGGTCCGCAGGTCGAGCGCGGGGTCCGAGGACAGGATCGCCTCGTGCAGGCGCAGCATGCGCGGCGAGGGATCGAGCCCGAACTGGTCGAACAGCGTGTCGCGCAGGCGCCGGAACACCCCCAGGGCGGTCACCTGCCTGCCGCAGCGGTACAGCGCGACCATGTACTGGGCCTGCACGTTCTCGCGCAGCGGGTACAGCTGGGCGCGTACCCCCAGCTCGGTCAGGATCTGCTGGTGCAGGCCGAGCCGCAGGTCGGCCTCGACGCGCAGCTCGATCACGCCGAACCGGCTCTCCTCGAGGCGTTCGCGGTGCATCTCGATCGACGGGCTCGCGGGCACGTCGAGCAGGGCGGGGCCGCGCCACTGGCGGAGGGCGCGCCGGAAGTAGGCGGCGGCGCGTTGCAGGTCGCCGTGGCCGAGCGTCAGGCGCCCGCGCAGTGCGAACGAGGCGAAGATGTCGCTGTCCAGGTCGCCGGAGCGGACGTTGAGCTGGTAGTTGCGGTTGCGGGTCACCAGTGTGGCCTCGCCCGCCTCGGGGGAGGCGCGGCGGAGCAGCTTGCGGATCTGGAGGATGTAGGTCTGCAGGGTGGACACGGCGCTCTTGGGCGGATCGGCCTGCCATAACTCGTCCACGCACGCGTGCACGGGGATGGCCTGGTTGGCGTTCAGCACGAGGAACGCCAACAGTTGCCGCGCCTTGGCCGCGGTCGGCACGCACGACGTGCCGTTGACATCGACCAGCAACGGACCGAGCACCCCGAAACGCACAGAGAACTCCCCTCCTCGGCCCGCGACGGGCCAAACGGCGTCCTTCGGATTAACCCTTTCGTGTGAATACGACCACACGGGGCAGGTTCTTCCTCATCGTAACAGGGGGTTGCTGCTCCAATTTGGTGAATCATGCGGGCGCCGATCGGGACGCTGAGTAAGTATGATCATTTCGCGCACGGGTGAACAGGCGCGCGTTGCCGAAAAACTCCGGCGACGCCGGATCCGGTCGCTAGGCCATCCCTAGACCAACCTTTCAGGAACGCTGAGCAACATTGCGGTTGTCAGCGAAACCGTTGTCCGGGGAGGCTCGATGAACCGTCGTCTCATCACGTCCGAGTCCGTTACCGAAGGGCATCCGGACAAGTTGTGCGACCGGATCAGCGACAGCATCCTCGATTCCCTGATTAGGGATGACCCGCGGTCGCGGGTGGCCGTGGAAACGCTGGTGACGACCGGGCAGGTACACGTCGCCGGGGAGGTCACCAGTGGTGCGCGCCCGGATATCCCCGCGATTGTGCGGGAGGTCATTCTCGACATCGGGTACGACTCGTCGGCCAAGGGCTTCGACGGCGCAACCTGTGGCGTCAACGTGGCCATCGGCGCGCAGTCGCCCGACATCGCGCAGGGCGTCGACGAGGCGGCCGAGGTCAGGCTGGCCGCCGGGACCGACGAGATCGACCGGCAGGGCGCGGGCGACCAGGGCCTGATGTACGGCTACGCCTGCACCGACACCCCCGAGCTCATGCCGCTGCCGATCGCGCTGGCCCACCGGCTGGCCCGGCGGCTCGCCGACGTGCGCCGCAACGGGGTCATGCCCTACCTGCGGCCCGACGGCAAGACGCAGGTGACCGTGGAGTACGACGGCGACCGCCCCGTGCGGCTCGACACCGTGGTGGTCTCCACGCAGCACGCCGAGGGCGTCGACCTGGAGTGGCTGCTGGGCGTGGACGTGGCCGACCACGTCGTGGGCCCCGAGATCAGCGGGCTGGACCTCGACACGTCCGCCGCGCGGCTGCTGATCAACCCCACGGGCCGGTTCGTGCTCGGCGGCCCGATGGCCGACGCCGGCCTGACCGGCCGGAAGATCATCGTCGACACCTACGGCGGCATGGCGCGCCACGGCGGCGGCGCGTTCTCCGGCAAGGATCCCTCCAAAGTGGACCGATCGGCCGCCTACGCGATGCGCTGGGTGGCCAAGAACACCGTCGCGGCCGGCCTGGCCACCCGGCTGGAGGTCCAGGTCGCCTACGCGATCGGCCGGGCGGCCCCGGTCGGGCTGTTCGTGGAGACCTTCGGCACCGAGACCGTCGACCCGGACCGCATCCGGCGCGCGATCGGCGAGGTCTTCGACCTGCGGCCGGCCGCGATCATCCGGGACCTCGACCTGCTGCGCCCGATCTACGCCCCGACCGCCGCGTACGGCCACTTCGGCCGGACCGACCTCGACCTGCCCTGGGAGCGCCTCGACCGGGCCGACGCGCTCAAGCAGTCGGCCACCGACTGACACCCGCAACGGAGGCACCCGTGCGCATCGCCGTGACCGGATCCATCGCCACCGACCACCTCATGGTGTTCCCCGGCCGGTTCACCGACCAGCTCGTCCCCGGCCACCTCGACCGGATCTCCCTGTCGTTCCTCGTGGACGAGCTCGACGTCCGGCGCGGCGGCGTGGCCGCCAACATCGCGTTCGGGCTGGGACGGCTGGGGATGCGCCCGCAGCTCGTCGGCGCCGTCGGCACCGACTTCGCCGAGTACCGGTCGTGGCTGGAGCGCCACGGCGTGGACACCTCCGGCGTGCACGTGTCGAGGACCAGGCACACCGCCCGGTTCGTGTGCACCACCGACCGGGCGCAGAGCCAGATCGCCACGTTCTACGCCGGGGCGATGGCCGAGGCCCGGAACATCGAGCTGGCGACCGTGTTCGCCCGCTCGGGGCCGCCGGACCTCGTGGTCGTGGCACCCAACGACCCGGAGGCCATGGTCCGGCACACCGAGGAGTGCCGCCGCCTCGGTCACCCGTTCGCCGCGGACCCCTCCCAGCAGCTCGCCGTGCTGCCGGGCGAGCAGGTGCGCGCGCTGGTCGACGGCGCCTACCTGTTGTTCACCAACGAGTACGAGAGCGCGCTGCTGCTGCGCCGCACGGGCTGGACGCGCGACGAGGTCCAGGAGCGGGTCGGCGCGTGGGTGACCACGCTGGGCGCGGCCGGCGTGCGCGTGGACCGCGCGGGCCACGACCCCGTGCTCGTGCCCGCCGTGGCGGTCGAGGAGGGGACCGACCCCACGGGCGTGGGCGACGCCTTCCGGGCCGGGTTCCTGTGGGGTGTCCGGTGGCGGCTCGGGGTGACCCGGGCCGCGCAGGCCGGCTGCGTCCTGGCGGCCCGCGCGCTGGGCGCGGTGGGACCACAGGCCTACGGGCTGGACCGGACGTCGTTCGTCGAGCAGGTGGCGAGCACGTACGGCGAGGCCGAGGCGGGCGACATCGAAGCGAAATTGCGAATCCAACCGGAAACCGGAGTGAGCCAATGAGAACGACGATCGTCCCGGAGCAGGTCCGCGGCTACCTGTTCGAGCACTGCGCCTCGATCGACGACGTGCACCAGCACCTCATCGACCGGACCCGCGAGGTGGGCCCGGCGGCCCGCATGCAGATCGGCCGCGACCAGGGCACGTTCTTCACCCTGCTCACCAAGCTGATGCGTGCGCGGAACGCCATCGAGATCGGCACCTTCACCGGCTACTCCGCGCTGTGCATCGCCCGCGGCCTGCCCGCCGACGGGCACCTGCTCACCTGCGACGTGAACGCGGAGTGGGCGGAGATCGCCCGGGACGCGTGGGCGCGGGCGGGCCTGTCCGACCGCGTCGAGCTGCGCCTGGGCCCGGCACTGGACACGCTGCGGGCCCTGCCCAGGACCCCCGCCTACGACCTGGCCTTCGTCGACGCCGACAAGCCCAGCTACCCCGACTACTACGAGGAGCTGGTGCCGAGGATCCGCGTCGGCGGGGCGATGCTGATCGACAACGTGCTGCTGGCCAGCTCGGTGGTCTCCGGCGACGACGAGGCCGCCCGCGCCATGCGGGCGTTCAACGACCACGTCAACGCCGACGGGCGGGTCGAGAGCGTGATGCTCTCGATCGGCGACGGCGTGACCCTGGTCAGGAAGATCTCCGACTGATCCTTTTCGGCTCCCCGAGTTCCGATGGCAGGTGAGGTATGTCCAGCGAACGACTGACCGGGAAGGCCGTGCGGCTGGCACGGCTGTCCCGCTGCCACGACGAGCGCTACCTGTTCGTCCCGCTCGACCACTCCGTGTCCGACGGCCCGATCGTCAGCGCCGAGGGTTTCAACCGCCTCGTGTCCGAGGTGTTCGCGGGCGGCGCGGACGCCGTCGTGGTGCACAAGGGCCGGGCCAGGATGATCGACCCGGCCCTCACCGTCGGCCGCGGTCTGGTCGTCCACCTCAGCGCGAGCACCCCGCACGCCCCCGACGCCAACGCGAAGGTGCTCGTCGGCAACGCCGAGGAGGCGGTCCGGCTGGGTGCCGACGCCGTCAGCGTGCACGTCAACATCGGCTCCGCCAGCGAGGCGGCGCAGCTGGCCGACCTCGGCGCGGTGGCCGCCGCGTGCGCCGACTGGGGCATGCCGCTGCTGGCGATGGTGTACCCCCGCGGGCCGCACATCGTCGACCCGTCCGACCCCGTGCTGCTCGCGCACGTCGTCAACATCGCGGCCGACCTCGGCGTCGACATCGTCAAGACCGTCCTCGCCTCGCCCGTCGAGCGGATGACCGAGGTCGTCGCGTCGTCCCCGATCCCGATCGTGGTCGCAGGCGGCGCCCCGGCCGGTGCGAGCCTCGCCGACTTCGCCGCGTCCGCGCTCGCGGTCGGCTGCCGGGGGCTCGCCGTGGGCAGGCGGGTCTTCGCGAGCCCCAACCCGAGGCTGGCCACCAGGGAGCTGGCCTCGGTGATCCACGGCACCGGCATCGAGCCGGTGCCGGTGCTCCAACCAACCATGGCAGGTGGACTATGAAGCTGGCTTGGATCGACCTCCGCACGGTTCCGGACGCGCAGCGGGAGGCGGTCGTCGACGCCGCCGTCCACGCGCGGGTCGACGCGATCGTGCACGACGACGCGGAGCTGCTCGCGACGCTCCCCGCGACGGTCCGCCGGGTGCTCTGGCGGGACGGGCAGCAGCAGGCGGCCCACCCCGACCTGCTCACCGTGCGGACCGTCGCCGACGACGACGACCTGCGCGACCTGACCACCCAGGTCCGGTCGGGCAGCGGGGACGTCGTGGCCCTCGTGGACGTGGTCGACGACGAGACGCTGACCCGCGCGTGCCGCGCCGCGGGCACGCTGCCCTACACCGTCGTCCGGTTCAAGGACCCGACGAAGATCCCGCTCGAGATCGTGATCGCGGCGGCGGACAAGTCGTCGGGGACCCTCGTCTGCACCGCGGTGGACATCGAGGAGGCCCAGATCATCGTCGACGTCCTGGAGAAGGGCTCGGAGGGCGTGCTGCTCGCGCCGAAGGACGCCAACGACGTGTTCGGCCTCATGCGGGCGCTGCAGGACCGCACGCCCCAGCTGGAGCTGACCAAGCTCGTCGTCGAGTCGATCGAGCACATCGGCCTCGGCGACCGGGTGTGCATCGACACCTGCACGCACTTCGAGGAGGACGAGGGGATGCTCGTCGGCTCGTACGCGCACGGCTTCATCCTGTGCTGCAGCGAGACGCACCCCCTGCCCTACATGCCGACCAGGCCGTTCCGGATCAACGCCGGTGCGCTGCACTCCTACGTGCTCGGCCGGGACAACCGGACGAACTACCTGAGCGAGCTGGAGGCGGGCAAGTCCGTGCTCGCGGTGGGGGCGGACGGGCGCACCCGGCGGATCGCGGTCGGCCGCATCAAGCTCGAGTCGCGCCCCCTGCTGTCCATCAAGGCCAGCTCCGGCGAGCACCACGTCAGCCTGATCGTCCAGGACGACTGGCACGTGCGGGTGCTCGGCCCGGGTGGCTCGGTGCTGAACGTGACCGAGCTGAAGCCCGGCACCGAGGTGCTCGGGTACCTGGCGACCGACAAGCGCCACGTGGGCTGGCCGGTCGGGGAGTTCTGCGTCGAGAAGTAGACGCCGGGAAATAGACGTCGGGAAGCAGACGTCGGGAAGCAGCGCCGGAAGCAGGCGCGAGGAGCAGGGAACGCCAGGGAGGTGCGTGCGCGTGAGCCCGGTGTCGTCGTGGTGGGGTGAGGATCTGTTGTACGGGCCGGCGGGGGACGGGCTGTGGGCCTGCGGCGCGGTGCCGGTGACCTACGGGCGCATGCGGGACGAGGTCGCGTGGCACCGGCGCGTCCTGCGCGGCCAGGGCATCGGCCACGGCAGCACGGTGGCCATGCTGGGACACGCCAGCTTCACCCAGCTGTGGTCGCTGTTCGCGCTGTGGTCGCTCGGGGCCCAGCCCATGCTGCTCGCGCCGCGGATCACCCCGGCGGAACGCACGGCCGTGCTGGACGCCCTGCGGCCGCAGTTCGCGATGACGTTCGGCGGCGGCTACCACCGCGTCCGCACGTTCAGCGACGAGTGCGAGGTGCTGGTGCGCAGGCTCGCGGGCGGCAGGCCGGCCGCCACCTCGCACTGCGTGGTGCAGATGTCCTCGGGCACCTCCGGGCACGGCAAGGCGATCGGCCGCACGCCGGACTCCCTGCTGGCCGAGCTGGAACGGCTCGCCGTGCTGGCAGGCATGCCCGGACCGGGCGAACCGGTGCTGCTGCTGGACTCGTGGGCGTACTCGTTCGGGCTGATCGGCGGCGTGCTGCACGCCACCCGGCACGGCGCCCCGCTCGTGCTGCCGCTGTCGGCCGACCCGCGCACGATGACGACCCGCGTCCCGGCGCGCGTCGTCATCGGCGCGCCCCGCCACTACGAGGCACTCGTCGGCGCCGCCACCACGGCCTTCGCCGGGCTGCGCCGCGCGGTCTCCACCGGGGAGCTGCTGCACCAGTCGGTCCACGAGGGTTTCGCCCGCCGCTACGGCGTGCGGATCGGGCAGGCCTACGGCATGACCGAGACCGGCGCGATCGCCGCGGACCTGTCCGGGGCGATCGCACCCCCGCACGTGGGCACGACCCTGCCGGGCGTGCGGACCAGGATCGTCGACGGCGTGCTGCACGTCCACCTGGGACAGTCGCCCTACGTGCTCGACCCCGGTGCCTGGCGCGGCGGCTGGCTGTCGACCAACGACCTGATGAGCATCTCGCCGGAGACCGGCGCGCTGCGCCTGCGCGGGCGGCTCAGCGGCGTCGAGAGCCCCACCTACTCCCACGTGGACCTGGTGGAGGTCGAACGGGTGCTGCGCGCCTACCAGAACGTCACCGAGGCCGTCGTCGTCGGCTCCGACGTGATCGACGCGCTGGTGGTCGGCGACGGGCTCACCGGCGACGAGCTCGAGGCGTGGTGCAGGCGGGCGCTGGTCGGCGGCCACCCGCCGGTGCGGTGCACGGTGGTCGGCGCGCTGGCCCGCACGCCCAACGGCAAGTACGTCCGCTCCCGGCAGGCCGTGTGCGAGGCGGGCGCGGCACGGGTGGCGCGGTGAGCAGGCACGACGAGCGCTGGCAGGCGGTGCGGCGCCGGGACGCGGGGGCCGACGGCGAGTTCGTCTACTCGGTGCGCACGACCGGCATCTACAGCCGCCCGTCCTGCGCGGGGCGGTCCGCCCGGCGGGAGAACGTGGTGTTCTTCGACACCGGCGCCCAGGCCGAGGCGGCGGGCTACCGGGCCTGCCGCCGCTGCGACCCGGACCGGCCCGCCAGGCCGGCGAGGAACCTGGACCTGGTCGTGCGGGCCTGCCGCGGCATCGACGGCGACCACGCGGTCGGTTCGAGCCTGGACGAGCTGGCCGACGGCGTCGGCCTCAGCCGCTACCACTTCCACCGCCTGTTCAAGAAGGTCACCGGCATCACGCCGCACTCCTACCGCGTGTCGAGCCGGGGGCGGCGGGTGCGGGTGGAGCTGCTGCGCTCGGCGAGCATCACCGATGCCATCTACAACGCGGGCTTCAACTCCAACGGCCGCTTCTACGCGGCCGCCCCCGACATCCTCGGGATGACCCCGACCCGCTTCCGCGACGGCGGGAAGGGGGAGGTCGTCCAGTACTCCCTGTGGCCCGGCCGGGCCGGCTGCACACTGGTCGCGCTGGGCAGCAAGGGCGTGTGCGACGTCGCCGTCGCGCCCGGCGCCGAACCCGCCGTGCTGGGCCTGCGGGCCACCTTCCCCCACGCCCGGCTGGTGCCCGCCGGGCCGTGGCTCGCCGAGCGGGCGCGGCAGCTGCTCGCCGCGGTCGAGGCGCGCGGGCCGAACCCCTCGCTGCCCGCCGACGTGCGCGGCACCGTGCTGGACTTCCTCGTGCGGGACGCCTTCCGCGACGTGGTCCCCGCCGCCGGGCCCGAGCGGCCCCGCGCGGTGCGCGGGGCCGTCGGCCGGCTCACCGGCTAGGCACCGGTTTCGCGTCGAGCAGGTCGAGCGAGAAGCCCGCCGCGCACGTCGAGGCCACGAGCTCCACCTCCGCGCACAGGATCGACGAGTGCAGGCGCTCGACCTCCGGGGAGGGCGTCGAGCCGTGGTGCTCGGCGAGCCGCGCGCGCAGGTCGGAGTAGACCCGCAGGGCCTCGACCTGCCGCCCGCACCGGTACAGCGCGGTCATGAGCTGGGCGCTCAGGCGTTCGTCGAGCGGGTAGCGGCGGACGAGCGAGTGCAGCTCCGCCAGCAGCTCGTGGTGTTCCCCCACGGCCAGCCGCGCCTCGAGCAGGATGTGCTGGGCCCGCAGCCGCCGCTTCTCCAGGTCCTCCCGGATGCCCGCGGTGACCGGTCCGCCCTCGACGTCGAACAGCACCGGGCCCGGCCACATGCCGAGCGCCGCGGTGAGCTCGGCCACGGCGTCGTGCCTGCGGCCCGCCAGCCACGCCTTCTCGCCCGCCTTCACGTGCCGCAGGGCCACGGTGAGGTCGAGCTCCTCCGGCTCGCACTGGAACAGGTAGCCCCGCCAGCGGGTGTGCAGCCGGCACGTGAGGGAGTGCCGGTGCAGCACCTTGCGCAGCTGGGTCATGTGCGTGTGCACGGTGGCCACGGCGTCAGTCGGCGGAGCGGTCTCCCACAGCTCGCGGATGAGCAGGTCGAGCGAGGCGACCTTGTTGGGCCGCAACAGCATCAGCCCGAGCAGCGCACGCTGTTTCGGCGCCGTCGGGGTCAGGTCGAGCCCGGCTTCGCCGAGCCCCAGCGAGCCGAGAACGGTGATCCTCATCGGTAGTCGTCTCCCCCAGCCTGGGCGGGGGAGCGGGCCCCCGCCCGTCACGGTGTCTTCTCCGACGTCACCAAGGAGAACACCGCGGGGCCGGGAATGGATGCGCTTCCGGTCAAGCCGCCGGGTGCAGCGCCATCACCTCGGGCGGCAGCTCCTCGAGCTCGGCGACCTCCGCGGGACGGCGGTCGAGGTACTCGGGGTTGAAGCCGCGGTAGCCCAGTGCCCGCGCCAGCGGCGCGAGGGCGCCGTAGAGGAGGCGCTGGACCCGCCAGGGCGGGCTGGTGAAGCGCAGCACGTCGGAGAACTCCAGCGACGTCACGGCGTTCTGCAGCAGCGTGGGAATGCCCTCGGAGTTGGTCCTGCCGTCCTGGGCGAGGCCGAACAGCTGGCGCAGCAACAGGATCTCGAACCGGTCGGCGCGGTTGCGCAGCTCGCAGATCGCGAAGGTCTCCTCGTCGTCGGTGGCGCTGAACCAGCGGTGCACGGTGCCGGGCTCGATGAGCACCGACTGGCCGGGCTCGTCGAGGAAGAGCTTGCGGCCGTCCAGGTGCACCTCCAGCCGGCCGCGGACGAGGGTGAAGCGCTCGTCGCTGAAGGGGTGGGTGTGGTAGCCGGCGGCGAAGCCGCCCGGCTCGACGTACAGGTCCATCACGGTGCGCTCGCCGCCGGTGTGGGCGGCCGGTGTCCGGATGACGATCTTCTCTCGGCAGCGCGGGTTGTAGTACACCTCGCCGGGGTTCACGGTCATGTCCGCTCCTCTGGTCGGTGGAAGCCTCGCAAGCGCCCGCGCCGCGGACACTCCGTTCCTTGCCCTGGCATCGGGCCGCTCACAGCCGCGTGCCGCCGGAGGCGTCGATCACCTGCCCGGTGACCCACCGCCCCTGCGGGGAGGCGAGGAACCCGACCACGTCGGCGACGTCGGACGGCGCGCCGACGCGGTTGAACACCGACTGCGCCGCGATGCTCGCCCGGACCTCGGACTCGGGCGCCAGCCAGCCCGCGTTGGCGTCGGTGTCCACGAAGCCGGGCGACACGGCGTTCACGGTGATCCCGCGCGGCCCCAGCTCCTTGGCGAGGATGAGGGTGAACGTCTCGACCGCGCCCTTGGTCGCGCCGTAGCCGATGCCGTCGGGCAGGGCGAGCCGGGTGATGGCCGAGGAGATGTTGACGACCCGCCCGCCGTCGCGCAGCCGGCGCAGGGCCTGCTGGGTGACCAGGTAGGGGGTCCGGACGTTGACCGCGTACATGTGGTCGAGGTCCTCGGCGCGGGAGTTGGCGAACCGGTCCATCTTCGCGACGCCGACGTTGTTGACCAGGACGTCGAGGCGGGCCGGTTCGAGGGCGAACTGCCGGTACTGGGCGTCGAACTCGGCCCACAGGCGGTCGGCCGCGTCGTCGCCCGCGAAGTCGGCGCCGACGGAGAAGGCCCGGCCGCCGTCCTCGGTGATACCGGCGACCACCTCGTCGGCGGACTCGGCGGACCGGCAGTAGTGCACGCCGACGAGGAAGCCGTCGGCCGCCAGGCGTTCGGCGATGGCCCGGCCGATGCCGCGGCTGGCGCCGGTGACGAGTGCGGTGGAGCAGGGGGTGGTGCTCATCGGTCGGACTCCGTCGAGGTGGGGAACCGGTGGAAGGTCACGGCCGGCGAAGCAGGGGGAGGGCTTCGCCGGCCGTGGTCACCCGGCGGGGGCTGCCGGGAGCTCGTGGGTCAGACCGAGTGCGGTGCCGCCCGGCGACCGCGCAGCAGCAGGCCGACCAGCAGGCCGCCGACCAGCAGGATCAGTGCGTTCGCCAGGGTGGCCAGGTGCAGGCCGTCGAGGATCGCGCCGCGGTCGGGCGAGTCCGGGTCGATCGCACCGGTCCGCCCGGCGGCGATCGCGCTCAGGATCGGGATGCCCACCGTGATGCCGATCTGCATGCTCATCGTGGTCAGGCCGGTCGCGAGGCCCTGCTCCTCGTCGGGCAGGCCGGAGGTGGCGGTCACCATGTAGGAGACCAGGCTGAACGCGTGGGCGAAGAACCCGACGGCCAGGGTCACCAGCACGAGCACGAAGTACGACCGCTCCTCGCCGACGAACAGCAGCACGGCGAACGCGACGGCCTGCACGATCATCGACACCGACAGCGTCGCGGGCGCGCCGATCCGGCCGATGAGCTTCGGCGCGATCATGCCGCCCGCGATCACGAACAACCCCGGCCCGCCGAGGGCGATCCCGGCCGCGATGGCCGAGTACTGCAGCACGTTCTGCATGTACAGCGTCATGATGAACGAGATGCCGGTGCCCATCGCGATGGCGATCAGCCCGCCCACGTTGCCCCACACCACCGACCGGGTGCGCAGCACCCGCACCGGTGCCAGCGGGTTCGGGCTGCGCAGTTCGATGAAGTAGAAGCCCACCAGCAGGACGATCGCGACGGCGAAGCTGGCCAGCGTCAGGCCGTCGCCCCAGCCGGAGTGGCCCGCCCGGGTGATGCCGTACACCAGCGCGAGCAGCCCGCCGGTCACGACCACGGCACCGGGCAGGTCGAGCCGGGTCCGCTGGTCGGTGCGGCTGTTGCGGATGAGCATCAGCGTGCCGACGATGATGAGCACCGCGACCGGCAGGTTGATCAGGAACGACCAGCGCCAGCTCAGCAGGTCGGTGAGCAGGCCGCCCAGCAGCGCGCCCGCGGTGAAGCCACCGCCGAGCAGGGAGCCGTTGAGCCCCAGCGCGCGGCGGCGCAGCGGACCCTCGGGGAAGGTCGTGGTCAGCAGGGAGAGCCCGGAGGGCACCGAGATGGCCGTGGCGATGCCCTGCGCGACGCGGGCCGCGATGAGCACCTCGGGGGTGGTGGCCAGGCCGCCGACCAGCGACGCGACCGCCAGCAGGCCGATGCCGGCGAGGAATAGCCGCCGCCGGCCGTAGAGGTCGGCCGCCCGGCCGAAGAACAGCGTGAAGCCCGCCGCGGGCAGGGCGAACCCGGTGGTGATCCACTGCAGGTTGTCGAGGCTGAAGCCGAGCGCCGTGCCGATCTCCGGCAGCGCCACGGTGAGGATGGTGAAGTCCGCGGCCAGCATGAACTGGGCGCCCAGCAGCAGCACGAGGATCCACCGCTGGTTGGTGGTCATGCGCGGCGGAGCGGACTCCTCGCTAGTCCGTGCGGCTTGGTCCAGATCGGACATGGGGTTCCCTTCGGTCTTTCTCGGGTGTCGGCGGCGCTCGGCTGTCCGCGATCTGGTTCCTGAACACCGGCCCGCCGGAGTCGGTTGCAGTGGATCCGGAACGGATTGCGGGGCAAGAAGCGGAGAGTCAGGGACGGCACGCGCCCGTAGCGTCGCCGGGTGTCGTCACCCCCCGAAGCGCGCTCACCGAGGTGAAACGCATGTATCTGTCCGGTACCCACCGTTCGGCCGCCCAGAGGCTCCGCCTGACGTCGAACCGGTCGCTCGGCGCTGGCAACTTCTTCTGGCACGCCTGCGAGGTCGCATCGGACCTCGACCGCCCCGTCGTGTTCCGGCCCGGCGGACCCGACGCCCGCGGCGTGTCGCTGCGCGCGCTGCGCGAGCGGGTGGAGAGCCACGCGAACTGGTACCACGCCCACGGCGTCACCGCCGGGACCCGCGTGGCCGTCTACACCGGCGACGGCCTGCTCGGGCTGCTCCACTACGTCGCCGTCACGAGCCTGGGCGCCGTGGCGGTGATGACCAACCCGAACATGGCCCCGCACGTCGCGGTGCGCTACTTCGCCGCCTCCGGGGTGACCGTGCTGGCGGCCGACGAGTCGCGGCTGCGCATGCTCCCGAACGCCTGGCCGGACGGGCGGCCGACCACCGAGGCGCTCACCCACGCGGTGGACATCGAGACCGTGCGCCGCACCGGCGGGTGGGCCGGGGGCCCGCCGCCGCGGCCGCACCGGCACCGGGACGACGACCTGGTCATGATCTCGCACTCCTCGGGGACCACCGGTGTGCCCAAGCCGACCTCGTTCACCCACCGCGGGTTCTTCGTCGGCAAGCGCGAGCGGCTGTGGCGGTTCCCGTCGGAGCGCTCGGACCGGCTGCTGACCGCACTGCCGCACAGCCACTCGGCCGGCCTCAGCTACGCCAGCCTCGCGCTGCTGCTCGGCATCCCCACCACGATGGTCGACGACCCGTCCGGCCGGGCGGTCGCCGAGGCGATGAACACCTTCCTGCCCACCGTCGTGGTCGCCTTCCCCGGCACGCTCGCCGACCTGCGGGTCGAGGACCTGTCCGACAACGCGCGGGAGTGCGTGCACACCTGGATGGGGATGGGCGACGCCTCCCACGAACGCCACATCCGGCCGCTGGTCGAGATCGGCCGGACCCGCGCCCGCGACGGGTGGCGACCGGGATCGACCTATGTGGACGGTCTGGGCTCGTCGGAGATGGGGATGGTGCTGTTCCGGCAGGCGCACACGGCCACGTCGCGGCGCTTCGACCGCGTCATCGGCCGCCCGGTGCCCGTGGTGCGCAGGGCGGCCGTGCTCGACACGCGGGGCAACGAGCTGCCCGACGGGCAGGCGGGCCTGCTCGGCGTCCGCACCCCCAGCACCACGCCGGGGTACGTGAACGCCCCGGAGCTCGACGAGCAGGCCCGCAGCGGCGGCTACCTGCTCACCGGCGACGTCGTGCGCCGGGTCAACGGCACCTGGTACCACCTCGACCGCACGCCGGACGTGATCGTGACCGAGCAGGGCCCGGTCTACAGCCTGCCCGTCGAGGAGGTGGTGCTGATGGAGACGCAGGCGCTGGACGCGGCCGTCGTCGCCGTCGACGACCCGAAGGCCGAGGGGTTCGCCCGGCCGGTCGCCGTCGTGCTGTTCAAGGACCGCGAGCGCGCGGCGGAGCAGGTCCTCGCCCGGTGCAACACCGTGCTCGCCCGCCGCGGGCTGCCGCTGCTGGAGGCGGTCGTCGTCGCGGCCGACCGCGGCGCGCTGCCCGTGGGCGTCACCGGCAAGGTGCTCAAACGCGTGCTGCGCGAACGGCACCGGACCATCCTCGGTGGACCGCCGGAGCCCGGCGCGGCGATCGCGGTGCGGGACGGGGTGCCGTCGTGACCGCCGGGACCACCACGCCCTCCCACCGGATCGTCGACCTCATCACCGGCACGTGGCGCGCGCAGGCGCTCTACGCGGCGGCGGCGCACCGGCTGCCCGACCACGTCGCGGCAGGTCACCGCACCCCCGCGGCGCTCGCCGGGGCGGCGGGCGCGGACGAGGAGGGCATCGCCCGGCTGATGCGCCTGCTCGTCGGCCTCGGCGTGTTCGCGGGCGACGAGCAGGCGGGCTACCGGCTGACCCCGGTGTCCGAGCTGCTGCGCGACGGCGTGCCGGGGTCCATGCGGGACATGTGCGTGCTCTACGGCGAGGAGTTCTACGAGGCCTGGGGCGCGGTCGCCACCACCGTCCAGACCGGACACTCGGGGTTCGAGTCCTCGTTCCAGCAGGACCTCCACTCCTACCTCGCCGAGTACCCGGACGCGGGCGCGAAGTTCCTGCGGGCCATGAACGCGGGCAGCGTCTTCTTCGGCGACGTCCCGCGGGTCCACGACTTCAGCGGGTGCGGCACCGTCACCGACCTCGCCGGGGGCAGCGGGCTGCTGCTCTCGACCGTGCTGCGCGCCGCGCCCGGCGCCCGCGGCGTGCTCTTCGACCGCCCGCACATGCTCCCCGTCGCGCGGGAGCACCTCGAGGCGACCGTGCCGGGCCGCTTCGACCTCGTCGCGGGCGACCTGTTCGGCTCCGTGCCGGGCGGCTCCGACGTGTACCTGCTCTCGCGCGTGCTGCAGGACTGGGACGACCGGGCCTGCACGGCCCTGCTCGCGAACGTGCGCAAGGCCATGACCGCGCGGGGCGCGCGGCTGCTGGTCGTCGAGCGGGTGATCCCGGTCGGCGGGGCGGACCCCGGCCTGCTGCCGCAGCTGTTCGACCTGCACCTGATGGTCATGGCCGGTGGCCAGGAGCGAACGCTCGACGGGTACCGGCACCTGCTGGAGCGGGCGGGCCTGCGGCTCGCGTCCACCCACGACCTGGCCCTCGAGTCCACCCTGCTCGTCGCGGAACCCGTGTGAGGCGAAGAATGCTGGAACGCAACGTGCCCGTGCTGATCGTGGGCGCAGGCGGCTCGGGGCTGGCCGCGTCGATCTTCCTGTCCGACGCGGGGGTCGAGTCGCTGCTCGTCGAGCGGCACGAGACCACCTCCCCGCAGCCGAAGGCGCACATCCTCAACGGGCGCACCATGGAGATCCTCGCCCAGCACGGGCTGGCCGAGGAGATCTACCGGCAGGGGTCGCCGCCGGAGCAGTCCTCGGCGATGGTCTGGCTGACCAGCCTCGGCGGGAGCGAGCCCTACGACCGCCGGGTCCTGCACCGCACCGACGCCTACGGCGGTGGCCTGCTGGCCGGACAGTACGAGGCCGCGTGCGGCCACCGGCACGGCAACCTCGGCCAGCGCTGGCTCGAGCCGCTGATGCGCGCGCACGCCGAGGAGCGCCCCGCCGCGACCGTCCTGTTCGGACACGAGCTGGTCTCCGTCGAGCAGGACGACGACGGGGTGCGCGCGGTCGTGCGGCGGCGGGCGGACGGCGAGCAGGTCCTCGTGCGCGCCGCCTACCTGATCGCCGCCGACGGCGGCCGGACCGTCGGGCCCGCGCTCGGGGTGGGCATGGTCGGCGTGCCGACCTTCCTGGAATGGGTGAACCTCCACGTCCGGGCCGACTTCTCGGCGTTCATGGCGCACGACGACGCCATCGTCAACCGCGTCTGCTCCCTCGACGACGAGACCGGCAGGCTGCTGCACTGCGGCGTGGTGCCCATGGGCCCGAAGCAGTGGGGCCGCCACTCCGAGGAGTGGACGCTGATGTTCGCCAGGCCACCGGGCTCGGCGCGGGGCGGCGAGCTCGACGACGCGGCGGTCGAGGACCTCGTGCGGCGCTCGCTGAAGCTGCCCGGCGACCACCCCATGGAGATCGAGTCGATCAGCCGGTGGCCGGTCGAGGGTACGGTCGCGGACCGGTTCTCGGTCGGCCGGGTGTTCCTCGTCGGCGACGCGGCCCACCGGCACCCGCCCTCGGGCGCGCTGGGCCTCAACACCGGCATCCAGGACTCGCACAACCTCTGCTGGAAGCTGGCCGCGGTGCTGGCAGGCACCGCGCCGCCCGCGCTGCTGGACGGCTACGGCGCCGAGCGGCGGCCGGTCGCCCTCCAGGTCGTGGAGCGGGCCTTGTTCTCCCTGTTCAACCAGATCGCCATGACGGCGGGCACCGGCGTCGTGGACGGCGCCGACCCCTCCTGGAACCGCAGCCAGTACACGGCACTGTTCGCCGACACCGCCGACGGCCGCACCCGGCGCGCGGTGCTGCACGAGTACTTCGAGACCAACCGGATCACCTCCGGGCACCTCGGCCTGGAGATGGGCCACGACTACGCCGACGCCGGGTTCGTCCTGCCCGACGGCAGCTCGCGGCCCGACGGCGACCCGCTCGGCCTGGCCTACCCGCAGTGCGCCCGGCCGGGGCACCGGATGCCGCACGCGTGGCTGTCGGGCCCCGGCGGCCGGGTCTCGACCCACGAACTGCTCGAACCCGGCCGCTTCCTGCTCGTCGCGGACGGCTCCGGCGAGCCGTGGCGGGCTCCCGCGGCCGAGCGCGGGGTGGTGTTCGCGCGGGTCGGGGCCGAGCTCGCCGACCCGGACGGCACCTGGGCCCGGCTGCGCGCCCACGGCGAGGGCGGCGCGCTGCTGGTCCGGCCGGACGGCGTCGTCGCGGCCCGCTTCGGGCCGGTGCCCGATCCCGCCGCCGCGCTGGCGGCCGGCCTGCGGGCCGCACTGGGCGCGGACCGTTGACCCGCGTCGTCGCCGAGGGCCCCGTCGGCATCGTCGGCGCGGGCCCGGTCGGCATGGCCCTCGCCCTGCTCCTCGACCGCCACGGCGTGCCGACCGTGGTGTTCGACGCCCAGCCCGGCCCGTTCGCCCAGCCGAGGGGCAACACGCACAACGCCAGGACGATGGAGCACTACCGGCGCCTGGGCATCGCCGACCGGATCCGCAGGCTCGGCCTGCCCCAGGGCCACCGCACCGACATCGCGTACTTCACCCGCTACCGCGGCCACGAGCTGGGCAGGCTGCGGCTGCCGTCGGAGACCGACCGGATGCGGTCCTGCGCGGCGGCCGACGCCACCGACCAGACCCCCGAGCCGGTGCTGCGCGCCAACCAGATGTACGTGGAGCGCTTCCTCCACGAGCACGCGCGGACCCGGCCCAACATCCGCCTCCGCCACGGATGGCGCGTCGAGTCGTTCGAACAGGACGCGGCCGGGGTGACGGTGCTCGCCGAACGGGACGGCCGCCGCGCGACCTGGCGCACCTCGTTCCTGGTCGGCTGCGACGGCGGGCAGAGCGCGGTGCGGCGCGCGATCGGGGTCCGCTACGAGGGCGCCGCGTCGGTCGACTCCGGCGTGCTGGGCAGGCGCGCCACCGCCGCGTGGGTGCGCCTGCCCACCCTGTTCGGCGACCTGCCCGAGGAGCGCCGGGGCTGGAGCTACTGGGCGATCAACGCCGACCTGGCCTGCAACCTGATCTCGCTCGACGGCGCGGACGAGTTCTTCCTGCTCACCAGCTCGGTCGACCCCGACGCCGACGGGCCCGGGGTGATCGGGGACCTGATCGCCCGCGCGGCGGGCGCGCCGACCGAGGTGGAGGTCCTGGGCCACCGGCCGTGGACACCGGGCAGCGCGCTGGTCGCGGAGCGGTTCGGCGACCGCAGGGTGCTGCTCGCGGGCGACGCGGCCCACCTGTTCACCCCCACCGGCGGGTTCGGCATGAACACCGGCGTCGACGACGCCGCCAACCTCGCCTGGAAGCTCGCCGCGGTCCTGCAGGGCTGGGGCGGCAAGGGGCTGCTGGCCTCCTACGAGGCCGAGCGGCGCCCGGTGGCGCTGCGGAACACGGCCGCCGCGCGCAGGCTGAACCTGGCGCTGGCCGAGATCGACCGGCCCCCGGAGCTGGAGGAGGACTCGCCCGCGGGCGCCCGGGTGCGGGCGGCGACCGGGGCCGCGCTGACCCGCTACGGCGAGAGCACCCACGCCCTGGGCGTCCAGCTGGGCGCCCGCTACGACGGCTCCGCGATCGTCGCGGGCGACGAGGAGCCCCCGCCGGACCTGGTGGACGTCTACCTGCCCTCGGCGGTGCCCGGGGGCCGCGCCCCGCACGTGTGGCTCGACGACTGGCACGGTCCGGGCAGCTCGCTCCACGACCGGCTCGGGACCGGGTTCACGTTGCTGCGGCTCGGCTCGCGCCCGGCCTGCGGCACCGGACTGCGCCGGGCGGCCCGTCGCGGCGGCATCCCGCTGGCGACGCTGGACGTGCCCGACCCCGCGGCGCGCGACGTCTACGGCCGGGACCTCGTGCTGGTCCGCCCCGACCAGCACGTGGCGTGGCGCGGCAACGCCGAGCCGGAGGACCCGGACGCCGTGCTCGCCGGGCTGGCCGGGTTCTAGCGCCGTGACCGCCACCCACTGCCCGTACTGCGCCCTGCAGTGCGGCATGACCCTGACCCCCGGCGACGGCGGCCTCGTCGTCGCACCCACCGACTTCCCGGTCAACCGCGGCGGGCTGTGCATCAAGGGCTGGACCTCGGCGG
>WUUC01045900.1_pt1 | contig 23097 bp, 29 predicted proteins | sample 6278441 | NCBI WGS metagenome assembly WUUC01 (sample SAMN13675441, study PRJNA597444) | soil metagenome | isolation source: soil | place: USA: Washington | collected 2017-10
CCGTCAGCGGGTCGGGAATCGTTGCAGCCGGTAGTGCGGAAGCCACAAGCTGTCCGCTGGCGTTGGTCTGCACAACGAGTCCTGCGACGTTCGGGAAGTCGAGTTGTCGCATCTTCCCATCGGCGTTGATTGCGATGAGGTTTCCGAATTCGCTTCCTGCGGTAACACTGAAAGTCGTGAGGGCTGGCGACGGCTCATTGGTGAAGAAAAGTTGGTAAGCGCCGGAACCCGTGACAAACGCCTGGAGGAGGCCAGCGGTGTTGGTTAATCGCTTCTCACAGAACTGTCCGTCCAGAACACTGAGATGCGAACCGAACGAAACCGCACCCGGATCGGGGCATGAGCAATCGAACATTCCGGGAACCGTTTGGCAGAGGCATCCGCAACCCCAAAAGCAATTATTTCCACAAGAGCAAGACATAATTTTAATCGGCAGGGAGTTGAAGTGCCTTTAGGTCAGAAATTAATGTGCCCACAAGTTGAGCAAGTTCGGGCAAGGTTACGGTCGCAGTGTCGCACTCGCGTATCACAGCAGGGTTTCCAAAGGGGGCGTAACCCAACACCACGTTGTAGCTGCTCAGGAAATTGGCAATGGGGATGTCATCAATCGGGCCACTCTCTTTCCCCAAGAGCGTCTGATTCCCCATCGCCACGCCGCCGATGGTGACATTGGAATTGGTGAAGTCCAACGCCGCGCTGCTGAAAGTCACCAACGACTGATTAAAAAGCACTTCCCCGGTGTTATCGCTTGAAAACTGAATGAGCGAACCCGCGCCAAGGTTCACCGTGGCAACCGCGCCTGCGGGAACATTCGTCACCCCACCATTGGCAAACGAAGGATAGACCATCCCCGCAAGCGTGGATGGAACCACCGCGAGGTTCGTTGATGTCCCGGTCACAACTTCCGGCTGGGTGGCAATCTCGATGAGCCCAGCAAACGCGACCGTGCTGCCCATCGCGGCGAAGTTCGAGGGGGTGACAATTTTATCCGTGGCCGTCTTGGCCAGCGTCTCGGCATCCGTGGCCGTCTCCAAGACCCCCACTTGCACCGTGGTCGCGGCGGGTAGTGCCGCCGCAATCGCCGAGGCATCGAGGGTGAACAGGGCATTGTGGTTGGTGTTATCCAACGTGATGACCAGCATTGAATTCGCGCTGGCCACACCCCGGAAGTTCCCGGTCGTCCCATCCCACGAATCGAGCACGCCGATCCCACTCAGGTTGATATTCTGCAACTCGATTTCCGGCACCTCCGGACATTCGGGCTGGCATTGGGCAACGATGACTACTCCTGGACCGCAGCGTGACATGGTGTTCCTTTACTTGGGTTTGGTTTCAGTTGCAATCCCTAAAGGGAGTTCAAGTTCGTTGTATCGCTCCGTCACTCGCTTAGCGAGAGCTTCCATCAACGGGTAGTTGCGCAGATGCTTTTGGGGTGAGGTGACAAGCCCATCCCACACAGCGCTGAGCTTGCTCAAGAAACTTTTCTCGGTGGTGATGTCCATTTTTTCGATAGTGGCGTTCGCACCCATCCGTTGCAATCTCTCCCGGTCGTAGTCAGTCATAACTCCTGAAACGACCAAGAGCAGGGAATCGGGTGTGAGGCGGCGAAGTTCTTTCACGCGGTTGATAGTGTCTTGAACTGGGGAATCCAGCAAATTGAGGTCGAGAGTAATGATTTCAGGTGCAGGAGGATTCGAGATGGTCAGCACTGCTTCTTCAAGGGAGCCTGTGACAACAACGGTCAGGCCCAAGCCTTCCAGCCGTTTCCGTAAAACGGTAGCAATCCCTTCTTCATCTTCTACAACCAGAGCTTTCATTCGTCCCTTTCTTTCGCTGCCTCATCGATTTCCAACACCAAAGCTGCCGCCTGCCGTTTTCCCTCCGGCGAGGTCCGCTGAATCTCCATCAGCATGATCATATTTCCACGGATGAGCCGGTCCACCACGGCTTCGTTCGCCCGTTGCCTGGGCTCCATCTTCCACAGCACCCACGCGAGCATGAGCCCCACCGGGCCGTTTTGCGCGGCGAAATGGAGCCAGTCAAAGGTGGCAGCTTCAGCGATAATTATTGGGTTCATCCTACGGCAACGAGGGTTAAATCTGTCGGGGCATCCGGGGGTGTGGGAACGGGACCGGCACCAAACTCAAAAGCACCAATGTCCCAGGCGGCTCCGAATGGCCGTGGATTATTGTTGTAGTCCACCTCGATAGCAACTCCAAACATCGCCTCATAAGCAGCATAGGCCGCGCCCTCCACGCTCGCGTTGATCGCTGGACTCCCCACCAAAAGGTTGAAATTGGCCGAAGGGCCATTGATGAAATCGGGATCGCCTTCCACGGCGTTCAACTCCTGCCCCTGACCTTGCATGTAGGCGATGTTGCGCACGGCATTAGCCCACAAAATCTTGGTCGTGGGGTTGTCATAAAGGTTATAGTTCAAGGACACCATGGACTGCTTCCCATTCTCCACCTCGATGTCATTCAGGGTGGAACTTGTCCACCGCTGGCTGAAAATGTTCCCATAACAAATGAACTGATCTCCAGTGTTTGGCTCCAAGATAAGCCCCCGGTCGTAGTCATAAATGGTGTTATTGACAAAATACTGAATTGAATTTGACCCTACTGCGGTGCCCGTAGAAGAAATCGCAAACCCATTCAGGACATCTGGGAGCACTGCGTAAGACGCCCTGATGTCATAAAACACATTCCCAATGAAAAAACAGTTGTCCACTCCACTGCTTCCTGTTCCTACCCCTCCCGAAACATGGAAAATGAGATTGAAAATTACCGCGCAATCCCGGCAGTGGAAGTTTGAATCGGCTCCGTAGTGGAGAGCTATGCCGCCACCTTGCTCCCGTGCAAACGGCCCGTAAATTACATTCTGTGAAATTACTCCATACCGAATAACTTTAAGGTCGATCCCGTTTTCACCATTCCCATAAAGGACATTTCTGCCTATGTAATAGTATTCAGTTGTCTGGTCGGTGTAATTCCCATAATGACTGCCTGCCACTGAATCTGCTGCCACGTCATGGATGAGGTTGTCCAATACCCAAATATGATGAGACCGGGGGCCAGCAATAATCCCGCAATCGTCGCTGGATGTCTTGCTTCCATAGTTAGAAATCTCACAATCATACACAACCACGTAGCTAACGGTTGAGGAAAATCCGGTGCCATTGGAAATTCCAGCGGAGATGGCCGTTCCATCACTTACGGCCTGTGTTCCCTCCATCACCAAATTTCTAATGAGGATGTGGTCAATGTTCGTGAGGTCAACTGTGGGTCGCATTTCTATGACCGCCGAAGTTGAACCATTTACATTGAAATTTTCAAAAACAAAAAACGAAGCCGTAGCCCCAAGTCCGAAATGTATGCGATCCTGAAAAGTAGGGAAAGCCGCAGGATTTCCAGTAATCCAAATCGGATCGGCTGAAGTGCCATCCCCGTGCCAGTTGAACCTGTCTCCGCCACTGTCGGTAGAAGTATAGACCCCAGCGTGGATATATAGGTAAGACCCTGCCGCCAAAAGACCTTCAGGTGGGGTCAACCTTGGAACATCCGGATGACCATATGGATTCCCAGTATTTGTCGCGGCTGGGTCAGTTTTATCAACGTAGTAAAAATCCGTTGTGGCCGTGGTTGGATCAGTCAACCAAGACGCCGGGAATCCCGGCGTAGCCACATTGATGTCAAACCCAAAGTCTATGGATGGGTCAGGAATTCCGATTGGTGGGTTGTAAGCCATTTACAGGTCAGAATAAGTTCGAGTCCCACCACCATTGTACAGCCAAGTGGCGTTAGACTGGGTGAGCACTTTTCCGTAGAATCCAGAAAAATCAAACCACACTGGGCAAGTAGATGCGAAGAAGGCTGTGCCAACCGCAAAAGACGGAGCACCAACAACTCCTACAAAAGTTGCACCATTTACTGAAGCTCGCGCAGTTGTTCCATCCCAAGTTGCCACCACCGTGTACCAAGTGTCCACAACAGGCGTGAAGGCAACCGTTACAATAATGTTGGCTGCACGAATCACAAGGCCAGGAGTTCCGCTCGTGTCATACCTTATCGACCACCTGCTACCACCGATATTTAGGATCAAGTCGTTGTTTGCGATTCCAGTTTTTGCCTGGAATCTGCACACAAAAGACCAATTCCCAGCAACCGCACCAAAGTTATTATCAAGGGAGGTCTGCTGCCAGTACGACCCTGGCGCACCATCGGCTGCGATCCCGTAAGTAACCCCACCACTGGAGCCGTAAGTCGGCCCATTTACCTCAGTAAGATTGTAGGTGCCTCCATCTGCATCTGTAGCGTCCGCGAAGTCATACCACGCCACAATGCTGGTCAATCCAGGATTAGTGCCTGGGTCTGGGACGTTGTTGGTCACAGCCAGCCCGGTGAACGAGGCCATATCCACATTGGACGTGCTTTCCACTCCATTTCCGGGCTGAGTGTAGTCCACCGTCACCACATCCCCGAACGCGATGGATGGGGACACGCCATAAACCGCCGTGGTCGTTCCGGTGAACCCGGAAACGTAGGTCCACGTTCTGCCGGTGCTGGAGAATCCACCGTTGCCGCCTGCTCCGAACTGGACGGCCTCGCTCGCGGTGAGCGTGACCTGAGTTCCAGCCACGTTGCTCGCTGCCGAAAGCATTGTGGGGACGATAATCGGTGTGTCTGTCGTAGCCGTGGCCGTGTTCGATGGAGTGCTCTCGCTGTCGATTTGTGGCGGGACGTTCCCGGAATTGTCGTTGTAGGTGACGGCGATGAAATCGTAAGAAGTTCCCCCATCGAGCCCTGAAATTGTGGCTTCCTGTTCCCCAATCGCGTTTAAGACAAAGTCGTTCGGATCGTAGGTTGGGTCTGAAGATTTTTTGTAGTAAACCTTGTAACCACCGTTGATCGGCTGCGTCACCGAGTCAACGTAAGTGACGAAAATCGACTGGTCATCAATCGTGGTGGCCGTGCAGTTCGTCGGCCCAAACTCGGTGCAGGTATAGACCTCGATTGGCCCAGCGGGGTCTGAATCCCCGTAGGCGTTGAAAGCGATGACCTGAACGTAGTAGAGCGTGTTGTATTCCAGGTCCGTGATCGTGTATTCCGTGACGTTCGGACCCACCGTGGCCACGGTGAAATAGTCCACTCCGTTGAGGCTGATTTCGATTCGGAACCCGTCTTCGTCGTCACTGTTGTCCGTCCACTCGATGAACAAACTGGCCGTGCCTTCTGGTGGCGGCTCCTCGGAGATGATGACCTCGTAGAGTGCGCTCAGTTTGTCCTGAAGGGAAAGTCCCCGAACACAGTCACAATCCGGGAGGTCCGTGGGGCTGCCTGCCTGCGTGTAAAAGACGCAGTAGATGGCATCCCACTGGTCTAAAATAGAGAGACCTCGAACACAATCGCAGGATTCAAGCTCTTCCGGACTCCCTGCCTGAATATACGCCGCGCAGTATATATCCCCCAGTGCATCCTGCATGGGGTTTCCACTCACGCAATCACAAGTGGGCAGCGAAGCGTCTTCTGAAAGTGCGTAAAGATAGCAATAAATGGCCTTCAGCTTTTCCGGCAAAGGGAGCCCATCGACACACTGGCACGTCTGAAGGTCTTCGGGCTCTCCAGCCCCGGTGTAGAGCGCACAGTAGAGGGCGCTTACCTGATCCAACAGCGGGAGCCCCGCAATGCTACCGCATGCCGGGAGAGCCATAGTTTAAGCCGAGCAAACTTCCTCGTTGAGCTTGTAGAGAATAAGCGCGTTGATTTTGCTCAGGTCTTCATCCCCTGGCGTGGTCAAGGGCAGCACGGCGCAAGTCGCCGCCCGCAACGCCTGCTCCGCGTCACACATAGGCACGTCCGCGATGTCCGGGCCAATTCCCAGTCGTTCCAGAAAATCAAGGATGAGAAGCTGGGTCTGGATGGTCCCCAGTCCAGTATCAGTTAACCCATAAGTCTGCTGCTTACAGTCGGCCTCCTGCTGTGTGACCAGCAAAGTGTTTTCGGTGAAAGAATTACAAGTCAGGGCCATTAGTATGAAAAAGTTAAATTAAAGAGACAAAGGGTGGGCGAGCCGAAGTGCTCGCCCACCCAAAGTTTCCTAGTTCCCGACAGAGGTACAAGTGTCAGAATTCCAGCGTCCACAGGTGAAGGTATCTTCCAGCGCAGGCGGGAAGAGGTCCAGCGGAGGACAGGTGAACTCGCAATCGTAGCTGCCACCGACTGGTGTGCCGAGCGGACGGCAGACCTTCGCGATGCCGCGATACGGGAACCGGCGATGGAGAATGAGGTTGCCCCGAAAGCCGCTGTCCACGGGCTTGGCGGCTTTCTTTAGCACCATGCGCCAGTAACCTTTGTTCCGGTCTTGGTTGCATGGGGTGACTTCGTTCACCTCGTTGATCCAGCGCCATGTGCCGTTCCACGGGGAAGCGGTCGCGCTGAAGTTGACGCCAGAGCCAGCAGAGAGCGGCTGTTCGCCATTCTGCATCTCGAACACCGGGCGCATGCCAAAGGGAATGCTCACCTGGAAGTCCGCATCTTCGTAGTCGCTGGACAGGACGCTCAGACAGCCCTCGGAGAACGGCTGGTTGCTCCATTGGTCGATACGCTTGAGCACGCCGTTCGGGTATCCGGGTTCAGTCTCCGTCCAGTAGTAGCGCAGGCTGAACGGGTCGTTCTTCATCGTGAAGCCCGCGTAGTTCGTGGTGGAGGCGTACTCCGGGTTCAACGTCACCGGGGCGCGGAAGCGATTGTCCGCGCGGCGGTTGGTGTCATAGAGCGGGAGTTCCTGGAAGGTCTCGTAGTCGGTGACGAGGCTGATTTCACCATCCTTGGGGAAGGTGCCATCGTAAGTGCCCCGGTTCCGGATACGATTGAGGATGCCGCTGATCGAGAGCGGAGAAATGTTCTCCGGGTCGAAGCCATCATCGAGGATGATGTAGGTCGTATCGACGTTCCCATTCGCGTCCGTCGCGAAGCGCCAGCCTTGGCGCACGAGGTTCTGCGTGGTGCCGTTGTCGTAGCCGAACCACTTGTAGTAGGAGAGCGCCGCGTAGTTATTGCGGTAGAACTCATCCATCACGTCGCTCGTGACAAACTTCAGGTCGCGGAAGATTTGGGCGATTTGCTGGGGCAGGCTCAGCGCGTCAGCGAACATCGACTCCAAGCAGTAGGGAATCGTGTTATAGGCGACGTTCATCAGCCGATACCAAACGTGGTTCGCATTGGCAAAGTTCACGTTCTCGGTGGGCGGGTCGCAGGACACCGCGCAGTCCGCTTGCAGACCCACCATGTCCTGCCAGAGGTTCAGGCGGTTGAAGTTGAGACGCTGCTGGCCAATCGTGGTGGCGCGAGCGGCGAAACCGGAACCGACCGGGAAGGCCCCGGCGTTAGGGATCATGCCCTCCCAAACCCCATCAAAGCCTTCGATTTGACCGAAAGTTTTGTCCAGTTCGTGCTGGCCACGGGTGAAGAGGTTGCTGATGTCTGCGGAACACTGAATGGTGATGGGCTCCATGGAAGTAAAAAGGTGTGTGGGTAAAAGAGTTGCGTTTCGCGCACTCGAATAAGTGCGACTTTCTTGCCCCCGTTCGCGTTCGCTCGGGTATCCCTTCTTAAAATATGAACCTTGTGGCGCGACCCACAACCTACGGCTATCTGGTTTATTTTAAGAAGACTGGCCCCGTGCCCTTTCGGGCGGCAATGGGACCAACGCTGACTCAAGCCCTACTCAACTTATTATCCCCCGTCAACATTATTTTTACACCTTCACCACAATCCGATTCCAAATCGGGGTGTTGTCGTCACCCTTGGCCGCGCTGCCATTGCCGCCATCGAGCGGGGGCGCGCTGCCCCGGTGCCTTGAAACGAATTCCTCCAACTCGGCGATTTTCTTGTCCTTCGTCTCAGCCTCCGTGCGCAGTTCGGCGATTGCGGCTTGCTGAGCAGCAGCGACTTTCCCCAGAATCGCGGCGTGGGCTACGCGCTGAAGGACCTCTTTCCGGCTGTAGCGGTCCGGGTGAAGCATGGTGGCCATCTTGATCTCCGTCTTCACTTGCTCTCGAAGCTCCGTGTCCTTGGCCAGCACTTCATCCGTGAAAATCTCCTCCACAGTTTGATCCGCTTCCGCCTGAAAACTCTTTTGGAACTGAGTCTGCTGGGCTTTCTGCGCTTCCTCGCGGGATTTCTGTTGCTCGTCCCAGCGTTTATCCGCCTCCTTGATTTGCACCCCGCGCTCGCGGTCCAGTTCCTCCGTGGATGAAACCAGATTGGCGAACTGCGCTTGGTCGAGCGGGGTCATCCCAGAAATCCACTCATTGAACGACGCTTTGCTCCAACCCTGGACTGCGGCCAAGGCGTCTTTCTGTTCCACCCCGCTCTGCACGGCGAGAGCTACAATCGACTTCATCTTGCCCTCGATGGCTGAGTCATACTTCGCCTGAAACTCGGGGTCACGCTGGAGAGCCGCACCCTTGAGGTTGGTGCGCAGTTCCGCAATTTGTTTGTTCAACTCCTCCCGCTCTTTCTGCACATCCTCCACGGCGGGGCGCTGTTTGAGTGCTTCCAGTTCCGTGCGGAGAGTGGCAAGCTGCTCGTCAGCGGCTTTCTTCTGCGCGGCGAGGGACTCCTTCTCTTCCCGCAAACGAGCAAAGTTAATCTCCTTCGAGTTGTCCTTTTCTTTCGGGGGCTCGGTGACGACCGGAGGCTTGACCTCGGCTTTCACTTCCTGCTTCACCTCGGTCTTCGACAGTTCCTCTTTCTTTTTCCCCGGCAGCTTTTGGTTCTGCTCACGAATCAACTCCGCGATGCTCCCCGGAATCTGGACGGTGGTGGGCTTCTGCGTGGGCGCAGGCGCGGGAGGCGTCTCCACCACTGGGGGCGTAACCTCGGCAGGAGGAGTGACAACAGGGGGTTCAATGACAGCAGCGGCTTCGGACATAATTATTTTTTATCAGGTTTGGCAGTGATGGCGGGTTCACTGTACGGAACAAATTCAGACTTCTCCGACTTGGGGGTTGGAGTGGCGATCTGGCGAAGCTCTTTCACGCAAGCGTTCCAGCCGCGCACCACGCCCTCATCGTTAATGATCGTCGTGGGGTCACGCACGCCCTGCGGGGGCGAAGGCACGTTTTCCCCAAGGTAGGCGAGAATGGCTTGAAACGCCGCCGTGGTGGTGATGTCGGCGACTTTGTGGGCTCCCTGAAGGTCGGATTTGGTCATTTGGTTTCTGGTTTCGGTTGGTTGCTAATCACGGCTTTCGCCGCCTGAGCCGCGATGTCAATTTGCTTGCTGGCTCCCTGCGCGGCGAGGTCTTGCTGGCTGCGTGCGGCGTCCTCCATCATCTTCTCTTGGGCCTGCGCACGGCTCTGCTCCATCTGGGCCACGGTCTGCTCGGCTTTCAACCCCATGTCCAGTTCGTGAGCCGCCGTTTTCATGTCCGTGCGCGCCTGCGCCTGGACGGCCATGTTGCCCAGCTTCGCCTCGTGCGCAGCGTTCTTACGCTCGATTTCCGCCTGCGCGAGCAGCATCTTCACCTGAGCATCCACTTGGGCTTTCATCATCTCCGGCGATTGCGCCTGCTGGGCTTGCTGGCTTTCCTGCGCGGCCACGGCAATTTCCTCTCCGAACGCCTCGCTCATCTTCATCAGGGCGTTCAGGGCCTTGGTGGTTTCTTTCACAATATCCTCGAACAACGCCGGGGCTTTCCCACGAGGGATTTCCGACATGTATTGAACGTGGGCTCCGGTGTGTTCGATACCCGCGTCAAGCTTGCCCTTGAGCAGCACGGCGTCATCAATGTTATCTGGAGTGATTCCCTGCTCCTGGAACTGCACGACCACTTTCTGAAGCTCGCCCAAGAGCTGAACGTGCGCGGGGACGTGGACCTCGTGCGCGTCGTTAGGCAGCACGAGCGGGGACTTCCCATCTTGGATAAAAAGATTTTCGTCGCTGATGCGACGGGTGAGGTCAGTGGGCTGGTCGGGCAAAGGTTCCACGAAGGAGAGCGCCATTTCCGCTCCCTTGAGCGCCGCCGCGACTTCGTAGCGAGCATTCCACTGACCTTTCCCCGGAGTTGCCACGGCCAGCAGTTCCTTGGCCTTCATCAGATCGATAGGCATCGAACCACTGCCCCCATTGCGGTTCGCACGCACGCGCTTGACCTTCAGCAAATCTTTTTCCTCGATGCCAAACTCCTTGCACTTTTCCCGAAACCGTTTGGCCACTTTGCCCCCAGGCCATGACTCCGGATAAGCGGACCCCGGCTGGGCGATGCGCCGGTACATTTCCGCGAGCAACTTGTCCAGCCCGGTTGCCCGGTAGTGACTCACCTGAAGCCCCGTGAACTGGGCTTCCTTGGCCGTGTCGGTCGTGACCTCGGTAGCCGTCTTGGTCTCCCCGGCTTTGTTCCGTTCCCCGATGGGGGCAATCCGGTTGTTGATGTTTCGCGTGCGTGTGGCGAGGTCATAAATCCCCATCGCAGCCCCGATGTCCACTTTGAGGTTCAGTTGGGCGATTGGCACCTCCGGGAAAAGGATTGCCCCCGGCGTGAAGACAATCTCGTTCATCTTCTGTCGGTCCCCCTCGTTGGAAGATTGGAACATCACCATGTTGGCCATGATGGCACTCCGCGCAGTCTGGTTAAACATCAGGTCCCCGAACTGGCACATGTCCGAATTGCGGTCCCCGAAACCCTTGCACCCGTGGTAACGCCCCTCTGGGTCCACGGAGTCAGTGAAAAGCGCCACCACTTGGTCCCAGCTATCCGCCCACTCGCTCTCCGGGGCGTCGTAGAGGAAGTCGTCCGGACCCATTTCCTCTTTGGGTTTGTTCTTGTTTTTCTTCTTCAGTTCGCCCTGCGCGGTGTCGGTGCTGAAACAGGAATGGCTGATTTTCCCGCTGAACTCCTGAGTGAAAATATGGATGAATGGAACCGGGGTAAAGTCCGTCATCACAAAGCTCTCATTTTCCCGGACCCACTGAACCCATTGGGCGTAGGTTGAACGGTCTTGGGAAAGTTGTCCGCGTGCCCCTTGATTGTAATAAAGGAGCTTTTCAATCTGCTCCTTGTTCCAGCCCTTCTTGTCCCTCATCCGCCAAAGCTGGGCGGCGCTCATGTCATCCTGCACACAGAACGCGGGGCAGTTTTCGAGGCTAATTTTGGTGCCCTCTGGAATGAGAAACTTCCGGGTGGGGATGGTGGTGAAGCGGAAATCAATCGAGTCCCTCCACATGCTCACCCCCACATCGAAGAGGGCCATCTGAAGGTCCCGGATGGAACTTTCGAGGATGTATTTCCCGGAGTGGTTGAAAAAACCTTTGTCCGGGGGATCGTTCCAAATCTGAAGCGCCCAGTTAAAGCACTCCGTCAAATATTTTCCCCGGCGCTCGGCTTCCATGGGGTCCTCATGCTCCGCGTCCACTTCCGCCCATTCGAGGTTGCCGCAGTTAATCGAATTCCAGATGTCCGCGTAGTTTCGCACGGAAGACTCGAACTCGCGGGTGTTCACATTGGGCATGTCACCCATCCCCATGCGTCCCATCTCCGCTGGAGGAATTGGAGGAAAGCCCGCGAACTGCCCCGCGATCACGGCGAACCGGGTGTCCCGACCTCCCACCCGCTGGGAATTGGTCATGGACTGGTAGGCAGTCATCGCCGCCGAGACGGTATAGACCCGACGCTTGGGGGCATTTCCATCGGCGTCAATGCCCCGGATATAAAGTTTGCTGTCGGTGTTTTCGTCCATTTAAGTGAGGATTTTGTGAGAAACTATCTTATTTAACCCACAAAGCGCGAGGCAAAAGACAGGCCAGAGCCAGAGGCCCCCACCAAAGAGGAACCAAATCCATGTTCCATGGAGGGAAGACATGCACGGCGGACACGTAAAAACCGGCTTCAGCCAAAAGTCAGGAAACTTACCCTCCATCCAGTCCCCCAATGGTCCAAGGAGCATGTCCTTCCCGAACAGCGTCCAGATGCCCACGATGATGAGGCACGCGAGCGGGAGCAGTTGGTAAATCAAGATCATTGGGCTTTTGACCTTCCACAGGTTTTACACTCACCGCTCCGTCCCGAAGCCACGCGCTTCTGGGAGACCGGCTGGTGGTAGTTCGCGTCTCCCGTGCAGTCGCGCGCGGGACTCTGCTGGCACATCAAGTCTTCCAGAGCTTCCTCGGTAGGGCGTTCAATGCCGTTCTGGTCGCAGTAGCTCCAGACGAGGGCGACGAACTGGTTGAACATCACCGTGTCCGCGCGCCATTCGATGCGCTTGCCCGTGGGGCTCTGCCAGAACTTGGGCGTGACCGAGACGTGGGCTCTATTTTTGAAGCGCAGCATTGGGTTTGATGGTTTCGCCTTCGGTTACAAAAGGCAGCGTGCGGTGTTCCGTGACCCAGCTTCCCGAATTGTGGGAATCGTGGCTGACAATCGCCTCGGGACCGGGGTTCATGTCATAGAAATACCGATAATTGAGCCCTCGGCAAGAGGCATCCGCGTGCGTGAAGATGCCCAAGCCCACCCGGTGCCCGGTTACGCAGGGCTCAGTCGGACGCCAGAGGTCCAGCAGGAGGTTGACCATTCGGCCATCCTGGGCGCTGGCGAGGAACGTGTTATCCCCGAAGCCCACTCCCCGATGAAGCGCCACCCCCGGACGGTAGGGATTGCGCATGCCATAAACGAAGTCCACGTCCGAGTCCCAAAAGTTGAGCGAGTCGAGGGGCTTCAAGGGCTTCGCGTCCGTGTCCAAATAGACGCCTCCATATTTGACCAAGAGGAGCATGCGAATTCTGTCCGATATAAAAGCCCAAGCTGCTTTGGTGGCAAGCAGATGCTTCATGTACGGGTCATTCCCAAACTCGTCCAGAAGGTCATTCCCGCGCAAGGTGTATTTCCATGTGGGGTTCATCCGCTTCATCTCCTGGCACCACGCCGCGTCCCGCTCGGACATGGCCTTGGGTCCTATGTAGAGTTGGTGGATGAGTTTTGGAATCATGCCGTCCTCCAAATGCGGTATCGACCTTCCTCGGTTTTCTCGCTGGTCAACTTGACCTCTTTATCGTGACCTCGCTTGAGGGCGTAGGTGCGCATCTTGGCCGTGTCGAGCACGAAACTCTGGTCCACTTGAATCTCGTCCAAGGTCTTGCTCAGGTCAATTTCCGTCCCGAAGCTCGTCACCACGGCGCGCTTTCTTACTGGGGGCTGGATGCCGGTTTCGATGGCCATTGTTGAACGCGAAAAACTGGTGGGAATTTATGAAACCGACGATGGAGAATTACGTGCCCTCGGAAACCCCCAAGTTTTGGCTTCGCCGCCTGATTCAACAACATGCGGAAAAACCCTCTATTCCGGTCCACATTACAGGGAGTAATCTCATTCACATCGCAAACCCACTTCCATGCGTGCTCCAGCCAGTTTTCTTTAATACGTTTTTCTTGGCTAGGCGCGCTATATTGAAGCTCAAAAACGGGATAAGCACTGAGGGGCATTGAAAGCTGAAAATCCGCTTGAGGATAAGTTGGGTCATCCGGTAGCACACGTTTTAAGTGTTCAAAGCCTTCATCGCTGAAATTGTAGCGCAAAGGCATTTCATCCCGCTGAAACTTGTATTCCCCCAAAATGTTGGTGTCTCCAAAAGTCTCTTCGTCTGTCACCAGAGGAATGTGACCCTTAGCGGGAAAAGTTTCCGCCCAAGTCCCATATTTCCGAATGTAGTCCAGTGTGTTCTCCTGAAGCGCAGAAATATTTTGAGGGTCCACGCCGTCAGCCAACAGAATAATCTCGGGAGCTAGGCTCCCATTTTCATCTTCCTTAAAACTCCACGCTCCTTTCTTTGGACATTTATCCACCGCAGTCCAGCGAAACGCCGACTCACACACAAAAGCGTTTCGAGAAAAATCATCAAACACCCCATTCGTCACCCGTTTCAGATTTAAGAAAAACCAAAAAAGAGTTTCCCCAAGATTGACGCTGTCTGCAAAAAGGCTTTCCAAGCACAGAGGCTTCGTGTTGTAAGTCACTGTCTGCAAACGATACCAGAGCGATAGGTGGTCAAAATTTTCAGGAGTTCCCCCAGCCGCGCGAGCCGCAAACCCTAAACCCACGGGGAACTCATCCCCATAATGTACAAGCTCCCTCCAAAAGGATTCAAATCCGGGAAGGTTTGCAAAAATCTCCTGAGTCTTTTTAGCTTGTCGGGTGAGAAAGTTACCGAGGTCTTGGGGGCTTTTTATGGATTCTGTCTCTTCTAGCATTTCCCCGTTTCCCACTTTTTCCTTTCCACGTCAACATTTTTCTTCGATGGTGGAGGAATGAAGAACCTACTGCTGCTCATCCAAGACGAAGCCGATGCCCAGAACCTCTCCTCCGCCGCGCGGTGGATTATTGCCCATGGGGTGACGACAGTTTGGGCGCTGCTCTCGCCCGCCGTGCTGGTCAGCACCGAGACAGCTACGGCAGCCATCGACAAGGAAATCGAGGATTTGATCAAGGCCAAGAACGCGGCTTCCGCTCGGGATGACTTCGACGCGGCGAAGGGCTACTCCAAGCAAGCCGAGGCCAAGATGCTGGACAAAGCCGGGGCCGTGGCCAAGGCCCACACCGGACTCTCCGACGATGAAAAGCGCAAGCGCACGGCGGCGCTTCGAGACCCCTTCTTCAACACCCTCCGGGACGCGCGAGTGAGCGTCAAGTTCGACCGCCTGACCGAGCACTTCGAGACGGACAACTACCTGAACCTCGTGATGTCCCTGACCAAGGCGTGGCCCGCGCAGATGCCCCATGGCACGTATGGAACGAGTTGGGCACGGGCGTTGACCGTGGAGAACGTGCAGCCGGTGAAGGTGGAAGCTCCCGCCATCCCCACTGAAGTTATTCAAGCTGTGAAATCCGTGGCTCTTGCTCTCCCTAAAACCATGAAACCTAAAGTGGACCCGGACAAAATCTACACTGGGGAAGAACTGGAAAAGCTCGCCTACTTCTCCCTCAAGAGCGTGGCCATGCGCCATGAAGTCTGGATGGAAAAACAACCCAAACCTGAGACCATCCGGCGCATCCTGGACGCGCAAGCAGCCAAACAGCTTGCCTCGATGTAATGTGGCAACTGAGCGAGAGTGCGAGGGCTTATCGAGAGGAACGGGTCCGGGTTATTGCCAATACCCACGCGCGCAAGCACAGTCAGCGAGACGCGACGGAATATGAAATTTCGATGGTGGCGTTCAACGCCGTACCATTCGGACACGCCTTTTCCCATCAGTTCCTCATCGAGTTGTGGACCATCATGTGGCCCGACTTTTTCATGCTGAATAAGGATGGCATTGAAAACGACTGGTGCATTCGGATGGCCAAGGCGTTTCGGCAGCACAAGATGATCTCGCTCATCGGGTGCGCCTCCAGTTCCAAGTCCCAGTGCGCGGCTTTCTACGCCTACACTCTCTGGAAGGCCAACCCCAGTCGCACCACCGCCATGCTCAGCACGACCTCCGCCGAATCCGGCGAGGCGCGCATGTGGGGCTACATCAAGGACCTTTTCACGAAGGACAGGTTCCCCATCGGGAAGCGGATCGACAGTCTTCAAACGATCATCTTGGACAAGGAAGTAAAAGACGATGATGGGGTCAAGCAGCGCGATTTCAAGGACTGCCTGAAGTTCGTAAAACTCAAAACTGGGCGCGAAGGGCTGAACGCCGTGGGCACGATGTGTGGGCGCAAAAACGACTTCGTTTTATGGGCTTGTGATGAAGAAAACTTCATGGACATAGGGATTTTGCCGGGACGGGTGAACATGTTTTCCAACGCCAAGCCGGGTTCCCTCGTGCAGTTCATCGGGATTGGAAATGCTCCGAACGAAGGCAGTCCACTCTACATTGACGCAGAACCAACCGGGGCAAAATTCCCCGATGGCTACCGAAGCGTGAACATTGAGGTGGATGAGGAATGGCCCACGCGAACCGGAGTGTGCCTCTACTTCAATGGAAACAAAAGCCCGAACTTCCGAGCCCTGGACCAAAAGAAACCACCCTTTCCATTCCTGATGAATGCCTTCTCCAAGGCGGAAATCCGGAACGCCGCCATGGGAGAGGAGACGAATATCTTCTGGAGCCAGTTCTACGGCTTCCCACCCTCCGTGGAGGTGCCTGATAAAGTTCTGACCCACAAGCTGCTGGAGTCCAATGGAGCTTTTGAGAAGTGCGAGTGGGGAGGAAGCCCCACCAAGTGGCTGGGCGGGCTGGACTGCGGTTTCCGGAAGGATGGAGACCCCACGGTGCTGGACTTTGCCCGAATTGGAAAAGATGTGAAGGGCAACACGGTCATGGATTGGGAAAGTAAAGACGGCATGGCCATCCTCCCCGTGCAAAACAGCAAAGACGCCTTCGAGAAACAGATGGCCATCCGAGTCATTGACAAACTGATCAAAAAAGACTGTCACGACCTCGCCATTGACATCATGGGAGAGGGTGGCATGACGGCCACCGCGATCAAAGACGAGGCGTTGAAGCGAGGTTGGAAGCTCAATCTCGTCCCCATCTCGTCCATGGGCTCTCCAGATGATAAAATTGTAGTGCCAGGGGACAAACGCATGGCAAGCGAGGTTTTTGATCGTAAAGTGAGCCAAATCTGGATGAGCATGCGCGTGGCCGTGGGGAAAGGACTGATCCGGGGCATGGGACCCCACACCAAGGCGGTTCAGCAACTCTGTGAGCGCAAGTTCATCACCGACCAAAGGAAGCGATTTGCCATCGAGAAGAAAGAAGACATGAAAAAGCGGCTTCGGAGGTCCCCAGACTTCGGAGATTCACGTTGCTACACCCTGTTTCTCGGGCTTTCTCACGGTTTGGCGCTGGCACCCAAAGCTCAGGCAGTCGTTCTGCCTCCTACCCGCGAAGAACGGGACGCTTCAGGCGGGAACCGCTACAGCGGGCATGGGATCAGTGGGAACAGGTACGCTGGAAGGTGACAAAAGCTCGTCCCAAAGGTCAAAATGGGGTTGAACCGACTCCGGGAGGGGATGGTCCCCACGCTTTGCCCCCATGAAATGGGAGAAAAACCGTTTGTTTTTCCAATATTGACCAATTCCCCAGCCCTCCCATCGGGAATCCTCGCTGAAAAGATGAGGCACCTCAGCAATTCTCATGCCAAGCTCCCAACAAAGTTTATCCCCATGTCCAAACTTGTACCACAGGTCCGCGCGCTCGCACATCCAGAAGACCCACCGAAGTCCCATCCATGCCTTTTGCTTGTCCACCACGAACTGACCGCTCTCCCATTCTTTTTTGAGCTTTTTGAGCCCACAGAAGGTGTAGGCCCATGAGGTCTTGTGCTGGTTGAAGCAGTCGGAAAAAAACAGGGAACCGACTTTCTGCACGTCCTGATGATTGAAAATCTCCGCAGGATTAAGGTCAGGCACACAGTCCGCGTCAAAATAGATGACGTTCCTCCATGGGCACCTCATGGCGATCTGGACTTTCACTTCCCACCCTCCCATCATCCGCATGGGATGCCACCGCCGCACCTCGTGGGCATCCACCAGTTCCACGTCAATCTGCGCGAACAGCGGGTGCTGTTCTGCGGTGAACTCGTGTGGGCCGAGGTGCCACACCTGGATACCCTCCTGCCATCCCAGTTCCCGGCAGCGGGAGGCCACGGCCCAGGCGTGCTTCGCATACTTCCCTCCTCCCGCGATGACGATGCCCCGACCCTCGCACTGGGGAGGCTCCTGCCAAAGCAGACCTTGCTCCTTCACTTTTCTCACAATTCCCTGAAGCTGGCTCTCGTGCAGCTTGCCCCGTCCGATGCAATCGAGGTTCTGAGCGAGACGGGTTTGGGTGGAGTTCATAAAGCTTTTAACGCCTGAAGAAAGTCCGGAATCCCTGACCGTTCTCCATCCAAATAAAAGCACTTTCCCCACTCCTCATCGTCCATCGCCTGATCTCGAATGATTATTTCTCCATTTTTATAGGTGTAAATAGCTTGAAAATCTTCAGGGTCATCTGAAAGTTTTTGCTGAATACACAATGGCTCGCTCATGTGGTGATCCGACTGGCGAGGAACGCCGCCTCGAAGGCTCCGAGGGAGCCGATCAACAGCCGGTTAAAGAGCGGGGCGTTCGCGGGAACGAACAGGCCAATGAAGGCGAGAACAATGCCAAGCACGAGGAAGATGGTGGAGAGTGTGGTCATGGTCTAATAATCGTCAGGGCTATCATCCTTGGCCGCCATGCACAAGGCTAGAATCAGGAGAAGGGAGACGCCTGCGGCGATGGAAATGAGGACGATCATACCAGTGGGAGATTCTTGCTCACGCGCTCGCGGAGTTGAGCGGTGGTGTAGCCCTTCGGGTTATACTCGAAGTGGGGGTAGTCCTTGAAACTGGTCCAGCGTCCGCCCCAGGCAAGACCCAGCTTCTCCCCGATAAGTCCAAGAGCTTTGTACTCCGGACCATCTTCGAGATAGGTAGAGCCCTTGAACACCCCCAGATCGAAAGCGAGGCCGAAGTTGTGATTGCTGAATCCACCCTTCGCGTTGGTCACTTTCGGACCGGGGATGGTCCGACCCTTTGCGTAGAGTGCATCCTGCTCCGCGTAGGTGCGATTCCCGCTGATGACCTTCACGACGATCCCCGCTTTCGCGGCGTCCCGGACCAGTTGACGGGCGAGTGGTCGGACCTCCGGGAGAAGGGTGGCAATGTTCTTTTCACTGCGCTCGTCGAGTTGGCCAGCCTCTGGGACCGTGGCCGGGGGAGCGACCTTCAGCCAGTCCAGCAGGGCTTGGGTGGTGGCTGGTCCATAAATGCCATCGGCGGTCACACCAATGGTCTTTTGGATGATTTTGGTTTGGTCCTTGAGGTTCATAAATTGGTTCGTGCAGCCGTTATGAACGGCAAACCGCTCTCCGTCCTCACGGATGGGAGCAACTGCACGAAAGTTTTCCAGACTACCACTCCGTTTATTGCTCATGAGCTTTAGGGCGCGTCAGGTCGCCGGTTCATCTGGAAATTGGTCGTGCGCTCCCCACCCGTGCAAAGTTGATCAGGCGACACACAGTGGACGCACGTTTTGGAAATTGGCCGCCATGCCCAGGTTTCCCCAAGTTTACACCTATCGTCTTTTTCCCGCGTACGATCGCTGTCGGGAAAACTATTGTCGGCTTCGGCTAGTGCCCATGGCGTTTTGGAAATTGGAACTCCCATTGGGTGGTTCCACTTATGTCTTCGGTGGCCCGCAGGGAGAAGAGCGTTCTCCACCATTTCTCCCCGCTCGTCAACAAAATAAAACCACCATTCTATTGGTGGCAACCCCTTGCGCCCAACAGTGGTGGTTTGGCTCAGACGGAAATGTCTGAGTTGGGGTGAAGGGAATCACTTTGTGAGTGCGACGTCAAGTGTGGTCTGAATCCACCCCACAACATTCTCCCAGCGTTTGTGGGAAAGGGTTTCCGTCTGACGTCCAGAGATGGTGGTGCAGGGTCAAAGGAAAAAAGGTTTTCCACTGATTCAGGTGACTTATAGCCACTATAACGGGATTTGGAGGAGAAAACTTGTGGAACATAGGTACCGGAACCCCGCACCCGCAATCCGGGGGGTCCCCCACCCCCGCGCACCGTCTGCCCCTGGTAAAAGGATTGTTTAGCCCCGAGTCCCGCCTATTTTATATTTTGGGTGTTGTATGATGTTATGATAGACTTTATTATATGAATCGCTTCTTACCTAGAGCAGTCCATCCGTGTGCATGTGAATGGGACAGATTAAGACGCACACAAATGCCCGTGCTCGCGTTTTTATTTGTCGTCCGCTGTAATGCTATTGCCCAAAGAAACAAACGCGACAGAGACGGCACAGCGTCACTGGAACGCCGGGTCATCCATCGGATCGTCTGCGACCAGTGGCCCAGTGTCCTCCGCGAGTGGGGCTTCGATGGTCAGACCCATGTCCCCGCTTGCTCCCTCGATAGCTTGAAGGCTAACGATAACGCGCTGTTGGCTTTGCTCCTGCCAACCATGCACCAGTGACGCGGCCTGAGCGACCGTTTTCAGGGTTGTTCCACCGTCTGCAATTAAATCCGGACCTGATTTGTCGGATAAAGTCTTGGAGGCTTTCAGAGCAGCGTTGGAAATGTGCAGTCGTGTCTCTACACGCTGATTCCGGTAAAGCTCTGCCTGCCTTTCAGCGGGGCTGGGTGCGTTGGGTGCGATAGCTTTTACCATGCTCGCGGGAAGGGGCTTTGCCTTCAGTTCTTCAATCCACCCGTAGCGCCTGCTCCATGACTTCACTGTGTCCTCTGACAATCCAAGTAGGCGAGCAGTGGCTCTGCACCCATGGGAATGCACCATGAGGCGAATCTGCTCTCTGTCTATCTCTAGGGATGCGCCAGCCATATTCACGCCTCTACCATAAATACGCTGCTCGGTCAAACTGTAAAGAAAGACAGAATTCCGGCCAAGTTGTCGAATTCCCTGCTTTCCTCTGTAGAACTACTCAAAGTGTAAACCACTCTGTAAATCCCTCCGACAGTTTTTAATTTATCACTTTTCCCGGTTACTCTGTTGGGGCGGGTTGGCATGGGGTGTGCTATAGAGGGAACTTGAAATGAACGCACAACCTATCATCCTCGACTCCCACCGTATGACTCCTGGCCAAGCCCGCTACTGGCTCGCCCAGCAACGCCAGATGGCTGGCCGCGTAACACTCATCGACCCGTGGCGCAAGCCGCTCCGCGAGCTTCGCAAGACCCATCCCGGCCACATTGTCTATCGCGCCTCCACTGGAGGCCGCTGGGGCAAATCGGCTTCAACCGTCCGTCTCTAACCCACCCCCACCCACCGCCTGCCACACTTATTTTTATGAAAACCAAACTTACACCCTTCATTCAGTCCTACATCACTTGCGCCCTCTGGAAGCTCGTGACCGCATACTTTGGCCGCGAAGTGACCAAAGACGCCTGCCAGAGGCTCTGCCGTTGCGGGGCGAGCCAATCCCAGATCATTCCATTCCGCCGTTTTAACCTTTCAAAATGAATACCAACGAAAAAGTCCAAGTCGTGATCAACGCTGCTCCCTCCAGTCGGGAGATGTTCGACCTCATCGAAAGCGCCGCGCTCCAAGTCCTAAAAGGCGGGCCAGTTCCAGAGGAATTGGAAGACGTTTTCACTTTCCAAATCATAACGCGCCCCACCGGCTCCAAATATGTCTGGGTGCAAAATGCACCTATCCCCACGTAGGAGCGCGAGCCAATCCCAGATCATTCCATTCCGCCGTTTTAACCTTTCAAAATGAATCAACTTCTTATCACCATCAAAAAACAGTTTCTGCAAAATGTCAAACACTTGGCCAAAACTGACCCGGCGTGGCTCTTGCGGTCCTACCACACCCCAAACGGATGCGAGACCACTTGGTCCATCCGTATAGTCCGTGCAGTTCTCAAACGCTACAATTTTCTGACACCCGAGTGCCCGGAGTGTGGCTCCCCTTACGGATCACACCTTGCTGAGTGGAATTGCAAAACTTGCTGGCCAAAAAAGTAAACCCACCACGCCCCACACAACCCGCTCCCGCACCAATCAAGGCGCGCGAGCGGGTTTTTTTTGCGCCCCCGTACCATGGGGGGACAAAGAGGGTGCGGGGAATTCGGGAAAATTCGGGAACTGCCAGATTCTCTACCAAAAGAGCTACCAAAACGTGTTTTTCTACTCTTTCTATACTTCCCAATTTTAAATATTATGACAATCTGTCATAATATTTTTTCTCACAGGTTTTAAAAGACTCTAAACATGTTTTGGTAGTGTTTCTGGTAGCACCCCAAAAATACTTTTTGACTTTTCTCTTCTCCATGACAATTTTCTTCCCTGTATGGATGAAAAATTGAATCTATCTCCTCGTGAAGTCCAGATTCTAACTCTCCTAGCGGAAGGCTATGGGAGGGGCGGAATCGCGGACAAACTTGGGATCACAAAACTAAACCTCAACTCCTGTATCTACCGCATGAAGCGGCTGCGGAAAATTGAAACCTGGAGCGAAACTAGGTGCCGGGAAACTCTGGAGCGATACAAGCGCACCCACCCACACCCCGGCTTTACTGACCGTCGCCTTGAACTGCTCAAGCGCTTTGCCAATGGCGAGAGCAACGAGGACATCGCCGCCGCCATGGGGATCAAACCCGGCACGGTCATCACCATGATCAGCCAAGGGGCTAACATGATGCGCGTGAATGGCTACGTTGGCCCCCGCAAGCGCGCAAAGGTGCGCCAATGGCTCATCCGCAACGGCTACATGCCTGCTCCCGCAGGATACGACCCCATGAACGACATCGTCTTCCAATGAACATGAAAGAGCCCATTGAAATTCCCTCCTTTCTCACGCTGGGCGTTTTGATTTTTGATGACATCCGCCCCGCAAACTGGGAAGGCCGTTTTTCCCCAAAAGACGACCGCAGGAGCACGGAAACGCTGATTTACGCCACAGACTACTTCCAGAAGGAAATTGTCCATGAAGGGTACGTTTACAAGATTGTTCGCTACCGCTTTGGGACTTCCACGCTACTTGGCCATATTTTCCTGAGTAGGAAATGCCGCAAGGCCAATGGTGAAGCCCTCGCCTACTACGTCTATTCCATTTTCCAGCAAGGCAAGTGCGTTTACGTTGGAGCTACCTTCGCTTTGGCCAAACGTACATACAGTCACCGAAGACGCTGGCCAGGGTGCTTTCTGTGCGTTCTCCACGTCACCACGGCAAAAGACATCAAGCGCCTAGAGGCTCAAGAGATAAAAACCCACCATAGGAAATGGCCCAACCTTGAAAACAGGACAAAACAGAGCGCGTATTCGCCTGTGCGAAAGCGGCGTTTTCAACCTCCTGTTTACGACCCCATGAACGACCCAGCGTTCAACTGAATTATGACAATCTGTAATCCGGCCAAAACTGTAAAAAAATCCAGAATCCACGCCGAACCGCCAACAGAGAGCCTGTCGAATTCCCTTACACATGGTAAAAAAGCAGCAGGAGCCCAACAGAGACGGAGGTGGGTTGGCATGGGGCGTGCTATACAATCATCTGTGAATACCTACACCTGCTCTGAAATCAAATCGGCCATCGCCGCTAGCATCAGCCACAACGAAAT
>WUUC01075905.1_pt1 | contig 23087 bp, 14 predicted proteins | sample 6278441 | NCBI WGS metagenome assembly WUUC01 (sample SAMN13675441, study PRJNA597444) | soil metagenome | isolation source: soil | place: USA: Washington | collected 2017-10
AGCAGACGAGGTTGCGGTCGCCGTAGACGTTATCCACGCGGCCGACGGCGGGCCAGAATTTGTGCTCGCGCACCCACGCGGCCGGGAAGGCGGCGAGTTCGCGGCTGTACGGGCGTTCCCACTTGTCGGCGCAAACAACCTTCGAGGTATGCGGCGAGTTTTTGAGGACGTTGTTGGTCTTGTCCGCTTCTCCGCTGGCGACGGATTGGATTTCACCGGCGATGGCGATGAGGGCGTCGCAGAAACGGTCGAGCTCCACCTTCGCTTCGCTCTCGGTCGGTTCGATCATGAGCGTGCCGGCGACAGGCCAGCTCATCGTGGGGGCGTGGTAGTTATAATCCTGGAGGCGCTTCGCGATGTCCTCGACTTCGATGCCGTGCTTCTTGAAGCCGCGGCAGTCGATGATGCATTCGTGCGCCACGAGACCGGAGACGCCCTTGTAGAGAACAGGGTAGTGCGGCTCGAGCTGCTTGGCGACATAGTTGGCGTTGAGGATGGCGAGTTTCGTCGCGTGCGTGAGTCCGCCGGGGCCCATCATGCGGATGTACATCCACGGGATCACGAGGATGGAGGCGGAGCCGTAAGGCGCGGCGGAGACGGCGCCGGAGATGCGCGGTTGAAGGTTGAGGGTTGACGGTTGAATGGCCGGAGGAGCGGCGACGTGGCCAGGGAGAAAGGGGACGAGGTGTTTCGCGACGCCAATGGGGCCGACGCCGGGGCCGCCGCCGCCGTGTGGAATGCAGAAGGTCTTGTGAAGATTAAGATGGCAGACGTCGGCGCCGATGAAGCCGGGAGAAGTAAGTCCGACTTGGGCATTCATGTTGGCGCCGTCCATGTAAACCTGGCCGCCGCGTTCGTGGATGAGGGCGCAAATGTCGCGTATCGGAGCTTCAAACACGCCGTGCGTGGACGGATAGGTGATCATCAACGCCGAGAGGTTGGCGGCGTGCTGGCCGGCCTTGGCGCGGAGATCGGCGACATCGATGTTGCCCTGCTGATCGCAAGCGACGGGGACGACGGTCATGCCGGCCATCGTGGCGGTGGCGGGGTTGGTGCCGTGGGCGCTCGTGGGGATGAGGCAGATGTTGCGGTGACCCTGGCCGCGCGACTCGTGGTAGCCACGGATGGCGAGGAGGCCGGCGTATTCGCCTTGAGAGCCCGCGTTGGGCTGGAGGGAGACGGCGGCGAAACCGGTGATCTCGGATAGCCAGGTTTCGAGGTCCGAGAAAAGTTTTTGGTAGCCGCGGGTCTGCTCGTCGGGTGCGAAGGGGTGGAGTTTGCCGAACTCGGGCCAGGAGACGGGGAACATCTCGCTGGTGGCGTTAAGCTTCATCGTGCACGAGCCGAGCGAGATCATCGAGTGGACCAGCGAGAGGTCGCGGGTTTCGAGGCGCTTGATGTAACGGAGCATCTCATGCTCGGTGTGGTGCTGGTTGAAGATGGGATGCTGCAGGTACGCGCTGGCGCGGGCGAACGCTCCGAGGGATGTGGAGAAATCTATCGGCTGCTTTTTATCCGTGATGAATGAGAGTGAGATTGGCTTGTCGGCGAAGACTTCAAGCAAGTCCTCCAAATCTGTAACGGACGTGGTTTCGTCGATGGAAATGCCGATGGTTTTCGCGTCGATGAAGCGCAGATTTATTTTCTTGGATGCGGCGCGGGCGTGAAGTTCTTCGGCATCGACGTTTTCGATACGGAGCGTGTCGAAGACAGGCCCCGTGTTTACTTGGAGACCGGCGCCGGCGAGAACTTCGCGCAATGTAGTCGTGAAAAGACGCGTGCGTTCGGCGATGCGGCGGAGGCCGTCGGGGCCGTGGTAGACGGCGTACATCGACGCCATCACGGAGAGGAGAACCTGCGCGGTGCAGATGTTGGACGTGGCTTTGTCGCGGCGGATGTGTTGCTCGCGGGTGCCGAGGGCGAGGCGCATCGCGGGATCGCCTTGGGCGTCTTTCGAAACGCCGACGAGGCGGCCGGGCATCTGGCGCTTGTAGGCGTCCTTGGTTGCAAGGAATCCTGCGTGCGGACCGCCGAAGCCCATAGGAACGCCGAAGCGTTGAGCGGAGCCGACGGCTGCATCGGCGCCGAATTCGCCGGGGGCGCGGAGAAGCGTGAGTGCGAGGAGATCGGCCGCGACGATGGCGAGCGCACCGGCGGCGTGCGTCTTTTCGAAGAAGTCCGCGTAGCCGTGGATGTTGCCAAAGGTATCCGGATATTGGACGAGCACGCCGCAATAGGTCGAGTCGATCGCGGCGGCGGTGTGATCGCCGACGACGACTTCGAGGCCGAGCGGTTTGGCGCGGGTCTGGACGACGTCGATGGTCTGCGGATGGCAGAGGGCGGAGACGAAAAACTTCTGGCGGGCGGCATCGGTGGCGCTGCGCGCGCACAAGCCCATGGCTTCGGCGGCGGCGGTGGCTTCGTCGAGGAGCGAGGCGTTGGCGATATCGAGACCGGTGAGCTCGCAGATCATCGTTTGGAAATTGAGAAGCGCTTCGAGGCGGCCTTGGGAAATCTCGGCTTGGTAAGGCGTGTAGGCGGTGTACCAGGAAGGATTTTCGAGGATGTTGCGCTGGATGACGCCGGGCGTGTGGGTTCCGTAATAACCCTGGCCGATGAAGCTGCGGAAGATTTGGTTTTGCGCGGCGTAGGTGCGGAGTTCGGCGAGGGCGGCGCTTTCGCTGAGGGCGGCGGGGAGCGTGAGTGGTTTGCTCAAGCGGATCTGCGGGGGAACGGCGGAGTCGATGAGTGCGTCGAGCGAAGGCTGATCTAGAAGGTCGAGCATCGCGGAGACTTCGGCGGAGTCCGGGCTGTTGTGGCGGCGGGCGAAGGTGTCGAGCGGCGCGCTCAGGTCGCGCGTGGAGTCCGCTGAGGCGGAGGTGATGGCCGGGGAAACAGGCGAGGACGGCGTGGACATAAAGGCCGAGACCGTAGGACCGGCGTGGACGCGGGCAATCGCGATCTGGGCGAGAAAGCCGCCGCTTGCGTAGGTGCAAATGGGTGCGCGTCTTACTGGAGAATTCTTCACCGCTTGGCTCGCCGGGCGACGGGGTCGGTTACCCGCGCCGTGGCCCAGGCGTCACACATGGACAGTGCGCGGCGCGATAAAACGTTTTGCGCGCGAGGTTGTTTTGCGAAGCCTGCGCGCATGTTTGCCACTAAAGCGGCGCGCGCCGCATTCATCGACCAACGGCTGGCGGAGCTTTATCCAGCCACGCCCGTTCCGTTGGATCACCAGGATGCGTACACGTTGTTGATCGCGGTGCTTCTTTCGGCGCAATGCACGGACAAGCGGGTGAATGAAGTCACGCCGGCGTTGTTTACGTTGGCCGATAATCCGGCCGCGATAACGCGCGTGCCCGTGGAGCAAATACAATCGATCATCCGACCTTGCGGACTTTCTGCGCAGAAAGCGCGGGCGATTTCCCAGCTCTCGCAGATTTTGGTCGAGAAGCATGGAAGCGAGGTGCCGCGAACCTTTGTAGAGTTGGAGGAGCTGCCCGGCGTGGGCCACAAGACGGCGTCGGTCGTGATGGCCCAGGCGTTTGGCGTGCCGGCGTTTCCCGTCGATACACATATCCACCGGCTCGCGCAGCGCTGGGGGCTAACGCGTGGGAAAAACGTGGAGCAGACCGAGGCCGACCTGAAGCGGCTGTTTCCGCGTGAGCATTGGAATGCGTTGCACCTGCGGATTATTTTTTATGGCCGTGAGCATTGCACGGCGCGCGGCTGCGATGGGACGGTGTGCGAGCTCTGCCGGACGCTTTACCCGGAAAGGAAACGGGCAGTGCGCGTAAAGAAATAGAGCGGTTCAAATAACATCGTAGGCGGGGTGAGGCGCGCTCTTCGGGAGGCGCGTTGAATGAGGTCGGAATGGAAAAGCCGCGGGAGTTGGGTCGCAAAGTGGTTCGCGAGCTGCCGGCTTGCGTGGAAGCCGTGCGGGCGCTTTTTGTCTCAACCCCGCATGATTTCGCTCCTTGAAGGCAAAGGCTCCGGCGCCAAGAAGCCGGCTGAAAAGGCGTTTTCGCTGCGCTTGAACGTGGTTGGGTGCACGCCACGAATTTGGCGGCGGTTGATTGTGCGCGAGACGATGTGGCTGAGCCGGCTGCACGACTCCATCCAGGTGGCGTTCGAGTGGTTCGATTATCAGACGCATCTGTTCACCGTGGATGAGCAGCGATTCGGAAATCCCTTTCGCAAAGACGAGGTCATCATCGAGGATGATCGTGACGTGGCGCTCGCGGATCTCGATCTGGGCTCACGCGATAAGCTAACCTATCATTACCAGTTTGGTGAAGGGTGGGAGATCGAAATTCGGGTCGAGAAGACCGTGACTGTCGAAAAAGGTGTGAGCTATCCGCTGTGTAATGGTGGCGAACGGGCAGGCCCGCCGGAAGATTGCGGCGGTTTGGACGCGTTTCATGACATGCTGGCGTGCATCAAAGAACCCAACACCGATCTCGGACGCGAGTGGCTGGAGTGGCTCGGGCCGGTTTACGATCCTGAGCTTTGCGACGTGGAAAAAATTAACAAGTCGCTCAAAAAACTCGGTAAGTAGCTCGGGTGTTGTGGGTCGGTTTTCCTCGGCGCAGCAAAAGCGAGAAGAGGGGGACCGGTTAAAAATCTGTTTGAGACGCCGATCATGGACGGCGCATTTAATTTGGGCAGGCAATGGCCGATAAAGAGGCTGTTCTTTCGAATATTGTCCGTGCTTAGCCAGGAGGGTTTTAGCGGGTTAACCGCGATGAGCCTTCCGTCTAAACATGAACGATAAGATCAGACACATCCATATGGGACTCCATGGTGGGCTCGACCTACCGATCACCTACTTGTTTGCCGGTTCCGAAGGCGCAGAAGGGTCTGCGCGCGAGGACGGCAAGCGCGACACCGTGGTGGTTCAACGTGAAGAAGCAGACCGCAGCTTGGCGGCCAAGTCGGGGACTCACAAAGTTTCCTTCGGGTCGTTCAAATCGTGGTGCGTGCAGATGATCGAAACAGGTTTCGCCCATCCGCCCGCTTGAGTAACTCAGTAAACTACGCCGGGGTGACGACGAGAGTCGTCACCCCGGTTCTATTTTTGGGAGCGCGTGCGAGCTGGGGCGGTGGTTGCGCCAAGAAAATTCCGACAGACGGGCTCACTTTGCCGTTAAACGCCTTCACGCCCGCCGCCTGCACGCGCCGAGTCTGTAATTGCCCAGTTCGGGTTGGCGGGAGCGTCAGGCCTGAAACGGTGCGGGCGTGGGATGATGCAGCGCACAACGCACGAGCGCGGCCTGCAAGTCATCCGGACGAGTGGGCTTACTGATGTAGTCGTCCATGCCCGCTTCGAGGCAGCGCTCGCGATCGCCCTGCATAGCGTTCGCGGTCATGGCGATAATCCGTATCGCGGACGTGGCGGGGTCTTGACGGATCCGACGAGTGGTTTGGTAACCGTCGAGTTCAGGCATCTGGCCATCCATAAAGATGACGTCGTAGGTCGACGTTTCGAGGGCTTTGAGGACCTCGAAACCGTTGGCGGCGATCTCGACGGTATGGCCGAGGTTGCGGAGCTGAAGCGACGCGACGCGTTGGTTAACGATGTTATCTTCGGCGACAAGTATGCGGAGAATCCGCCCGTTGTGGGTGCGGGGAGCGGGCTCTCCGGCGGGCGGCGTGGACCGCGAGGGGAGAGTGGTATCGCTCGAGTGGGTGCTAAAACCGATGCGCACGCAACGAAGCAGAGCTCCGAGGAGATCTTGCTGGCGGATCGGTTTGACGAGCATGCGAATGATTCCGCACGTGCTCAGTTCCTCGCGATCGAAACGGCGGTCCCACGATGTGAGCAGCACGACGCGCGCGCCGGAAATCCGGGAGTCCTGGTGGATTTCCCGCGCGAGCGTGAGGCCGTCGACCTCGGGCATTTGATAGTCGGTGAGAACCAATTGAAACGGATCGCTGGACGCAGCCTGCCGCAAAGCCTTGAGAGCCTCGGCGGCGGAGGCCGCCGGTTCTCCGCGCAGGCCCCACGCGGCGCAGTAATGCTGAAGGATTTTCCGGTTGGTGTGGTTGTCGTCGACGATCAGTGCGCGCAGGCCGCTCAGCACGGTGACGCGTGGAGGCGGCTCGTGCGGCGTGTCGTAGGGCTGCTTGTCGAGACGGACGGTGAACCAGAAAGTGGCGCCGTGACCGAGGTTGCTGCGGACACCGATCTGACCTTCCATGAGGTGAACGATTTGTTTGCTGATCGCGAGGCCCAGGCCGGTGCCGCCGAATTTTCGGGTCGTGGATCCATCGGCCTGACTGAACGGCTGGAAGAGACGGGCCTGTGTCTCGGAATCGAGACCGGGACCGGTATCGGTGACTTCGAAATGAAGACGGACTTCCTCGTCGGTCTCGCGCTCCAAGGCGACGGCGACGACCACTTCGCCTTTTTCGGTGAACTTGATGGCGTTGCCGATGAGGTTGAGCAGGACCTGCCGCAAGCGGCCTGGGTCGCCGCGTATCCAGCGAGGTAGTTCGGTGGGGAGATAGGAGGCGAGTTCCACGCCTTTGCCCGCGGCGCGAGCGGCGAGAAGTTCCAATGTGGACTCGACGGTTTCGTGCAGGTCGAAGTCGATGGTTTCAAACTGAAGTTTGCCGGCTTCGATTTTGGAGAAATCGAGGATGTCGTTGAGGACTGTGAGGAGAGACTCGGCGGAGTTGCGGATGGTCTCGGCGAAGTCGCGTTGTTCGTCGGAGAGGCGGGTGTCGAGCAGGAGATTGCTCATGCCGATGACGCCGTTCATCGGGGTGCGGATCTCGTGGCTCATGTTGGCGAGGAAAGCGGACTTGGCGCGGGTGTTGGCTTCGGCGGCGTCGCGGGCGCGGCGGAGTTCCTCTTCGATCTGTTTGCGTTCGGAGATGTCGCGAGCGACGCCTAGTAAGCCATGCCGGAGGCCGGGCTGGCGTAGGGCACGCGCGCAAATTTCGACCCAGATGATACGACCATCGGCCGTTTTAAAACGTGTTTGGCAAGTCACCGCGGGGTCGTGTTCGGAACGCAGATCGAAGATCGGGAGCGGGTGGATCGAGTCGTCGGGGGAGAGCAAATCGTGGAACGGGCGACCGAGCGCGGCGGTGCGAGCGAGACCGGTCATGCGCTCGCCCGCGGGGTTGAACGATGTGAGGCGACCGTCGTGATCGAGCGTGAAGATGAAGTCGCTGGCGTTGTCGATGATGTCGCGATGGCGCGCTTCGAGCAGCGCCTCTTTTTCGAGTTGGGTACGAAGTTGTGAGGTTTGTTGTTTAACCCGGCGGCGCAGAATCGTAACCCAGCCGATGACCGCGAGAACGCAGCCAAAGAGCGTGGCCGCGGCGTAAAGCGCTCGGCGGGCGGTCCACCACGACGGCTCGGAAAGCACCTGAAGATCGGCCTCGGAGCGAAGCAGCAGATGGAACGCGCGGGCCTGGCGATATTCGTCGAGCTCAACCTGGTAGACGCCGGTCAGGCGGAGTTCGCTTCCGACAGCAGGCAGGGAGAGCAGGGCGTTCTCGATCCGTGCTTCGAAAGTCGCTTTGCCTGATTGGACGAGGAGGTGGACATCGGCGACGCGGCGACTGACCTCGAGCAGACGTCCGGTGACCGAAACAATGCGCCTGTCGAAATTTTCGCTGATGCTGTTGTCGGTCGGAAGTTCCGAGGGCGTGAGAGGAGCCCCGGCACCGAGGCGACGGTATACGCATTCGCGCAGCACGAGGCGATTACCCTCACGGCCCGCCAGGCCGGAGAGTTCCACGCGGTCGCCGGGCAGCAGCGGTGCGGTGCCCCGCGTGAGCGCGAGAAGTCCGGACGCGCCGTCCTCGATGTAGATGTAGCGGCCGGCGGCGTGATGAACCACCTGACCGGTGACGCGGGCGCGGCGAGTGAAGGAGTGGAGCGGGCTGAATTGCCGCAGACTCGCGATCGTGCGTTCGGGCACGGCAAACGGATCTTTCGGAGCGGGTTCTTCGATTTGGACCGCTTCGTGATTAGGCGCGAGCAAGGTGATGCTGGTGAGTTCGCGGCGTTCGTTCGCTTCGACGACGCAAACGCCGGTCACGCGAAGATGTGCGCCGGCCAGTTCGCCGAGCGGTTCGTGTCCGGGGAGTTGAACGACGAATTCGCCGGAGCCGCCGATGAGGGAGAGCCGCGTCCACTGCGGGTCATGGGTGACATCGCGGAGGTAGCCGCGCATCTGGACCCACTGGCTGGCCTCCACGCCCGTCATCGCGTGTTCCAGTGTGACCGGGAGTGCGACGGGAAAATTGTTCTGACCGAGAGCGGTGATCTCCGTTGCCACGACTTCCGGGGCGAAGGAGCCCACCGCCGTGACGCCGGTCACTTCGATGAGGTTGTAGAGCATCTCGGGACCGCCACGTTTTCCCGGTGGAAGTTTGACGCGGATACCGCCGCTGGGGTCTTGAAGATAAAAGTAGTCGGCGGAGCCGTGGACCCACGTGATAACGCCGGCCAGTTTTACCGGTTGGGCGCGACCGGCTTTTTCTGGACGCAGTGCCAAAATCCCATCCACAAGCCTCAGATCGGTTCCACCTCTGGCATCGCCTTCAGCGGAGCCGGTGATGCGGAAAGAACCGTTGCGGAGAAACCAGTCGTTGCCGTTCACCGAGGGGACGCCCACCGCTTCGACGTGTTCTCCGATGCGAAGCGGCCGGGTCTGGGTGGTGAGGATTTTGACCTGACCGGAGTAGTCGCGCAGCGACACGGATTTGCCCGGCTCCGAGCTGTGAACGGCGCCCGAGACCCTCACCGGACTGTCGCTGGGAAGACGCGGCAGACTGTCGATCGAAACGAGGGGTAAAAGAAACCGATCGTCGTTTGCGTTCAGACTAATCGAGGCGATGCGGTCCAAGTTTTGCACCCATAGATTCTGCATCGCGATATGACCGAGCGGTGTTTTCTCGGCGATGTAGACTCCTGTGACGCGTATCTGAGTGTCCTGCAGTTCAGGAATGTGTGCGGCGGCCGCGACAAGGACCCGGCACTGGACGATGGCATTGCCAACCAGGAGCTCCAAGACCAGGTGGCGACTGTCGGCGAACGCCTGCCGTTGCACCACGCCTTCCATCTCGACGAGCTGGTTTTGCAGCGCGGGATCGCCCAGGCGTTGCGTGGCGGAAACCGAAGCGGGAACGTTGACGCCGGGCATGGGCGTCAGACGGCTATCGGCCAAGCTCAGGCCCACGTTTGGGACGATCGAGCATTCGACCTGATAGACTCGCCCGGTGTCGATCGGCAGAAGTTTGTCTCCGGAGGCGAAATAGTAGCCACGTCCGCCGACTCGTCCCCAAATCATTTTCCAGTCGGGATCATAGTAGTCGATCAGCAGCTCAAATTTCGCCGGGTAGGCGTGATCGCGGTCTTCGCCGGTCGTCGTCCAGACGACATCGACATCCGTGGTGATGTCGGGTTGAGCCGCGGCTAGGGGCGAGGAATCGCCATTCTGCGGCTGTGCCGACAGAGCAGATACAAAAAAAAGCGCTAGCAAGGCTCCGCGAGTGACGCATCCCAGAGACGACTCGGAGTAGCATGAGTGCAAAAATGACATGACAATGAAGGCTGCCTCCGGAGAGGACCGGCTCTTCTATTATCGGCGTGAAGGGAGGTCCGCTTAAGCCGGGAAAGGGGCGTTGGCACTGAAGTAATCCTCGGTAGAGCGCCTATTTTTTGACGGCGTTTTCGGGCGGACGATCGACTAACGCTGTGCACGGCGATAGCGGTCGCGGTTACGCGACTAGTTGCGCGATTTTTTCGCGCAGATGGGTCGAGCGAAGCTTCGATTCGCTGTTGCGCACCGCCATGGCGTAGGCGGCCGGTTCGCCGACTAGGAAGACTTTCTTTTTGCCGCGTGTAATGGCGGTGTAGAGGAGGTTGCGCTGGAGCATCATGAAATGCGCCTTAAGCAGGGGGACGATGACGACGGGGTACTCGCTGCCTTGGGACTTGTGGATGCTGATGGCATAGGCGAGGGCGAGGCTGCCCATTTCGCCGCGGCCGAAGGTCTGTACCTCGCCGTCGAAATCGGCGGTGAGGGTGGCGGCTTCGGGATCGATCTGGGTGATGGACCCGATGTCGCCGTTGAAGAGGTTTTTGTCGTAGTTATTGCGCAGCTGGATGACCTTGTCCCCGGGGCGAAACTCGCCGGATGGACTGCGAAGGCCCTTGGCGTGTGCGTTGAGCGCGGCTTGGAGCTGGACGTTGAAGTTACCGACGCCGGCGGTGCCTTTGTGCATCGGCGCGAGGACCTGGACGTCGCGTTTCGGATCGAACCAGTCGTAGTGACGGGGAATGAACTCGGTGCAGAGCGCGATGGTCTTTGCGAGGCAATCGTCGGCGGAGTCGGCGATGATAAACGTGAGGTCACTCCAAGGTTGGATGGCCGCGATCTCCGGCGTGCTCGGCGGGAGGGCGGGATCGCCGGCATTGATCGCATGGGCGGTGGTGACAATCTGGCTCTGGCCTTTCTGGCGGTAGATGACGTTCAGCCGAGTCACCGGAAGCGACGGCGCTGTGGGCGCCGCTACCGCTGAAGGTTGAGAGTTGGAGGTTGAAGGGCCGGAGATGGCGGAGGAGATAAGGTCTTTGAGGACGTTGCCTGCGCCGACGGAGGGGAGTTGGTCGATGTCGCCGACGAGAAGAAGATGGGCGCGCGAAGGGATTGCCTGGAAGAGCGAGGCGGCGAGACGGGTGTCGAGCATCGAGGCTTCGTCCACGACGAGGAAGTCGGTGGCGAGCGGCGTGGAGTCATTGGCACTGAAGCCGCCTTTAGCGGGATCGTATTTCAGCAAACGATGAATCGTGGAGGCGAAGCCGCCGGTGGTTTCGGCGAGGCGTTGGGCGGCGCGGCCGGTGGGAGCGGTGAGGTGGATGCGAACTTTTTTCGCACGGAGAATATCGACGAGCGCGCGAAGGATCGTGGTCTTTCCGGTGCCGGGGCCGCCGGTGAGGATGGAGACTTTGTGCGTGAGGGCGTGGCGGAGTGCGGCGCGCTGCTGGTCGGCGAATGCGAAGCCCGCTTTTTTCTCGGCCCACTCGACAGCGGCGCCGGTTTTGATGGGCGGAAGCCCACTGACAACCTTGGTCAGGCGAACGATGGCGGCGGCGATTTTGGCCTCGGCGCGGTCGTTGTGCGGAAGCTGGAGCAGCGCGGTGCGCGCGCTGAGTGGAGGGTTGGACGTTGAAGGTTGAAGGGGGGCGTCGGGGAACGGGTGTGTTTCATTCAACTTAGAATTTTTAACAGGTAACCCGGCGACTCCGCCAGTGCGTGCGGCCGGGTGGCTGACGAGTTGCCTTTGTTCGACGAGGGCGGCGATGCGCGCGGCGATGCGATCGGTGGACGTTTCGAGAAGTTGCGTGGCGTGGTCGGTGAGATCGGTTTCGCGGAGAGCGGTGTGACCCTCCTCTTGGAGCGTCTCCATCGAGAAAAGCAGGCCGGCGTCGAGGCGCGGGGCGGCGTCGTTGGCGTAGCCGAGGTTGATGGCGATCTTGTCGGCGGTTTTGAAACCGATGCCGTCGATCTCGCGAGCCACTCGATAGGGCTCTTCTAGAAGAATTTTTTTGGCTTCCTGGCCGTAGCGTTGGACGAGCTTCACGCATTGCGAAGTAGTGACGCCGTAGGTCTGGAGGAAGATGTGGATCTCCCGAAGGGCGCGTTGGTCGTCCCAGGCTTTCTTGATAGCGGAGGCGCGGACTTTGCCGATGCCGGGGACGCCGCGGAGCTTGGCGGATTCTTCGCTGAGGATGCGGAGCGTGTCGGTGCCGAAGGCGTCGACGATCTTGTTGGCGTACACTTTGCCGATACCGGGGACGAGGCCGCTGCCCAAGTATTTGCGAATCCCGTACACGCTGGACGGGAGCTCGGCCTTGAAGGAATCGACTTTGAACTGGTCGCCGTGCTGGGCGTGTTTGGCCCAAGTGCCGCGGAGGTGGAGCGTCTCGCCGCATTGGGCGCCGGGGAGCGGCCCGGTGATGGTGATTTTGTCGGAAGCGGCGTCGGCGCGGAACTCGGCGATCGTGTAGTGGTTCTCCTCGTTTAGGAAAATGATGCGCTCAAGGACGCCAGTGAGCGTGTCGGTCGGTTGAGGAGAGGATGCTGCCACGCGAGGAAGAGGGACGAGAGGAAAGAGGAAGCGGCGAAGTGACAAGGGCCAAGGGGCAAGTGACAAGGAAGCGCACCGATCGCGGTGGCCGAGCCGAGAAATCCGTTGGCGCGGTGGAGCGGACGAATGCTTGTGAAGTCATTGTTAGGGGAGGCACAGACAGGGATGGGGATTTTCTGCGAGCAGGACGATTAGGTCCGAGGGGTGGGAGCGGTGAGGAAAAAATTCTGCAGACGAAGGCGGAGTTGCTCCGGACGCAGCGGCTGGTTTTGTCGCGGTATGTTAGCCACGCCTCAACTGACGGAGATGATCGAGTTGTCTATCACGCCGGTTATTTTGATTTCTGGCCTGGGCGCGCTGGTTATTTCGATGACGACAAGGATGGGTCGCATCGTTGACCGCTCGCGGAGCCTCGCCGGTTTGGTGCGACAAGTGAAAGGCGAGGAGCGGAGTCACATCGAGCATCAACTGGAAATCATGTTTCGCCGCGCGCGGTTGATGCGGTTGGCGATGACGTTGGTGATCTCGAGCATCTTCTCGTCGGGCTTGCTCATCATGTTGTTATTCGTGGGGCAAGTGCTCGGCATGGCGGTGGCCAACGTGATCTTGGGCATCTTCATGTTGAGCGTGATGCTCATGTTGGCGGGCATGGCGGCATTCATCCGCGATGTGTTCGTGTCGCTGCAGGCCTTGGATCTCGAAGTCACGCGCGCGCTCGGACACGCGGTGGAGTGAGCCGGGGCGGCGCGGAAAGTTTGCGGGCGACACGAGTCGCCGCGGCCGCGCACGCAATGACTTCGCTTCGCTGTTAGCGTTACGAAGTGACCGCGAGATCAAGGGCGAAAACGGTGCGTGCGAGCGTGGTCATGTCGGGGAACACGCCGTCGGCACCGGCTTCGCTGAGTTCGGCGGCGGTGTGCGTGCCGGTGGTGACGGCGAAGCACGGGAAGCCGCCGTTGTGCGCGGCTTGGATGTCGTAAGGCGAGTCGCCGAGCATGCACGTGCTGGCGGCGTCCGCCCCGAGTGTTGTGAGGGCGTGAGCGGTGAACTCCCGATCGGGTTTGAGCCAAGGCGTATCCATCGCGCCGAACACGCCGTCGAGCAGGCGAGTCACATCGAGGTGATCCATCAACGTGCGTGCGGACGGCCCGTGTTTATTGGTGAATACGGCGCGGCGAATGCCTTGGGATTTCAGGGCTTCGAGGAGTTCGCGGCAGCCCGGGAGAAGGGCGACGCCGTAGAGCATGTGCTCGTTCCAATAGGCGCGGTAGATGGGAACGGCTTTCTCGACGAGCGCGGCGTTTTTCTCGCCGAGCAATCGGGAGATCGTGACATCGAGGCCGCCGCCGACGGCCCGGTGAATCTGTTCCATGGTGGGTTCGGGCAGTCCGAGTGTGCGCATGGTGTGGACGTGCGAGCGGTGGATTGCGGCGAAGTGATCTAGAAGAGTGCCATCGAGATCGACGAGAACGGTGCGGAAACGATTCACGGGCGGAACATTGGCGGCGGATCGGCGACTGAAAATGGCAAATTTCGAGGTTTTGCTTTTAGTGACTCCTTCTACAACCAACGCGATGCTCACCGTGCCTGAAGTTATCCCCGCTCACGCGCATGCGCACGAGGACGGGGAAGTGCTGGTCGTGCGGGTGGGCGGGCGCTGGCGAGTCACCGAAGTGCGGCCCGATTGGCGAGCAATCGTCGGGAAGCGTCGCCCGAAATCGGTCCGCTTCGAAACGGCTGAGCTGGTGAGTTGGGACAGCTCACTGTTATTGCTGTGCACGAATGCGCGGCGCTGGTGCGTGGAGAAAGGCGTTTCTTTGGACGAACGGGCGTTGCCGGATGAGGCGCGGGCGCTGCTCGATCAATTGACGGTGGCTAAAATGAATGAGCACGCCGGCGATCGTTCGCCGGGACTTTTCACTGCGGTGGGTCTGTGTGTGGCCGAGTTGAAGCAGAAGACCAAGGACATCGCGCACTTCGTCGGCGAGTGCACCTTAAGCGCGATTTCGGTGGGGAAGCGGCCGCACAAATTTCGCTGGATGGATTGTCTTGCGGAGATGCAGCAGTGCGGGGCGCTGGCGTTGCCGATCGTCGGGCTGATCAACTTTCTCGTGGGCGTGACGCTGGCCTACACCGGTGCGATCGTGCTGCGGCAATACGGCGGCGATATTTATGTGGCGGATCTGGTGGGGCTTTCGATGGTGCGCGAGATGGGCGCGATGATGACTGGCATCGTGGTCGCAGGGCGCACCGGTGCGGCGTTTGCGGCGCAGCTCGGGAACATGAAAGCCAACGAGGAAATCGACGCCATCGAGACCCTCGGACTGCGCCCGGTGGAGTTTTTGGTGCTCCCGCGAATCGTCGCACTGGCGGTGATGATGCCGCTGCTCGCGCTCTACGCGAACGCGTTGGGCATTCTCGGCGGCATGGCGATCGCCAAGGCTATCTTGTCAATATCGCCGGTGGCTTACTGGGTGGAGATGCTGACCATCGTCGATCTTTCCGACGTGATGACCGGTGTGATCAAGGCGACCACCTTCGGACTTATTGTCGGGCTCGCCGGCTGTCTGCGCGGTCTGCAAGCCGAGCGGAACGCATCCGGCGTGGGTCGTGCGGCGACCTCGGCCGTGGTGACCTCCATCCTGCTCATCATCATCGCCGACACGTTGTACGCGGCGGTGTTTAACATTCTAGGATGGTAAACGCGTGATGCAAAAAATACCGAAGCACACCGGCGATCTCGCCATCGAAGTGGATGGGCTGGAATGCGGCTACGGCGGCGACGTGATCCTCAAGGACGTGAGTTTCTCAGTGAAGCGTGGGGAGATTTTTTTCGTCATCGGCGGCAGCGGTTGCGGTAAGAGCACGCTGCTGCGGCACATGATCGGACTGCATCGGCCGACGGCGGGGCTGGTGCGGTTTTTCGGGGAGGATTTTGGCGCGGCCGATCCGGCGCGGAGGCGGCAGTTGTTGAAAGGTTTCGGCGTGCTCTATCAGAGCGGCGCCTTGTGGAGTTCCCTCACGCTGCGCGAAAACGTAGCGTTGCCGCTGGAAGAGCACACGGACCTGGACCGGCGAGAGCGGGAAGAAATCGTGGCGCTGAAACTCGCGCAGGTGGGCCTGACCGGATACGAGAATCACTATCCCTCCGAGATCAGCGGCGGCATGAAGAAACGCGCGGGTCTCGCGCGAGCGCTGGCGCTCGACCCGGCGATCGTGTTTTTCGACGAACCGTCGGCCGGGCTCGATCCAGTGACCTCGCGCAAACTCGACGAACTTGTTCTCCAAATACGCGAGATGCTCGGCACGACGCTGGTCATCGTGTCGCACGAACTCGAAAGCATTTTCGGCATCGCGGACCGCGTGATCATGCTCGAGCGCCAGGCAAAAGGCATCATCGCGGAAGGCGCGCCTAAGCAACTAGCTGCCACGAGTAGCGATCCCCGTGTGCTGGAGTTTTTGCATCGGACAGCCGTGGATCGGACGACCGTGTGAACGCGATTTGTTTTGTCATGCCCCGCGAAGCCTTGAAGCCAAGAACCTCTTTCCCACGGCGCTGACCAAGCGCTGACGATCTGCCGCCCATGAAAACTAAAATCAATCCTGCGCTCGTCGGTGTGTTTGTGTTGGGTGCGCTGGCCCTCGGTATTGCCGCTTTGCTGACCTTTGGCGGCGTCAATTTTTTCTCCAAACCGCAGCGCTTCGTCGTGTATTTCGACGAGTCGATCCACGGTTTGGATCTTGGCTCGCCAGTGAAGTTGCGCGGTGTGCGTGTCGGGCGCGTGGTGGATTTGAACGTGCGCTACGATGGGAAAACGAACCAGTCGGTGGTGGCCGTGGTGTGCGAGTTCAGCCGCAACATGATGCTCGATGAAAAGGGAGCCCAGCTGGATGCGTCGGACCGCGCGCAACTTCAGAACATGGTGGACCAGGGATTGCGCGCGCAGCTCGGGGTGCTCGGTCTGGCGACGGGTTTATTGTTCGTGGAGTTGGATTTTGTGAATCCTGAGGAATACCCGCCGACGGTTTCGGTTCCCGAAGTCGATGCGCGCTACGTGCTGGTGCCAGCGATGCCGTCGGTGATCGCCGAAGCCCAGGCGAGCGTGACGGAGATTCTGGCGAATTTGAAACGAGTCGATTTCCCCGGACTGACCCGCGATCTGCGCGCGTTACTGGTGGATACGCGCAAGCAGATCAACACGATCAACCTGACCGAAGTCACCGCGGAGTGGACCAAAGCGGGCAAGGCGGTGACGGCGCTCGCGGAGTCGCCCGAGCTCGCGCGGACCTTTGCCAATCTTAACTTGGCGATCGATGGTCTGAAATTAACCATGGCGGGGATCGACAAACAGGTCGGTCCGGCTGGCGAACAGCTCGCGGCGATGTTGGAGCAGGCGAAGACGACGTTGAAAACCTTCGATCAGGCGGCGGCGAACGCGCGCAACTTTATCTCGGCGCAGAGCGGACTCGGCGAAGAGGCGACGCTCGCACTTATGCAGCTGTCCGAAGCGGCACTGTCCGTGCAACGACTGACGGAGTTTCTTGAGCGTAATCCGAGCGCATTGATCAGCGGCCGCAAGGCGCGGCAGTGAGGATCGCGCGGCGAATCGTCCACTAGTCACGTCAACGTTTGTTCTTAATTTTATGGCGATGAATTCGAAACACCTACGGCAGCTTTCCACCGATGCCCATGCGACGCGGCGACTACGGCTGCGCTTTTTGCCGGCATGGGCGTTGATGGCGGCGACCCTCACGGGTTGCCAGTTGCTGCCGCCGGCGACAGTGGACTCAACACGTTTTTTTGTGCTGTCGTTTCCCACCCTGAGTGAACCTGCGATGGAAAAATCCGGAGGACGCCTGCAGATCGGGCTGCGTCTTGTGGTGCTGCCGGCGTATCTCCGCGCGACCAAAAGTATGGTGGTGCGCGAGGGTGCGAACGAAATTCGGTACCAGGATTATTCCCGCTGGGCGGAGCCGTTGGAGGCCGGCGTGAACCGGATTTTGCAAGGGCGTTTGCTGGCCGCGCCCGAAGTGCGTGGAGTGGACGTGCATCCATTACGTGGCGACGTGACGCGCGACTACGATGTGTCGATCCGGATTCTCCAATGCGAAGGAGTCACGGGGGAACGTGGCGCGGTGCGCTTCTCGGCATCGTATGAAATCGCCGCGGCTGACGGAAGTGGAGCGGTCGCGAGCAGGACGTTCACCGCGGCGGAAGCCGCTTGGGACGGGAAGGATTTCGCTGCGCTTGCCCGGCTACTGAGCGACGGTGTCAGCGCGTTGGGTGCACAGATCGCGGCGGATCTTCCTAAATAAGCGCCGGCCGTTTCGCGCCGGCATCACGCCGCGTTTTCGGGCTGAAAACCGGGGTTGGTATGCGCGTTCTCGCGCGCCCGCCGGACGATAGGCTCAAGGTGATCCAGGCTCATCGGCTTTGAGACGTAGTCGTCCATGCCGGCGGCGAGGCAACGTTCGCGGTCCCCTTCCATGGCGTTGGCTGTCATCGCCACGATGAGCTGGCGCGGGCGTTCGCCCCAGAGGCCGGCCGCCTCCGCGCCCCGGATTTGACGCGTGGCCTCGAAGCCGTCGAGTTCAGGCATCTGACAATCCATTAGGACGAGAGGGAACGACTGCTGGCTCAGTAAGGTGAGCGCGTGACGACCGTTCTCGGCGATGGTAACCGTGCAGTGGCATTTGTGTAACATCAGTGTGGCTACGCGCTGGTTGACGATGTTATCTTCGACGAGAAGCACCTGGAGATTTTCCTTCGCGCTCGTGATCTCAAGCGGAGTGGCCTGTACGGATATCGGGGAGGTGACGGCGAGAAGACGTTGCAACGTGGCGACGAGTTGCCGCATGCGCATAGGACGAAAAAGGCACGCGCTGACACCCTCCGAGGCGAGAGCGCGGGCGGCGAGACGCTCGGATTGGTTCGTCAACAAAATGATGGGACGTTTGGCCCATTCGGGCGCGGCCCACAGTTGCCGGGCGAGAGCGAGCCCGGGCCCCGCGGAAGGCACGAGGCAGATCAAAGCGCCTACGAACGGCGCGTGATCGCTGGCGGATTTAACGGCGCTGAGAGCAGCTTCGGCGCTGATGGTTTCCACTGCGGCTATGGAACAAGCTGCGAGCTGGCGAGTGAGCCGGTGCCGGCTGGCGTCGTGGGGCTCGACCACCAGAAGGCGGCGATGCGCTATCGCGGAGGGCGGTGTGTGTGGAATGGCCGCGACGAGCGGGCGCAGCGGGATTGAAAACCAGAACGTGGAGCCGACTCCGAGCTCGCTACGCACGCCGAGTGTGCCGCCCATGAGCTCGATGAGTCCTTTGCAGATGGCGAGCCCAAGACCGGTGCCGCCAAAGCGGCGAGACATCGATGAATCGGCTTGGGTGAAGGGTTGGAAAAGCCGGACCTGGGCTTCGTGGGACATACCGATGCCGGAATCTGAAATTTCAATACGATACAGGGGATCGGCGTCGGGCCGGATTTCGCATGAAGTGGAGACGACGACCTCGCCCCGCACGGTGAATTTCACGGCGTTGCCCACGAAATTCATCAGTACCTGACGCAAACGGTAAGGGTCGCCGTTCACGGCGGTGACGAGCCCGGGCGCTGTGTCCGCGGCGACATCGAGACCTTTGCCTGCGGCGGCGACTGCGTGCAGCTCGACGGCGTCTTCGATCAAGTCACGCAGATCGAAATCGGCGTATTCCAACTGGACGTGGCCGGCTTCGAGTTTTGAGAAATCGAGAATGTCGTTCAGGATCGCGAGCAGCCCATCGCCGCTCACGCGGATCAGGTTGGCGAGCTCGCGCTGTTCGTCGTTAAGAGGGGAATCGAGCAGCAAACTGGCGGTCGCGAGCACGCCATTCATGGGTGTGCGGATCTCATGGCTCATCGTTGCCAGGAAGGCGCTCTTGGCGCGATTGGCGGATTCGGCAGCTTCCTTGGCGCGGTGGAGCGCGATTTCGATGCGCTCGCGTTCGCCGATCTCTCGCTGGAGCACGACCACCTGCGCGGCGAGTTGCTGCTTGGCGGCGCCCAGGGCGAGTTCCCGTTGTTCGACTTGGTCGAGCATATGGTTGAACGCGCTGGTGAGCTCGCCGATCTCGTCAGTCGACGTTCGTTCGACGCGGAAGCTGTAATCTTGGTGCGAAGCGACGGCGCGGGCAGTGGTGGCGAGCGCCGAAAGCGGTGCCGTAATGGCCCGTTGGAGGTGCGCAACGAGGAGACACGCAAAAAGGAGGGCGAGACCAAGGATGCAGGCGCCCACGATGACGCCGATGGTGGCGAGGTTAAGCAGTGGCGCGTAAAGGTTGGAGACGAGCCGAAGGTGTCCGAGGGTTTCTTCCGCGTAGATGACGGGTTGGTCGATGACTACGAAGACGCCGGCAATGTGAACTCCGTCGCGCGATGCCGAAATGCCATTGGGGGGAACGTAGGGCTCGGCGACGAAATCGATCCGACCGAACTCGCGGCCATCCCTTGCTGTCAGCCGGGCACTTTCGATATCGGGGCGGGCTCGCAGGGACTCGAGCGTGGAACGGCCGGCCTCGTGATCTCCGAAAGCCAGAGGACCGGCGGCGTTGGCGGCGACGATGCGTGCGAGCGCGGTGAGGTCGCGGGCGGCGCTGTCCCGCGCGAGTTTGACCTGCACGAGCAGGAAAGCGGCGAGCGCCGTCACCAAGGCGGCTCCAGCAGCGCACAAGGTGATGGCAGTGAGCTTTCGCTTGATCGGCAGATTGCGAAGAGCCCGGGCAATCATGGTGGCGTAGTTTCTCTGACAAGACGCGCCACGCTGGCGAGGCGGCCGCTGAGTTTTACGCCGGCACGCTGCGCGCCGGCGAGATTCACCTCGCAGCGCACAGAATTGCCGGAGACGACCAGGCCGATGACACCGCCGTGGCCGGCGAAATTGTCCGTTTCGCCGATGAGCAGAAGCGATGTCGCCGTTGTCAGCGCCTTTGCTTCGGCGGGCTTAATCCCGGCCGCGCGTGTGATGAAAAGTTGGTGGCAGCCGGCGATATCGTCCGGGAGTGCGTGGAAATGGCGGACCACGATGGGACGTCCGTCGGAGGTGAATTTGCCGGCGAGGGCGTCCGTGATGATGCGAGCGGCGGTGCCTTCAGGATCGATGACGCCGATGAGGAAGGGCGACCGGTCGGCCGCGTCACCCGGCCACTCGACGAAGTTGCTGAAATTATACAGGTAAGCGGCCTTCATCCGGTATTCGACGGCCTCGTTGATGGCCGCGGCACGGACCTCCTGGGCGGAGAGAAGTGTGAAAGCAGCTGCGCAAGCGATTCCGCGACCGATGCGCCGGAGAGATGAAAACGTGAAGCGCACGATCAAAACCTCCATTGGATGCGGGCGAAGACGTTGCGACGGACTTCGATGGCGGGGGCTATGGTGGTCGTGATACTTTCGTTGTGGCGCGGATCGTTCGCGTTTTGGATACCCAAGGTGAGTTCCAGGTCGGGTCTGGGGCGCCAGGAAAGTTGCCCATCCAGACGCAGGTAACCGTCCGAGGGCATGTTGGCGTTTTCGTTTTTGCCGACGCCATACACGGCGAGGGAGAATTCGAAGTCGCGTGGGAGCTGCCACCAGGACCGGACATGCCAAAGCCAATCGGGGATGGCGTAGTCCGGCATGATGAATGGACTGGTGATGGCGACATCGGTGTGGGCGCTGCCGCGGGCGACGCTGGCGTTGAGCTCCCAGCGATCGCTCACGAGCCAGCGGGCAGATGCTTCGACGCCTCGCGCGTAGGCGCCGCCATCGTTGACGATGGTGTAGCGCTGGACGACGGTCGGCGGTGCTCCGGGTTCGACTATGGTGGCCTCGTGAAGATTTCGCACATCCTCGTAGGCGAAGTAGTAGCCGGTGACATCGGTCTGAAAACGTCGCGTGGGAGACCAGCGCCACCCGATCTCGTGGGCGTTGTTGATCTCCGCTTGGTAATCCGGACCGCCGATCAGTTCGGCACGGACAGCCGGGGACAAACCTGACGCTGGGATGCGAGCGAGTGTGAAGGTCACTTCGCGTTCGCCGCGTAACGGCGCTCGCACGGCGCGAGAGACGGCGGCCCACGTGGTGTGCCGGGAATTAGGCAGCCAGGCCAGGCGTATGTTGGACAGTACCTGCCAGCCGATCGTCGCGTGGTGTTCGGCTTTTGCGCCCAAAGTGAGCCGTAGTTGTTTGGGCGTCAGGGCAATCTCGTCCTGAATGAAGAGATTGTAGAGAGGTGCCTCGTTTCGAGGTTCGGCGACAAAGAGCGTTTCGGTGGGCTCGATGGTGTTGACGGTGAGGCGGGCGCCACCGCCCCAGATCAGATTCTGGGTGCCGAGGCGGACATGATGCGTGAGGTCGAAGTCGAGGTTGGAGGTGTCTTCGTTGAAGTTGAGGGGCAGGGTTCCGGTGATAAGTTGATCGGAGATGCCCACGCGGCTATGCAGCCGGTCGTAGTAAACTTGTATTTGAAGATCGCCGCCGGCGAATTCCTCAATGCGCAGACGTCCTAGAAAGCTGATGGTTTCGCTCTTCGCTGGATCGTCGTCGAGCGTGCGCGTGTTGCGGATGTGATCCGCTTGCCAGGTGAGTTGAAATCGGTCGGCCCAATTGGAGTCGGTGCGTACCCCGAAGCGAGCCTGGGTGTGCGCGCCGGCGGAGTCGCCCGCCAAGGCGCCGGGAGTTAGCTTGGTGTCGCTGCCTCCTGCGTACACCCGAAACGCGGTGTTGCGGCCTGCGCGACCGCCGTACCGTACGTGCCCTTGAACAGCTTCGCTCGAGCCGCCGCGAATCGACACCACGCCGCCTTGCGTGTCGGCGGCGTGTTTAGAAATGACGTTGATGATGCCGTTAACGGCGTGCGCTCCCCAGAGCGTGCCCCCGGGACCGCGCACTATTTCAATCCGCGAAAGATCGTCGATCTGAATGTCGGCGCTGCTCCAATCGACGTTTCCATAAAAAGGACCGTAAACGTTCCGTCCATCGACGAGGACGAGGAGCTTGGTGGAAACAACACCGTTGCTGCCCCGAATGCCGACAGTCTGGCGGCCTGGGAGCTGCTCGGTGACATGGATGCCAGGGACTAGGCGAAGCGCTTCGGCGACGGATGTGTGGCCCGCGCGGCGAATATCCACCGGCAGAAGTACATTCACCGCTCCTGGCGTTTCAAAAAGTGGCTGTTCGCGCTTCGAAGCCGCGGAGATGCTGAGAGCGTCCAGCTCTTCAAGCGTCAGTTCGGTAAAATCAGTCTGGCTCGTGGGAGCGTTCGATGCACGTGCGCCGGCCGCGAAAAGCAGGATGACAAGCAGCGCTGTCGCGGCTCGGTTGCGGCGATGGTTTAAGAAGGACACGATATTTTCTTCGGCGAAATAGACAGTCATCTGGCTCTCTACATATCGGCGTAAAGGAAACATGATTTAGGCAAATACCCGGATGGGTAACGCGGATTGGAGACGGCCTCTTACTATGCACGACGCGCAAGCTACTTAGCGCGGATGGCGTAGGTGAAAAAATACTCGCTCCCAACGCGCGAAAAATCGTGGAGACGTTACGCAATTGGGGGTCGCTTTTGCGTCGAGGCACGCGTGGGAAGCAAGTTGCGGAACGATGGGGCTTACGGACCTCAGGCGGTCCGCTGCGTCAGACCGTGGAAAAAGTGCCGAGTCGATGCGGTCTTAACCGAAATTTGAAGGCGGCGCGTGAGCCTACATTATTCAACGCAGGAAGGCCTCGTGGAGGCCGCCGTCGACGGTGATGATCTGGCCGGTGGTTTTGCTGAGACGTTGCGTGACGAGGAGGAAGTAGGCTTCGGCTTGGTCAGCGGGGGTGATCGGGGCTTTGGTGAGCGTCCGGTCGGCGTAGAACTGGGCCAGCTTCTTCACAAGCGATTCGGTGGCCTCGTCGTTTGTGTACGGGATGTTGTACTTGGCGAGGGAGCCGATGACGCGGTCGCGGGGGAACATCGCGG
>WUUC01238634.1_pt1 | contig 23069 bp, 20 predicted proteins | sample 6278441 | NCBI WGS metagenome assembly WUUC01 (sample SAMN13675441, study PRJNA597444) | soil metagenome | isolation source: soil | place: USA: Washington | collected 2017-10
GCTCGAAGTAGTAGGAGACGCGCCGCAGGTCGAAGCGGTCTTTGGGGAACAGGAAGTCGTAGCAGGGCGCTGGACGCAGGCTCGTGATGGATTGCGTCTCCGGCTCGGTGAACATCGGCGAGCCCCTGTCGGCGCGCGCCCTCGCGACGGCCCAAGGCGGCTGCCAGTGGTGAATCTTCGGGATGATGTCGCAGTGGAGACGGTAGTCCTCGACCGTCTCGCCGGGAAAGCGCACGAGGATGTTGTAGAGATTATTGATGCCGTAATACGTGCACCACTTGATTAATTCGAGATTGCGCATCCCCGTCGTGTGCTTGCGCATGAGCTTGAGGACGTGCGTGGAGAGGCTCTCGACTCCGGGCTGAATCGAGAAGAGGCCGCCGCGCCGCATGCGCCGCAGTTGGTCGCGCGTGAGGCTCGGGCGGACTTCGTAATGAAGACGGATGTCGGCGTTGGCTTCGGTCAGCCGACCGAAAAGGCTGTCGATGTATTCGGGCGCGATGATGTTGTCGATGGCGTTGAAGTCGAAGATGCCGTAGCGGCGCGAGAGGGCTTCGAGCTGCCCGACGACGTTATCGACGCTCTTGGCGCGGAACTCCATGCCTGAGCGGTTGAGGCCGCAGAAGGTGCAATGGTTCTTCACGCCCCACCAGCAGCCCCGCGCCGTCTCGATGGGGAGCAGCACGCCCTTTGCGTCGCCGTAAAAATCGTAGCCGCCTTCGCGTCGCGCGTAGAAGTATTCGTCGAACTCCGGCGTCGGCGTCTTGTTCATGTCCGACAAGTTGGGCGCGCGCCCTGCGTAAGTGATGTTGCCGCCTTCGCGCCACATGACGCCGCGCAAGCCTTGCATCGACTCGCCGTGATAGAGCCGACGAATCATTTCGGGGAAGGACTCCTCCGCGTCGCCGCAGTGAAGGAAATCGACCTCGGGGCAGCCGCGCATGACCTCTTCGGCGATGTCGTCCTCGAAGCTCGCGCCGCCCATGATGATGGGAATCGAAGGGTGGCGTCGTTTGAGCGCGCGAGCGAGCGCGATGCTGGCGAGCGTCTGCTGGAAGACGACCGAGAAGCCTATGAGGCCAAAGCGCGTCCAGTCGATGCTCTCGACGCAGAAGTCTATGAAGGCGGGCGCGGCCTCGTCCCGCACGCGGCGAAGGTCTTCGAGCGTGCAGCCCGCGCGCGAGCAGATGCCCGCGAGGCTCTGCCCGTAGATGCTGAAGTATTCTTCGTCGTCCGCGAAGTCGCCGAAGGCCGCCTTCGTCCAAATCCACTCGCCTATCATGCTCGGGTACACGTCGGAGATGACCTCGTTGATGCGCCAGCCGACGTGCGTGCCGAAGTACATGAAGAGCGAGAAGGTCTGCGCGGGGATGCCCTGCGCCTCAAGGACGGGCTTGAGGAGGCCAAGCTGGAACGAGGGGAAACGCGCCGAGAGCGTGGGCATGCTGACGAGCGCGACGGGTTTGAACGCACTACTGCTTTCCATGGCGACTCCCGAGACGGTCTTGACGCGCCACGCCGCCGCAGGCACGACGGCGTGGCGCTTTCGTCTTAAACATTTCAGAGCGAGCCCGACGCCCTTTTAATACTTCCCGGGAGATTCGGGCGCTATCTCGGGAATCGGACGCCGGTTAACATCCGGCGCGATTTCGGGGATGACTTCAGGACGAATCCTCCGTTCGGGCTGCACCTCGGGCGCGATTTCCGGCTGTACCTCGGGCTTGATTTCGGGCCTGATTTCCGGGGCGACTTCCGGAATCACCTCCGGCTTAATCTCGGGCGCGATTTCGGGAATCACCTCGGGCGCAATCTCTGTCACCACTTCCGGGCTAATCTCAGGCGCAATCTCGGGTATCACTTCCGGCTTAATCTCGGGCCTGATTTCCGGTCTGATTTCCGGCGCAATCTCAGGCACTACTTCGGGGTAGACTTCCGGCGCAATCTCTGTCACCACTTCGGGCCTGACTTCCGGCGCGACTTCGGGGATTACCTCCGGGCGGACTTTCGCCTTATCCTTCTCATCTTTGTCCTTGTCTTTGTGTTCGTTCTTCTCTTTATCTTGCATCTGGATTCTCCTGTCATGAGGTGTTTTTGCTGTGCGAGGTTCGATAAGACGCACCGCAGCCGTCAGGTCGATTGAAGCGGCTGTTAGTTAAAAGACAATCGGCAACCTATGAAGCCTTTTGTAGCGTGAGGCCAACTAAGGCAAGACTTTGACTGTCCATCTCTTTCCGCGCGAGGTGACTCTTCTTAATTCCGTTTGGGCGGCAGATTAATGTGAGAGCCCTCGAAGTGTCAACGATAAACTTTCGGGCGCGTGCCGGAGCGCGCGTCTACCTGTACCAGCAGACGATTGAGAAGCGCTCGCCATGCGTCACCGGAATCACCTCGTGCGTCGTATCCGAGCGGAAGGCGACGAAGAGCCCCGGCTCGCCTTTGACGGCGAGGCTCGATTCCTTACGCGCGGGCTCTGCGTGCCGCCCGTAGAAGACGAGCGAGCCGCCGCCGAAGGCGTCGGGCGCGGGCTCTTCCGCCTGACGGTTCAGGAAGATGACGACCGACACGCGCCTGACTCTCAAGTGGTCGAACTGAAGGTGCGCTGTGTTGCCGTCCTGATGCGCGACGAAAAAATCGCCATCTTGATAGCGGAGGAACTGCGGGTCTTCGCAGTCTCGGAGCACGACGCCGAAATGCTCTTCGACCTCCTGCCTGCGTCCGAGCAGTATCTGCCTGACCGCCTCAGTCCTCTCCTTCGAAAGCATGTGCCGCGTCGTCCTGCGCAGAGTCTCATCGACGGGAGTCGCGGCCCCCTCCCTGTACACGGTGGCCGGGCCGCCCCAAGCGGTGCGTACCTCTTCGACGAGTTGCGCGCACTCCTGCGCGTCGAAAAAGTTTTTAACCACGTACAGCCCGAAGGCGTCTGCTGAGTCGGACATGAGCGCGCTCTCAATTTCGTTAGTGGGCCGAGCAGTGGCTCCAAGCATAAAGAAGGGGCCGCGCGTCTGTCGATAGTTGATGAAGAGTTTGAGGGGCGCGGGCTCTTAGCGTCCGCACGCGGCCTTGCCTCTCGATACGGAAAACGCGAATATAAGGAGACTTTATTCAACACATTTTTCAAGGCAGGCGGTTATTCCCGAATGGAAAGGCCCTTTTGCGCTTTGAATCGCGTGTATTTAACAAACGGGGAGGTTCAATCGAATGAATCAGCGAAACACTAAGCGCCGTCATCTCTCGCCTTCTTTGGTCGCGGCGTGTCTCGTCGTCTTGGCGGCGGCCTTCGTCGTCGCGTGCATGGGCGCAAGCGACGCGTCGAAAGAGCAAGCGAGAAGCGGGCAGACCAACACGCAGGCGACGCCGACTCCGCAGGCTGGCACGCGCCGCGCGGGCAATGAGGTGTTGACGGGCGAGGCGGCGAAGGGCGATTGGACGACCGACGCGCCGGGCGTGCGCCGCAAGCTGACGACAGCCGATTTGCCAGCGCCGTATGCGACCGAATCGGTGCGGAACCAGCCGCGCGAGGTTCCGCAACCTGCGGGCGCGATGCCGCAGGTTCCGGCTGGATTCCGCGTCGAAAAGTTCGCCGACAAGCTCACGAACCCGCGCATGATTCGCGCCGCGCCGAACGGCGACCTCTTCGTCGCTGAATCCGAGGCCAACCGCATCCGGCTGCTGCGAGACGCCGACGGCGACGGCAAGCCGGAGGTCAGCGAAGTCTTCGCCGAAGGCTTGAGCCAGCCCTTCGGCATCGCGTTCTACCCGGTCGGCGCGAACCCGCAGTACGTCTACGTGGCGAATACGGGCTTGGTCGTGCGCTTTCCCTACCGGAGCGGCGACACGAAGGCGCGCGGCGCGAGCGAGGCGATAGTCGCAAACATTTCCGGCGGCGGCAGGCTCGAAGGCGGCGGGCACTGGACGCGCGACGTTGTCTTCTCGAAGGACGGCTCTAAGATGTACGTCTCGGTCGGCTCGCGCTCGAACGTCTCGGACGACGAAGCGGAAGCGCGCCGCGCGCGTATCTTCGAGTATACGCCCGACGGCAAGAACGAGCGCGTCTACGCCTACGGCATACGCAACGCCGTCGGCCTGAGCATTCACCCTTCGACCGGCGAGTTGTGGGCCTCCGTCAACGAGCGCGACGGGCTCGGCGACCACCTCGCGCCGGACTACGTGACGCGCGTACAGGATGGCGGTTTCTACGGCTGGCCGTGGTACTACACGGGCGCGAATCAAGACCCTAGACATAAGGGCAAGCGTCCGGACTTGAAAGACAAGGTGATAGTGCCGGACGTGCTGCTTCAGTCGCACACGGCATCGCTCGGCATGGAGTTTTACACGGGCAGTCAATTTCCGTCCGAGTATCGAAATCTCCCTTTCGCCGCGCAGCACGGCTCTTGGAATCGCTCGCGGCGCACCGGCTATAAAGTCATATACATGCCGATGCAGGGCGGGCGCGCGACCGGCGAGTACGTGGATTTCATGACCGGCTTCGTCACACCCGAAGGCGACGTGTGGGGGCGTCCGGTGGCGGTGGCGACGGGGCGCGACGGCTCTCTGTTCGTCACGGACGACGGCGGCAACGTCGTCTGGCGCGTGTCGTATGCGGGCGGGAAGTAGTTTGGAGGGGAGAGATTATGGAATGTTCAAAACTGCTGGCGCGTAAAGCCAGAGTAATCTGCGGGGCGCTGGTGCTGTTGCTGGCCTTCAACGGGTGCGCCGCCGACCGCACGCAAACCGCGCGCAATCCTGAGACGGACGCTCTGCTGCTCGCGGCGCGCGGGGGGCATGCCGACACGGTGAAGAGTTTGCTGACCGCCGCAAAGGCGGACGTGAACGGCAAGGACGAGCGCGGCAACACGCCTCTGATGGAGGCCGCGCGTTTCGGACACGACGAAGTTGTGCGTGCTTTGCTAGTCGCAAGGGCGGACGCGCGGGCGAAAAACAGCGACGGCAAGACCGCGCTGAAGCTGGCGGCAGAGGGCGGTCACACCGAGACTGTGCAGTTGCTCAAGCAGGCCGGGGCCGTGGAGTAGCCGGGACGGCACGCTCTCACAAACTTTCACGTCAGGGAGCGGCGTTGAAGTTTTCCGACTCCTTCGAAGCTCTGATTAGAGCAGGGAGTAAATGTGGAACGTGACCGGCTGGTTGTTGCCCCACCTTGAGGTTCCCGCGGTGGTTTTGATTTGCAGCCACGCTTGGCGGTTCTCGTTAACGACGGCGAATGAGACGGTCGGGAACTTGGGCTCCGGGTGATTGGTCTGTGTCGGGCTCAGGCTCATCGGCTCGATTTGGACGGGGAAAGAGGTGTTCTGAACATTGTAAACGGCCCCGGCCACGGTCGTGCGCGTCATCACGTGATAGTCGTCGCGCGTCATGCCTCCGCCCGATTGGTGACCGTCGAACCACCAGACCATCGTGTAAATCTCCAAGCTGTAGTAAGCCGCGACATTAGCTTGACTGGGAACCGGGATGTTGTAGATGTTTTGAGTTGCTCCGAGAGCGACGTTGCCCGTGGCGAGCACAGGGCGGCCTCCGGTGCTCGGAACCAGACCGGTGATTTTGGATGCTGGCAGGTCGGGGATTTGCTCGACCTTTAGCTGACCGCTGATGTTGGCAGCCGCAATCTCAGTGATGCCCGCGCCGGAGCCCTGTATCCGGTCGGCACGCAATGTCCCCGGAACGTGCAGGCGCGCGTCGGAGGGCGGAACCCCGATGCCGATGTTGCCGTTTTCATTAATCGTCACCGCCTCGAAGTAACGTTGCTTCCCCGCCTCGCCCGCTTGCTGGACTCTCACAACCAGACCGATTGCGCTCGGGTCGCTGTCGTCTCTCGCCTGTAGGTAAGCACGCTTGCTGGAACCGAATTGCCTGAGCTGAACATGCCCTGCGAGGCTCACGTCGCACGTGCTGCCGGAGGATGCTCCCGCCGATAAGACCGTCGCGCCTCCGGCCCCGCTGATTTCGAGTTTGGCTCTGGGCTGCGCTACGCCGACGCCGACGTTGCCGACGCCGTCGATGCTGAACGGGTTCGCCCCCGACGGGTCTGTGAACAGCACGAGCGGCCCGTTCGTCTGCGCAGGGACGTTGGAGACATCACGGAAATGCGCCCGGTCGATGGTGAGGTGAGTGGCGTCCTCAATGCTCTTGACGGTGTAAGTGGCACTGTCGAATTGAATCGAGTATCCGGCCTTCAGCTCTTCGACGAATTGCGTGTCGCTTCCCTGCACTGCGGCGGAAGTAGCCAGCGCCGTCACGGTTCCCTTGAGGGAGACGGAGGTTCTCCCTTTGATAGAGAGAGACGCTTTGTTCGCCGCCGGACTGCCGATGCCGAGCGAGCCTCTCAGGTCGAGGTTGCCGTAAGTTTTCAGGAGCCCCCGGACTGCGACCGCGCCGCCCGGTTCCCAGATAAGACACCACTGATTGTCTTCGCTGCAATGAAGAAATCCTTTGGGCCCGGCGACGGCCACAGTGCTGCCGGGGTCGAGCCCGAGCCATGTGCCGATGCTTGCGGCCTTCCCGCCGCGTAGGGGCCAAATCAGCGTGCCGGATTTGTCCACGGCCAGACGGAGCAAGGCGTTGCCGGTTTGAACGCTCAGCACCTCTCCGTCGCTAGTCGCGTTGACAGCCGTCGCCCCCTGTAAAGGGTTCCGGTCGAGTTTGAGGTGCTGGTTGTCCTGAATCGAAGCGACGGTGAAAACCTCGGAACCAATCTTCAGAGCGTCGCCGGGGTTGAGTTCGGTCTTGAAGAGCGTCCCGTCTCCGGTGACAGAGGTTGACGCGCTGTCGGTCGAGACTGTGCCGGTGATAGCTTTATCGAGCTTGCCTTTGAAGACTCCGCCGCCGCCGCCGACGCCCGGCGGCAATTGCTCCGGGCTCAGTTGCCCCGTAATTTTTTGCGCGGGCAGGTCGGGGAGTTGCGCCAGAGAAACCAGACCGGCGAGGCTGGAAGCCTGAAGATTCGTCAGCCCTTCGCCGTCTCCGGCGAGTTGCGTCGCTATTATCTTCCCGCCCACGTGTAATTTCACGACGGGCGAAACGATGCCGATGCCGACGTTGCCTGATTTGTCGATGACGAGCTGGGGGACGCCGTCGCCGTTTTCGACGAGCAGCAAGTTCACGTCGCGGTAAGCGTTGGCGGCGTTGCTGGTAGTCGCGGCGGCGACGCCGAGGACTGCATGAGCCGCGTCGGAAATTCCGCCGATGGTGAAGACCTCTTGACCGATGCGGACTGCATCGCCGACGGCCAGCTCGTCGTCGAAGCTAGTGCCGACGCCGAAGAGGTCTTTGGAACCGGCGACCACAGAGACAGTGCCCTTGAGCGGGGTGAACAAGCGCCCGCGCACGTTCAGATTCGCGGAGGGCGCGGGCGTGCCGATGCCGACCTGTCCGTTCGCGTCTGCGTTGAGAGAGTCTTCGACCTGATTAATCGCGGAGTCAATCAGGTCGGCGAATTGCCCTTCGGTGGGCGTCTTGCCGGTCAGAAAATATTGCTTCAACGATTCTCGGTTCTGCTTGGTCATCCTCAAAGCCTTTCTCTTAAAGACCTACTGATTCTGTGCGCGCTATGAGACCGTGAAGTCCGTGCCGACCCGCGTAAAGCCTACGCCCGCGAACAGCACGTCGGCCTCGGGTGATTCGGTGGCGGCGCTGCCGATGTGCGCCGCGTCGCCTCTCAAGGCGATGGCCGCGCGGTGGCGGCCCGCCGTCTTCACTGTGAAGTCGGCAAAGCTCAAGTCATGCTCGAACACTCTGGCCGTACCTGTGTCCGTCACCATGCCCGCGTCCGGCCCCATAACCAGCACGCGCAACGCTTCGACCGACGTGTCCACGTTGGTCACGACGGCTTGATAGCCTGCCTTGCCCGTCAACGACGACCAAGTCACGCGCAGCCGGTCTTCCAGCACCTGCTGAGTCACGGAGGAGGGCGGCGCAAGCATCGGCAGCGGGGCAGCGGCATCGACCGCGTCGCCGTCGATGGCGTTCTCCCCGGCCAGCGCGCGCACGCTCAAGACATAGTCGCCGGGCGCGCGGGTCGCGAATTGAGACGCGGGGAACGAATGGGTCAAAGACTGGCTCGCGCCGCCCGGCGGCGGAGTCAACGTCGTCGCCAGAGCGATTATTCCGGTGGCCGCGTGGCGCACCGTTAAAGCGTACTGAGTGGCGAAGCTCACCGCGTCCCAGACTGCCGTCACTATCTCGCCCGCGCTGTCGCAACTGATGCTGACGTTCGTCGCCGCGCCTAGTTTGAGAATCGGCGTGGTGGCATAGGCGCTGTCCGTCGCATCGCTGTGTGCATCGGCCAGCGCCTTCAACTGAATCAGGCAAGCACCCGTCGCGACCGTGAGCGGGTCAAAAGGGAGACTCGCGCTTCGCGCACCCGCCGCGAGCCGCTGCACCGGCCCGACCAGACGCCTTGTGGAATCCGCCAACTGCACTTCGTAGCCGACGGCGCGGCCCACTCCATTCCATCCCAACGCCACCGCGCCGGAGCGATACATCTTCTGCGTGATGACCGGCTGCGCAAGGGCCGCGCTGCTCTGGCCGCCGCCTCCACCGCCGCCGCCGCCACTGTCGCCGCCGCTCTTACCGCATTTCTTCCCGCCCACAGCTCCGGCTGCACCAGCCGCAGCCGCCACCGACCCGCCGATGGTATCTAGCGCCGCCTCGCCCAAGGCCGCCATGAACTCGTTTAGCAACTGCTTGAGCGCGTCGCAAATCAGATTGCCGATTAACTTCTGAATCACTTCTTTGGCGACGAACGCCGCCAAGCACTTAGCCAGTTGAGCCCTGTCGTCCCACAACTGCTCAAGCACAGCCTCGCCGTTATCGACGATGGTCTGGCCTATCTTCCCCACGATGCCGTCGAAGCTGAACTCCTTCGGCGCGCTAAACGACAGCACCAACTGCGGAAGGTCGATGGTCGCCACCAGAGTGCCGAGCGCAGAAATTTTGTAGTACCCGTTGACGAGCACATAGACTTGGCCGTTCGGCGCGATGCTCCCGGCGGGCTTGGTCGTGCTCATCGTCGGCGTGACGAAAAAGCCTGTCTGGATTGCCTCCTTGAAGGCCAAATCGACCATCTGGCCGCAGCCCTTTTTGCTGCTTATCTGTTGCAGCAGCCGCTTGAAATCGAGCACTACATCGGGAATCGGAATGCGCGGGAATTTCTGAATCCGGAACCCTTCATCTTTGGCCCAAGTGAAGTCCAGCTCCGGGTCTTTGAAAGGGCCGAGCGTGCCTTTGTAGCCGAGCTGCGCCGACAGCTTCGGCGGCTTCCCGCCGCTGTCGGTTGAGACTGTCAGCGTCGAGTCGCCGAACCTGTGGCCGAAGAGCGTATAAGCGCAGCTCAACGCAAACCGCCTGCTCGCGCCGCCCGGCTGGTCGAACGACTGCACCGAAAGGCTCGGCCCGCCCTGAAACTCGCTCCCGGAGAGGAGCAGGAAGTCCGCGTCCAACAGCGCCACAGGCTGCGTCAGGTCGCCCTCGATGGTGAAGCCCTTGCCCTTGATTGCGCTGACGTGCGCCACCATCGACGGGAAGGCGTACCCGGCCAGAGTCAGAGAAATTGTGGTTGCGACGAACAGCCCCGCGCCGCTCACCTGAGCGCGGCTGGCGAGGATTGACGGCGGCAGGGTCGCCGGGAATTTAGCGCCCTCAACGTAGCTGTAGAAGATTGAGCTGTTGTCGAGCGAGAGGTCGAAGATGTCGCGCGGCCATGATAGCTGCGGGCCGAAGAATTGGTCGAACAGCACGCTGACGGTGATGCGTGGGATGCCGTCGAGCGCCACCACGGCCAGCTCGCCGCGCTGTAGAAACACGGCGACGCTCAGCGTCTCCCCGGCAATCAACGCCGAGCCGCTGAAACGGATGTCCCAAACCAAGTCGGGCATGCTGTCGAACTTTACTCAGGTGCTTTCAGCCGCTCGCCGTTCGAGGCTCGCCGTCCTTACAACTGGGCGAGCCCCGCGACATACGTCGAAGGCGGCGGCTTGAAATCCCCAAGCGCGCGGCATTTCGGCGCGGCGGGTTGCGAGCCTGCGTGCGCCATCGAAACCGACTCCGGCTCGTCTCCGGCGACGACGCCCTAAAGAGGGTTCACGCCGTCGGTGCGCACTACGCTCAGCCCTACTTCCTGAACCGTCAGGCCGGGAATCGGCGTGAAATTCAGCGTGAAGGCGATGTCGAGCGCCATCAGCTTGCGGTCGGTGTCCACGGCCAGCTTGTAGAGGCTCAGCCCGCCGGTGATAGGGTCGCCGTTAGGCCAACTGGTGGGCACGTTGTTGCTCCCCACCCCGACGGCGTCGGCGAAACTCTTAACATCGTCGAGCGTGATGGTGAACGGATTAGTCCGCGACACAGGCAGGCGGTAGACGCCGCTGAGGGAAGAGGCTTTGGTCAGCGTGAAGGAATGACTGCCCACCTGCACGATGAGCGACAGGTTGGAATCCCAGTAGACTTGTAAGCCGGGCGCGCTGTCGGAGTGAGTCGTCGTATCTTTGGCTCTGGCGATTACTTGGGCGACGTATTTCGACTCCAACTCCGCCGCGGTCGGGCTCGTCCCGGCTGCCGGGATGATGTCCACGCTGTGACTGATTGTCCCAGTCCCCGTCGGCGTATCGACCCCGACCGTAGCCGTGGGAGGGACGAACGGCAACAGAGTGTCTTTCGCCAGAAATGACACGTCATATTTCGACACGTCGGTGGCGGCATTTTTGTCGTCCCATTTAACCGTGATTTTGCTCTTGTCCGGCGACAAGGCGGTCGTCACGTTAAACGGCGTCGCGAGCGGTGTTGCGGGCATATTCGGGTCTCCTTAAAAGGGTGGGTTGTTGGTTTTCTCGTTTTGCGGGCGCGTCTGTCTTGTGGCTTACGCGTCCTTATGCGTGTGCGGCTTCCGCGTGTCCGAAGTTTTCGCGCGCGGCTGAGTGAATCGGCCACGTACTGAGCGCGCTGAGGTTGCCACCTGCGGGATGAAAGTATTTTGAGTGGGACTTTGCTGAGCTGTCTGTCAGCAGGAGAAAGAGCGACCCTGTGGACTTAAACAAGGTATTGTTTTGTGAGGTTGCTGTCAATGAGAAAGGCAAGGCCGCTGCCGGACTCCTTAATCGACGGCCTTTCTAAGCATCCGGCTTGCGCAACGAGCGGCGATGTTTGAGAGCGATAGCAAGGCAGGCTAAACGTCGGGCCTCAAGCCTAGAGCGGGTGCGCCCACTGCTGCCGGTGCGGCACAGTGTCCAACTCGCCCGCCCCGAACTCGTCCCGCAGGTAGAGATAGCTGAGGGCCAGCATCTCGTCGCTCAGGCGGTCGCTTACGTCCAACTCGCGCAGAGGGATTCGGTCGCGAAGCTGCTCAAGCGAGTCGAGCAGGAACTGCCTGAGCGGCGAGTCAGCGCCGCCGCCGTCCCGTGCCGCCTCCCGCTTGAGCGCCTGCACAATCTCCAGAGCCGACGTGCCGCGATACTCTCTCTCACCCGCGCGAAAAACCATAACGTCTGCCATGCCTCACCCCTCCAAGAAAATCTCCCCGAAGCTAACGCAGACCCTCCGGCGCGCGAAACAGTGTGAACACTTAGCCGGCGTGAGTGTTTACCCTTATGCCGGGGCCGCGCCGCGTTGATATACTCCGCGATAAGGTTACTCGTTCCCGACAGGAGCGTGGTCGGAGTCGCACGGTCGGCACGGGCGCTGGCAGGGCGGCTAATCCGAGGAGGCAGGGTTTTGGGCATACGTGGTCGATTACTGGTGCTCGCGGTCGTCATCGCCGTGCCTCTGGCGCTCGTAGGGGTGGCGGATATGCACGGCGTCTGGCAGAGCAATCGCTCGCAGCTAGACGCTGCCTTGAGGCAGCAGGCGGAGCTGGCCGCCGTCGCCTTCGAGCGCTGGATGGACGCGCAACGACTGCCTCTGGCGACGCTTGCAGCGGAGACCGGGGAGCAATCCCTGCGCTCCCCACAACTAACAGAGCACTTGAGGTACACAGTCCAGACCCGCCCGTTTTGGATTGACGCGCGCATCATCGACGGCGCGGGTGAAAGCGTCGTCGTACATCCGCCGGGCAAGGAGCAGCCGCCGCCCGCGCTCACCAATAACCTCCTCTCAGAGATTCGACGCCGCGACTCTTGGGCCATCGCGACCGACCGCACGCTGGACGAATCACGCCCCGTCTTCGCTCTGGCCGTCCCGGCTGCGGGCGAGGGTGCTGTGATGGCACGTGTGGACGGCGCTGCCATCAGCGAGCTTTTCTACGACATCGAGATGTCGGAGCGCGCCGTCATCGCCGTCTTCGACTCCGAGAGCCGTAGACTCTACCGCAGGCAGACGACCGTGGAGCCGATTGACCTGACCGTCAGCGGCGCTCCGCTCCTAGACGCGCTCGGCGGTGGCCGCACGGCGGTCGTCGAGATGGAAAGCCCTTACGACGGCGTCCGCCGCGTCTACGGCCTCGCGCGTGCCGGTGACACGGACTGCGTGGTCAGCGTCGGCATCCCCAGCTCGACGCTCTACGAGCCCGCGCGTCGTCAGCTCTACAGGCACGCCCTGCTCAGCCTGCTCGCTCTACTCTGCGCCGTCGGGGCGGCGCTGCTTATCGCGCGCGGCATCGTTTTGCCCGTGCGCCGCCTGCGCCGCGCCGCGCAGGAACTCGGCGGGGGCGACCTCTCCGCCCGCGCCCCGGCTTCGGGTGGCGGAGAGCTTGGCGAGCTGGGCGCGGCTTTCAACGCGATGGCCTCACGTATCGCCGAGCGCGAAGAACGCCTCACGGAACTCGACCGGCTCAAGTCGGAGTTCGTCTCAAGCGTCTCACATGAGCTGCGCACGCCTTTGACGACCATCAAGACGCTGACGCGCGTGTTGCAGCGCGGCGGGCAGAGCGAGGAAGAGCGGCGCGAGTACCTTGAGACCATCGCCGCCGAGTGCGACCGGCAGATTGACCTTGTCCTCAACCTGCTCGACCTGTCCCGCATCGAGTCGGGCGCGTACAAGGTCGCGCGTACGCGCGTTGACCCTTTGGAAGTCGCGGCGGCCTGCGCCCGCGTCGAGGCTCACGCCGCAGAGGTGCGCGGGCTGCTGCTCGACGTTGACCTCCCGTCCTACGCGCCGCACGTCCTGACCGACCGCGAGGCGCTCAGGCGCGTGTTGTGCAGCCTCATCGAGAACGCCATCAAGTACACGCCCGAGGGCGGACGCATCACGGTCACGGCGGACGCGTCCCGCGAGCCGGGCCCGGTCGAAATCACTGTCAAGGACACGGGATGCGGCATCCTGCCGGACGACGTGCCCTTCGTCTTCGAGAAGTTTTTCAGGGGACGCCCGGCCACTTCAGCTTCTCGTGCATACGACGCGCCGGGCGGCGCTCCCGAACGCGCCGACGCGCCCGGCATAGGGCTCGGGCTCTACCTCGCGCGAAGTATCGTCAACCAACTGGGCGGGAGCATCTCGGTCGAGAGCCCGCCGGAGGGTGAGAGGGTCGGCACGGCCTTCAAGGTGCGACTGCCCGTCTGGCAGGAAGAGAACGACGCGAGAGAGGTGTTGGAGGAAAGGGATGTCGAAGCGTTTACTCGTGGTTGATGACGAGCCGAACCTTCTGCGCGCCGTTGCGGCACACTTGCGCGGCGAAGGGTTCGACGTGGTGACGGCTCGCAGCGGCGCGGAGGCTCTTGTGCGCGTGGCCGAGAGCGTGCCGGATTTAATCATCAGCGACATACGCATGCCGGGCATGGACGGCTACCAGCTAGCGCGGCAAATCCGCTCCAACTCGCGCACGGCGCTGACGCCCGTCGTCTTTCTCACGGCCAAGGACGAGACCGCCGACCGCATCGAGAGCTTCCGCAACGGAGTTGACGCCTACCTGACCAAGCCCTTCGAGCCGGACGAGCTGGTCGCCGTCATCCGCAGCATCCTCGACCGCGTGCGGCGCACGCACGCCGAGATTGCGCGCCTCGTCGGCTCCGCACAGAGCGAGGCGGCGCAGCACGCCCCCTTTTACGACGAGGCTCTGACCGAGGCCGAGCAGCGAGTCGCCGAGGCCGTGGCGCGCGGCCTCTCGAACAAGGAGATTGCCGCCGAGTTCGACCTCAGCGTCCGCACGGTCGAGAACCACATCAGCCACATCCTCGCCAAGAAGCGCTTCGGCAACCGCGTCGAAATCGCCCGCTACGTCCTCGACCGCACGCAGCCCGGCGGCAAGTCCTGAAAGCCCCGCTCCATCCGCTTCTACGCAAAGTAAGTGTTATCACTCACGCGCGCTAGGTGGTAACACCGTCGCCGCCAAAGCCCCCTCCCTGCTATGTTTGAAGCATAGAATTTCGACCACTTACGGAGGCTTTACAGAGATGTTCAAGGGTTTCACTGAGTCGCGTTGGACGCTTGCCGCCGCGCCCGTCTTCGCGCTGCTCATCACTTTCACGCCTGTCGCCAACGCGCAGCAGACGCCGGTCACGCCGCAGCCCCAGACGCAGACTCAGACGCAGCAGGCGACTGCGCCCGCGCCCGCGACGACGAGCAAGACGGAGGGGCAAGTCGCATCAGGCCCGGCCCGCGAGACGGCTGCGTCGAAGGCAGTTGAGCCGCTCTACCGCGACTACAAGGGCGTCGCGCTTGGCATGAGCGCCGCGGACGTGCGGGCCAAGCTCGGGAAGCCCAAAGAGAAATCGGACGAGATGGACTTCTTCATCTTCTCGGATAGCGAGCGCGCGAGGGTCTACTACCGCGACGGAAAGGCGAGCGCCATCATCGCCACCTACATGGGCAAGGATGCCGCCGCGCCCGAACCCTCGGACGTGCTCGGCACGGAGATTGAGGCCAAGCCCGACGGCTCTATGTACCGCATGACGCCCTACCCGCAGGCGGGCTACTGGGTGGCCTACAGCCGCACGCCGGGAGACTCGCCGATGGTCATGATTACGATGCAGAAGTCACCTTGAAAGAGCGGCACGTTCGCGGGGCGGTTGAAAACACCTGTGGCGACTGAGAGGCGCACCGTTATGGCCCGCGTGCCCGGCGACTATCTTTTGATTACCTTTTCTCTGTCGAGTTTTTTTGACTTGGAAGGCAGACCGTGTGCTCGCGGCTGCAAAGAGAGTGACCGACATGGTTTCGGAGAAATCTTTAAGACTTCGCGGGCGGCTCAACCGGCTGGCGGTGAAGTGCCCTGACTGTCAGCAGGTTTGGCTCGTGCCGGGACTGTCGAGCGGAGACAGGCACGCCTGTAAATCATGCGGCGCTGTCTTCGTAAAAAGGGGCGCAGGGGTTTCGCACCCGCCGTGTGAGCTTCCCTCTCGGCGCTCGACGCAAGGCGCGGATTGAGCCGCCGGTATCTCCACGATACTGCTGGTCGAAGATTCGGACGACACGCGCTACCTGTTGAGCTTGGAGCTGCGGCAGAAGGGCTGCCGCGTGCTCACGGCCAACGACGGCTGCGAGCCTGCCCCTCCGCATAAGCGCCCGCGATTCAAGCCCAAACCTCTCTGTCCGCTCTACCTCTGGCCGACTCAATTATTAAATTATATGATAGCCTCTTATCTGACACGTTGATTCAAGCGGGCGGAGATTAAGATGAGGTTAAAAGATAAAGTGGCGCTTGTGACCGGCGCGAGCAGCGGCATCGGACGGGCAATCGCGCAGCGCTTCGCCGAAGAGGGCGCACACGTTGCCGTGAACTACCTGCCGCACGGCGACAACGAGCAGGAGGCGCGGGCCGTCGTCGAGTCGTTCGCCACTCTGGGCGTGGCGGTCGGGGCCAACGTGGGCCGTCGTGCCGAAGTCGAGCGGATGGTGGCGGAGGTCGTAGAGAAGTTCGGGCGGCTAGACATCGCGGTGAGTAACGCCGGGATTGAGATTGAGCGCCCGTTCCTCGAAGCGACCGACGAGGAGTGGGACAAGGTCATCTCGGTCAATCTGTACGGCTCGTTCGTCGTCAGCCAGTCGGCGGCGCGCGAGATGGTGCGGCACGGCGCGGGCGGCAAGCTCATCTTCGTCTCCTCCGTGCACGAAGACATTCCCTTCCCCGGCCACACCTCTTACTGCGCCTCGAAGGGCGGCGTGAGGATGCTGATGCGCAATCTAGCCATTGAGCTTGCGCCCTATAAAATCAACGTCAACAACATCGCGCCCGGTGCTATCGCCACGCCGATTAACCGTGCCGTCCTCGAAGACCCGGAGGCTAAAGAGAAGGCGGTTTCGGAAATCCCTTGGGGACGCTTCGGCAAGCCGGAGGAGGTCGCGGCGGTCGCAGCCTTCCTCGCGAGTGATGATGCGGAGTATGTCACGGGCAGCACTTACTACGTGGACGGCGGCCTGACACAGCAGGTCACGAAATACTGAAGGCGAGAACTCTTCCGGCGCGCTTCCGTTGAAGTAAAGATGGATAAGGTTGCCGACCTATATCGGGTATGGTTTGTCGCGCCGGATTGTATGCGGTCGCCTCAATCTTTTGTGTGAGTGGAATTATCTTGCGGCTACCTTCTCCGAACAGCGCGCTCTGTTTCATCCGCCCTTTCGGCTGAGGTCGTGGCTTGATTTTCGGAGCCTTCGGTTTCGCACTTGGAGATGTTGAGCGCCGAACGGATGAGCGCCAGATGCGAAAACCCTTGAGGGTAGTTTCCCAGAAGCTCGCCGCTTACGGGCTCAATCTCTTCCGCTAACAGGCCGAGGTCATTCGCGTAGCTCACGACTTTTTCAAACAGCGCCCGCGCCTCCTCCATGCGCCCCTGCATCGCCAGATTATCCACCAACCAGAAGCTACAGAGGGCGAAGGTCGCCTCGCCTCCGGGCAGCCCGTCGTCGGACAGATAGCGATAGACGAGGCCGTTGCAGGTAAGGCTCTCCTGCACGCGCTCGACGGTCGAAAGGACTCGCGGGTCGTTGGCGGGTAGAAACCCCGTGAGCGGAATGACGAGCGCGCTGGCGTCGAGCTGGGGCTCGCCGAAAGCCTGCGTGAAAGCCCCGACCTCTTCGTTATAACCTTCAGAGAGAATCGCCGCGCGTATCTCTTCGCTCGCGTTTCTCCAACGCTCGACATCGTCTTCAGCGTCCGCATGTTCCGCCAGTTTGATGGCGCGGTCGAGCGCCACCCAGCACATCAGCTTCGAGTAGAGGAAATGTCTCGGGCCGCCCCTGACTTCCCAAATCCCGCAATCAGGCTCGCGCCACCTCTCGATGGTCTGGTCGGCCATGAACTTCACCTCGTCCCACCACTCTCGCCGCAAAGGGCTGTTCGTCGTCGCCTGATAGAGATGCACGGCGTCAAGGATTTCGCCGTAGATGTCTATCTGCGTCTGCTTGAACGCGGCGTTGCCGACCCTCACCGGCCTCGACCCTCGATAGCCTTCGAGATGATTCAGAGTGCGCTCGGGAATCTCGGACTCTCCGTCAATCGTGTACATAATCTGAAGCTTTCCGCGACAGGTCATGCACTGTCGGTCGAGCCACTCGAAGAAGTCCGCGGCTTCCTCCGTGTAGCCGAGGAGCTGAAGCGCGTAGATGATGAGCGACGAATCGCGCAGCCACGTGTAACGATAGTCCCAGTTACGCACGCCGCCGATTTGCTCCGGCAGAGAGGTCGTGGGCGCGGCGACGAGCGCGCCCGTCGGCTCGAAGGTCAGAAGCTTGAGCGTGAGCGCGCTGCGCCGCACCAGCTCGGCATACTGCCCGTCATAACGGCAGGTGTGCCACCACTCGCGCCAGTAAGCGAGCGTTCTTTCAAGCTCCGCGTCGCAAGCGTAAGGCGTGACCACAATGTCTTTCCCGCCAGCATCCGGGTAGTAAGCGAGCGCTATCCAGATGCGCTCGCCGGGCAGCACCTTTAGACGGCCCCGGAGCACGCCCGAATCATCGGCTTGCAGACGGGCCGGACAACTCAGGCCGAGCGCTTCACTCCCAGCCCGCGCAACCGCGCCGTGCTCATGCGGAATGAGCTGCGTCTCGGCGAGAGCGAAATCGAAAGTCGGGCGAAAGCTGACCTCCACCTCGGCGGCCCCTTCCAGTCCTTCGACGAGGCGCATAATCTTGTGACTGGGCGCGATGTCCTCGCCGCGACGACTCTCCGTCAGTCGCTCGACCGGCATGAAATCGGTGAGGCGAAACTTGCCCTCGGCGGTCTCGAACGTACTGGCGAGCACGTTCGTTGACTGGATGTAAGAGCGCGCGGCCTTGTGTTCGCCGGGCGGGCCGACGCGGAACCAACCGCCTCGACGGGCGTCGAGCAGGCGGCAGAAGAGGGCAGGGCTGTCAAAGCGCGGCCAGCAGCACCAATCAATCGAGCCGTCACGCGCGACGAGCGCCGCCGTGTGCGCGTCGCCGATGAGCGCATAATCGCCCACCGGGCGGTAGCCCCTCGTCTCAGCCTCTTGCCCTCTATTTGCCTGTCGCGATTTCATCGACGCCCCCGCTTCAACTTCTCAAAGAGCCATCTAAACTCAGTCCCGCTCGCTTTGACCAGCGCGCGCAGCAGTAGCGCGACGGGCGAGCCTTGACTGAATGCGGCTGCCACGGCGTACAGCATCAAAGGCGAGAAGGTGCGCTCGTTGGCGATGGCATAGACGGGCTCCCAATTCTCCGGCTGGAATTTGGTCTTGAACGTCTCCAACCCTTATTCAATTACCGAACCGCCGAGTCTTATACCGGCAACAAATGTCGCCCGACGCTCGGGCCTTCTCAAACCAGTTCCAGCAGGTGTCCCATTCTCTCTTTTTTAGTGCGGAGGTAATGTGAGGCCGCGTCGGTCGGCGGGACTTCGAGCCTGACGCGGGCGACGACGCTGAGGCCCGATTGCTCAAGCGCGCTAATCTTCGCCGGATTGTTCGACAGCACGCGCACCTGTCGGAGGCCGAGGTCGAGCAGCACTTCGGCGCATTGGCCGTACTGCCGAAGGTCAGCGCCCAGCCCCAGCCGCTCGTTAGCTTCGATGGTGTCCGCGCCTTCGTCCTGCAAGGCGTAGGCGCGTATCTTGTTGATGATGCCGATGCCGCGCCCCTCCTGAAGCTGGTAGACGATTGCGCCGTACCCTTCGGAGGCGATGAGTTCCATCGCGGCGCGGAGTTGCTGTCCGCAGTCGCACTTGACGGAGCCGAACACGTCGCCCGTCAAACACTGCGAGTGAATGCGGACGAGCGTCGGGCGGTCTCCTCGAAGCTCGCCGCGTGTGAGCGCGACGAACTCTTCGACGGAGGTGAGAGAGCGGTAGCCGTTGATGCGAAACTCGCCGAACTCCGTCGGCAGTCGTGCCTCGGCCACGCGCTCGACCGTCCTCGGATTTATGCATCTGTGCCGGTCGGGCGTTGAGCCTTTCAGTTCGAGCATCGAGCCCGTGTCCATGCTCCGCCGGTAAAACGACCGTAGCCCATGCGCGCCGGCGCGGGGCCGAGTGACTCTATCAAGGTGTTCCATCTTTTACGTCCCCCAAGACGGCTGGAAAACTATTTCTTGTAACGAGGGCTGCTATCTACTAAAATACACGCATCTTAGAATAAGTCAATGACTAATTTGACTTATTGTGTTTTAAATGTAATGGGTATATATTCGGGTTTAGAGAGGGTCTATGAAGACAACTAAACTGGACGAGCGTTTTTTCGACAGCACTCGCGGGCGAGTGGTGAGTTTGCTGCGCGGAAGGCCGGGCACGGTCAACGAGCTGGCGGAAAAGCTCGAACTGACGGACAACGCCGTCCGCGCGCACCTGTTGAGTCTTGAACGGGACGGCCTCGTGCGGCAGAGCGGCGTGCAGCGCGGGCCGCGCAAGCCGCACTTCGCCTACGAGCTGACGACTGAAGCCGAGCGCCTTTTTCCGAAAGCCTATGACGCCCTGCTCAATCAACTAATCACCGTGCTGAAAGGCCGCCTCCCGCCGGAGGCGATTGAAGATGTCCTGCGAGAGGTCGGCAAGTCTCTGGCGTCCCCGCATTCTTCAGACGAAAGCCACGCCGACTTGGAGGGCCGTTTGCAGAAGGCTTTGGAGGTGTTGAAGGCCATCGGCGGGTCTGCGAGAGTTGAAACAGAGAACGGCAAGCTGTTGATTCGCAGTACCGCGTGCCCTCTGTCGGCGGCGGTGGCCGAACACCCTGAAGTGTGCGAGCTTGCGGAAGCTCTCGTCGCAGAGATTGTCGGCGTGCCCGTTCGTGAGCGCTGCAACCGTGGGGATTCGCCGAAGTGCTGCTTTGAGATAGAAGCCCCCGAATGAATTTATAGAAACCCCGGCTCTCAAAGCTTAGCTTTGTCCTAAGCTTCAAAACCCCACGCGCTCGCCTATCCGAAAGTCATACTCCCGCCGAGATGCCCTTGATATATAAGCGCCACAGAGACCACAGCCGCGAGCAGTAAATAGACCATGCCCGGACTCTCGCCGCGCCGTTGGAGCAACCCGCGCCAGACCGCCAGAGTGATGAAGGCTGCGGCCAATGAAATTCCCAACCACTGATGGATGGCTATCAGCTCAGGCGGCAATGCGGCTTCGATAGCTCTCTTCCAAAACCATCCGGCCAGCGCCGTGAACGGAGTAATCGCCGCCGCGTAAAGCAGCGTCCACCAAGCGGTGTGCCGAAGCGACTCCCGCCGGAGCAGCTTTCCCAACACGTCGCTGAGGACTGAGACGGGTATCAGCGCGGCGGTGAAGTTGACCAGAATCGGATGCATGTGTTGCAAGGAGAATGGCGGCAACGGGAAGTCCATCTTTTATCAACCTCTCAACCAACGAGATATGATTCCCCTCCCGGCTACTGCACGACTATCTGACCGAGCATCTTCGGATGCGGGGAGCAGCGAATTGAATAAGTTCCCGGAGTGTTGAACTGATACGAGAATTGCTCGCCGACATTGACCAACCCCGAGTCGAAGAGCTTATCGGCACTGACCACCGTGTGCGCCTTCTTGCCCTTGTTGACCCAAGTCACTTTAGTGCCTGCGGGGATGGTCAACTGTGCGGGCTTAAAAACATCGTCGTCCATCTCGATTTGCGGGGACTCGGCGCTTCCCTGCGCAGCGTTGCTCCCTGCGGTAGAAGTCGCGCTCGTCTGCGCGTTATTGCTGGACGAACCGGCGTTCGTCTTGGAGGTTCCGCTTTCGTTTCCCTCGCCACACCCCGCGACCATGAAGCTCAAAGAGCTAATCAATATCGCGAGTGCAAATTTTCTTAGTAACTGCTCGGACATGGTTCTTCTCCTTGAACGGACTTACAGGGAAGCGCGCGCACATGGGTAAACTCTATGGATGCGCTTCGTCTTCGATAGAGTGAAGCGCATCCATAGAGGGTTTAACGCACAATCAGCTTGCCCTTCGTCTCCGGGTGGAAGGCGCAGTAGTAGAAGTACGTTCCCTTCCGCTTTGCCACGTACCTCCAAGAGCGTCCGGGCTCGATGGTTCCCGAATCGAAGCTCTTGTTTCTGGCGGTCGCGGTGTGTGGAACGATGTCTTCGTTCTTCCACACCACGGTATCCCCTGCGCTCACAGTTAAGGTCGCCGGAAGATAGTTCATACCGCGTAGAACGACCGTACGGGTTTTCGGCTTCGCGTCGGCGACCGGCAGCCCCGTCGAGCCCGCAAGGATGAGCAGCGCCGCGCCGAAGGAGAGCAGAGCGCGCGTGATGACGAGATGACGGCGCAATTGATTCGGAGACATCGGTGAAGTAGTCCTTTCAGACGTGCTGTGGATGATTAATTCTTTTTGGAGCCTTCAGACTTTTTCCCGCCCAGCGAAGCCTGAAGGTGCTCGGCATGGTTCAGGTGCGCGACGAAAGAGGGACGGACTTTGACGAGCGTCTCTTTCAATTCCGCGTTCTGTGCGTTGGGGATTAAGGTGTTGTCGAGCGCGTCTATCACCAGCTTGTGATAGGCCACCTCGTTGTTAACGTACTCCCTGTCGAACTCTTTCCCGCTCAGGCCGCTCAAACGAGCGCGCGTCTGTTCGCCGCTCGAAGTCAGGCCGCGGCTCGTGTCGCTCTCTTCCGGCGTGACGCCGAGCTTGGTCACTAAAGCTACTGCGAGATTGTTCACGGCGGTGTGGTCTCTGACCATGCTGTCCGCGAACTCCTTGACCTGCTTGTTCTTGGTCTTCGACTGGGCCAGCTTGCCCGCTTCGACATCGACGGCATTGGCCGCGACGACGATGGCCGCGATTTGCGCGTCAGTCACCGCGACCGTCGCGCGCGCGGACGTGAAAGGGGTGGCCCCGAGGGACATGGCCGCCGCAATCCCGAGGGCTGACGTAAGGCCAATGAGGCGTAGGTAAGTGTTTTTCATGGTTCCTCCGAAACGATTGGTTTTCCTTGCAGTGATGTAACCGTGATTGGTTCAGGAGCGCATCATAAGACCGCCCACATAATAAGTCAATAGTTATTTTGACTTATTATGTGGGCGGTCTTAAGGTCTTGCATTTCAACAGTTAAATTTTTAGAGGGTGACGGGCGGGCAGTCACATTTGCGTTTTCGTCGGCTCTTCGGCGTCGCCGTCCGTTAGTTGAGAGACGCCTTTTTTGAACTCCCTGATACTTTGCCCTAAACCCTTGGCGAGCTGCGGCAGGCGAGTCCCGCCGAAGAGCAGCAGCAGGACGAACATCACCACGAGCATCTCCGTCCCGCCCGGCATTCCCAAAGACAACATGGCTTCCATGATTAACCTTCCGCTCTTGAAATTTTACTCAAGGCTCACGGCGGCGTGCCCAGTGGCCGCCGTGAGCCTTGAGTGTGCGACGGGCCACGACAAACCCGTCGATGCTTGGCCGAGACCGGCGGGCTCGAAGGCTAGCGCTTCGAGACCGAGTCGCTGCCCGTATTCGCGCTCCAGTAACCGTACTCGTTGGCCGCGACGAACAGAGGGCTCCTGCCGACTTTCACGGTCGAGATGACCGTACCGTCTTGGTTGAAGACCGTGATGCTGTTGCTGCCGTTATTGGCTACCAGATAATTCTGGCCGTAGTTAGCCAGCCCCGCAGGGCCGTCGCCCACGGAAACCTTCGCCAGCACCTCGCCGCTCTTGCCGCTCAGCTTCAACACGACGCCGTCGAAGAAGCACGACACGAAGACATCCGCGCCGACCGCGACGAGGCCGAACGGCCCGCGCCCGACCTTGTATGTGCCGAGCTGCG
>WUUC01072047.1_pt1 | contig 22980 bp, 54 predicted proteins | sample 6278441 | NCBI WGS metagenome assembly WUUC01 (sample SAMN13675441, study PRJNA597444) | soil metagenome | isolation source: soil | place: USA: Washington | collected 2017-10
GCTAAGCATAGCAGGCGACTGCGCATAGCGGTAGGCCTCAGCTTACCCTATTTCAAACTGACGCAGTGCCCGCCCTTTGCACTACCCTCCTCCTATGCTAAAAGGCTCTAGCGACAGCATCGCGCCGCGCGGGTAAGAGGGCCGCGCACGTCGCCAAGACAACCTCATCCGAAATCCGGGATGAAGCTCTTGGCGAGAAAGCTCTTCGATACAGGCCTCTACAGCGCCCTCACCCCCGGGGGCGCCATCGGCGTCGGGTGGAAGCTCAACTTCTACACCGCCGGCACGTCGACGCGCGCCAATTCCTACAACGCTCCTTCCGGCGGCTCGGCCAATGCGAACCCGCTGCCCGCCGATGCCGGCGGGCGTTTCGACGAGGCCTGGCTGGAGACGGGCTCGAGCTACAAGTGGGTGCTGACCGACGAGAACGGCGTGGTCAAGGTGACCGTCGACAATTTTGCCGTAGCCGCCGACCCGCCTTCGATCGACAGCGACCTGGACGACTTCCTCGTCGGCACCGACCCGCTCCCGGTAGCAAGCGGAGGCACGGGGGCCACGAATGCCGCCGACGCCGCGACGAATCTCGCCGTCCTGAAGCTCTCAGGCGGCCCGGTGACCGGCAATATCGTGCGCTCCACCAAGGGCGTCCACCTCTATTTCAACAATGCCCTGATGACGGGCGGCCAGATGTACGTCCAGGCGGCCGGCGCCGATCCGACGGCCAATCCCGGCGATATCGTGTTCGAGTATTGACGATGGTCGCCCGGCTCAGACTGCGGGACAGCGGCGGAACCCTCCGCACGATCACCCAGCTCCGAATGAGGGATTCCGGCGGTACGCTCCGCACGATCAGTCGCGTTCGTCTCCGGGACGCCAACAACGTCCTTCGCATCGTCTACGAGCCTTCCGGAGCGTCGGCCTTTACAGCCGGGGCCAGCAACTCCGTCGTCAGCGGACACACCCTCGGCACAGGGACCGCCACGACCAATACGACCACCGTTACCCCGACTGGCGGGACGGCTCCTTACACCTATGCCTGGGCGAGGCTCAGCTACACCGCCGGGGTCGCCCCGACCGCTACCGCTTCAACCGCGGCGACAACCGCATTCACCCAGACCGGCATGGCTCTGGGCGGTGAGTACACGTCGATGTGGCGCTGCACCGTCACCGACGCCCTCGGCCTCACGGCAACCGCCGATGTCGAAGCCTTTTTCGTGGACACCACCTGATGGCCGGAACTCGCATCACCGACATGACGAACGTCGAGGGGAACGTCCTTCCGCTCGACGCCACGCTCCCGTTCGTCTCAGCTTCGAGCGGCCCGACGATCAACTACCGCGTCACCTTCCTCGAGGCGATCCATTTCGCTCGTCCGAAAATGGACCTGTTCGGCGGCGCCGCGGATGCCGTGGTCGGCCCTACCCCCTTCGTCACCACCCTCTCCGGCACCGACAACCTCCAGCCTCTCTTGGATACACTCGACTCCAACACCTACGAGCATGGCATCGGTTACATCTACAGCGACAAGGTTACCGATGGGCTGGGCAAGAGGCGCTTCTCAGGGGCATTCGAGGCCAAGCGGATCGTCAACATCGAGGGGCAGGGCAGCGGCTTCGACGGCTCCGGCTCGGCCGCGACCAGCTGGTTCTTTCCCGCCGACAGCCACGGGATCGTCACCAACAGCCTAGACACTTTCGAAGGCCAGTTGACCGCGAACACGACCTCCTCGTTCGGTTCCTCGTTCTACGGGATCAGGCTGGCCAGCGCCGGGGGCACCGACCAGACCAGGCACGGCTTCCGAGCGCGAGTCAAGTTTGTTGCCCGCAGCATGGTACTCGACGGCTTCCCCGGCGACGGGTTCAATGTCGTCGCCCAGGCCGGAGGCGGAGCAGAGACGCGCGGTAATAATAACGGCTTCTACATCGAGCGGTGCACGGTCAAGAATGCTGGACGTCACGGGGGCTATTTCAGCCTCACCGACTCGAACACGGGCGTCACGATAGGCTTCCAGTGCCAGTCGGCCGACCAGTGCGGGCTCGTCGACGCCGACACGTTCGGCAACCTCCACCTCGCCCCGGAGATCGACGCTTTCGGCCAGAACGGGCAGGCCCATTGCTCGCACAACGGCCTCAACTATCAGCTGATCAGCAATACGCCCGGGATCGGCTCCGCGACCACGCCGGGGACCGACGATAATATCTGGTATCCGACCGGGGCCCTTGCCTCTTGGACGGCATGGTCGGCGCTCAACACCTACACGATCGGCACTCCGATCTTCACCACCGGAGGCAGTAACCGGGGCGTCATCCTCTGTCCCTACACCGAGGGCGGGTTCAGCCATGCCGGCGGCGAGGTCATCGTCATCGGCGGCCAGGCGGGGTTCACCCGCAAGTCCAAGCACCTCAGGGGCGTGGCGGAGGCCGGGCCGGCGCTGTTCTGCAGCAGCGGCATCGGCGGGCACACCAACCTCCCGCTCGGAACGACCATTGCCGCTCTCGGGACCGGGGCTGGGGGAACGGGCACCTATACGGTCAGCCCCCTTCATCCTCAGGGCGTCGCCAGCACCACGATTACGGGCATATCCTCCACCGGCTCTCAGGCCGTCTTCACCGCCTCCATCGCCGACGGAACCATGACGGTGACCGCTGTCGCCAGCGGAACGATAGCCGTCGGAATGCGGCTGACCGGGACGGGGGTGACCACCGGCGCCGGAAGCGAGTTCGGCACGTTCATGTGGACGGCCATCGGCAACGACTTCGCCCGCGGGGTCATCCTGGAATCGCTCCAGCAGTTCGCCGGCCACAAGAACTCGATCCGCTACATGGGCCGGAGCATTGTCGTCACCTACGACAGCTCCAATGTCCAGTCCTGGGGCTGGTCCTGTCGGGGAACCACCCGCACGTTCGGCCGTGTGGGCACCGGAGAGGGGATCAGGTTCGATCGGCTGTTCGCGCTGGGCAACGGCACGGGCAACGGTGGCGAGACCACGACCAGCTATCGGATCTTCCACATGGCTTCGGCCATGCCCAGCACCGGCGATCTCGCGACCGGGGAGGGGCGGTTCAACCTCACTCCCGCCACCGGGGGGAATTGGGGCTGGTCTTGCGCGGCGGGGCACGCAACCACGGGCGGCACCTGGTACAAGGCCGGGACGCTGTTCATCGACGCCTCGGCGACCTACGATCCTGGCAGCATCGCCTCGATGGGGGTCGCGACGACGACCGTGACCGCGACCGGCGCCGTTCTCGGCGACATCGCCCAGTGCAGCTTCAGCCTGGCTCTGGGGGGGTTGATGGCCAGCGCCGAGGTGAGCGCGGCCGATACCGTCACCGTCACGCTTTTCAACCCGACCGGCGGCGCGATCAATCTCGGCTCCGGTACACTCAGAGTGAGGGCATCCAAGGTATGACCGATCATTTGACGGCCGAGATCGCTCGTCTGGAAGCTGAGGCTGAGCGTGCGGCTCAGGCAGTCGCGGTTGCGGCAGAGGAGCTTGAGCGGGCCAACGCCATCCCCGAGGATGCGCCGCCGGCCGATGGCGAGCCGCCGAGGGTCCGCCGTGCCATCGCTGTCGCCGACGCCCAGCGCATCTACGACGCCCGCGTTGCCGACCACGCGAAGGCCGTTGAGGGCATCGAACTGGTTCAGGCTCGCCACGCGGCTGAAGCAGGCGAGTGATGGTCATCGCCTTCCCAGGGTATCGAAGCATGGTTGAGGTAGCTAGGATGCCCCTCCCCAACAGAGGAGACGAACGATGTCCGACAAGACCAAGCCGGCCCCGCCGCCACCTGCCGACACGCCGCCGACATGGCCCCCTCCCTCGCCTCCGCCGTCCCGCTGAGGGAGCGGATAAATGACCCTGCCGGCGCTCGCCTTCATTTCCTATCTCGTCCTGCTGGCGGTGCTGGCAGGGGCTGTGCTGCTCAGCCGCACGGTTCTCGCGATGAAGCGCGTCGCCCTCGCCATGGTCCTCAACGCGGCCATAGCGATCGGCTTCACCATGGCGACGCAGCAAAGCGACCCGTGGTGGTTCTTCATGGGGCTCGATTTCCTCACGGCGCTGGTTGTCCTGATCCAGCCCGCGGGACGCGCCCAGGCTCTGATCGGCTGGACCTATGTGGCCCAGATCGCCGTCAACACCGGCTACGCGCTCAATGGGGCGAGCGCGAACGCCGTTGCCCGCTGGTGGCTGATAACAGCCATCGCTTTCCTGCAACTCCTGCTCGTGGGGGGGTGGCTTGCTTACGATAAAGGGTATCGCCTTCGCGGCGTTCGTGGCGCTCGTGCGCGTGCTGCTGCCGCGCATCGAGCGCGCGTGGAAGAATGATGGAAAGGCGGCCGACGCGGCAGAGCGCGTGGACGAGCCCTAGCATCTTCCTGATAGCCTTGGGGCTCGGGCTGAACGTGCTTGGCGCCTACCTGACCACCCAGCGCGACGACAGCAAAGAGGTCGCCCGAGATCTGAAGGACCATTCGACTCGGATCGCGATCCTCGAGGCGCAGGTTCAGTGGATGAGGCGGGAGCAGGATCGTGAACGGTGACCGCTTGAAGGAAGGTGATCCGTTCCGGCAAATCGTCTACGGCATTATGGCGGCCGCGACGCTCGCCTATGCGGGATGGGCGGGGTTTCAGATCAACTCGATCAACGACCGCCTGACGCGCATCGAAACCACCATGACCGAGAACAAGCAGGAGCGCCAGGGACAGGTGGACGATATCCGCCGCCGGCTCGATCGCGTGGAGATCAGGGTTTACCGCGGGACGGCCAGTGACTGAATCCGGCAACTCCAAGGGCTGGACCTTCGACACGATGGAGAAGTGGATCGCGGACGACAACCACGCTCGCGACAAAGCCGTGGAAGCGGCCCTGACCGAGGCCAAGGCCCATCTGGTCGACCATAACGGCCTGACCGACGCCCTGAAGGATGCACAGGCCAAGTTCGTGACGCGCAAGGAGCTGTGGTTTGCGGTGGCCGCCATCATCGGGGCCGTGGGGACGATCGCTCAGTTGATCGGAGGAGGCTGAGCGTGACCGACCGCCACACCCTCATCGCCTTCGGGATGCTCCTGTTCGCGATCTGCTACCTGGCCACCATAGCGTCCTTGCTGGCCTATCAGGGCAAGTATGCGGAGGCGCTGGGGTTCGGAGGGCTCACGACAGGGCTCGTGGGCGTCCTGGGCTCTTTCAGGCCCCAGCAGCGCAAGGTCGAGATCGACAACCCGCCTTCCAACCCTGTCCCTGTTGAGCCTCAGCCGTGAAGCCACTCCGGATAGAGCGGCGGGCGCGCGGGGATGGCAGTACGACGTTTTGCGCGCGGCGGAGTGAGGGTTGGCCCGACGATGGTAGCGAGATGTATTTCGGTGATCTAGTTGACCCTGTCGTGAAGGCGATCCGCGCCGCTTATTGGACCCGCCGCCGCCCAGAGGCCAAAGACATCAAATGGACCGGACCGATGTATGGCTGGCGCGAGGCTTCGAGCTGCGGCGATCCCAAAGTCGCATTATCGGCTGATTGGCTTGAGCATGGCGCGGAACAAGGCCGCGACGCGCTCGACACGATTATTGGTATAGCGATCCGGCTTGGCATGGAGCAGGGACGCCGAGCGCTGCTCCACGACAAGACGTCGGCCCTACGCGCTCACATATGGAACGAATTGCAACGAGCTCTCAGCGCACCGATAGAGCGCGGCATCGCTAAGACGTTCAACCTCGATATTGAACAAGACTAGGTTGAAGCTGTCTCCGGATAGAGTGGCGAGGGTGACGAGCTAAACCGACTAGCAGGAGTTCGGCGTGGCGATCACCTCTAGGCCGGGGCTGAAGCCGTCCTCAGGATCGTCGGACCAGTCTGGAATCTCGGGCGGCTGCTCTCTCCCGGTCATGGCCCAGCGATACTCGGGGAAGGCCTTGTTGAGCCGTTCGACGATGTTCGCCACGCATGTCGAGCAGCCGCCGTCAGTGGTCCCGGCGATGTCGCCGATCTTCTTGGCATCTTCCGGCGTCAGCATCCTAAAACCCTAGCATTTTCGCCGTTTTCGCGCAACCACAATGCCGTGCCCCGCTTCACCAATGACGAGCTCGTAGACAAGGCCCTCGCAGCTCTGGAGGAGGTCTATCTCCGAGCGAAGGACGAGCCGATCGAGCCCACCCCGGCGCTGCGCTTCCTGCTCGCCTTCCTCGCCAACGAAGCCCAAGAGCGCTGGCCCTTCGACACGTTCTGGAAAGAAGCGACGACACCGGCTGCCAGGAATACCCTCTCGGTTGCGTTCGGACGTCGACAGGGCCTCAACGCTGCGTTGAACGGGATGTATCTGCAGGTGGGGAGGAAGAGAGAGTAGGTTGCGGGCCGGACTCGATACCGGCTGGTATTGTAGCTCGGCCGTCTAACCTTCTGATCGGGCGACCATCAAAGGGAGGTACGCAGTCCGCTGATCCACCTTGCCAACCGAAGCGTACCAGCGCCGAGCACATTCTTTACCTGTGCCGCTTCGACTGGTTGTGGGCGGGGGCGCCTTACCCCTAGTTCGCCTCGACCGCGCGTCCTTCCGCGCTGCCGCAACCGATCCCTGCGTAGCACGAAAGCGCTTGCAAATCCAGCGGTTTTTCGGTAGTAAGAGCGAGCGCGTCGGGTAGGGGCGAAAGCCTAGCGCCCGTTTAGGTCCCGGGGAGAGCGCCCGGATCAAAGAGCCCCCGCCGCTAGGCCGCCCGCGCAACCTACCCGTTCAGGATCGACGCGACGGAGTAGTAGATCGCCGCCAGGCAAGCGACCGCGACCAATATCCCGCCAAGCCATATCTCACCTTCTCGCTGATCCACACGCGGCTCTCCTCCTTATGCATCAGGAGGGCTGACCTAGGCGTACCACTTGCCGACTTCGTGGTAGGCTTCGACAGTCTTCTCGTAGCCAAGCCGCTTGAGAAGGCCGCAAAGGATCTCGTCCGCGCTGCAGTGGTCGGCTTCAAGGTCGCCCGACATGCAATCGGCCTTGATCTTCGCTGCGATTTCGCTGTCGTCCATATCCCCTCTCCTAGCTTAGTCCTGATGGACCATTTTCGCCGCGCGCCGAAATTGGTTTGGGCGATGCCACTTCGTGGCCGCTCTGCCGCCCTACGGGCTGAGCCCCTTCGGGTCTCAGGGCTTCGCCCGGCTGCCGCTATCGCTTAGAGCTTTTCGTGCCCGCTGGGCCATTCTGCGCACCGTGGCATTAGCGCCCATCGTTTCCATCGCCACGATGTCCCGGAGCGCCGCTCGAGGTTCGTCTTCGGCGACCATCGCTGCTGCCAAGGCTAGACAACGGGCACCTCCATCGATCCGATCAAAGGGCGGGCTGTGTCTGCCACGTATTCTACCGTAAGCCGAGTCGACTGTGCGGACAGCGCGATCGATCAGTGTCTCCATCATTTCCTCCTCAGGGGTGAGAGTCAGGCTGCATCGGCTGATAGCCTTTCGATTTCCGCGAGAATGGCCGGGCAGCGTTCGAACCACTCGCCGCGGAGCCGGTAGGCGGCAAAGCGAGCATGGTACTCACGCTCGAGCCTCACCCCGCCCGGGCAAGTCGCCAGTACCTGTAGCGGGTGGTAATGATGAGCCTGAATGCCTTTCAGGCGCCGCGCCACATCGAGCGCCACCCCGATCTTGATAGCATCGGGCGTGCCGAAAAAATAAACATGCTGCTCGCCCTTTTTGCGGGAGGCTCGGCGGGCAAGCACGAGATGCTCATTCTGCTCGGCGAACTCCCGAAGGGCGGCCTCAGCCTTTGGCCGGCTCTCGGTGCGTGATGAGACGAGCCGGACTGTTCTTGATGACCAGTCGTACCAAGCCATCATCCAATTCTTCGAGCGCCCGTCAGACCGCTTCGTAAGCCAGAAGTGGCTGGCGCCGAAGGCCGATAGGGTGGTGGTCCGTAACTGGTCCGCAGAATCAAGCATGTTCTTCCCTCGTTCGCGCGAAAACGCCCGTCCCCTGGCTCGCTGCGTGAGAGAAATTGCCTAGAACCGCTCGTTTACACCGAGAGGGTCGGCGGTTCGAGCCCGTCAGCGCCCACCATTCCGAAAGCCGCAGAAAAGCTAGCATTTTGCCGTCTTCCGTGCAACCACTATCGCCGCGCCTTTAGGGCTGGTGGTCCGATAGTGGTCCGCAAGCCACAAGAACGCCTCCGCCCATACCTCCCGCCAGATGGCGCTAAGCTGCTGTTTCGCCAGCGAGAGTCGGGCAGGATCGTACTTCGCATAGACCGCCGTCACGCGGTTGCTCATCAGGTGGCCTAGAAGCCCCTCCACGTCGAGCTGCGGCACCCCCCGAGCCCGGAGCTCGGTTGCCACGGTATGGCGGACCGTCTTAGGCACCACGTCTGCCGGCAGATCGAGAGCCGCCCGCATCGTCCGCCACCACGTCTTGCGGCTGCGCACGATGGGATGGGGCGCCGCCTGCCACGCCTCGAGCCAGGGCGCGAATGGCTCTATCACCGGCACGACGGCGTTACGCTTCTTAGTCCGCGGCGCGCCGGCCGGGTGTGTGTCGAGCAGCCCTCCACGCCATTGCGCCTCGATATCCCAGCGGAGAACCGCGTCGGGTCGCGCGGCCGTCGCGAGCATCCCCAATATCCAGCGCAAAGCCTCGATATCGTTCAGCGCATAGGCGACGATCGATCCGAGCTGCGGCAGGGTGAGCGTCACGTCCCTCGCCGGCGAGCGCATGTCCGAGCCGACGGAGGGCACCTTGGGCGCGAACAGCAGCCGCCCCTCGCTGACATGGTGGTTGAGGGCGGCGCGAACGTCATCCAAGTTGCGCTGGACGCTCTCTCCGGCGACTCCGGGGGAGGAATGGGCATAGTCCCTGCCCTGCCAGCGCAGCGCGTAGCTGTGCGGTCTGGTGCGCCAGCGAACGAAGCGGCGGAAGACGTCGGGCGTCAGATCCTTGACGGTGACAGCGAGGGAGGCCTTGTCCTGCATCAGGAAGCCGATGAACTGGCGAAGCGAGCTCGCCGTCTGGGCGTGGTTGATAGTCCGCCGGCCATGCTCCTCCCAATAGAGCATGAGCAGGGGCACGGCGCGGGCTTCCTCGATCGGCTGGCGACCCTTGGCCCTCTCGGCCTGCTCGTGAGCGATGATGACGGGGATCGCATCTTCTAGCCGTTCGCAACGAGTGCTGCGATGCCGCGTAGTTCGGCCTTCCTCGTCATACCAGTTGATCTGCCAGAAGGGCGACTCTTCGCGGCGGGCAAGCCAGAAGTCGCCGACGACATACTCTCGCTTTTGCCTGCCCATTTCGACCTCAGTTCCTCTCCCTCGGCCTGCTGTAGCAGCTCGAGCATCCCCATGTCCGCCAGGACGCGCAGCTCCTCGTGGCCAAAGCGCGTGCCCTGCTCGTTGCGGAGCGCGCGGCGGAATTTCTTTGCGAGGTTCGCTATATCGCCCATCATCCAGCCTTGATCGTGAGTTCGTCGATGAGGTCGGCGGCGTCGTTCAGGACTGCCCTGATGTTATCGGCGGGCCAGATGATGGGAGTCCCGGCAACCCTGTCGAGCTCGACGTTGACGATGAAGGGGCTGAGTTCGCGCAGGGCCTCAGCGAGACGCGCGTGGCCGGCCTGCCTCTCCGTGAAAGGCGCGGACTTCATCGCCCGCACCCCTGCGCCTGATACCCGCCGAATGGCCGAGACGCGTAGCGGCTCGGGGCGGAGCCCGGGTAGCAGGTTGCCGAAGGCCGCCCTAAACTAAGCCCGCGAGCTAATATCAGCGATGTCGCTATGAAGGGCTTAGATTCCATCCGACCCCTCCTCCCGTCTTACCAGGTGCTCACCGGATTCGATGATGTTCGCCGCGCATTCGTAGGCGCCAGTGAAGGCAAGCGACTGTCGGCGTTGCTGATCCCGCAACCACTCCACTATCTCAGCAGTCGCTTTCGCCTCACCTTCTGCCTTGGCAGCAGCAAGGGCGCGTGAAATGTGATCCGACACCCAAGTCTCACCCATTACCTTTGACCCTCGTTCTTTGCGGCCGAGATCATGGCTTGCCACATCGCCACGCTGTCGAAGATTTCGCCCTCGCCGACTCCAATCATCGCTGGCGTCGGCTCCATAAGGGCGTCGAGAACGGCGTCTGCGGTGTCCAAATAGTGTTTCCACCATCCTTCCAGAAAGACGGATGGCCCGCGCCGCTTCTCGGCATCCGATGCCTGTCGCTGAAAAGCGTCAGCCGCCAGAGCCCGCGCGATCTTCTCCCTCATTGAGGGTGGTTGCTCACCTGACATTGCTCTGTCCTGTGCTTTGTTGGGCGCCTGCCCGCCTTCGGCGGTCACCGCGCTCTCGCCTTCGGTCGAGCCGCCAAGAGGCGTCTCGCCGGCTTCGCCGCTTCGATCGGCTGGCGCGGTCATCTATCTCTCTCGATGCGCGTGATGCCGGTTCGGCCGCCATCGCCTCGATCAGCGCTCCAATCTGTGTGGAAGCTCCTGTGATTGTTCCTGAGATCGATGACCCTAACTCGATTGAGGCTAGCGTCGTTCAGAGGGTGGTCAATCGCGATAGAGCCGCCCCCAAGCTCGTATGTGAGCCATTCAACAATTTCCTCTTCCGTCGCGTCTTGTGTTAAACAAAAGACGACGCGCGCTTCATACTCTCGTCCCTCAAACTCTGTGTAGGGGCCCGTGTCTTGCGGCATTGTCATACTCTCCTTGCGAAAGTCGATTGAAGCGCGGAGCGGCGAGACTGCGCAGCAGGCTCGATCCGAAGGACGAAAGCGCGGTGCGAGCGTAAAGCGAGCATTCGCCCTAAGTAATCAGCCACACCGACACTCCTTCACCTCTTCTCCAAAGCAAAGATCACGCCTTGCCTTGATCACCTTGGCCACATGCTCGTGGTTCACGATCAGCAGCAGCTTCCCGCCGCGCAAAATCTTCTGTTGAGGCTTCATGCCGCCCTCCCCACTGGTCCTTCATGCTCGGTCATCGCAAATTCATCTTTGCTCGCTCGGTGGCATTGAGGGAGCGCCACGCGTCAAAGCGCAGCCGCTTCCCCTCGGCCTGAGCATCCGTCTTGCGGTAGTCGTAATTGGCGAGCTCCCATTCGGCGGCGGCGGCTTTGTAGGTCTCGTCGGCGCGGGCGAAATGCTCTGCCTCGCCGATCCCCTTGCCGGCGCCGCGGTGCTTTACGACCATGGCCGCCAGGACCTGCTTGCGCCGCTCCTCCAGAGCCTCCGCCTTCGCCCGGGCAACCGCCGCATCCTCCAGCGCCGTCTCGAGCCGATCAAGGGCGACATCCAAGTCCAGCTCATTCCGCACCGGCAGTCTCCTGTCGCCTAACCCACGCGACCCCGGAAGGCGTGTTCTCCGACCATTCGAGCCAATAGGCGGTAACGACGTCCCGCCCGTCGAAGGCATATTTCCGCTGGAAGTCCTGCCACCCAAGCACGTCCGTTTGCTCGGCATGGGCTCCGTCGCACATCGGCAGGCTCGCACTGTCTGAAACCTTGGTCGACATTCCCTTGTCCCCCCAAGGATCGAAGTGGCAGGCGCGCACCTTGCCCCGGCAGACGTGCTTGGGGTCGACTATGCCGATGAAGCACGACCTGCCCCTCAGCCACTGGAGGAAGCCGGGGACGCGCTTAAGGGCATCGGCCCTGTGCGAGTTCTCGTTGCGAGGACGGAAGGCGGCGCGAGAGGCCATCAGAAGGGCACGTCGTCATCTAGGTCGGGATCGAAAGCAGGCGAGGGCTGGCGCACATTCCCTCCCCCCCGGGTCTGGTGGTCGACCGAGCGGTCATCCTGGGCAGGGCGGGCATCCAGCAGCACGAGCTCGCCCCTGAACTTCTGCAGCACGACCTCGGTCGAGAACTTGTCCGCCCCGCTCTGGTCCTGCCATTTGCGGGTCTGAAGCTGCCCCTCGATATAGACCTTGGACCCCTTGCGGAGGTAGGACTTGGCGACCTTGCCGATATGCTCGTTGAAGATCACCACGCGGTGCCACTCCGTGCGCTCTTGCCGGTTGCCGTCGCGGTCCTTCCAGGATTCGCTCGTGGCCACGCGGAGGTTGACGATCTCGCCGCCGTTATTGAGGCTGCGCGCCTCGGGATCGTCGCCGAGATTGCCGACGAGGATGACTTTGTTGACGCCGGCCATGTTCAGCCTCCGATCAGGGGGTTGGAGCGCCAATCGGGATTTTCGATCGACAGCTCAGTTTGTCGTTTCAGGATGACTTTCGAGAGCCCGTCGAAAGGCTCGCCACTCTCTTTGGTGCCGCCCTCCCACCATGCGGGCAGCGCGGCGGCGATCTGCTTGGTCAGGGCCTCGTGAGTGGTGAGCAAGGCGTGCAGTTCGTCGGGATCGCCGCAGCCCTCGACCTCACGCCAGAACTCGCGTCCCATCGCCTTCAGCTCGGTCTTGTTCTTCGCGGGCCCCTGCGGGAACGGGGCGTCTTTACCGTTGCCGCCGTGCCCGTTCGCGTCATTGGCCGGCGGGCCGCTGAATTCGGCCTCAACCTCCCTCAGGTACTTGCTGTCCTCGAACAGCCCCATGTGGACATCGGCGCCCATGCCGACGAACTTGAAGGCATTCCCGACTGCATCGGTGAAGGCCTTCTTGAACGCCTCGTCGTCATTTTCCCAGCGCTCCGGCCGGTTATACTGGTCGTTGGCCTTAATGTGGGTGACGATCTTGTCGCCGCCGACTCCGTAAACGGTCGCGCGCTGTCCATTTTCTGTGTACCATCCTGCGACGGTGCAGTAGACCATCACCTCCCGATTATCCCCCGAGACGATCTGAAAGTCGGGCTCGTCCATTCCCCAACCCACGCCGCAGGGACCGAATTGCTCGGTCAGGCGCCGGATAATCCAGATTGGCTTGATGGCCGTCCCTCGGAAACCACCCGCCCGCTTGAACGGCTTGGTGTGCTTCGGGTCGGTCTTGCCAAGGGCGTTCCAGATCGCGAGATTGTCGGGCTCCAGCGCCTGCTGCTGGGCTTTGGCGGCCATCACTTGGCTCCTTCTCTGTAGAGGCTGGGATTCTCCGCCACCTGTTCGTAGGTGGGGACAGGGCAGACGCATTCGTCCCACGGCTCGGTGCAGTCGGGACAGAAGCGGTTCTCAAGAGGGCCGGCAATGATGAGCGTGGAGTAGAGCCCGCTGCGGAAGGCTTCGCTGGGATAGGACATCATGCACCCCCAAACAGCGCCAGCAGCGCGAAACAGAGGACGAAAATGAAAAGGGTGAGTGCCGTCTCTCCGGCTGTCCCGCTATTCTTGTTCCCGTCGGAGGGGGCGGCGACAACCTCCCCCATAGCGGCGGCGGGCTGCCCCGGAGAGGTGATCGGCGCACCCACGCCGCTCCGGTTCGAATGCTGTTGGGTGATCATTCCGCCGCCTCCACGAATGCGCTGGCTTCCTCACGCTCGGCCTGCCGTGCCCGCGCCTGGGCCGCGGCCTTGAACCAGCGGGCCATGCGCTGCCGGCGCTGCCAATCCCTGAGCTCGCCATGGTTCTCAGTCTCGTAGCGGCTGCCCGGGTGCGAGGCTTTGAGCCGATCCCGGCAGGCCTCGATCTCGTCATGGAATCTCAGGCCGGCGTAGGTCATGGCGATCTCGAGGAAGGCCGCTTCCTGGCTAGTGAGGGTAGAGAGGTTGGGGAAGGTCCGCTCGGGGATCTTCATGGGGCGTCTCCCCCTTTGGGGGTCGGGCGATGCCGCTGCCGAGCCGAGCGCGGAAACGCATTACCGGCGTAGACTGAAACGACTGTCGCGCCCTCCAATGCGTACCGAACGCCGCCGCCCACTTTGATGCAGGCGCACCCGATCTCAGCGGCCTTCAAAATGGCTCGTTCCGCCGAGGCGATACGTCGGCGGGCCTCTTTCGGCGAGACGCGCTCGACACGCTCAATGTAGCGAGTGACGGCGTGCTTCGTTACCCGAACTGCGTTAGCGGGCGTCACCGAAGGCGAAGACGCCTTGGCGGCTTCGGGAGCGAAGCGAGTAGCACGCGACCCGGAGCGAAGCGGAGGGGAACGCCCAACCTTATTTCCCATGACCACCCTCCCCAGCATGAGCGCGTAGAGATGCGGCGATGATGAAGTGGGTAGCGGCGCGCGCTAATGCTCTGTTGTCAGATGGAGTGTCCAAGAACTGTCGCCGCCCCACAACCAAAGCCATAGCTTTCGTTTGATGTTTCTCGGCCAGTTCCATCATATCTTCAGGGGGGAGGATCACGGCAGGACTCCGATCAGTAAAAAGAGCGTAAAGAAGAACATCGCTGGTAGTATCGCTCCGTACAGCAATGTCTCAGTCAGATCAGTCCAAAGGAAGTCGCTCACTTCGTCTCTCCCCCTTCCTCGGCAACAGGACGAAGGGCGGCGAGCTTGCCGGCCCAGAACTCGACATTGGCCCATGCTTCCACGAGCGCGCGTTCGTTTGTTGAGAGCTTGTCTATTACGGAGCGCGCAGCTTTCCGGGCTCGGTCCCTCATACTTGGGCTGCCATACTTGACGGCTCGCTCATCCCCCTCGACGGCAACGGGGGTGGTGAGGGCCTCGGCAATCTCGCGAAGTTCGCTCGCGGCCCAATTCGCCGTGTCGTCAATGTCCTCCGGCGCCCCGTACGTCGCCATGTGCTCGGTAGCATCGCGCTCCAGCTTGTCGGCAATGTCGCGCAGCCGTGCCTGTTCCTCTATCCTGGTGACAGGAAGGGGGGCGGCGGATAGGCGTGCGAGTATGGCCGGAATCTCATTCACCAGCTCGGCGCGAGCAGCATTGACGCGCTCCAGCCACCGCTTCCTGTTCTCGTCATCCTTGCGCGCCGCCCCGACCTCACCGATCCGTGAGCCATCGCCCTCGACCGGCCTTGGATGAGGCTCGGTCGCCTTCGCGTGAAGCCCCCTCAGCTTCTCCACCATTCCGGATAGACCGGGATCAGGGGAGGGGGAGGCGACCTTGGCACGCTGCCACAGCCTGTCGATCAGCTTTATCACCTCGCGTCGATTTGGATGGCCGGAGGCGGAGAGCATGTTCCGGGCCGTTATGACATCGGCCCTGAGCTCTACTAGTCCAGCCTCACCCGAGCGTTCCGAAGGCTCAAGCGGCTTTCCAGTAACGGCGCAGCGGGTAGGCTTGCTCTTGCCCCAACAGACGGTGCAGGGTCCGGCGCAACCGAACTCTCCGCCCGCATGACGGGTGCCGTTGCAGGCCCGGCATTCGTCGTCGGGAGAACCGCTCCAGAGTTCGGAGGATGGGGGTGGGGTGGCGGTCATGATTGCACGACGCGGTAGGCGATTATATCGAAAGCCCGGACGCCATTGCTTTGAAAGTTCCGGCCGGACGTGGGCGTCCAGCACCACCGAAACTCTCGGGCCGAGTCCGGTAGACGGGCCTCCCACCCGTCGCGCAGCCGAACCTCGACCACTGTATCGGGCTCGACAGGACATTCCCCGCCGTTCCACTCGATCCACCGCTCCACAGCTTCTCTCTCCTCAGTCATGGCCTGTTCCATGTGTGACGCGGCGGATGATCGCGTTGGTGCAGCTGGCATCGCCCTCCGCGCCGTTCGGAAAGCATTGCGGCCACCGCGAAGGCTTGTGGATAAATGCCGATGCAATAGAAATGCCGCCCTCGAAGCCATTGCTGCAGACCGTCCGGAAATCACCACAGCGAGGATCGTCGAAGCGCTCCGGCAATTCATCCACGGATGCCAGCACCCACCTCTCTGTTGCCCTCTCCTCAGTCGGCATGGGAGGGCGGTCAGAAGTCATCGCCACCGTCGCCTCCGTCGAAAACGCCATCCAGGGAGGCGACTTCCGCGCTTGTTCCGCCGCCGTGTGGGCGATAGCGAAGCGTGCCCGTTCCGGAGCCGCCGAAGATGGTAAGGCCAAGTTCGTCCGCCTCGCGTGCCGCCCTGGACAAGCGTCGGGCGATGCTGGCGACCTTGCGAGGGTCAAGCCCGAACCGCTCGCAGCGTTCGTCGTCAACGGTCATGGGAGGGCTCCGGGGGTTGGGGAAGGGCCATCCAGTGGTCGGGCTCAACGTCAACGTCATCGTGCCCGAGCCACACGCCATCGTCCGCGCGCAGCTTGTGCCAACGGCCGATGAAGGGGACGCCGCAATTCCGAGAGAGAAGGAGATATCGCCCATCCTTCGGTGCCGTCTCAATCGGCTGCCATGGGGAGGGGGATGAGGCGAGGGTGCGGATGGCGGCAGCGATTTGCTCGCCTGCGTGGTAGCAAGTTGGCGTTTCCTGCCCGAACATTTGCTCGGCGACTTTCGCCGCTTCCTCCAGCACCGCATCCCGCAGCCCTGCGGGGGGTTGGAGGGCGGCTAGGGCTATGCGAACATACAAATGGTCGTCCGCATCACCGCCAAGAAATAGTTCTCGCGTACCCCCACCCAAGCCAGCCGTGTCCGCGGCGATCAAGCGTGCTCGCTCAAGCCGATCCCAGCGCCCTTCTCCCCTCTCTTTTGGCGGGGGAGGGGTGCGGGTGTTCCAAGCTGCGACTTGCTTCGGGTCATCCAACGGCACCGCCGTGCGACGCTCGCTCATCCAGCAGCCGTCGGTGTTGCAGCGACCGGACCAGTGGCGGATCGTCAGGGGCACGCCGCAGAACGGGCACGGCTTCAGCTCCTCTACCTCTTGGGGAGGGGTGGTTGGGTTAGACATTGGGCGTCTCGCCGGCTTACGTTCGGCGGCTCCCGCCAACGCAGCGAGCGCCGCGCCGAAGCGGGCTTCCGGGAGAGAGCTATCGCAGTAGGCGCGCGTCAGGCGTTCGTTGAGCCTGTCGGCCTCCTCAATCGCATCGGCGGCCTCCCTGGCCAGTGCGAACACCCACTCCGGCCGCCCCTCAAAATCGGCGAGGCACAAGCCGTCAAGGCGTTCCGCCAGATCGGCGCGCGTGCCCGCGTTAGGGACGAGCGGCTTTGCCTGAGACTGCGCAGCAGGCTCAGCCCGAAGGGCGCCGGCCCGACCCGCCGTAGCCTCTGGCGAAGGCGGGGAACGCCCAACCTTGCGGGTCATACCGACACCTGTTCGGCTTTGGCGATGACACTCTCGAATTGTTCGCAAAGAGCGTCGACGGCGAACGGCGCGTTTCCGTGCAGCTCGGCACACCTGCGCAGCCGGTGGACGCAATCTTTCAGCGCCTCCAGCAGATTAGGGGCGGCGGCGATCAGGCGGGCGTTGGCGTGACTTTCCTTCGTCGCTGCTGAGAAGGGCTCTCGGCGCATAAGCTCAGCGGACGCGACAAACTGGTCAACGCTTTTGATGACGAACCCATCCGCTCTCCAAGGTCCCGGCGTATATCCGATGCTTGCGGAGGTCATGACGAGATACCTGCGCGGATATGTGCCCGATGTTCGAGCGAGCGCATTTCGAGATCAGGCGAGTAGCGTCGCATCCACTCGCGGTGCGAATGGCGGACATCGCCCTCACGCCCCATGCGAATTGCGGCGTGCCACGCGCGGTATTGCTCGCTATACTGGTAGGGTCGGTCCCCACGCCGTTGCTTGAGCGTGTACGGTTTCGGTTCTTTGCGTCTGCTCACGAGCGGAACTCCCTCGCCCCGATCGAAGCGCGGAGCGATGAGACGCGAAGCGGCTCAGCCCGTAGGGCGAGAGCGGGATCAGCGTCTAACCCCCTGTGTTCGTTGATCGCCATGATCAGGCGGCCTGGAGCGAAAGAGCGTGATCGGAGGCAGCGTCCAGCGTACTGAAAGCCATGGTGGTGCCGACGACCGCGAAAAGGTGCCCGAACCCTGTCATGACCGGGCGGATGCCGTAGCCGTTGACCGTGGCGACGACAGAGTTGGCGATATGATCCCGCTGAGCCTGGTTATAGGCTTCGTGGCCGAGCTGCTGGCTGAGCCTGTAGCGGGCTGCGGGGTCGTCCCAATCGATCTGCGGGGTAGCCATCTCGTCGCTCCTGCTTCGTTACAGGAGGACTAATGCATTATGCATCAAACAATGGCAAGTGCAAAATGCATCAAGTGCAAAATTATTTTGCTAGGGGCAGGGAAACGCCTTCTTTAAGGCCAGAGCGACAAGGCCAGAGGCACCTTCGTGGCGAGTTTCGGGATGATCCTCGAGGTGCCGCTTCACAGTGTCCATCAGTTGCCGCGCCTGCATTGTGGGAGACAGGCAGATAATCGGCTTGGCCACACCGACAGCCGCTACGGAAGCCAGCGCGTCATTTACGCCCAGAACGTACGCGAGACACCAGACTTGCGTCTCCGTCTCTTGGCAGTGCTGATGAAGGTCGTTCCCGCTGAAGAAGCTAAGGGGCGGCTCGGGCGTGGCGGCCAATGCTAGGGCGAGCAGCAGCATCACTCCGGCCTGTACGACCCGACCACCAGGGCGATCACCCGCACCTCGTCTATCCCAGGCTCTTGCTGGTCGGCCCTAACCGGCGTCTGGAAAGCCGGGTTTCGTGAGCGCGGCACCAGCCATTCGACGCCATTCTCGTCGCGGAAATACTCCTTGACGGTGACCTCGAACTCCGTCGCGTTCCGGCGCCGCGAGACGATCACCCGCCGGCCGTTCTCTATCGCGACTCCGCCCATCGCCGAGACACACTCAAGGATCGTCCCCGCCGGATAGAGCTCGTTCATGCTGTCGCCCTCGACGCGGACGCCGTAGCGATGCTCCAGGGGCGCGTTCACGTCCGGCCGGCCCGTGAACGATCGCTGGTCCTCCGGTGCGTCCTGCCAGGCCTCACGCCACACGCCGGCCGCCACCGGCCCGACGACGGGCAGCCGCGGTCCCAGCTCAACGAAGGGCTCGTCCTTGCCGCGCTTGCCGTACAAGATCCATTCCGGCGCCACCCGGAAGAAGCGAGCGTAGCGCTCGGCGCGACTGGCGGGGACTCCCCGGTTTCCATTCTCGTGTTGAACATAGGTGGCGACGGGAACGCCCAAGGCCTCAGCCGCGGCCGAGGCCGACGAATAACCCGCTCGCTCCCGCGCCTGCCGCAACCTGTCTGAAGTTCCCACCACATAGGCGTCATAATCGCCCCGCTGATGCAAAAGGCACTTGCTTGTTGATGGTGCATAATGCATCATAGCGCGATGAGGACACACAGCGAGATCATCGGCGCCGCGGATTGCGACCGTCTGGCGGAGCTGCGCGGCGTTTCCGTACACACAGTCCGGTCCTGGGGACAGCGCAACAGCATCCCCGCCGAGCATTGGCCGGCGCTGGTCGAAGCGGAGGTGACGACGCTCCCGGAACTCATCGCTGGCGTCAAGCCCCGTGAGCGGCGGGTTGCAGCGTGAGCGCCGTGCTAATGAGTAGCGCCGGAGCGCCCTTCATCCTCCCGAGGAAAGCTCTTGGCGTCATGCTCTGCCAGCTTGGCGGCGAGGGTGGCATTAGCCCGCTTCGCCGCAGCGATGCTGAGTGCGCTGACCTGAGCGCCGTCAATGAAAATATCGACAACATCCTCGTGGATGTCGAAGTCCAATTCTCCGCGAACAAACGAAGGCAATTTATCCGGCACAGGGCCACTCCACACCACCGCGAATCGGCGCCCCGGCCGAACCGACTGAGAAAGCACGATTTTCCACCATCGGTCAAGCGGTCCTCCTGTGACGAAGCAGGAGCGACGATCAAATGACCAAACCAAAAGAAACTTACAATGACCGATTGGCTCGACAAGCTGCCAACTTGCGGCCCGCCACGTTCTTTGAGCAAATATGTGGTGCGTGGAAAGTAGAGGCAGCCTTTGCCATAATTACTTTTCTGGCCGGGCTCGCTTTCTCTCAATGGCTGCTTCCGCCTCTGAGAATATTCGTTCCTGCGCTTCTTGGGATAGGCCATGGATAAGGTCGGCCGTCTCTCCCCCAAACCCAGCACAGCGTGTTGCCGCAACGGCAGTGCATCCGCCCTTGAATTCCGTGAGCTGTTGTTCGTCTCCAAATTCACGCGCAAGAAGTTGTCCGAGAATTCGCTCAAGAGCGTGCGCGTCTCCCACCACCTCTTGAAGCGCCGACTCATGGCGTTTTGTGAATTCCCCCATCCCCCCATCCTTTCACGACGTGCCTCAACAACACTGTCGTGCGCCGGAAGGGGAGGAGTGTCTAGGGCGAGTCTCGCTCTGTTCTCCTCCCCGGAAGGACTTTTCGCAAACCCACAGGCGGAAAGGGGGCTGGGGTGAAGCCGGCCCGCTCTCACGTCGATCGATTGGCCGAGGCGCTGGCTTGGCATGACGCCGCTGCCGGCTATCCGGGCGGCGATCTCGAGAAATGCGCTCGGGGAATGAAGATAACCCTCGCCCACGCGGAAGCGCTGTTCGCTCGGATCAAGGCCGATCTCGGCGGGCAGGCCTGGTAGATGCTGGGCCTCACGCCTCGCCAGCGGGAATTGCTCGCGTACATCAGCGAGCGGGAGTTGTGCCCGTCCTTCGATGAGATGCGGCGAGCGCTCGGCTATGCCAGCAAGGAGGGCGTCGGCCGTATTCTGCGGGCGCTGGAGGAACGCGGCTATATCCGGCGTCTCCCGAACCGGGCTCGAGCCATCGAAGTCCTGCAGCGCCCGCCCGGCGGAAAGCTTCGGGTCATCTACGGCCCCGGTCACTGGGAGGACAGGGCAAGGCTCAAGCGGGCGCTCTGGCGTCTGGACGAGGCCGCCTAAATGCAGTGGCCCGCCATCATCCTCCTCGCATCCAGCGCAAGTTGTTTCCTGATCCTCGCCTTCATCAGGAGCAATGGAGTCGAGGATAGGCCCGATCAATTCTCCGATGCGGACACAAGACCCGCGTCTCTCCTCAATTCCCCTGACCACGCTCCGGAGTTAGGACATGGCTAGCAACAACGTATTGCGCGTCAATGCGGTAGAAGAGCGAAAGGCTTACCGCGATGCCGTATCCGAGATTATCCGGCGCATTGTCGGCGAGCGCGGCGCTACTCTGGTAGAGATCGCCGAGAAGATCGATGTTTCGCTCGGCACTATCAGCAACGCTTTCAACAGAAAGGCCGATCTCTGCCCGACCTATTTGAACAGACTCGGCACGGCTTACGGCCCGCACACACTAGACCCCTACGCAAAGCTCTCTGGCGGACGAATGATCCCGCTGGAGGTTTCAATGGCGCGCGACGTGCTTCCTTTCGTCGCCAAGGTGAACCTCAAGATCGCCGATGCGCGGTCTCCTGACTCGCCCGGCGGGACTAGGGAAATTCACACTGAGAAGTTCGATTATCTACCAGATTTGCGCGCGCTACGCAAGGAGTTGGACGTCCTGATCTGTCAAATCGAGGCTGAAAAGCAGGAGGCGGCGGCGTGAGTATTTTGTCTCGCCTCTTCCGCCGGCAGCCGCCGCCCGCGCCACGCGAGGATCGGCGCAACATGAACGAGGACTGGCGAGCCGGCGACCTTGCGGTGTGCGAGATTTCGCGCATTCAGTGGAGCCGAGAATCGCCGCAAAATCCGGACAAGGGCGATCTCTTGCGTGTGTCCCGGGTCTACGAAGACATCTCTTGGGACGGCAAGGTTACCGCTTACTTTCTCGATTTCGTCGGGAAGACGATGGGCTGGGAGTGTCGCGCTTTCCGCAAGGTCCGGCCCGAGGCGAAGGCTGCCGACGCCGAGTTTACCGCGACGATTCGCTCCGTTCGTCCCCGTAAGCGCGAGACGGAGCCGACCGCATGACCAACGAACTGCTCCGCAAGCTGACGGTGAGGGCGGCGTGACCTCGCCAACCGTCGCCGCCCTCTACGTCGAAGCCGGCGGTTGCTATTTTGGCCTTCCGCATGTCGATCCGTGGGACAAGCAAAGGGACGCTCGAAGCTACGCCGGCCTGTGGCCAGTGGTCGCTCACCCCCCTTGTGAGCGGTGGGGGCGATACTGGGGAGGCTCGCCGACAACTTGGCCTCGCTTGAAGCTGGGCGACGATGATGGCTGCTTTAGCGCGGCGTTGGGCGCCGTGCGACGCTGGGGGGGGGTCTTAGAGCATCCCGAAGGCTCGCATGCTTGGCGCGCCTTCCACTTGAACACGCCGCCGCGAAATGGCGGATGGGTCGTCGCGGATTGGGAAGGTGGCTGGACGTGCTGCGTCGAGCAGGGCTTCTACGGCCACCGGGCGCGCAAGGCGACGTGGCTCTACGTCTACGGAGTCGAGGAGTTGCCCATGCTTGAATGGGGCCGCGCGCCAGGCGACTTTGTTAGGCTGGACGACGGATTTCATTCCAGGGAGGAGCGATCCCGAGCGGTTAAGACCTGCGCCTGCCAGCGGCTCTCTAAGAACCAGCGAGCGCGAACGCCTCCCGAGTTCCGCGATCTGCTACTTTCGATAGCGGTAACAGCGCGGCCACAAAGGCTGGCGGCATGACCTCTATTCGTACCGGGGATGCGATGGGAGGGGAGGAGGGGCGCGTGGCTTCGCCACCGGGCTGCCAGCCTTCGGCCTCAGCCGCCTCCGGCGTCTTCGCTGAGTGGCATCCCTCGCGCGGGGCCTATTACAACGAGCATGACTCTTTCGCCGCCGCCTGGCTGCGCGAGCTCATCAGCGACGGCCTCATAGCACCCGGAGAGGTGGACGAGCGCGACATAAGGGACGTGAAGCCCGATGACCTACGACCTTTTCGACAGCACCATTTCTTCGCCGGAATCGGCATCTGGAGCGCAGCCCTTCGCGGAGCGGGATGGCCCGACGACCGGCCCGTATGGACCGCCTCCTGCCCTTGCCCACCGTTCAGCTCGGCCGGGAAAAACTTTCGATGCCCTCGCTGCGACACGCCGCGCCCTGTGCCTAACGCTGTCAGAACTGGAGCGTTCAACTGCATCCGGTGCGACCATGAATGGGGCGCCGACGAGCGTCACCTATGGCCCGAGGTTCACCGCCTCGTCCGTGAGCTCCGCCCTGTCATCGGCTTTGGCGAGCAGGTTGCGAGCGGCGGCGGACGGACGTGGATCGACATTGTACGCGTTTCGATGGAAATGCTGGGTTACGCCTTTGGGAAGCAGGATACCTGCTCTGCGGGCTTCGGCGCGCCCAACATCCGCCAGCGCCTCTACTTTGTCTGGCTGGCCGA
>WUUC01051188.1_pt1 | contig 22958 bp, 16 predicted proteins | sample 6278441 | NCBI WGS metagenome assembly WUUC01 (sample SAMN13675441, study PRJNA597444) | soil metagenome | isolation source: soil | place: USA: Washington | collected 2017-10
CTTCAGCGACAGGATCGACCTCCAGGTGGTCGCGTTCCCGCAGGATGGAATCGTCCGCGAGCCCGGAGCCAAGGAGCTCCTATACGAGGCGATGGAGCTCGGGGCGGATCTGGTGGGTGGCATTCCCTGGATCGAGTACAGCGATGCGGACATGCGGCGTCATATCGACGTCGCGTTCGAGATCGCGCGGCGCTACGACGCTGACGTGGCGATGCTCGTCGACGACGCGGGCGACCCTGGTCTGCGAACGACCGAGCTGCTGGCGGTGAAGACGATCGAGGAGGGTTGGCAGGGCCGGGTGTCAGCCTGCCACGCACGGGCCATGTCGCTGTACAACGACGTCTATCACCGCAAGTTGGTCGCTTTGCTCAAGAAGGCCGGGATGGGAATCGTGTCCAACCCTCACACGGGTCCGCTGCACGTGCGCGTCAAGGACCTCTTGGCTGACGGGATCCCAGTTGCGCTCGGGGGCGAGTCGGTGAACGACACGTACTACCCCTACGGACGCAACAACATGCTCGAAGTCGCCTTTCTCGTCTCGCACATGCTGTGGGCGATGACAGCAGACGACCAGCAGGCGCTCTACAACACGATCACGATCCACCCGGCGCGCATCATGCGGCTGGCGGGCCACCGCATCCAGGAGGGCCAAGAAGCCAACCTCGTGGTCCTCGCCCACGACACCATGCGCGACGCCTTCGCCTACCACCGAGAGCCTCGCTACGTGGTCCGCCGCGGGCGAGTCGTCGCCGAGTCACAGTCCCTGCGAACGACGCTGGCGGAGGCGGCAGGATGACCCCGATTGGCCGTCAGTGCATGCGGGCGACCTGCATGCGGGCCAGGGAGTCCGGTACGAGCCTGGACACGCCCGCCGCGGTGCGCCGCACCGCGTCGACCAGTTGCCGGCGGCGGCTGCGCAGCTCGGCTGGATGTACCACGAGCGTCACGGACGCAACGACGTCGCCGTCGGCGTCCACGACGGGCGCCGCGACGGAGGACGAGAACAGCCGTACGTCCCGGTCGGTCACCGCGTACCCGCGCGCGCGGATCTCGGCGAACCGCGCTCTCAGGACGTTGGGATCGATGACCGTCAACGGCGTCAGGGACTGGAGCGGCCGGCTCAGGTAGTCGTCGACGAACACGGGATCGGCGTGCGCGAGCAGGACGTGTCCCTTGGAGCCGCAGTGGAGCGGGAAGTTGCAGCCGATGGTCGTTTCCGGTACGTGATGGTGGGCGGCCTCGACCACGCTCAGTACGACGGACCGCCGGTGATCGCGCTTGACGAGCTGGGCGGTCGCGCATGCGACCGTGGCGGCCGCCTCCAGGTACGGCTGAGAGACGTGGTGCAGCGGCAAGCGCGCGAGATAGGCGGAACCGAGCGAGTACGAGCGGACGCCGACCGAGTAGCGGCGGGTGTCCGGGTCTCGGTCGAGATAGCCCATCTCGGTGAGGCATGCGAGGATTCGGTGGGCGGTCGCCCACCGCAGGTCGAGGCGGCGCGCGACATCGGAAGCCCGCAAAGGACCGTCGGCCAGCAGCTCGAGGACGGAGAACGCACGACCGACGCCCTGGAGCTCAGCCGCGCCAGACGCTCGGGGCGGGCCGAGTGCATGCGGATCGTTCACAACCATGCCTTCAAGATTCGAAGAATATCCGCCACGCGGATAGTTGCCTTGACCGCCGCGTGCCTTCGGCGCTAAATCGTTGCTGCTCAGCCACTTAGTGCGCTCGCGGGGCCGCTGAGTGACGAGCTCTGGAGCCATGTTCTCTTAGAGAATGCGATATTCGACAAACGGTGCGAGCGGGGGTATCTTGCGACCGACTGCGACACCGGCGAGCCATGACGCCTGGCGACCCAAGCCCAGGCGGGCCGCGGGCGTGCGGCGGGCCGACGAAAGGAGCTGACAAGTGGGCGACGGCCAGGACGTCTGGGAGATCGACTGCGAGCGCATGGAGTGGGTCACGAGACCCCGCTCCCGGAAGCACTTCCTCATGGGCGTCGGCGGGAGCGTGCTGGGCGCTGGCCTGCTTGGCTCGCTCTCGGCCTGCGGCGGCGACGATGACGACGATGGCGGCGCCGGCGGCGGACGCCCGGGTTCCGGCAAGACGCTCGCCCTGTCCCTCAACGGCTTCAACACCTACGACCAGGACACAGCCGAGGGCGTCCTCAAGGCGATGCAGGGAACGGGGTACCGGCTGATCGGCGCCGAGGCCGGCTTCGACGCCGGCAGGGAGGTCGACAACATCCGGCAGCTCGTTGCGCGTCAGCCGGACGGGCTGATGGTGCTCGCTGCGAGCGCGGAAGGGGCCGCCCGCGGCGCAGCCGGCGCGAAGCGCCAGGGCATCCCGGTCGTCTCCCAGATCTGGTTCCCAGTCAGCAAGGAAGTGGACGCCGCCGCCTACGACGCCGCCCTTCAGCTCGACACGAACGAAGGCGGTCAGATCACGATCGACTTCATCGCCAAGGACCAGGGAGTCACCGAAGGCAAGATCCTGGAGATCACGGGCCTCGACGCCCAGCCCTTCAGCGAGGGCTACAAGCAGGGTCTCCGCGAGGCGCTCAAGAGCTACCCCGGTCTGGAGGTCGCCGCCTCACAGCAGGGGTTCTATACCGCGGACGGCGCGCTGAAGGCGCTACGCCCGATGCTGTCGGCCAACCCGGACGCAAAGGTGATCATCGACTACGCGGCCGAGATGGGCAATGCGATCGCGCAGGAACTCGAGCGGCGTGACCGCAAGGACATCATCCACGTGACCTCCGACGGAAACGATGCGATGATCCCGTTGCTCAAGAGGGGTTACATGAAGGGCTGTCGCTGGTTCTCGCCGGCGGAGCAGGGCATCGCCTCGGTCAACATCCTGCGCGCGCGGCTCGAGAAGGACGAGGATCCGACGAACGAGAACATCGGGCTGGAGGGCTTCACGGTCGTGCCCGACACCAGCGAGCCGGTCGTGATCACGACCCGGCAGGAGCTGGCCACCGAGGAGAACATCGACGACCTCCCGCCGTTCGGCTACCAGCAGTTCGCAAAGGACATTCCCTTCGGCGGTTAGATGGCTCAGGACCCCGCAGGCAAGACTCCCACTGACGATCCCGGAAGAGACGCGTTCGTCGCTCTGCGAGGGCTCGGGAAGGAGTATCCGGGTGTGCGCGCTCTGGTCGACGTCTCGTTCGACATCGCGCCGGGCTCCGTGCACGCTCTCGTGGGCGAGAACGGCGCAGGGAAGTCGACCCTCATCAAGCTCATCGCGGGGGCGCTGCGCCCGTCGGCGGGCGAGATTCACGTCGCCGGCCAGACGCATGGCCACCTGACGCCGCGCTCCGCGCGCGCGCTCGGCGTGCGTCTCGTCGCGCAGGAGCGTCAGGCGTGCGCGGATCTGACGGTCACCGAGAACGTCCTCCTTGGCCGCCTGCCCAAGCTCGGCGGGTCATTCGGGCCGGTCAGCTACGGCCGTGCGCATCGGGAGGCAAGCCGCCGGCTCGAGGAGGTCGGACTCGAGATCGACCCCCGTCGCCGGATGCGCGAGCTTTCGGTGGCCCAGATCCAGCTCGTCGAGATCGCCCGGGCGCTCTCGGCAAACGCCCGTCTGGTGATCATGGACGAGCCGACTGCCGCCATGAGCGGCGGCGACTTGATGGTGCTCTTCGACGTCATCCGCCGCATGCGGGACCGCGGAGTCAGCTTCCTCTACGTCTCGCATCACCTCGAGGAGGTCTTCGAGCTCGCCGATACCGTTTCGGTCCTGCGCGACGGTCGTCACGTGGTCACCCGGCCGCTCGAGGGTCTCACCGTCGACCAGCTGGTCGAGCTACTGCTAGGGCGCAAGCCGGAGACCCTCGAGCGCCAGCGTCGAGAGCGTGCCACGACCGGTTCGCAGGCGCCCGTCCTCGAGGTGCTCGACGCGCACAAGAAGCCTGCGCTCCACGGCGTCACCCTGACCGTCGCAGCGGGCGAGATCCTCGCCGTCACCGGCGGCATCGGCTCCGGTCGGCGTGAGCTCGCGCGCTGCCTGGCCGGGATCGACCCACCCGACGACGGTGAGGTACGGCTCGTCAGCGGCGAACGGCTGCAAACACCGCGCCAGGCGATCCGCAACGGGATCGCCTTCCTGCCCGAGGACCGCAAGCACGAGGGCGTGCTCGCCGACCTCGACGTTGCCGACAACGTGGGCATCGGACGCCGGGCCGCGGCGCGCTCGCTGTTCGACATGCCCGCCCGTCGCAGGCGGGACGCGGCCGAGATGGTGCGGCGGCTGCGGATCAAGACGCCGAGCCTGCGGCAGACGGTGCGGCTGCTGTCCGGCGGGAACCAGCAAAAGACGCTGCTTGGGCGCTGGCTCGGCGTCGGGATAAAAGTGCTGGTGCTGGACGCGCCCACCGAGGGCATCGACATCGGGAGCCGCCTCCAGATCTACGAGCTCTTGCGGGACCTGGCGGAAGACGGCATGGCGGTAGTCATCTTCTCCTCCGACTTCGAGGAGGTCCGGCTGGTGGCAGAGCGAGCCGTCGTACTGCGGCGGGGAAAGGTGGTCGGTGACCTGGGCGCCGACGAGATCACCGAGGAGCGGCTCTACGCACTTCAGTACGGGACGCCGGCCGCGGGGGCGAGGGCGGCGTGAGCGTCTCGACTCCTCCCGCGTCGGCACCCGCGCGCGAGAACGCCGTCTTCTCCGCCCAGGCGCTCCGCGATCGTGTTCGCTACTCCGAGAACCTGCGGACCTACATCCCGTTGCTCGCGGCGATCGTCGGTCTGAGCATCTACGCGTCCGCCAACTCCGACCTCTACCTCACGTCCGGGAACATCAACGTGCTGCTCAACAGCGTGGCGGTGCTCGGGCTGATCACGGTCGGCATGACGCTCATCATGGTGGCTGGTCAGCTCGACCTCTCGGTCGGGGCGGCGGCCACGTTGGCTAGCGTGGTCGGCGCCAAGTTGATATCCAGCGGCAGCAGCACGGCCGTGGCCATCGTGATCATGCTGCTGGTGCCGATGACGATCGGCTGGCTCGTGGGGACCATCGTGGTGACCACGGGCGTGCAGCCGTTCATCCTCACGCTCGGGCTGCTCAGCGTGCTCCAGTCGATCTCACTGATCCAGACTGGTCAACGCCCGATCCCGATCGGCTTCAAGCTCTCTGAGCTCGATACGACGACTTTCATCGGCATCCCGGTCGCGTTCTGGATGTTCGTGGTCGCGCTCGTGGTCGGTAGCGTCATTCTCCACTTCACCAGGCTGGGCCGCAATGCCTACGCGGTTGGCTCGAACGAGGAGGCGGCCTTCCTGTCTGGTGTCCCCGTCGGCCGTGTGAAGATCATCCTCTTCGTGCTGAGCGGGCTGCTGGTCGGGCTTGCCGGCCTCCTGCTGCTCTCGCGCCTGGGTGCGGGCGATGCGGCCTCCGGCCAGGGCCTCGAGCTCGATGCCATCGCCGCCGCGGTCATCGGAGGCGCTTCCCTGCTGGGCGGCCGGGGGTCGATGTTCGGGACTTTTCTCGGCGTGATGCTGCTCGGAGTGATCGCCAACAGCCTGACCCTGCTTGACGTGTCGTCGTTCTACCAGCGACTGGTCCTGGGCGGGCTTCTCATGTTCGCGGTCACGGCCACAGCGATCGCCGAGACGAGGCGCGGCTCCGCCGAGTCGGTCGCCGATGTCTTCCGGCGCCTCACGACAGGACGGCGAAGCTTGCCCTCGACCAATGGAAAGGAGCCGAGCTGATGCGGGTCGGCGTCGACGTAGGAGGCACCTTCACTGACCTGTTCGCCTATGACGAGGCGAGCGGGCTGACCTACTCGTCAAAGGTCCTCACGACCGTGGACAACCAGGCGCTCGGCGTCATCCAGAGCGTCGCGGCCGGAGATGTGGACCTGAGCGCGGTCAGCTTCCTGGCGCACGGCACGACCACCGGGACGAACTCCCTGATCGAGCGAAAGGGCGCGGTCTGCGGGCTGCTCACGACGCAAGGTTTCCGCGACGTGCTCGAGATCATGCGCACCGACCGTGAATTCGGCTATGACCTCGGCTGGGAGAAGCCCCGCCCGCTGGTCCCTCGCCGGCTCCGGGCCGAGGTGCCCGAGCGGGTGCTGAAGGACGGCACGGTGGAGCTCCCGCTCGACGAGGACGCCGCCCGCGGAGCGATCGCGTCACTGCTCGAGGCGGGCGTTGAGGCGATCGCGATCTCCCTTCTCCACTCCTACGCGAACCCGGCGCACGAGCGCCGGCTGCGCGAGCTCGTGACCGAGGCCGACGCGTCAGTGGCGGTGTCGATCTCGAGTGAGGTGAACGCCGAGTACAGGGAGTACGAGCGCACGAACACGACGGTGGTGGACGCGTACATCAAGCCGGTGATGGTCCGCTACATCGAGCGCCTCGTCTCTGAGCTCGAGTCAGGCGGCCTGCGGCCGCGCCCGTTCTTGATGCAGGGGAGCGGCGGGATGGTGACGGCCGACCGCGCGACTGAGCGCCCGATCGGAACGCTCTCCTCCGGACCTGCCGCGGGAGCCATCGCGGCCGCGAAGATCGCTCATGCGGCCGGCTTTGCCGACATCGTGACGTTCGACGTCGGAGGTACGAGCACGGATGTCGCGCTCATCCACGGCGGCCAGCCGTATCTCAGCACGCAGAAGTACGTCGAGTGGGGGCTGCCCGCACGGGTGCCGATGCTCGACGTGGAGTCGGTGGGCGCGGGCGGTGGCAGCATCGGCTGGATTGACCAGGGAGGCGCGCTGAAGATGGGGCCACAGTCCGCGGGCTCGGACCCCGGGCCGATCTGCTACGGGGGCGGTGGCACCGACCCGGCGCTGTCGGATGCACTGCTGCTGCGGGGCGTGCTCGGCGAGCAGCTTGCCGGCGGACGCGTCGTCCTCGACCGCGAGGCCGCGCGGGCCGGCGTACTGGAGCGGCTCGCGCGCCCGCTCGGGCTTTCACTCGAGCGGGTGGTGACCGGCATGGTGGAGATCGCGCAGGGCAACATGGCGAACGCCGTGCGATCGGTCTCGATCTGGAAGGGGCTCGACCCCCGCGAGCTGACGCTCGTCGCGTTCGGCGGGGCGGGGGGCATGGTCGCCGGCGAGGTTGCGCGCGCCCTCGGCATCCCGCGCGTGCTGATCCCGCCTGTGCCGGGGAACTCGTGCGCGATGGGGCTGCTCATGACCGACTTCCAGGAGGACGAGTCCGTCGCCTTCCTGTCGCGCGCGCGGGACGTTGCTCTCGACGACCTGAACGAGCGGCTCGCGCGGCTCCAAGAGACGACCGTGAGCACGCTGCTCCGCCAGGGCGTGGCCGAGGGGGACATCGACGTCACGCACATCGCGGACATGCGCTACCACGGGCAGATCCACGAGCTCCGGGTGCCGTTCGACGAATTCCCGGTGACACCCGAAGCGCTCGAGCGGACCATCGGCCGCTTCGAGGACACCTACGAGGAGATCTACACGATTCGCCTTCGCGGCGGCATACCCGAAATGGTCAGTCTGCGAGTGATCGGGTCGGGAGCTCTCCCGCAGTACGAGCCCACGCCATTCAGCGCAGGGACCGAGAGCGCCGAGCCGATTGGGTCGCGCGCGGTCCTCGAGGGCGACGATTGGCGCCCCGTCGGGGTCTTCCGCCGCTACGACCTCGCAGCGGGCACGTCGTTCCAGGGTCCCGTGATCCTCGAGGAGGAGGGCTCGACCCTGTGGGTGGCGTCAGACATGAGCGCGGAGATAGACCGGCAGGGCAACCTGCTCATCACGACCGACACCGAGCGGGAGCCGGTTGGCGCACGCCGGCTCGCCAAGGAGGTGGCCTGACATGGCAACCGTCGAAACGAGGCAGACACGCGAGGGCATCGACGCAGTGACTCTCGAGGTGATGCGAAACGGCTTCATCCAGGTCTGCGAAGAGGTCACGATCACCATGCTGAAGACCGCGCATTCGGTGATCTTCAACGAGGGGAAGGACCTGTCGACTGGCGTGTTCGACCGCCACGGGCGACTCATCGCCCAGGACCAGCAGGGCTGTCCAGTGCACATCGCGGCGATGCCGCAGTCGGTCAAGGCCGGAATCGAGCAGTACGGCGTCGACAACATGAACCCCGGCGACGTCTTCCTCGTGAACGACTCCTACAGCGGGGGCACGCATCTACCGGACGTAACGATCTTCGCGCCCGTGTTCTGGGAGGGGGAGATGGTCGGCTTCATCGGCAACCGCGGTCATCACACCGATGTCGGCGGCATGGCCGCGGGCTCGATGCCCGGTGACGCGACCGAGATGTACCAGGAGGGACTCATCCTGCCCGCGGTGCGGATCTACGCCGGCGGGGAGCGCAACCGGGACGTATGGAACATCATGCTCGCGAACGTCCGCCTGCCCGGCAACACCGAGGGCGACATCGCAGCGCAGATGGCCGGCGTGCAGACGGGGATGCGTCGCTTCCATTCGATGCTCGAGCGCTACGGAGCCGACACGCTGCAGGCCGGGATCGACGAGATCATCGCGTACTCGGAGCGCCACATGCGCGCGGAGATAGCGAAGATGCCCGACGGCATCTATCGCTTCGCCGACTACATGGACACCGACGGGATCACGGGCCGGCCGGTGCGGATCCAGGTCACGGCGCACAAGTCGGGCAGCGACATCGAATTCGACTTCACTGGATCCGACCCCCAGGTGGGCGGCGCGGTGAACTGCGTGTTCAGCGTCACGCTCGCGTCGGTCTGGATCGCGATGCTCATGGTCACGGACCCCGCGATTCATCCGAGCGAGGGCGCGTTCGCGCCGGTCAGCGTCAGTGCGCCGCTCGGTACGGTCGTCAACCCCCGCAAGCCGGCCTCGACGGTCAGCGGGCTTACGGAGACGTGCAACCGCATCATTGACATCGTGATCGGAGCACTGGCGCCCGGCATCCCGGACCGCGCGATGGCGGGTGAGCTCGGCAGCTGCAACGTGTACACGCTCGGCGGCCAGCGGCCGCGGGAGGGCGACGGCGAGGCCGAGCAGTGGGTCGCCATCCTCAATCCCAAGGGCGGCTGGGGTGGCATGGATCGCAAGGATGGCTGGACCTGTATCCAGGACCCGCTCTCCAACTGCCGCTGCCAGCCGGCCGAGGCGTTGGAGAACGCGTTTCCCGTACGCGTCCGTCAGTTCGCGCTGCGAACCGGCGCGGAGGGCGCAGGCCGCCATCGCGGCGGGTACGGCATTGTCCGCGACCTCGAGGTCACGTCCGACTGCGTCGTCTCTACCTGCATCGACCGGAGCCTGATCCCGCCCTTCGGGCTGTTCGGCGGCCGCGACGGCGCGCCCAACGTGATGTGGCTCCGCCGCAGCGGCACCGAGGAGTGGGAGCCGCTCAGCTCCCGGCAGTCGAACGTGCCGCTGAAGGCGGGCGACGTCGTGCGGATCGAGACGGCCATCGGCGGAGGCTTTGGGGACCCGCTCGAGCGCTCGGCGGAAGACGTCGCGGCCGACGTAGCCGACGGCTACATCACGCGCGAGGACGCCGAGCGGGTGTACGGCGTGGTGCTCGACGACGCGCTCGCAATTGACGAGGCGGCGACCGCGGCCCGGCGGGACGAGCTGCGCCGCGAGCCGCAGCCCGCAGCGGCGGAGGCGGGTGTGCCATTAGAGCCGCGCGTGCCGGCGTTCCAGGGGGCGGAATGAGCGCGACGACCGCCGCCGGGGAGCGCGCGCTCTCGGCCGACTTCCTCGTAGACGTCCTGGGCGACCTCGTGCGGACCAAGAGCGTGAACCCCGGTGTCTTCGAGATGGCGATGGCCGAGCGGGTTCAGGCGTGGCTCGGGCCGACCGGCGCGGAGATCACGGTGGTCGAGATGGCGCCTGGGCGCCCGTCGGTCGCAGCCGTCCTCGGCAACCGCGACGGCGCCACGCGGCTCGTGCTCAACGGCCACATGGACACCGTGCCGATTGACGATGCCGCCGAGTGGACCGTGGCGCCCTTCGGCGGCGAGGTCAAGGACGGCCTCCTCTACGGGCGCGGCGCATGCGACATGAAGGCGGGCCTTGCGACCCAGATCGCGGTCGCCCATCACCTGGCCCCCCGGGCTGACGAGCTCGACGGGGCGCTCATCCTCCACTTCGCCGCCGGAGAGGAGTGTGCGGAGCCCGGGTCACTCTCGCTGGTGGAGGCGGGCTTCACGGGCGACTACGGAATCGTCACGGAGCCCACTCAGCTCAAGGTCGCTGTCGCCGAGCGGGGTCTCGCGTACTACCGGATCCGCATCAGGGGGCGCTCGATCCACGCGAGCAAGGCGCACCTCGGACTGAACCCGGTAAGGCGCCTCGCGCCTGTCCTCCAGACGCTCGCCGACTACGACGGGGACATCAAGGGGCGCAGGCATCCCCTGCTTCCGGAGGCATCGTGCACGCCGACGGTCGTGCGCGGCGGCGTCAAGGAGAACGCCGTCGCCGACTACTGCGACCTCCTGCTGGACCGGCGCCTGCTGCCCGGTGAGACGGTCGATGGGGAGCTTGACGCCATGAGCCGGCGGCTCGAGGGGATCAAGGCGACCGATCCCGACTTTGACTTCGAGATGGAGCCATTCGAGCACGCCTTCGCGCCTGCGGAGATCCCCGCCGACTCGCCGTTCGCGGGCCGCGTGCTGGACGCCGTCGAGCGCGTCACGGGGGAGCGGCCCGAGGTGTGTGGCACCCCGTACGCCAGTGACGTCAGGACTCTCGTCAACGACGCCGGCATGGAGGCCGTGACCTTCGGTCCCGGGAACGTGGCCCACTGCCACTGCGCCGACGAACGCGTCGCGATCGGGGAGCTCGAGCACGCCGCCCAGATCATCGACCGTGTCGCCGAGTCGCTCCTGCTCGGGGGATGACGCCGCATGCAGATCTCCACGGGATTCGAGATCGACGCTCCCTTCGACGAGGTATGGGACGTCCTGCTCGACCTGGAGCGGGTGGCGCCCTGCGTTCCGGGCGCAGAGATCGAGGAGCGCATCGACGAGTCGACCGCGCGCGGCCGCTTCCGGGTGCGGCTCGGGCCCGTGACCGCGAGCTACCGGGGAACGATCCGGATCGAGGAGGTCGACCGCGACCGCGGCGAGGTCGTGCTGAGGGGGCAGGGCACCGACACTGCGGCCGGAGGCACGGCGGAGATGGTGGTCCACAACCGCGTCGTCAGCGAGAACGGCAGGACCGCGGTCCAGATTGACACCGACCTGAAGCTGAGCGGCCGCGCGGCGCAGTTCGGAGGCCGCCGCTCGATGATGCAATCCATCGCGGATCGTATGGTCGGCCAGTTCGCCGCTGAACTCCGCAACGAGCTCTCCGCGTCCGAGCGGACGGGACGTCCGCGGGAAGCTGCGCAGGTCGAAGGCGGAACGGTGCACGAGCGCCCGGCGCCGGAGCCCGAGCCGCTCGAGGCCGGGCTGCTGCTGCGCGGGCTCGCCGCCGACCACGTGCCGCTCGTCGCCGCCGTATGCCTTCTGGCGGGGTTCGGCGCGGGCCTCCTCGCCGGCCGGTTCTGGAGCCCGCGATGAAGCCGGGCCGCTTCGAATTCCACCGTGCCGAGTCCGTCGAAGAGGCTGTGTCGCTGAAGGCTCGCTATGAGGGCGAGGCGTCCGTCCTGGCGGGCGGGCAGAGCCTCGTGCCCATGCTCAACTTCCGGCTCGCGCGGCCGCGCGCACTCGTCGACCTCAACGGCATCGCGGACCTGGCGGGAATCAGCGTACGGGACGGCGCCGTACACGTCCGCGCGATGACGCGCCAGCGCGACCTCGAGCGCCATTCGGACGCGACGGCCGCGTGTCCGATCCTGTCCGGTGCGCTCGGTCACGTAGCCCACCAAGTTGTCCGCAACCGGGGCACCGTCGGAGGCAGCATCGCGCACGCCGACGCCGCCGCCGAGCTGCCGGCCGCCCTGCTCGCGGTCGACGGGCGCGTACGCGTGCAGGGCGCTGCCGGCGAGCGCACCATCGAGGCGGAGGACCTCCTCGAGTTCCACATGTCGACTTCGCTCGAGCCGGACGAGGTGCTCGTCGAGGTCGAGTTCCCGACGCTCCCGCCACGTACGGGAGCCGCGTGCAAGGAGGTGGCCCGCCGCCACGGCGACTACGCACTCGCCGGGGTGTGCGCCGCCCTTACGCTCGGTGGTGGTGGTCGGGTCGAGCGGGCGCGCCTGGCCTACTTCGGCGTGGCGCCCACCGCCGTGCGCGCGCCGGAGGCGGAGCGGCTGCTCGCCGGCGCGGCTGCAGAGCCGGAGGCCTTCGCCGCCGCCGGGCACGCGGCTTGCGAGCTCGTCGATGCGATCGACGAGGAGCAGGCGAGCGTGGCGTACCGGCGCCGGCTTGTGGACATCCTGACCCGGCGCGCCCTCGAGGAGGCGTACGCCGCCGCGAGCTGAGGATCGAGAAGCCGATGCACTCACAGACTCACTCCATTCCGCACAAGCCGGAAGACCAGCCAGCCGGCGATGAGCCACTCGTGACCGTTCGGCTCACCGTCAATGACCGGCCGGTGGAACGCGTCACGAGCGCGCGCCGGCTGCTCAGCGACTTCCTCCGGCACGAGCTCGGCCTTCGCGGCACGCACGTGGGATGCGAGCACGGGGTCTGCGGCTGCTGCACGGTGCTGCTCGATGGTCGGTCGGCGCGGTCATGCCTGCTACTGGCCGCGCAATGCGAGGGCGCCACCGTGACCACGGTCGAAGGCCTCTCGCCCGACGACGGCGGCCTCAACCCGGTTCAGGCCGCGTTCCGCGAGAGCCACGCGCTTCAGTGCGGATTCTGCACGCCCGGTTTCATCGTGACCGTGACGGAGTTCCTGCGCGAAAACGCCGGGCGCACCGACTTCACGGACGACGAGATCCGGGAGGGGCTGAGCGGGAACCTCTGCCGCTGCACCGGCTACCAGAACATCGTGACCGCCGTCCGGCGCGCTGCCGAGCTGATGGAGCGGGAGGGCTGACGATGGCGACCCGGAGCTTTGGAGAGCGGATAACCCGCACCGAGGACCGACGCTTCCTGCGCGGCGAAGGGCACTACCTCGACGACGTCGCCGCCGACGGAGCGCTTCACGTCGCGTTCCTGCGCTCGCCGGTTGCTCATGCGCGCATCGCTCGCCTCGACGTGTCCGCCACTCGGGCCTACCCGGGCGTCGAGAAGGTCTACACGGCCGACGACCTGGGGCGGCTCGACCAACCCTTGCCCCTGCTCATCCCGCACCCCGCGATGACCCACCCCCGCACCCAGCGACCGCTGGCGCGCGACGAGGTGTTGTACGCCGGCCAGACGATCGTCGCGGTGGTCGCGACCGACCGCTACGTCGCGGAGGATGCGCTCGAGCTGATCGACATCGAGTACGACCCCCTGCCGCCCGTGGTCGACCTCGAGGCGGCCGCCGACGAGGGGGCGGAGCTCGTCCACGCCGACGTGCCAGGCAATCTCGCCTGTCACCTGGTGCAGACCCATGGTGACCCTGCCGCCGCCTTCGCCGACGCGGAGGTGACCGTCTCCGAGACCTTCACGACCGAACGCAGCGCCGGGATGCCGCTTGAGCCGCGCGGCGTACTCGCGTTCCACGACAGCCGTGCGGGCGAGCTGACCGTGTACGACTCAACCCAGGCACCGATCTCCATACGAGGCGGGCTGGCGTCGCTCTTCGGGCTCCCCGAGAACAAGGTCAGGGTGATCGCGCCGGACACCGGGGGTGGCTTCGGGACCAAGGTGATGATGTTTTATCCCGAGGAGATCCTCGTCCCGCTCGCGGCCATCGAGCTCGGCCGGCCCGTCAAGTGGGTGGAGGACCGTACCGAGCACTTCATCGGATCCAACCACGAGCGGAAGCAAATCCATCGCATCGAGCTTGCCGCTCGGCGCGACGGCACGGTAGTCGCCCTGCGTGACAGCTTCCTGCATGACACCGGGGCGTTCATCCCGTATGGCATCGCGGTCGCCCAAGTGGCGGCCGCGCAGATCGCCGGGCCCTACCGCATCGACAACATCGACGTGGAGTTGAAGGCGATCTACACGAACACGGTCCCGGTCAGCCCGTACAGGGGCTGCGGCCGGCCCCAGGCGTGCCTGACGATCGAGCTCGCCATGGACAAGCTGGCCGACGAGCTCGGCATCGATCGCATGGAGCTGCGCCGCCGCAACTTCATCCAGCCGGAGGACTTCCCGTACGGCCGCGAGGGCCTGATCTTCGCTGACGGCAAGCCGGTGGTCATGGACTCCGGCGACTATCCCGGCGGTCTCAGCGACGTCCTCGAGGCGCTCGATTACGAGGGCTTCCTACGCGAGCAGGCGGAGGCCCGCGAGCACGGGCGCTACCTCGGCCTCGGCCTCGCCTGCTACATCGAGGGCACGGGGCTAGGTCCGTACGAGGGCGCGCGGCTACAGGTGCGTCCGACCGACGGCAAGGTGTTCGTGACGACAGGCCTCACCACGCAGGGGCAGGCCCACGAGACGACCTTTGCGCAGATCGTCGCCGACCAGCTCGGTGTGGATCCATCGGACGTGGAGCTGACGACCGGGGATACGGGGGCATTTCCCTACGGCGTCGCGACGTTCGCTAGCCGGGCCGCGGTGGTGAGCGGCACCGCGATTCACCGAGCGGCCGAGAGTGTCCGCGAGCGAGCGATCGAGCTGGCGTCCAACATGCTCGAGGCCGCGCCCGCGGACCTCGAGCTCGAGAACGGTCGGGTTCAGGTCAAGGGCTCGCCCTCGCACGGCGTCACGCTCAAGCAGATCGCGGTCGCCTCGAATCCGCTGCGCTACGCCTTCGACGAGGACGCGCAGGCCGCGACCCAGTTCGCGCCCGCACATCCGCCAAACGAGGCGAAGCCGCTCCCTGAGGGCGAGCGCCCGGGCCTCGAGGCCACTGCGTGGTACAGCCCGGAGCTGTCCACTTGGGCCAGCGGCGTGCACGCGGCCATCGTGGAGCTTGACCCGGAGACGTACGAGGTGACCTTCCGGCGCTACGTCTGCTCTCACGACTGCGGGAAGATGATCAACCCCGCCGTCGTCGAGGGGCAGGTCTGCGGCGGAATCGCGCAGGGCGTGGGCGGGGCCTACTACGAGCGGATGGCCTACGACGATGAGGGCCAGCTCACGAACGCGTCTTTCATGGAGTTCCTCATGCCCTACGCGACGGAGGTCCCGCGCGTTGAGATCATGCATCGCGAGACCCCGACGCCGCTGAACCCGCTGGGCATCAAGGGGGTGGGAGAAGCTGGCGCGATCCCTGTGCCGGCGCTCTTCGCCTCGGCGGTCCAGGATGCGCTGCGCCCGCTCGGGGTTCGGGTCACCGAGGTGCCGCTCAGCCCGAATCGGATTCACGCGCTCGTTGAAGAGGCCAGCGCCACCGCCTGACGGGCCGGCCCGGGTGCCGGCCGCGCGGGGGCCTCAGCCCCCGATCGCCATCGAGTCGTCGACGGCGTCGGGATCGGCGGGCCAGCCCTCGGGCCTGGGGCCGAGCTGGTCCCGCCGGACCAGCTCGTCGTAGTGCTCGCCGCGCTCGAACATCCGCAGCGGCGGACGCACTGAGCGCAGCTCCGCGCGCCGGCGCTCGGTGGCCTCCACGTCGACCTCCAGCTCATCTCCCTCCAGGAAGATCACTCCGTACTCGTTCGCCGCCGCCTTCGGCGACACGATCCCGCGGATGACGTCCCAGCGCACCGCCTCGACGTCGCGTTCGAGCGGGTCGCCCCAGCCACCCCCGCCGGTGGTCGTGATCCGGACGACGGAGCCGGCGGGCACGGGAACGTCGTCGGCCAGGCCGGGCAGCTCGCGCTCCTCGCCCTCGGGAGAGGTCACCGTGATCGAGTAGCGCCCACCGGGGCGCCCGCCGTTGAGGCCGTATGTGTTCATCAGCGAGCGGTCGGCGTTGGAGAGAAGCTCTACGCTCTGCAGCGCGCGAATCCGCTTGTCGTAGCCGAGGCCGCCGCGCATCCGGCCGGTGCCTCCCGAGTCGCGGTGGAGGGCGAGTTGCTCCACCCGGATCGGGTAGCGCGTCTCGGAGAACTCCGCCGGCAGGTTGCGCGAGTTCGGGACGATGTGGATCACGTCCGAGCCGTCGGCGTACCAGCGGCCGCCGGACCCTCCTCCCAGTACCTCCCGGAAGAGGAAGAAGCGTGCGTCGCGGTCGGCGCCGTGCATGCCCCAGATACGGATCGTCTCCTGGTCGGCGGGAATTCGTCCGCCGGTCGCCTTCGCGAGGCAGGCGGCGAAGATGCCGAGGACGCGCAGGAACGTGAAGAAGCGCATCCCGGTCGGTGCAGGGAAGCGAGGGCTGATAAGGGTGCCCGGCGGCGGGAAGATGACATCGATGACATCGCAGACCCCCTCGTTGATGTCGATCTCGGCGGCGCGCTCGGGGGTGTCGGCCAGGTTGCGGAGGATGGGCCCCACCCACTTACGCAAATAGCGCCCGTCGTTGAAGTTGGTCGCCCAGTTGATCGGCCCCCGGGCCTGGGGGTCTGTGCCGTTGAAGTCCAGCACGATCTTCTCCGGCGACTTCGTCATGGTCAGACGCACGGCATGCAGCCGTGGCGGATCGACGCCATCGTTCTCGATGTAGTCCTCCCACTGGTAGACGCCATCGGCGATCTTGGGGAGCAGCTCGTCCCGAATCACCTGGGCGCTGCGCTCGATCAGCGCGTCGAAGGCCTCTTCGAGGAGATCGGCGCCGTACCGCTCGGCGAGGGCGACGATGCGCCGCGAGCCCACCAGGCAGGCCCCGATCTCGGCGTCCACGTCGCCGCGGAGGTGGTCGGGCAGGCGTGAGTTGCGCACGATGATCTCCATCGCCGCCTCGTTCACCCGGCCAGCGTCGTAGAGCTTGATCGGAGGAACGAGCAGCCCCTCCTGGAACGAGCTCGTAGCGTGTACCGGCAGGCTGCCCGGGACCATCCCACCCACGTCGTCGTGGTGGCCGAAGACCTGTGCGAACGCGATCACCCGCCCCTCGGCGAAGACAGGAACGGTGGTGCAGAGGTCGGGCACGTGGCCGATCGAGCCCGCCGAGTTGTAGGGGTCGTTAAAGAAGAAGACGTCGCCCGGCTTCATCTCCTCGACGGGAAAGCGCTCGAGCACCGGCTCGACGAGCGCGGAGTACGAGCGCCCCGTCAGCTTCCGTCCGCGCCGGTCGAAGAGAGCGACCCGGTAGTCGTGCTGGTCGCGGATCATCGGCGAGCGGGCCGTGCGCTCCACCGCCGCCTCGATCTCCAGCTCGGCCGACCGAATCGATCCCACGATGACCTCGAGCGTGACCGGCGTGAGCTGGGCGCGTGCGGCAACCGCCATCGTCAATCCCGCTCCATTATGAGATTTCGATGACCATCCACGAACGCCCGCCAGCGCGGTCGCACAACCGTGGTCGAGCCGAACTCCTCGACCACCGCGGGGCCCGTCAAGCGCGCGCCGGGCTCGAGTGCATCACGGGCGTGGATCGGGCATTCGACGAAGCTGCCGTCGAACCACACGGGCCGGACGCTCTGGTACCCGGCGTCCCGCTGGGCGCCGTCGCCCTCCGCTGCGGCGAGCGCGGGCCGACTCACGCGGCCCACGGCCTCCACGCGCAGGTTCACGATCTCGACCTCCTGCTCGCCGCCGTATGCATATCCGAACGTCCGGTCGTGGACCTCGTGGAAGCTGGTGTACAGGGCCCGGAGCCCGTCGGCGTCGAGGCGCGCGCCGTCGACGAGCACTTGGACCTCGTGTCCCTCGCCGACATAACGAGCGTCGACGCTGCGCTGCAGCGCGATGTCCGCCTCGGCCACGCCCTCGCTGCGCAGGTCCTCGCGACCCTGGCGCTCGAGCTCGACCCAGGCAGCCTCGATCTCGGCGGGATCGGCTTGCGACTCGCTGCGCACGAGCGTGCGCACGTAGTCGCGCTTGACGTCGGACACCTGTAGGCCGAAGGCCGAGGCGTTCCCCGGTCGTTCGGGCACGAGGACGGTTCCAATTCCGAGCAGCTCCGCCACCTCGGCGGCCACCATGCCCCCCGATCCCCCGAAGGCCAGAAGGCAGTAGTCGCTCGGGTCGCGCCCGCGCTCGACTGAGACCTGGCGAATCCCGTGCGTTTGGTTCCAGACGGCGATCTCGATGATCCCCGCGGCGGCCTCGTCCAGCGGGAGGCCGAGCGCCTCGGCGAGGCGCTCTATGCCGGCACGCGCTGCGTCGGTGTCGAGCGCGACCTCTCCCCCGAGTAGGTGGTCGGGGATCCGTCCCAGCACCAGGTTCGCGTCGGTGACCGTCGGCTCGGTTCCTCCGCGGCCATAGCAGATGGGTCCCGGGTGGGCGCCGGCGCTGCGCGGTCCCACCTTGAGCATGTCCTGGGGACCGACCCAGGCGATGGAGCCGCCGCCCGCGCCCACGGTGACGATGTCGACCATCGGAGTCTTGACCGGAAAGCGGTCAATCGTCCCCTCAGTGGTGAACTCGGGGCGGAGGTCCTCGACCAGGCTGACGTCGGTGGAGGTCCCGCCCGCGTCGAAGGTGAGCAGGTTGCGGTAGCCGGCTCGCTCGCCGATGAAGATGGCGGCCAGCACGCCGGCGGCTGGCCCGGACAGCAGCGTGCTTACGGGCCTCTCGGCTGCACGGCGCGCGGTCACGACGCCCCCGTTGGACTGCATGATCAGGAACGGCGTGCGCCCCGCACCCGCCTCGAGCTGGCGCTCGGCCTCGACGAGATAGTCACGCGTGTAGGGCTTGACCATCGCATCGATGATCGTCGTCATCGCCCGCTCATACTCGCGATACTCCGGCAGGACGTCGCAGGAGAGCGAGATGAAGGCCTCCGGCATCGCAGCGCGGAGCAGCTCGCCTGCGCGCCGCTCGTGCTCGGGGTTTGCGTAGGAGTGCAGCAGGCAGACGCCGATGCAGTCGACTCCCCAGCGGCGAAACGTCGCCACTGCGGCGTCGAGGTCGCTCTCCTCCAACGGCGCCACCTCGCTCCCATGGTGGTCGAGCCGGCCGCCGACCTCGGCCACCCGTTCAAGGGATACGATCCGCTCCGGCTTGACCCAGAAGTACGAGTTACCGTAGCCGTCAGGCACGGACTGGCGGGCGATCTCGAGCACGTGCCGGAAACCACGCGTAACGACGAGTCCGAGACGGCCGAAGTTGCCTTGAAGCACGGCGTTGGTGGCAGTCGTCGTTCCGTGAACCACGGTCGAGATGTCGCCGAGCGCGAAGCCGCCGGTCGCCGCCGCCTTGCGCACTCCGTCGATGAACCCAGCCGAGGGGTCGTGTGGAGTTGATGGCGTCTTGGTGGCGACCGTGGTGCCCGACTTCTCCTCGATGGCGACGATGTCGGTGAACGTCCCGCCGGTGTCGATGGCGACGCGGTACAAGTTAAGTTCGGATAGAGAACACGATATTCGTTGCGGGGCCAGTATGGACGTTCGGAGAGGGTCAGTCAAGCCGGTTGGAGGACCGACCGACCGCGCGGGGCCGAGGGCCGTGGTACGCCCGGCTAGCAGGCTCAGGTCGCGAGCAGCGACGCCAACCGCACCAGCCCACCGAGATTCCGCGGCGGTGCCGCGACTTGAACGGCGATCGGCCGGCCCGAGCCGTCCGTGCCGGCAGGCAGCGAGAGCGCTGGCCAGCCGAGCGCGTTGAAGGGGCGAGTGGCAGCGGTCATTTCCGCCACCGTGCCGGGATCGTCGGCGGGCGGGGTGGGGAAGTGCATGGTGGGGCCGAGCACCGCGGTGTAAGCGCCAAGCCGGGACGCAACCTCGCGACTTTCCCGCTCCAGCTCGATTCGCGCCCGCGCGCGGTCGTAATCAGACAGCCGGCCGGCGTACGCGATGCTCCCGCGGACCTCCTCGTCGTAGAGCTCGGGCGCGCGTGCCACCTGGTCGCCCCATGTACGCAGGAGCTCGGCGGCGAGGATCGTCCCCATGCCCGGCATGTCGCAGGCGAGCCTGGCGGGCACGACTTCGACACCCGCCTCGCGGAGCGCTTCCGCCGCGCGCAGCACGCACTCGGCCACCTCACCGCCTGAGGCCGCGAGCTCGTCCTCGATGAGGCCCACGCTGAGCTTCCCGGGCGGCGCGTCCGGAATGCGCCGCCCGGCGAGCACCTCGACCGCGGTCACGCAGTCACGGAGCGAGCGGGCGAGCACGCCGCCGCACTCGAAGCTGGGCGCGAAGGTGGCCGCGCCCTCTAGCGGGATCCAGCCGGACGGCGGCTTCATCCCGATCAGTCCGCAGCAGGCGGCCGGGATACGGATCGATCCGGCCGTGTCGGTGCCCAGCCCAAGGGCAGCCAGGCCACCGGCCACGGCGGCCGCGGATCCGCTCGAGGACCCGCCCGGCGTGAGCTGCGCGTCGACCGGGTTACGGCACGTGGGGAAGCCGGGAGCGAGGGCGAAGGTCGACCAGGTGAGCTGGTCGAGCGCCGCCTTCCCGACCGGCACCGCCCCCGCCCGGCGCAGCCGGCGCACGGCCTCGGCGCTCGTGGGCGCGGGGGGCGATTCGCCCGGCACGCCGGACGTCGTCGGCATGCCCGCGAGGTCGAAGCAGTCCTTGATGGCGACCGGGACCCCGGCCAGCGGGCCGGCGTCGTCGCCTTCTGCCGTGATGCGATCAACCTCCTCGGCCGCGTGCCGCGCGCCGTCGCAATCGAGGGTCCAGTACGCGTTGCACCGCGATGCTTCCGCCCGCTCAAGCGTCTCGGCGGCGAGGGCGAGAGCGGACCGCATCCCGGCGCGGACCTCCGCGGCGAGCGCGGTGGCGTCCGGGGGATCGCCCACCGACCCGCGGCCCGCTATTCCGCCGGCGGCCGGCGCCGCTGCTCGTGCGGCTCCACTACGCCACCGCCGGTGTGCGCCGAGACCGTGGCCGCCCGTCGCCTGCCGCCACATGTTCGTCGTCGGCCTGCCGCACCCCGAACTCGGGCCGCCACCCCATCAGCATGGAGATGGCCTGGGCGGTGCGCGAGGTCGCGTCGACCAGGCGCCCCTCCTTCTCGGCGAAGTCGGCGTGCGAGACGATGAGGGATACGGACGCGGTGACCCGGCCGGAGGCGTCCATGACCGGACACGCAGCGGATGCTGTGGAGAGCTGCACGTCACGCTTGGTGATCGCGTAGCCGCTTGCGCGGATGTCGTCCAGACAGTCGCGGAGCTTCACCGGGTCGGTGATCGTATGGGGAGTGAGGGCCTGGAGCGGCTCGGCGAGATACTCCTCGATGAACCGTGGGCTCGCGTAGGCGAGCAGGACCTGTCCCTTGGAGCCGCAGTGGAGGGGGAAGTGATGGCCGATTGTCGTCTTGGGGATGTACTCTCCGCCTTTCGGCTCGGCCACGAGCAGGACAAGCGAGCGCCGCCCGGTTCGTTGGCACAGCTGCGCGGTCGCGGCGATCTCGTCCGCTGCCGCGGTGAGGTAGGGGCCCGAACCCTGGACCATTGGCAGATGGTTCACGTACGAGCTGCCGATGTAGTAGAGGCGCGTGCCGATGTAGTACAGGCCGCTGGCGTCGTCGCGCTCGAGGTAGCCGTGATCGTGGAGAAAGGCAAGCGTGCGGTAGAGCGTTGTCCACTTGACGCCGAGCGCCTCGCTGAGGTCCTTGGGGCGCATCGCACCCTCGGCGAGCTGCTCGAGCACAGCCATCGCGCGGCCCACCCCCTGGAGGTTGGCGTAGCCGACGGTTTCGGTTTCCGGAGCGGCTCCCGCGGTCGCCGCGCTCGACTTCCTAGTCCTTGCCATGTAGACTCAAACCCGCTAACGAACTCGATATTCGGTGAGCGAATCTAGCACAGTCGACGTTCTTCTCGCGCACCGTACGTGGCAGGAGGCTGAGGCGCTGGCCGATGCCGACCGGCTCGTCATAGTACCCGCGGGGTCGACGGAGGCGCACGGGCCGCACATGCCTCTGGACACCGACACCCACCAGGCGGACACGGTGGCGCGTCTGCTCGCGGAGCGCGTCAGCGCCGTGGTCGCGCCGGCGCTGCCCTACGGGTACGCGGAGATGTGGATGGGCTTTCCAGGGACGATCACGCTGTCGCCCGAAACCTTCCAAACGGTGCTCGCCGAGGTGTGCGGGAGCCTGGTCCGCGGCGGATTCCGGCGCATCATGATCCTCAACGGCCACCGCCCCAATGGGACGTCCGTAGACGTGGCCGCCCGTCGTGTGGTCGATGAACACGGCAGTGACCGCCCGGTCCAGATCACCGCGCTGTCCTACTGGGAGCCGTCGGCCGCGGAGTTGCACGCGCTGCGGCGGTCGGTCGTGGGGGGAATGGGTCACGCCTGCGAGTTAGAGACCTCCTTCCAGCTCGCCCAGCGCCCCCACCTGGTGCACTTGGAGCGCCTGGAGGGCGTGCACACGCCACTCGTCGGGTGGGATCTGGTCGCGCCGGTGGAGCCGGCGCGCACCTACGAGGCCTGGCCATCGGCGGCGGAGGACGACGTTGCGGTGTTCGGCGATCCGCGCTCGGCGTCCCCGGAGTCCGGCGAGGCGTTCCTGGAGGCGATCGTGACGGGACTCGTCCGCCTCGTCGAGCGACTGGAGGCGGGCGAAGGAGCCTCCTACGGAGAACGGCGCCCACAGCCTCCGCCTGCCGCTGACCCTACGCTCGTTGGTCCAGACGAGTCCCCACGTCCGCTGGGACCGTCTGCTTAGGGTTTGCCGGGCCAGTGAGTGGTTGCGGCGATTCTGGCGACGCGCCAGCTGATAAGGCGTTCGGCGACACTACGGGTCGGGACAGGAAAGCGCTTCGAGACCTCTCGGCGGCGATGGCCGAGTTCCCGGACGACAATGGCAAAGGTCGCCGAGTCACCAAGGGGAAGGACGAATGAGACAGATGCTGTTGCTCTACGACAACCCCGACACACCTCTGTTGCGTCGTCCGTCGCTTCGCCGATGACTAGGCAGGCGGAAAAGGCGAGCGCGTTCCGGGCGCTGCATGCGGGACAGGCGTTCGTGATGCCTAATCCGTGGGATGCCGGCTCGGCGCGGGTGCTGGCGGCGCACGGGTTCAAGGCGCTCGCCACCACCAGCTCGG
>WUUC01150911.1_pt1 | contig 22954 bp, 20 predicted proteins | sample 6278441 | NCBI WGS metagenome assembly WUUC01 (sample SAMN13675441, study PRJNA597444) | soil metagenome | isolation source: soil | place: USA: Washington | collected 2017-10
AGCACGGGCATGAGGTGCTGACCGCCGGGCTGCCGCGTGAGCCGGATGAGGTCGAACGCTTCATGGCCGCCCGATAGAAACTCCTGACCTGGATCGCATCGGGCGCTCGCTTGACTGCCTCGGCAGACTCAAAGCGCCATCCGTGCTTTAAGGTTTTTGGGGATCGAACGGCGCTGACGTCACAATGGTTTTCCAAGGCGCAGCCAGTTCGTGGCCACGTAGATACTGTTCGAACAGTCGATTGAACAGTTCGTTCGACTTGCCCGCGAGCGGTGTTTCGAGTCCCACTGTGTTGGGTGCGCTGTTGGCGGCCACCCATTTGCTCACCCGGTCGATTTTTTCCTCTTCCACGGGGTCGATGAAGACTTCCATCTTGAGCGTCCAAGGACCCGATCGGGGCAGCGATTCCAGCGCGAAGAGAGCGGGCAGCTGCAGGTTGGCGATATGCCGCAGGACTTCGTCTCCGCGCTTGAAAATGACCTCTTTCCGTTCGCCGCTGACCGGCAACATGCGGACATAAAAAATTTCGTCCCACAGATCGTATTTGACGACCAAGCCAACGTCGGTACGCACCACCTGACGGGTACCGGCCAAAACCTCGATCCGGAATAGGATTCGATTCTCGAGCCCGCTCTGGATGTCAGTGGCCAGCGATGTGGGCAACTTGAGGTCGGTGAGTGCGATACCAAGATGACGCTCGGTGATTTGCGGCCGCAGTTCTGCGGCCGCACAGTTCAGGCATGCGAGTCCGGACGCGAGCCAGAAGACTAAGGAAAGTTTCACGCGATGATCCTTCATCAATTTGTCGTTCTGAAGCGAGGCCAGTATTCACTGACGGCGACATACAGATTCACCATCCCAAACACTCGGCTTTCGAAACGCACTCCGGCTATCGCGTGGGCATCCGTCGGGTGCCCGCCGATGTCTTCATTGCGTGAGACGCTGAAGGGGCCCGCGCCAACTTGCACGTACCAGCGGCCTCGACGTCCGGGCTCTGCAGCGTCCGATGGAAACAGCGAACGCGCGTAGGTAACGGCAATGTCGCCTGCGTTGACGTCACCAATCGGCCGAATGCGGTCAGCTGCGGCGGCGGGGTAGCCGCCTATTTGGACGCTCCAAGCGGACCGAGTCCCGGCTGCCCAAGTTTTCTTGTATGCCGCGGACCAATTGATCGGCTTGCAGTTGCTACAGCGAACGTCGGTGTCGAGGTCTGCATATTGAAGCGACAACAGGAGGCGAGAACCCCGAGTCGGAAAATAGGGATCGTCTTCCGAGTCCCACCCGTAGCTCAGACTTGCTGTAGTGCTGTGCGCAGAAAACGTTTCCCGGCCTTCGCTTGTTAAGGACGGGGTGCTGAAGGTGTACCGTTGTTCGGCCTCAGTGCGCTGATGAGTGATGCCCGCGAGTAAGTAAGAGTAAGCCCACAGCCGATAGCCGACATTTAGTTGCACCGTGAGGCCGTCAGCGTCGGAGTCAACCCTGCTCAGGCCAGAAACGATTGAGCCGGTATTCGGGTCGAAACCGAGCGTGTCGACCGAATTTCGACTGTCCAAATGCAGATAGGTGACAGTCGCCGACATGAACCATTTTTCCATGCCCAACAGATTGGGGTCGATGTAGGCGATGCCAGTCGCATACCGGAGCGTCCGCATTTCGTCGGCGGCAACATGGTTGATGCTTGCGAGCGCCTCCAGGCTCTTGTCCGAACCGAACAAGTTCTGGTTGCTGATGCGCCCGGTAATCGTCTCCGCCCAATAGTCCGGCGGTTCGTCAAGGCCCGCGGGAGCATCGCGATAGTTGGTGGAACCGTGTTCCACACCGACGGCGAATTCCGTGGCGATGCGATCCGCTTCCGCAACTTCCACGATCAATGTCACTTTGCCCCGTGCCGATCCCTTCTGCAGTGAGATTCGGACGGAGCGAAAGTGGGCGAGGGCCGACAAGCGGAGCTTGGCGAACTGAATTTCGCTGTCATCGACTTGGGTGTCGGTCGCGAGTCGAAGTTTGCCGCGAATGAATTCGCAGCTCGTGATGACATTGCCTCGGCATTCGATGCTTTCGATGGTGAACGAGCTGTCGGGCGCGGATTCGGGCGCGGAAGCTTCCTGTGCATACCCGTTGGTCATCGCTGCTAGAGTTGCGACGAAGCCGGCGAAGAACGATTTCATGAATGACTCCCTTTGCGACGCATTCAGTGCGTACCTGGTCCTATAGCAAACATCATACCAACCGGGTTTGCGCCTTCCGACGATCATAGCTGCCTGATCGCGCGGCAATTTTGCGATCGTGGCAATATAGCGGGCGTCCACGAAAGGGTACGCTTGTGCCGAATCTTTCAGGCAATGAGGCGTCGTCCTGTTTCGTTCCGTTTGGTGAGTAAGCTGCCGCATCCATAATGCTTGTTTCGATGGATTCCTTTTCTTTAAAGACGGCCAATTGAGAGCAAGTCATTGACCGCAACTTCCCACGACATCGTGATCTCCGGCGGCGGTCTGGTGGGTGCAAGCCTGGCGCTGGCATTGTCGCAACTGCAATTGGATGTCGCGTTAGTCGAAGCAATTCCCGTCGGCAGTGCCGCGGGCGAGCAGCCCAGCTTCGATGAACGCACGACCGCCATTTCGAACGGCACGCAGCGTATCTTCGATGCCATTGGCGTCTGGCCATTGATCGAACGGGCCGCTACACCCATCAAGCGGATCCATGTTTCGGATCAAGGCCGGTTTGGCTTCGCCCGCATCAATGCCCAAGAGCAGGGCTTGTCGCAACTTGGGTATGTCGTCATCAATCGGATCATGGGCGATGCGCTGTGGCGCCGGCTGCGCGAAGCACAAGTCACGATTTATGCACCCGCGCGGGTGGCATCGGCGAACTTCGAAGCGGATCGCCAGCGCATCATTCTCGACAACGGCACCGCTCTGGATGCCAAGCTTGTCATCGCGGCCGATGGGGCGAAGTCGGCACTACGCGAAGCCGCAGGGATAGGTTCCACGACACAGGACTATGGACAAACCGCTGTGGTCACCAATTTGGCCACTCAAAAGTTTCACGAGAACGTGGCATACGAGCGTTTCACGCCTACGGGGCCGATTGCGATGTTGCCGCTCAGCGATGCGCGAGTCGGCGTCATTTGGATGCTGCCGCCTGCACAAGCCGAGCAAGTGTTGCAGCTCCCCGATGCGGAATTCATGGCGCAGCTGCAAACGGAATTCGGGCTGAGGTTAGGCCGCTTCACCCAGGTCGGTAAGCGGTTTGGCTATCCCTTGTCGCTCACGCAGGCCGATAGACATATTGCTTCTCGGCTTGCCGTCGTAGGCAATGCCGCGCAAGGGCTGCATCCCATTGCGGGACAAGGATTCAATCTTGGGTTACGCGATGCGGCGTGTCTCGCTGAAGTGATCGCCGACGCGCAACGCGAACAGGCGGCTGCATTCGACCCGGGTAGCGCTGCGGCGCTTGATCGATATCAGTCTTGGCGCAGCGAAGATCGCCAGGGCATCGTTCGCTTCACGGACGGTTTGGTGCGCCTGTTCGCCCAATCGTTCGGTCCGTTCAAGACATTGCGGAATGTCGGGATGCTGCTCTTGGATCTGGCTCCGCCGGCCAAGGATTACTTGGCGCGCTTGTCGCTCGGCGCTGCCGGCAAAATTCCGCGACTTGCGCGCGGCGGCACGTTACGAGAATGACTGTCGATTTCGACATCGTCGTTGTCGGCGGCGGCATGGTGGGAGCTTGTGCGGCGGCACTGCTTGCTGCGGAGCCGGCGCTCGCGGACGCGAAGATCGCGCTGCTGGAGCCGCAGGCGCCCTCGATACCGCCTGATGATGAAACAGTGGACCTGCGAGTCTCCGCAGTGTCCCGAGCGTCTGAGCGCATCCTGAGGCATGCACACGCGTGGGAGCGATTGCCGGTTGATCGGTGCGCAGCCTATGACGCGATGACTGTTTGGGATGCCGCAAACCAACCAGGTAGTTCCTCTGCGCTTCATTTCACCGCAGCCGAAACCGGCGAGCCGAATCTTGGTTACATCATCGAGAATCGACGGCTGCAGTGGGCGCTCTTCGATACGCAGGCGCTGCGACGGCGAGTGACGGTGCTCGGCGCATCGTTGCAAGGGCTGACGCTCGGAGATCCTGCACGGCTTGAATTGACGGACGGGCGTTCACTCCGCGCCCGCTTGGTCATCGGCGCCGATGGCGTTCGTTCGCGCAGTCGCGAAATGGCCGGCATCCAAACGGCTGGCTGGCCGTACGATCAGTCCGCGATCGTGACGCATGTTCTCACCTCACTGCCGCATCGAAAGACGGCATGGCAGCGCTTCACAACCGATGGACCGGTCGCATACCTGCCGCTCGCCGATGGCCGCAGCTCCATCGTTTGGACCAATCCAAGTGCGAAAGCCGATGAGCTGGTGAAGCTCTCCGGTGCGGACTTCGCGCGCGAACTGTCGATCGCCTCCGATCATGTATTGGGGCAAGTGGAAATCACTGCCCAGCCGGTTCGCTTTCCACTCGGCCTGGCTCATGCCCGCGAATACACCAAACCGCGCTTTGCATTGATCGGCGATGCCGCGCATGCGGTTCATCCGCTGGCGGGCCAGGGCGTCAATTTGGGATTCATGGATTGCGCAGCGCTCGTCGAAACCTTAGCGGCGGCTCGCAAGTCGGGATGTACGTTAGACGCCTTGGGAGAGGCGCGCGTGTTGCGCCGGTATGAGCGCTGGCGCAAGAGTGAAAATCTTATGGCACTGGGTCTAATCGACGGCCTGAACAAACTCTTTAGCAACGACAGTCGTGTGCTCGGATTGGCTCGTCGTCTGGGCTTGAATACCATTGAGCGCACGCCGATGGCGAAGCGATTTTTCATTCTGCGAGCATTGGGTCTCGCGGGCGAGCGGCCGGCGATGGTGAGGGCATTGCCCTGAACAACGTGGCCGAGGAGCGACCTAGTCGTTTTCGTCAGTCGACTGTAGGGAATTGCCAAGACGCTACGGTTCGCGTGCGTCCCGACGGCGCTGTTCTATACTCCTGCCATACAAACCAACAATCGCCGGTCCGAATTTCGGACTCAAGCTTGCGAATTTCCAACTGCTTTGCTTTCTGGATCATCCGGCCTTGCGACGCGTTAACAGAACGCAGAGTGCTCGGATGTTTTGAGGCGATACCAATCGCTTAGGCCATCTTTCGGGGGAATCAGATGCGCACCAATCGTTGTTTGATCTTGTTCGTTTGTTCGTTTGCGGCATTCCTTGCGGGGGGTTGCGCAAGCACAGCGAAGCAGCCGCCAGCAGGCGCCGCCATCACCGCCGATGTTGTCTACGGACACAAGGACGGCATGGCGTTGTTCTACGATGTATTCAAACCGACAAAGCCCAATGGCAGCGCAGTCCTGTACATGGTGTCGGGCGGTTGGTTCTCCCGCTGGCAGGAGCCGCAGAGGCGAGTCGAGGGCTTTAGGCAATTGCTGGATCGCGGCATCACGGTCATCGCCGTGCATCACGGATCTGCGCCGCGCTTCAAAGTGCCAGAAGCAGTTGCCGATGTGCGCCGCGCGGTGCGTCATGTTCGCGCAAACGCGGCCGCTTATGGCGTAGATGCAAACCGTCTCGGAGTGTGGGGCGGCAGCGCTGGCGGGCATTTGTCTTTGATGCTGGGCTTGGCCAGCGATCAGGGCAATGCCGCTTCCGCCGATCCGATCGAGCGGGTTCCGAACGGCGTGAAGGCAGTCGTAGCGTATTACCCGCCCGTCGATCTGCGTCGCATGACCGGTCCAAGTGAGCGATTCCCAGCGCTCGACTTCGATAACAAACTGGCGGCCGACATCTCGCCGTTGCTGTTCGTCGATAAGAACGATCCGCCCACTTTGATCATCCATGGAACGGCGGATACGCTGGTGCCGATCGCAAGCGGCCGCTCAATTTACGATGCATTGAAGCAGGCCGGCGTGACAACCGAATTTATTCCTATTGAAGGCGGCGACCATGGTTTCACGAAGCCTGAGCATCGCGCCCAAGCGACTCGCGCCATGGCGGAATGGTTTGCGGCGAAGCTTTGAGGAGAGGGTTGAGGGTGGATGTTGAAGATGGTGATTGGTGATTGGTGAATAGTGATTGGTGATTGGTGATTCGAGGTTCGGGACTCGGGACTCGGGACTCGGGACTCGACAGGAAAGAGACAAGTCGTATTACCATTCTTGTCTTAATCTGATCGAATCACGAATCACGAATCACGAATCACGAATCACGAATCACGAATCACGAGTCCCGTCCGTCCATAGTTGCAGGGGAACGACATGAAACGATTTGTTAGTTTGATCGCTAGCTTGGCGCTGGCTCTGGGTGGAGCAGCGCTCGCTGCCGATGCTCCGGCCAAGGCCGCCGCCAAATCTCCGGCGTTGGACCTCACCATTTACCATATCGAAGGACGCCGTTCGGAGCGCATCGTATGGTTCTGCGAGGAGCTTGGATTGCCTTACAAGCTCGAATTCAAACGCGGGGATATCGCTGCGTCGATGCAGACCATCCGAGGAATAAATCCTTTGATGGCCGTCGCGCCCACTGTGCGAATCGACGGCCAGACGATGGTGGAGTCGGGGGCGATCATGCAGTTGCTTCAAGCGCGCTATGCCAAGGGCAAACTCGAGCCCGCGGTTGACTCTGCTGACTATCCTGCGTATCTCACTTGGATGCATTTCGCGGAAGGCTCTTACGCTTCGCGCATCATCGCCGACTATCGTGTCGTGATGATTCAGGGACGGCAGCAACCTGCGGCCGGGCGGCCGCGGCTGGTCGACTCGGAAGGCGTGCTCAAGTACGCAGAGGACTTCTTGGGTAAACAACCTTACTTCGGCGGCAAGGAATTTTCTGCCGCGGACATCATGATGCTGTTTCCGACGAATTTCGCGTTCAACCTTAATGTCGTCGATCCAAAACTGTTCCCCAACGTGATTGCGTGGAAGGCAAAAGTGGAAGGCCGACCGGCCTACAAGCGAATGTTGGCCGCGGCTCGTCCAGACGGATTGGTGGGATCGCCGGCGGCGTTGCCGAAGCCGCCAGAGAAGTAAGGAAGACAGGCTGTGGGCTGTAGGCTGTAGCCAGAGTTCAAGAGTGCCGGCTCGCTCACTCGCATAGCCGGCAGCTCTCGCTTTCTTTGTGCTCGCCCCGGTCGCATTCCGACTTTCGCCATCCTAATTCGCGATGACGCACCTATCCCTACAGTTGGGTGCGTAATCCGAACAGCATCTTGCCCAATCCATTCCTGTCCCACTCCGACCTACAGCCTACAGCCCACAGCCCACAGCCTTCCTTGGAATCAATCGCCAACTTCATCTCTCTAAGCTAAACCGATGACGTCGCTGATGCGTTTATGAAAGAAGCGCCCCACGGCGAAGGTTAAGAGGAGCATTCATGACGCTGACAACAAAGAAATTACTGAACCGTCCGATCTTCGTCAGCTCCTTTTGCTGGCTATCCCGTTCGCTTGCGGGCGCAATTGCCGTGTCCGCGGTATTCACCGCGCAGGTTTCCTCTGTCTATGCAGCTCAGCCGGTAGTCGATCTCGAGAACACCGTCGTCAAGGTGTTCTCGACGTTGCGGCCACCCGATCCGTTTCGGCCATGGGCGAAGGCATCGCCACGGGATGTCACCGGCTCCGGCGTCATCATCGAAGGTAGACGCATTCTGACCAACGCTCATGTGGTCTTATATGCCGCGCAAGTTCAGGTCCAGGCTAATCAAGCGGGCGATAAAATTTCCGCCACGGTCGAGGCGATTGCGCCGGACATCGATTTGGCTGTGCTCAAGCTGGACGACGAGACTTTTTTCGATAAACGCCCACCCGTCGCTCGAGCCAACGTATTGCCGGCGATCAAGGACACCGTGCTTGCGTACGGTTTCCCTACCGGCGGGTCCTCACTGTCCATTACCAAGGGCATTGTTTCGCGCATCGAGTTTGTACCCTACAACTTTCCGGTATCCGGACTGCGTATCCAAATCGATGCTGCGATCAATCCTGGCAATAGCGGCGGCCCGACATTCGCAGAGGACAAGATGATTGGCCTAGCATTCGCAGGCATCGGCAGTGCGCAGAGCATCGGCTACATTATTCCCAATGAAGAAATAGAGATCTTTCTGCGGGACGTGCGCGACGGCAAGTACGATGGCAAAGCAGCGATGTTCGATGACCTCCAGACGCTGGAGAATCCTGCGCTGCGCACCTTCCTGAAGCTCGACAAGTCCGTCGAAGGCATGGTGGTCCGGCAACCGCTCAAGGACGATCCCGATTACGCGCTGCGCGAATGGGACGTCATTACTCGCATCGGCGACATGGCGATCGACAATCAGGGAATGACCCGGCTCGGCAGTCTTCGCGTCAACTTTCGATATCGGGTTCAGCAAGTGGTCAAGAACGGCAAGATTCCGCTGACGATCGTGCGGCAGGGCAAAACGATGACCGTTCAGCTCGCCGTGAACTCCAACCGCCCGCTTTTGATTCCGGATCTGGAAGGCGGTTATCCGTCGTACTTCGTGTACGGCCCGATCGCCTTTTCCAAGGCAACGAATCAATTCCTGGGCTTCCTCGGCAACAACGCCAACACGTTGAGCGCGTACGGCTTCAATGGCAGCCCACTGGTCACGCGTCGCGGCGATGCTCCTGACGATGAACGGGAAGAACTGGTAGTGGTCTCTGCTCCCTTCTTTCCGCACAAGATGGTCAACGGGTACGGCAATCGGTTCGGATCGGTGGTGTATTCGATCAACGGTACCCCTCTCAAGAGCCTCGCTCACATGGTTGCTGTAGTGCGCGACCTGACCGATGAGTTTGTGACAATCCGCTTCGACCAGCGATCGGGTGAGACACTGGTGTTTGCGCGCAAGGACATGCTGGCGGCTACCGAGGAAATCCTGAACGACAACGGCGTGCGTGCGCAGGGTTCGCCCGACATGATGGCGGTATGGCAAAGCAAGGCGGCGCCGTAGCAGGGGGCAGCGCGAGCGATTGCACGCTGGTTGGAAGTCGCTAGGTGACAGGTAATAGGGGTTAGGGGTTAGGGGTTAGCCAGAATGCTTGCGGCAAAACGTAAAGACGCTCAGTCGTAGTTTGAGCTGCAACTTGGTTCCCAATTTGAGAGCTCGTGAATCAGGCTGTCCGATCTGGCTAACGACTAGCGACTAGCGACTAACGACTAGAGACTTCCCTGTTCGTAGCAGCGACTTCCCTTGTACGTACTTACGCGCTTGACGCACCGCACATCGAAAGACAAGCTTCGAGCATGATGGATCTCTCGCCGGTGCTCTTGTCGCGAATCCAATTTGGATTCGTGATGAGCTTTCACATCCTCTTTCCGGCTTTTACCATCGGCCTCGCAAGCTGGCTTGCTTTCTTGGGTGGCGCCTACCTTAAAACCAGGCGCCCGCTATGGAGAGAGCTGTATCTGTTCTGGTTGAAAATCTTTGCAGTCTCATTCGGCTTGGGAGTCGTCTCCGGCATCGTGATGAGTTTTCAGTTCGGCACCAACTGGTCGGAACTCTCGATCCGCGCCGGTAATATTCTGGGGCCGCTGCTGTCTTACGAAGTTCTCACTGCCTTTTTCCTCGAGGCATCGTTTCTCGGCGTGATGCTGTTCGGCTGGCGACGGGTCTCACCCCGAGTCCACTTCTTTGCGACCTGTATGGTGGCGTTGGGAACGTTGCTGTCGACGTTTTGGATCATCTCAGCGAATAGTTGGATGCATACGCCTCAAGGCTACGAGATCAAGGAGGGCATCTTTCATCCGGTCAGTTGGTGGGCCATCGTCTTCAATCCTTCGTTTCCTTATCGGCTAGTCCACATGACTTTGGCCGCTTTCATCACGACGTGCTTCGTCATTGGCGGTATCAGCGCGGTCTATCTGCTGCGGCAGCGCCATCGTGAAGGGGCTTTATTGCAGCTGAAGTTGGCAATCGTATTCGGGGCGATCGCCGTGCCATTGCAGATCGTTGCCGGAGACTTGCATGGACTCAATGTCCGCGAACATCAGCCCATCAAGCTGGCTGCGATGGAAGGGCACTGGGAAACGCAGCGAGGCGCGCCGCTGTTGCTTTGGGCAGTCCCTGACGCAGAGCTAGAGCGTAATACCCAAGAGATCGCCATTCCTAAGTTGGGCAGTTTGCTGCTGACCCACGAGCTGGACGGCGAAGTCCGAGGCCTCAAGGAGTTTCCGCGCGAGGAGCGGCCTCCGGTCGCGCCTGTCTTCTACGCCTTTCGCGTGATGGTAGGCATCGGCGTCTCGATGCTGTGCCTGCTCGTCTGGTCGATCGTGCAGTGGCGCCGGGGCAAACTTGAAACATCCAAGGCGATGTTGCGCGCGTGGATGGTGCTGACGCCTGCGGGCTTCGTTGCTGTGCTGGCGGGGTGGTACACGACCGAAATCGGACGCCAGCCGTACATCATCTATGGCTTGATGCGAACATCGGAGGCCGCCACTGCAGTCGATGCGCAAAGCGTGCTCACATCGCTGTTGGTGTTCGGTGTTGTGTATTTGTTCGTGTTTACGTCAGGGGTCATTTACCTCCTAAAGATGCTGCGCAAAGGTCCGCAGCCGATTGAGGCGCACCAGCACGCGCCTGGCTTCGAAACGGCCTCGCATCCGATATCCGCCGGACATCATTTCGAGTCGCTCAAGTGAACGAGGGAATGCCGCTGTTGCCGGTGATCTGGTTTGGCGTGATCGGGTTCGCGATCATGATGTATGTCCTGCTAGATGGGTTCGTGCTTGGTATCGGCGTGCTGGCGCCCTTTGCCGAGGATGAGCAGCAACTGGACACTATGATGAATACTGCCGCGCCGATTTGGGACGGCAACGAGACTTGGCTTGTGTTGGGTGGCGCGGGATTACTCGCAGCCTTTCCCAAGGCCTATGCCTTGATTCTGTCGACGTTGTATCTGCCCGTGCTCGTGATGCTCGCCGCGCTGGTTCTTAGAGGTGTCTCGTTCGAATTTCGCTTCAAGGCCAACACTTCGAAGGCGTTATGGGGCACCTGTTTTGCGGTGGGGTCTATCCTGGCCGCCTTTGCACAGGGTGTAATGCTGGGTGCGATCGCGGAAGGATTGCCGTTGCGCGAGGCGATTGTCGTAGGTGGTGCGCTGCATTGGTTCAGTCCGTTTTCCATGCTGACAGGCGCAGCTGTGGTCTTTGGCTATGCGTTGCTCGGCAGCACTTGGTTGATCTTGAAAACCGAAGGTCCCATGCAGACGATTGCCTTCTCGCTCACACGTCCTTTGATAGCGGTCGTCGTCGCCTTCATGGTGCTGGTCAGCACATCGTTGCCATTCCTAAGCAGCCAAATCATGTCGCGCTGGTTTGACGGTTCAAATTTCCTTTGGCTATCGCCCGTTCCGTTTCTCGCCTTGGTGAACGCCGTGGTCCTCTGGCGCGCGGTGATGCGCAAAGCGGAAGTCGTGCCATTCCTTGCTGCGATCTCGTTCTTCTTGCTCGGATTCATCGGCTTGTTGATTGGCCTGTGGCCGAATCTACTGCCCCCGAGCTTGAGCATCTGGGATGCCGCGGCCGCACCCTCCAGCCAGATGTTCACGCTGGTGGGGCTCGTCATCATGTTGCCAGTGATCCTCGGATACGTCTGGTGGTCGTACCGAGTGTTCAGAGGCAAGGTGACGACGGGATATCACTAGCACACTGCGCGGCAAGCTGGCCGGCTGGCATGCTGGACAGCTGGCAGGAAGATTCACAAGATTGAATCGGTGCTCTTCGGCTTCTGACCAGTTGTCCAGCATGCCAGCCAGCCAGCTTGCCCGCGATCAGCCCGTTTGGGCTAATTGCCTTGAAACGCATACGACACCTTCAGGAACCACTGGCGACTGACTTGATCGAGGCCGCGCCGATCGGCTCCAACCGCCACTGAGTCGTCTAATGCGCGCTCATCGCCATACCCTGCGTACAGCACGGACTGCCAGTTCAGTTTGTAGGTGAACAGGGCGGTGCCGACAAACGCTTCCTCGCGTGCAGGAACAATTTCGGTATAGAGGTCTGGATTGCGGGACGTAGTGACGTACTGGCCGATCAAGCGCAGATAGGTTCGCGATGTGAAGGTGTAGGTTGTCCGCAATTGCAGTGCTCTTGCGGTGAAGAGCCGTTGCGACGTACCGGCGGGATCGACATCCAGCCAGCGCCAACCGGCGCTCACGCCGAATTCCAAATGATCGGTGGGACGGATCGAGGCGTACAAGCTGATGTCGCCGCCGTGGCCCGTTCGTGCGTTGGCGAAATCGACGCCTTGGCCACCGGATGCCTCGAGAGTGATGTCGCTGAAGAGTTGCGAAGGGCGCAATTCGATGGTTGCGGTGGCGCGATTGAAAGGCAGAATCTCATCGCCCGCACGAACATGCTCCATCCGATACTGGTAACGCATCGTCGAGTGGAGTGCGCCGTCCATATTAACGCCCGGACCCACGTAATCGGATAAGAGCTCGCGCTCCCGGTCTTCAAAACGTTCGGCTTCAATGAAAGGGTGGATGCGCGTCAGGACGAAATTCGTGGGTCTGAACGTATAGCCCGCTTCGCCGATGAACGCGCGATAGCCGACTTGCGGCACAAAGCCGTTGTCGGCGCGGAAGTCCGCACCCACGTCTTGATAGATCGCAAACCAATCATAGTTGGTGGTCGAATGGATCCATTCGAGCTCCGCCGCATGAGATGCCAATTCGCGGCCGTCCCACGTTGCGTGCAGGTCCGGGCGATTCGGCGTGCGCGTCTGACTGAACAGCAGCTGCCCGTTCACGCGATCGACGTTACTAGGCTTCCAGCCGAAGTCCGGACCATAGACGCGGTTATACGCGTCGCCATGAATCTCGCGTGCAGTGGCGAGAAAACTGACGAACGACTGTCCGATGTCGTAACGCAGGCGCGTGATGCCGACGACGGATTTAAAATCCTGCTCGACCAGTTCCGATCCGTTTGCGCCTGGAACGACGACGAGACCGCCGCCTTCGTCATTGGTCGTGAGAACGGTATACGAGGTCGTACCCAGGCGGCCCGTCGCGCGCAGGCCCCAATCCGGATCGGTGACCGAACGGGTATAGACAGCCTGCACCGGCGTCGTGAACAGATCCTTGCCCTCCAGAAAGAAGGGCCGCTTCTCATCGTAAAAAAGCGCGAACCGTTCGTTCGTAGAGATTTGGGATTCATCCGCTTCCACCTGCGAGAAGTCGGGATTGATCGTCAAATCGACCGCCGTATCCGCGTTCGGTATCCATTTCGCGTCGATGCCACCGTCCATTGCAACTGAACCATTGTCGAGCCGGCTGCCGGGACCTGCCTCCGGGCGGGCCACCTGCCTAGCCGTTACATACGGCGCGACTGTCCAATGTCCGCCATGCCGAAGTCCCGACAAGCCCTCGAGCTTTGCCGATTGGCAGACGAGGCATTGCACGCCGCGCGCTAACGGCACCGAAAAATGCTGGGTGCGATTGAGGCGTGGCCAGTTGCGGTACAAGAGAATGCCCCACGTTTGCGGATCGGTAGCGGGGTAGCGTAGCGATGAGAACGGAATGCGCATTTCCAGCGTCCAGCCGGTCTTTGTGATGCGCGCGCTGGAGTCCCAGTAGTAGTCTGGCGTCGAGTCTTCTTCACCGGTGACGTCGCTGGAGATAGCGTCGTACTTAACGCCGCGCGCTGTGGACAAAAATAGAATGGCGGTTTTGCCATCATTTGCGGCGTCGATGAAAATCCCGCCGTAATCGTGCGCGCTGGTGAGTCCATCGTGATCGCCAAACGGAGCCCGGATGTCTTGCGGGAACGGATCCGAGAAGTTGAAGGCAACGTAGAAATACTTGTCGTCGTAAGTCAGCCAGCCGATGTCCGGCGCGGTGGGCGGTACGTTGTTATTGGGGCTGGTTTCGTACCAGGTGTCGATCCGCAACGCGCTCTGCCACGCTGCATCGCTGATATCGCCGTCGACTTCGATGGGCCCCGATGCGCGCGTGATCGTATGCGTGGGGCCAGGCGTCTGCGCGTGAGCAAGCATGACCGGCATGGGCAGGACCGCCACGCATGCGCAAAGACTCAGCCAGTGGCGGCTCTTATTGGCCCGAGTGATTTGCGACGGATCGCGGGGTTGAGTCATCGGCCATCCCAATGCTGTCTGCGTTTGAGGCGGTATCGGGAGAGGTAGGACGCAACTGCAGGCGGAAAGGTTGTCATTGAATTCCATAGTCTAGCCGATCATCGAAGCCGATCGAATCCACGCCCGGCGGCTGAGTCTGGCAATCAAGTCGCCGATCCACACACATGCATTGCGCTCAAATGGTGGCCAAGCCAGTCTTGTGCGACAACGCGCATTGTCATACCGTTCGGCACCGATTTCAGGGTAACTCCATGCAAACAACGCTATTCGATTTGACGGGCAAGACCGCGCTGGTGACGGGCGGCAACAGCGGTATCGGCCTCGGGTTCGCGGAGGGTGTGGCGAAACATGGCGCAAATGTCTGCATTTGGGGTACCAATACGGCAAAGAACGAAGCGGCGCTGCAATCGCTCAAACCCTACGGCACGCGGGTTCACGCAATCCAATGTGATGTAAGCGACGAATCGGCAGTGAATCGTTCATTCGCCGAAACGCTGTCTGTATTTGGGCGGGTCGACGCCTGCTTCGCCAATGCAGGCATAGGCGGTGGCGGGCCGTTTGCCGAATTGAGCACCGATCAATGGCGGCGAGTGATGAGCGTCAATCTCGACGGCCTATTCTTCACGTTGCGCGCAGCGGCCAAGCACATGAAGGAGCGCGCGGAGCAGGGCGACAAAGGCGGACGGCTCATCGGCACGGCATCGCTCGGGGCGCTCATGGGGATGGCGCGAGGCGAAGCCTACGCCGGCACAAAAGGGGCCGTAATTTCCATCATGCAGGGGTTGGCGGTTGAGTTTGCGAGATACGGTGTCACCGCGAATTCAGTCTTGCCGGGTCACATTGCCACGGCCATGACCGAAAAAAGTTATGCCAACGAGAAGTTTGCCAATGCCGTCATGCCGCGCATCCCCTTGCGCCGGTGGGGCGACAAGGCAGACTTCGAAGGCATTGCCGTTTATTTGATGAGCAATGCCAGCGCGTATCACACCGGCGATACCTTCCTGATCGATGGCGGCTTTTTCATTTTTTGACCGTCACAAGCCACTCGACGTTCCGGTTCTCGGCCGCTCATGTCGTCGATCAGATCGATTGCATCCATCCCGGCCTGCGGGCGAAACAACGCTTCACTCACTTGGAGTTCACGATGCGCAGTCTGATCTTGCTCGTTGCGAGTCTCACGGTCGGTCTGACCAGCCATGCTGCCGCTGCGGCAAAAGTCGAGATCGCCTCGGAGCGCCTGACGCGCATCGATTCGACTCTACAGCGCTATATCGACGAGAAGAAAATCACCGGCGCTGTGGCGCTCGTCTTAAAAGATGGCAAGCCCATATACGAAAAGGCGGTCGGCTGGCGCGATCAAGAAGCGAATCGGCCGATGACTGTCGACACGATATTCCGGATCGCGTCGCAAACCAAAGCGCTCACGAGCGTTGCGATCCTGATCTTGATGGAGGAAGGGAAGCTAAGCCTGAACAACCCGGTGGGGCAGTTCATCCCAGCATTCAACAAAACGACAGTCGCTGACCTGGCCAACGGCACAATGGCAATCGTGCCTGCCAAGCGCGCGATCACGATCAAGGATCTCTTGACGCACACCGCGGGCATTTCGTACGGCACGCAGCCGCATATCGCTTCACTTTATGCCGCACAAGGTTTGGGTCCGAACGCCGGAAACGGCTGGTACACGGCCGATAAGGATGAAGCCGTGTGCTCCACGATGGAACGGCTGGCGACTTTGCCGTTCGTCGCGCAGCCGGGTGAAGCTTGGGTTTATGGCTACAACACCGACGTCTTGGGCTGCGTCGTCGAGCGTGCTTCCGGACAGACGTTGGACGAATTCATTCGATCGCGCATCACCGGTCCGCTCAAAATGAAAGACACGCATTTCTTCCTGCCCGCCGCACAACGGGAGCGACTGGCCGCCGTGTACGGCAGCGACGCGAATGGGCTCAGCGTGCGTTCGCCCGAAGGTTCGAAGGGGCAGGGCCACTACATCGATGGACCGCGCCGCAACTTCGCGGGTGGCGCCGGCATGGTGTCGACGGCGCGCGACTATGCCCGGTTCCTCGAGATGATCCGCAACGGCGGTGCCCTGGACGGCGTTAGGATCCTTTCGCCGCGCACAGTGACGTTGATGACAACGAATCAATCCGGAACGCTGCACTCCACCACCGGGCTTGGGTTTGGACTGGGCTTTGAGACAACCGACGTATACGGCGCCAATGGCTTGGACGGCGTGGGCGCTTACGGTTGGGGCGGCGCATACGGATCGGTCTACCGCGTCGATCCCCAATTAGGCTTGACGCTCGTCTTCATGATTCAGCTAATGCCCAATCGCACCGACATTCGCGAGAAGTTCAACACACTTGTCTACCAGTCGCTGATCGAGACAAAGTAGCTACGGCACTCGGCGGTAAGCTCGTTCTCCGCGGCAGGGTTGCCTGATTGCGGCGACTGAGATTGAGTTACGATTGGCAGACGGAATTGACGGCAGCGAGCGGGTCGCGATGCGGAGCAATCTATCTCGGAGCGTGAAGACGTGGCGGCGATCGCTGCAAGCTGTGCGTTGGCTGTTGATCGGTTGCTCCGTTCTCTCCGGCTCGGCTGCGGCGGCATCGAATGTCGCCCTCGAAGCGCAGGTTCGCGAATTCGTGCGGAAAGACAATCCGGACTTTCGCCAAAGCACCCCAGTGGTATTGGAGGAGTATCCAGTCGCAGGTCTAGCAGAGCAGAACGGTGCGCGTCTTTATCTGGCGCGCCTCTTGGGCAACGACGGCCAGCAGTTCAATGAATTGCTGTTTCTCTATTACAACAAAGCAATGACCGCTCTGGGTTCCACACTGGGTGGACACGGGTTGATGTCTGCCGTGCTATTTGAGCGTCGCCTGCACTACACCTTTTCGTGGGGGTCGGGTTTGCATCGATCCCACCTCGGCCGAATTTCGTTCTCAAGGGGCAACGCAACGGCTGTGCAATCCGAAGGGATTGCAAACGTTGATCTGTTCCTCCGCTTGGAAGGAGAGTCCCTCATCGTTGAAGCCGGACAATTCGTGGGATTCAATTCGTGGCGCAATGGAAAATCGCGGGGAAATGTTGAACAGGTGTGGGCGAGCGTCAATCGGATCGATCCTGCCTTCAGCTCGGCAGTGCTGGATTCGAGTCCAGGTGTTTCTGTCGCCAGGTCGGCAGCAACTCAGCGCGTACCTTCTGACCTCGGCGATCGAGAAACGGCCGTTTGGATCTGGAAAAATCTAGTGCCGAGATCGGGCCAAGCATCGTCGCTGCAGGGAGAGCTTTTGCGCGCCGTCGAGAAGCTTCGCACCGAGGCCCAGGGGAACGGGAATATCAACTGGGACGATGGTTTCGTGAAGTTTGTGGAATTCCTCAAACTTCATTTGCAGGCCGAACACAGGTTTAAAGACGAGACGAAGGCGCAGCTGAACAGCGATCTGCATCGGCTTGCCAGCTTCAGGACGTTCGATGACATTCAGGAGAACGTTCGCAATCACCACTTGCCGCCGGAAGGGCTCGCCTATGTCGCAGACGATCTCTACGATCGCTTAGTCGCATGCATCGTCGAGTACAGCCGGATGCATCCTGAACCCATCCCTCTTCAGCCTGATCCAAGTCAATACCGATGACTGACTCTCCCGATCCGGATGCCATCACGCTGCGGCGCGCAACTCAGGCAGACGGCACGCTGTTAGGCAATCTGCTCGAACTGTACATTCACGATTTAAGCGACCTCTTTGCGCTCAAGCCTGGACCGGATGGACGTTTCGGCTATGCGAAGCTGCCGCTGTATTGGTCCGAACCCACGCGGCGCGTCGCCTATGTGATTCAGTGCGGTGCCGAGGTGGTGGGGTTTGCGCTGGTAACGCTAGGCTCGCCAGCGGGCACTGCGCAGGATTGGGATATGGCGGAATTCTTTATCCTGCGTGCGTACCGAAGGGCGGGGTTGGCATCGCGGGCCGCGATGATGATCTTGGAAAGCACGCCGGGAAATTGGATTATTCGCGTGTCCGAACGCAATGCAGCGGCGCTGAAATTCTGGGAAAAGATCGTGAAAAGCCACGCGCGCGATGGCTACGGCTGCCGAGAACATCGCGGTGAGTCGCATCTGTTCAAGGTGTTCGAGTTTATGACGCGTTGAGTTATCGGTTTTGCGACTTCTCGTCGGACTTTCCGGCTAGGGACAACGCGATCCCGATCGCCAAGCCAATGCCGATGCCCATCGTCACGTTGCCGGTCACCGTGCCGATGATCACACCCACCAGCAACCCCACTACAATGTGGAGCGCGCCGAACGATTTGAGTGCTTTCATCTCGCCCACTCCGATAATCGGCCGATGCGGACTCTTTCCGGCTGATTACGGCGTACGTTTCGCCATTTTGTTCGCCGCCATTTTTCGAGCGCCAATGACTCCAGAGCTGTCCGAATTCACGCTCACCGCGCGATGGGATTTGCGCCGATTCGAAGCGGCGCTCATTTCCAGCTCGATCTTTTCGGCCTGAGTTGTCAGTGCCAGCGCGATGGCGAGGGCCAAGCCGACGCCCACACCCAGTGTGACGTTGCCCGCTTCGATGCCCAGCACCACGCCAATCAGCAGCGCAACGGCGATGTGCAGCGAGCGAATATATTGATGGGTGTTCATTTCTGTCTCCTGTGTCCTGAGACAGAGTATGGATGCCGCGCGATGCAATCCCCGGCAGCCTGCGACGCCGATTGTTGTCAGGGATGGCTGACAGCGCGGGAGCGCAACTGCGCTGCCGCGCTGGCCGACGGGCCAACTGGCAGACCGCCAGCTGGCACGAAGGGATTCAACGCATCAGTGCCGAGCGCATTACATCGACTTGCGCGCCAGCATGCGTTCCGTCTCTTCAGCAGACAGCGGTACGCCGGGAGTCGATTCAGTGACGTTGGGCGCTCTTGTTTGCATGTCGGGCCGAGCAACCATCTCGATGCGGCCGCTGAAGAACGCGCCTTCGACGATTCCGATTCGCGGCGCATAGATGTTGCCGGTGACTTTGCCGCTGGCATGAACGATCACCGATTCCATCCCGTGCAAATCGCCTTCGATCTTGCCGTCAATGGTAATGATGCGCGCTTTGATATTTCCGACCACCGATCCTTCAGTGCCGATGGTGACGTTCTGCGGGTTGGTAATAGAACCTTCCAGCGTACCCTGCAATACGAAATCTTCCTCGGCGCTCAATTCGCCTTTGAAGCGCAAGGTTGGGCCGAGCACGGCCGCTTTTCGCGCCGCAGCGGCCGGCGCCGATTGCTGGAACATTTGCGGGGGCGGCGCAGGTTGAATGCGCGTAGGTTCTGGAACCGGTTGACGAAGGTCGCTGCCGAAGGCCATAAAGATTCTCCGAAATTCGTTGAACAAGTGAAGTTCGCTGCGTCAGGTGTTCGACGTCGCCTTGTATTTGGCGTGACGTCCGGTGCTTTCGTGCTGTGCGGCGTGCTTGGCGTCCATATCGATCGCGCCGTTGAAATGCGAGCCTTCGACTAAGCACACCGAGGGCGCATGAATGTTGCCGCGTAAATTGCCGGACTCATCGACATGCACGGATTTTGCGGCGTGGAGGTCGCCTTCGACGGCGCCTTCCACTTTGATGATATTCGCCGTAATGCTGGCTTTGATCTTGCCTTCTTTGCCGATTGTGACCCGCTGACTGTGGCGAATAGTCCCTTCGACAGCGCCTTGAATCAGTAAGTCTTCATCAGCCGACAATTCACCTTTGAATCGCATGCTGGGTGGCAGGATCGACATTCGCTCGCTGGCGGTGTCATAGGGATTGCTCATGCGCGCTCCTCGTTTGGAAGGGATTGGGTTTGCGTACAAGCAGGAGTTGTGACGCGCGACAAACTATACGCAGTTGCAAGAACGGCGGCGCCGAGCGGAAGAGAGACGCTCATCACAAATTGAGAGCAGGTTATGTGCGGCAAGATTTCCGCTTAACGAATGCGATGCAAGTGTTAAGCGCAGCGTGAACTCGAATTGGAGAAGCGCACCGCCGATGTGCAGTGTGTGCAGCGCAACGAAGCGCCGATACAGATTGCCGGCAATGAATGAGGGAATTTTACGAGAGTGACCGCCCGGCTGCGATCGGGCAGATCGGAGCCTTGTTACTTGACGCGCTTGCCGCTTGCGTCGATGACGGTCTCGCCATCCTCTTTTGCGAAGTATCCGCGTTGCGGTTCGGTCAACAAGTCGAGCACTTTTTCCGAAGGCCGGCAGAGCAGCCCCCCGCGTGGCGTCAAGACAATGGGGCGATTGATCAAGACGGGGTGGGCAATCATCGCATCGATGAGCTGATCTTCCGATGCATTCTGAAGATGCAGCGTCTTGTAGAGTTCTTCTTTCGCCCGAATCAATTCGCCAGCCGTCATGCCACAAGACCGTAGTAGCTGCACCACGATGTCCCGACTGGGCGGCGTGACTAAGTAATGAACGATCTCCGGTTCGATTCCGGCATTGCGGATCAGCGCGAGCGTGTTGCGTGAAGTGCCGCAGTTCGGGTTGTGGTAGATCGTGACGGTCATGGGGGGGGGGCGTGGAGCCGCAGGAACTGGAACCCTTATTCTCTCATTGTTGGGGGTGTCGAACGACGACGGGTGCTGACCACTGGGACGGCTGCTGGCCACTGGCGGCTGGTAAGTTGGCCAGAGTCTGAAATGAAATCAGAGAGCAGGAAAAAGGATCAATCGGGGCGGTCGCGGCCGGCCCGTGAATTCGAACTGAAGGGAAGGGCTTCCGACAATCAGTAGGTAGGCAGGGCCAACGCTCGGCGGCGGGACGCACTCTGAGTTCTCCCAACTCTTCTCTATACGTCCACTGGCTTGCCGTAAGGCCGCCGAGCGCTTGGAGGTTTCGACCTCAGCCTGGGTGGGAGAGGTCATCGAAAGTTGGGCAAGTATGGGGAGGGGCTTTGCGACCTCAAAGTGAGTGCAGTCCGAATCGTTTGTAGGAATTGTCGGACTTTCAGTCCGCGCCTGCTTCGATCTCGTCGCAACCGATTGTTACCGGTCTCGTCATCATCCAGCGGCCGAACGCTGGCTGCATCAGCTCTCGCCGTGAGCCTCTTCGCGACCACGCTGGCGTCGCTCAGCCTCTTCGCGGGCCTCATCGATTGCCAGTACAACGTCGCCCAAGTCCGGCGCGACTTCATTCTTGACGAACACGCCTGTCAACGCCGTCTCGGGTTTGAGTTCGCCCAATTCATAGAGCGCCCACATCTCATTCGCATAGTCGGTGGCCAGGAGTTCCGGGGCGAATCGACCCAGAGTATCGGTGAGATTCTGGACGTCACGCTGCAGCATCGCGAGCGCGTTATTGTTGCCGGCTGCATTGACCGCCTGAGGCAAATCGATGATGACCGGTCCCTGCGCTCCCATGAGGACGTTGAACTCGGACAAGTCCCCGTGAATGAGTCCGAGGCAAAGCATGCGCACGACTTGCGTCATGAGAAAGCCGTGAACGGCACGCGCATCTTCCGCTGACAACTCGACTTCTCCCAGTCGCGGCGCCGATCGGCCTTCAGCGTCGGTGACGAGTTCCATGATCAGGACGCCGTCGTAATAACCGAAAGGTTGCGGTACGCGGACGCCTGCCGCGACCAATTGATAGAGCGCATCGACCTCGGTGTTCTTCCAAGCAGCCTCTTGCTCCTTGCGACCGTAGTTGGTGCTCTTGGCCATTGCGCGAGCTTGGCGGCTGCCGCGGACCTTACGACCTTCCTGGTATTGCGCACGCTGCTGGAAACTGCGTTGCGCCATGTTCTTGTAAACTTTGGCGCATCGGACCTCGGACCCCGAGCGAACGACAAAAACGGAAGCTTCCTTGCCGCTTTTCAACTGACGAGTCACTTCGTCAATGATGCCGTCGTCCAACAACGGCTGCAGTCCATCAGGGGTTCGCATTACAACTACGGGGGAGAGACAGGGTGCGCCACCTTACCTGAAATTAGCGCTCAATAAGCGCAAATTGCCGCCGTTCGATCAGTCCGGGAACTGCTGAGCGATGAATTCGCGCACGGTGGCGCGGGCACGATCTGTCTGGGGACCTTCTGCCGCGGTCCATTGATGCACGCTGTCTTCAAATACGCGGTACTCGCATCGGCCACCGGCCGCGCGATAGGCGCGGGCAAATTTCTCCTGTACTTGCGCCGGGATGTTGTCATCGAGTGCACCTTGCATAATCAGTAGCGGCGGCAGCGATACCTTTTCGCGGCGCTCGAGTATCTGTTGCGGGTTGGCTTCTTCGATCGCCGACCAAGGATCGAAAAACGTCTTGTTGTACTGGACCATCGGTCCGCGACCCTGGTCCGCGAGGTTCTCGAATCGCGCCAGCGTATTCGTGATGGGACCACGCGTTGCGATGTACGACACGGTCGCATCGACGCCGCGACCTGCCGACAACGCAATCGCGTTGTAGCGCGGATCGGCAGGCCGCATGCCGAGCAGCACTGCTACATGTCCGCCGCTCGAACTGCCGAAGACGCCCAGCTTCGTCGCATCGCCACGCCATTGCGACGCTTTGCTTTTCAACCAGCGCACGCCGTAGTTGGCGTCTTGGATGCAGGCTGGATAGGGTGCTTCGGATGCGAGCGTCAGATCAATAGCAACGACCAGCGCTCCGCTTGCAGCGATCGCACGATCCATCGGTTCTTCGGCAAACCGATTCTTGATGTTCCAGGCGCCGCCATGCAAGTCGAGGATCGCAGGGAACGGGCCTGCGCCGAGGGGTTCGTAAATGCGCGCCTTCAGCATGCGGCCTGCCTGATTGCGTCGCATGTCCATTTCGAACACATTGAGTTCGAAGCGCGCGG
>WUUC01191558.1_pt1 | contig 22952 bp, 20 predicted proteins | sample 6278441 | NCBI WGS metagenome assembly WUUC01 (sample SAMN13675441, study PRJNA597444) | soil metagenome | isolation source: soil | place: USA: Washington | collected 2017-10
AGCTCCGCTTCGCTGATGTAGCCTTGCTCGATGAAGAACGACGAGATGCCGCCGAGCCACTTCTCGTAATATCGGAACTTGAAATAATCGAATGGGTTCATGCCCTCCGCGCCGGTGCGCAGGTGTCCCCACGTCCATTCATGCTTGAACGTGGTGGGCAGGCTCGCCATGTCGTACTCCGGCAGCGACCCCGACAGATGCGTGCTGAGCGCCATCATCGCCACGTGGATGCCGAAGATGCGCTTCTCCCAGTCCTCGACGAAGGGCCGCGGCTCGACCCAGACAGGGCCGAGGTTTTCGATGCCGCCGAGCATGTGTTGCAGTTTCAAGTGACCTCCGAGCTCATGAATGTTTTTGGAGTAGCGGCACCCGCTGGTGCGTGAACCGGTGAGCGGGACGCGGCTAGTGGCAGTAGTTTTGTCCGCCCGTGGTCGTCACCGACCAGGGATACACGCCGACACCTTCAAAAAGCGCGACCTCTTCCCGGTTGATGACATCCCAGATCGCAAACTGGTTAGTGCTGCTGAGCGGCAAGAGCAAATAGCGACCATCGGCGCTCGTCGAGGCCGTTTCCGTGGTGCCGCCCACCGCCAGGGAGTCGAGGGCGGCACCGGTTTGCCGATCGATGACGGCAACTCGTTCCTTCTGACGATTCAACACGAAGGCCTCACCCGGCGCGAGCCGGCTGTAATTGACACCGTAGGATTCGGCGTCCCCTTCCCGGCTACGCGCCACCTCGGCTTGCAGCTCAAAGTCGATGAGGGAAACGCTCGAATCCGCCCAGTTGGGCATGAGGTGCGTATCAAAACCGCTGTCCTCGGCGTCGACGAACACGGCCCAAGGTCGGCTGCCGCCCGGGATGTCTGGGTTTCGCTCGTGGCTGATGGTGTCGTAGACCAGCACCTGCCCACTCTCGATGTGCGCCGAGACGAGCAGCCCATTGGGATCGATCTGAGCGTCCGCAAAGCCGCAGGGGTCTGCCGCGCAGGCACCGGGGGCGCTCACGCCGTCCAGGAGCAATACGTCGGATACGCGACGCGTGGCCACATCGATGACCGTGATCTGGTTGCCACCGATGCTGGGAACATAAGCAGCGCCCGCGGAAAACCGCACGAAGTGTGGGACCATCAGCGAGGCGTCCAGCAGCGTCTCTGTCACCCGGTCGGTCTGCACGTCGATGACCGAAATGGAACCCGGATGAGCCGGTCCGGCCTGCGCCGCCTCCCCCGCGTGCGCGTGCCCCTCGTTGACCAGCCACAGCTCGTCCCCCCCGGTCGCGCTGCATCCGGGGCACAGGTTGGCATGCGTGGGGTGGGCGCCCACGGGAATCGTGGATAGCACGCGCAGCGTCTGAGCGTCGACGACGACGACCGCGTCCTTTGCCGTGGCAACGACATAAATCTTTCGCGCGTCGCTCGAGATGATGGCCATGTGATTGGCGTTGACACCGTCCCCCGTTCGCGTGTCGACCACGCCGACTTCCGTCAAGCTCAGCATGTCAGCCACGAAGAGCTGATCGGACTGCTCGCTGACCACGTACGCCCGTGCGTCGAGCACGTCGCGGGCGTACTGCTCATCTGCTGGGTCGGCGCCACCGCCCGCGCAAGCGACGAGCGCCAGTGACAACGCTCCGGCAACGTGACCATACTTGTTTAGGTGCATGAAACAGGCTCCGTGGTAGGTGAGTCTCGAGCAATCGAACGGCGCCGGGTCAGGCGTAGCGGCAGCTCAGGTGGGGCGTGGCGCCTCTCCCATCAGGGGGGCTTGCCTGCCCTTTTCGAGCACTTGCCCCAATGCCTCGGCGGCAAGCCCGAAGCTCGCACCCAGAACCATCGCCAAGGCAGCCACGAGCAGCGGATTATTCAGAGCAGCCGTGGTGATCGGAACGCCTGTTGCGAAGGTCGTCCCCACGAGCGAGGCGAAACCCCAGACGATCGCCGGAGTGGGGGCGAGCAGCGGGATCTTGGAGGCTTGCACCATGGCTGCGCTGCCAATGCCCACGAGCACCGCGGCACCAACCGCGCCAGCCGAGGTCAGGGCGATGGCCAACAGCGTGAGCGATGCGATCACGATGCCTGTGAAGTTGCAAGCCAGTGATTGGACCCAGCCTCGCCGGCCGCCGCCGACGCTCACGAACGACGCCCACGCGATGAAGGTTACCCACACCGGCACCAGGATCAACGTGGCTGTGACGTAGGTGTCGACCGCACCGAAGAAACCAATGCTCACGCTCAAAGCTTGCGGCTTTTTCATCTGATGTCCTTTCACGCGACGTCGCGGCTCTGCTCCACTGATTCGAAACAGGCTTCAAAGCCACGCTCGAGCTCCTGCCGATCGAGGTTCTTGCCGATCATGACGAGGTGATTCGTGCGCGGCTCGCCCACTGCCCATGGCGCACCGGGCCGCCCATCGAGCATCATGTGAACGCCCTGCAGAACGAACCGTCGTTTCGCGTCAGCCACGTTCAGGATGCCCTTCATGCGGTACAGGTCGGGCCCTCGCGCCTGGACCAGCTGAAAAAGCCACCGATTGAGGGCGTTTTCATTGATGCTGCCCAGGCGCTTCAATGAAACGGAGCCGACGCTCGGGTCGTGTTCGTGAGTGGCATCGACCAGTAGCTCTGCATCGATGCTGAGCGCCCGACGCAAGTCGAACGCGCCGAGGTCCAGAATGTCGTGAAGAGCCACCCGGCTCTGAATGCTGTGGTGCAGCCGCGCGAGCGGGTTGAGCTTGCGGATGCGCACCTCGACCTGGGCTGCGTTCTCCGTCGACACGAGATCCAGCTTGTTCAGCAAGATCACGTCAGCGAAGGCGATCTGCTCCAGCACTTCCTCCGCGTCCCAGTGCTGCGCCACGTGTAGCGCATCGACGACGGTGATGATGGCATCGAGCCGAGTGGCCCGGGCCAGCTCGGGATCCATGAAGAACGACTGGATGACGGGCGCGGGGTCGGCCAGCCCCGTGGTCTCGATCAGAATGCGATCCCAGGGGCGTGGGTCCATCAGAATCCGCCCGATCGCAGCGATCAGGTCACCGCGTACCGTGCAGCAGATGCAGCCATTGTTCATCTCGACGATGCATTCCTCGGTCGTGGTCACCAGTTGGTGATCGATACCGATTTCGCCAAACTCGTTGATGATGACGGCCAGCCGCTGGCCGTGCTGCTCGGTCAGTATGCGATTGAGCAGCGTAGTCTTTCCGGCACCGAGGTAGCCGGTCAGGACGCTCACGGGAGTCGGTTTGCTTACCATCGACACGAGTCCTTCCATCACCGGGCCAGCAGGCTCGCTCGGGCGGATCGGGGAGCTTGGAGTGACGCTCGCCAGGGTGGTGCGCACCGTGGCAAAGTCATGGTCTCAGGCAGCCGTTTCTCCGACTTGCACCCGTTTGTTTCATTTCGGGAAGAGCGCGCACTGCCCGAGCTGACGTCGAGGCTGGTGGGGTTCAGGTCCGGCCTGGAAACGTCGCTCAGCAGCTGCGATGGAACCAGTTGCGATGGACGCCGAGCAGGCGGGCCGCAGCGCTGACGTCTCCGCTGGCCGCGACCGCGCGACCTTGACGATCCGGGGCTTCACGTTCTCGATGTCGGAGGCCTCTCGGGGCGCGCTCGACGCCGGTGCGGCGTCGTCGGTATTTTCAATGCGAGCGACAATCGCCTCCACCTTGTCGATGAACGAACCGCCCAGCCCGGCGGAGAGTGACTCGTACGCTCGGCAGCGGCTTCGAACTCGGCGCTCCGCTTCGGGCTCCTTCGCGAAGAAGAGCGTCGAGCTCACCTGGGAGGAGGCCTCGAGCGCGTCTGCCTTTGGGCTGCTCACTACACCCGGAAACGAGCGGAGCGACCAGCTCGACGCGGGCCGAAGCTTTGTCCGCGCCCAGCTCTCGGCGACATCGTCCGGCATCCAGAGCCAACCTCATTTCCAGCTGCTCGAAGAGTATGCGGCGATGGCACCGCTCGCCGCACGGTTCAGGCGTGCGTTCGCTCCCAGTGGGAGGACGGTTCAGATGCTGTTTCGTCTCGGATACGCGGAAGCGACCGTACACTCGCCGCGCCGGTCCCTCACGGTACTGCTGGTCAGGGCTCCAGCGGAGCCTCGAGCGCCACCGGCGGCGGCGCATACTCCGACTTTGGATCGAGCGGATGCGGTGTGTTCGACAGGATCACCAGCGTGTTCAGCTCCGCGCGCAGCTCGACGCTAGCGCCCGCGCGCGAGTGCCCAGCGACCCAGGACAGCTTGCCGTCCACGGCTGCCGCCAACGTGGCTCCAGCCCGCCGCGAAGGCACTTCGCCCTTGGGGCGCTATGTAACGCTGCGGAGGTGCTCTTCGCCGTAGCGCTCGCCGTTGGGCTCTCAGCGAAAGAGTCCCGCGGGCGCGAGTCCGGTGGGTGAGCCCCGGGCACGGAAGTTGCCCAGCTGGCCTTCGGCTCAGCGCAACGCTCGATGCGACCGAACGCTGACAGGATGCGGCCTGCTCTATAAGGAATCATAGCTTTGCGCGTGTCCTCTGGATGGCGACCACGGCGCCGCCGCTGGTCGAGCGTTACCGTCAGCTCGCCGTCGCGGATCGCGCGGCGGTGCGCACGCTACGGATGCACCCTGGCGGCACGTTTCGCAAGAGCCCGCAGCGAAGACTGTCCCTCTCCGAGGTACTTCGTCGAGAATGCCTGGGTCAAAGGGTGCTGGACCGATTCGCTGATTTTCGCGCTGCTCGATCGCGAGTGGGCGGCTCGAGACCGCTGAGCAGGGGACGAGCGCTCCGGCCGCAAGTCGACGCCCGTTTTGCGCCGCAATTGGCGAGCGAGCAGCCGTGGCTGCCATCGATGCGCTGGTGCACGCGACGCCCCTCGACGTCGTCGACCCGTTCGAGTCGCGCCCGCGGCTTTGACCGGTTCGCGCTGCGGCCTCGCGTGGGACGGTGCAGCCAAGGACGTGCAGCGCCCCGAATGCACGATGCACGAGCTGCGGTATCGCACCGAGCTTTAGGTCGGAATGGGAATCGGAATCTAGCGCTGGGATTCCAGGGCTCGCAGCAGCGCCGATCCGTCGGTGACGAAGCCAAAGCACTTCTTCACGTTGAAGATCGTCGCTTCGGTGCAATACGCGGGCGACGTGGTCGCACAGCAGTCAGTGAGGAGCACGCAGCCGTAGCCGAGGAAGTTTGCGTCCGTCAGCGTGCAGAACACGCACTGGTCGGTGTTCACGCCGGCGAACAGGAGCGTGCGGATGCCGAGATTCTTCAGGATGCCGTCGAGCGGTGTGTCCCAGAAGCCGCTGATGCGGTACTTGTCGACGCGGTAGTCGGCGGGCTCGGGCACGAGCTCGTCGACGAGCGCCGCTGCCCAGCTGTCTTTCTCGAGCACGTGCGCGCCCGACCCGGGCAGCGGCTCCCCCAGGCCGATGCCGACGCCCGTGGGCTTGTACAGGTGGATCTGGTTGGGCGGCATGTTGCCGAGGTCGGGGCGGTTGCCCCAGTTGAGCCAGACGATGTGGCTGCCAGCCTGGCGCAGCTTCGGCACGAGCCGGCGCAACGGTTCGATGGGAGCGCGATCGGGCGTGTAGTCGGCGCCCAGGTGATCGACCCAGCCGCCCTGCGCGCAGAAGTCGTTCTGCATGTCGACCACGATCAGCGCCGTGCGCTGCAGGTCGAACGTGATCGACTGCGGCGCGGCGGCGACGCTGAGCGCCCGCGGTGCGGGCAGAGGCACGGACATGTCGACGTGCTCGGCGTCGACCCGCCAGTGAATGCCGCGGGCGAGGCCGAGCGTGTGCGGAGGGAGGGAGCGGGGCTGGTTCATGATGATTCCTGGAGGGTCGGGAGCCGGGCGAGGGTGCGCGCGGCGGCGAGCAGGTCGCGATCGGCGCCGCGGGGGGCGAGCAGCGAGACGCCGAAGGGACAGCCTTCGCTGCGCGCGAGCGGCAGGCTGAGCTGGGGCACGCCGCATAGGCTGGCTGTGGCGGCGAGCGTGAGCCCGCGACCGGTGAAGGCGTCGACGGCGTCGTCGGACAGGCCGCGGAGGGGCGCCGCGCCCGGAGCGCTCGGTAAGACGAGCCAGGCGCCGCGGGTGAGCGTGCCGGCGAGGCTCGTCATCAGCTCGGCGACAATGGCCTCGGCGCGCTCGGCGCGCTCCGGGGTCGTCGCCAGCGCGGCGTCGAAGCGCCGCCGGATCAGCGACCCGAAGCTCTCGCGGTGGCGCTCGAGGAAGGCGCGATGGAGTCGGGCCGCCTCGAGGTTCTGCAGCGTGAGGTAAGCCTCGAGCCAGCGCGCGGGCGCCGGCACCACCGACTCGAGCAATGGCACTCCGAGCGCCCGCGCGAGGGCGGAGGCGGCGCGCGCGAACGGGGTGCGTGCGGCGTCGTCCAGGTACTCCGCGAGGTTACCGTAGAGCACGAGGGCTTTCGGCGCAGCCTCGCCGTCAGTGCCCTCGCCTCGCGCACGTTCGCCGTGTACGCCTTCGCCCGGCGCGCTCGCGCCAGGCGCCTCGGGCAAGAGAGAGGGCGCCTCCGGCAAGAGCACGTGCCCCACGCGCTCGAGCAGCGCGGCGTCGCGCGCAAACCAGCCCACCGTGTCGAAGCGCGGCGCGAGCGGCAGCACCCCATCGAGCGGCACCGCGCCGTGCGTCGGGCGGAAACCGAAGATGCCGGTGTGGCTCGCGGGCACGCGCACCGACCCGCCCGTGTCGGTGCCGAGCGCGAAGTCGACCTGCTCGCTCGCGACGGCCACGGCCGAACCCGATGACGAGCCCCCCGGCACGCGCTCCGGGCAGCGCGGATTGACCGGCGTGCCGTAGTGGGCGTTCTCTCCCGTCAAGCTGAGCGCGAGCTCGTCGCTGATCGCGAGCCCAGCGAGGCGGGCGCCGGCGTCGAGCAGCCGCTGCACGACGGGCGCCGTGCGCGCGGCGGGCGGGTGCGTGTCGAGCCAGCGCGGGTTGCCATAACAGCTGGCGACGCCCGCGATCGCGAACACGTCCTTGACCGCGAACGACAGCCCCGCCAGCGGGCCCTGCTCGCTGCCCCCGTGCTCGCGACCGCCGTGCTCGACGCGGACGTGCTGGCAGAACGCGCTCATCGATGCCCTCCGCGCCGGAAGGGCAGCGTGAGCGCCGCCGGCGGGCGACTGCGACCGACCAGTCCCGAGACGGCCGCCAGCGCCAGCAGGTAGGGCAGCATCAGCAGCACGGCCGTGGGCAGTGCCACGCCCAGCGCCGGTAACAGGAACTGCAGCGCCGCCGCGCTTCCGAACAGCAGGCACGCCAGGAGCACGCGGCTCGTGCGCCACGCCCCCAGGATCACCGCGGTGACGGCGAGGTAGCCGGCCCCGTTGGTCATGCCCTCGGTGAAGGTGCTGATCGATGACACGGACAGGAAGGCGCCGGCGAGCCCCGCGCAGGCGCCCGTGTACAGCACGCACAGCACGCGCACGCGCGCGACCGGCACGCCCGCCTGGTCGGCGGCGCGCGGATCCTCACCCGCCGCGCGCAGCGAGAGCCCGAAGGCGGTCTTGTTGACGAGCCAGGCGCTGAACACGACGAGCAGGAGCGCGACGTACACGAGCGGTGTCTGCTGGAACAGCGCCGGACCCAGCAGCGGCAACGATGACAGCCCCGGCACCGACCAGGCCTGGAACGACGGGATCACCTCGCGCGAAAGGCCGCCGAAGATTTCGCGGTAGGCGAACGTGGTGGCGCCGAGCGCCAGCAGGTTGATGCCGATGCCCACCACCAGCTGGTTGGCGCCCGCGCGCACGCTGAGCCACGCCTGCGCGGCGGCGATCACGAGCGAGCAAGCTACGCCCGAGGCGACGCCCACGAGCGGGCTCCCCGAGGCGCTCGCCCCGAGCGCGGCGGCGAACGCCGCCGACAGCATCATGCCCTCGAGGCTGAGGTTCAGCACGCCCGCGCGCTCGCTCACGCCCTCACCCGTCGCGCCCAGCACGAGCGGCGTCGCGAGCCGCAGCGACGAGGCAGCAAACAGCGCCAGCGACTCGATCACGTCCGACTCCTGGAGAGCGCGGCGGCCGTGGCCGTGACGACGACGATCAACCCCTGACACACGACCACCACCGCTGCCGGCACCTGCGCGCTCATCTCCATCGCGAGCCCGCCGGAGCGCAGCGCCCCGAACAGCAGCGCGAACGCCAGCACCTGCCAGGCCGAGCCGCGCGCGAGCAGGCCCACCACCAGCCCGTCGAAGCCGAAGCCCGACGTGAAGCCGGAGGTCAGGTAGTGCTGATCGCCCTGGATCATCACCGCGCCCGCCAGGCCACCGAGCGCGCCGCTCGCGCCGAGGGCGAGCACGATCAGCGTCTTGACGCGCAGCCCGGCGCGGCGTGAGGCCTGCTCGCTCTGCCCGACGGCCGCCAGCCGCAGACCGAGGGCGCTGCGCGTGAGCACCAGCCACACGAGCCCGCACGCGAGCACGGCGAGCACCACGCCGATGTGCAGCGGCAGCCCGCTGCCCGAGGCGAGCAACGGTAGCTCGCTCGCCGCCGGAATGGGCAAGGATTCAGGCAGCGTCGACGAGTCGCTGCGCGGCTGGCGCAAGAGCGCCTCGGATTGCACCGCGCCATAGACCATCTGCAGCCCCACGAAGCCGAGCAGCAGCGTGGTGATCACCTCGTTGCTGCCGCCGCGCGCCTTCAGCACGCCGGCGAGCCCGCCCCACAGCGCGCCCGCGAGTGCGCCGGCGCACAGCGGATACACGAACGCGAGCGGGCCCGGCAGCGACGCGGCGCCGCCGTACAGCGCGGCGGCCGTGCTCGCGATGCCGCCGACGGCGAGCTGGCCCTCACCGCCGACGTTGGTCAGGTTGGCGCGCTCGGCCAGCAGGTAACCGAGCCCGATCAGCGACAGCGGCACCGCGCGCATGAGCGAGCCGATCAGCGCGTAGTCGGAGCCGGCGATACCCTGCGCGAAGGCGCCGAGCGCGCGCTCGAGCGGCACGCCGGTGAGCGCGATCAAGAGCAGCCCAAGCAGGAGCGCGCCGAGCACCGCCAGCGCCGGCAGCGCGCGCGACCCGAGCCCGGCGAGCCCACCCAGGCGCAGTCTGAAGCGAGCGCTCGTCGCCAGCGCCGTCACGCAGCCGCCGCCTCACCCGAAGACTGCCCCGACATCAGGCGACCCACCGCCTCGTGCTGCCCGAGCCCGCCCGCTCGCTCGCCGACGATGCGCCCGCGATACACCACCAGCACGCGATCGCTCACGCTGAGCAGCTCCTCGAGCTCGCTCGAGATCAACAGCACCCCGGCGCCCCGCTCTCGGGCGCGACGGATCTGAGCGTACACGGCCTCGACCGCGCCGACGTCGAGCCCGCGCGTGGGCTGCGCCGCGAGCAAAAAGGTGAGCCCCTGCAGGCCGAGCTCGCGCGCCAGCACCACCTTTTGCTGGTTACCGCCCGAGAGCGAGCCCATCGGGTCGCGCGCGGCGCCGCGCACCTGGAACTCCTGCAGCACGGCCGCGGCCGCCTCGTGCATGCGCGCCCGGTCGAGCCAGCCGAAGCGCGTGAAGCGCTCGAGCGAACCGAGGTACAGGTTCTCGGCCACGCTCAGCCCGAGGTGGCAGCCCGTGGCGTGGCGGTCTTCGCTGACGCAGCCGACGCCGAGCCGCGTGAGCTCGCGCGGCGAGAGCCCGGTCACGTCCTTGCCATTCAGTCGCACCGTGCCGGAGCTCGGGGTCAGCATGCCGCTCAGGATGGCCGCGAGCTCGCTCTGGCCGTTGCCCTCGACGCCCGCGACGCCGACGATCTCGCCCGGGCGGAGCGCAAAGCTCGCGTGCAGCCGCTCGACGCCGAGCCGATCCTCGAAGCGCAGCGCGTCGACCTCGAGCACCGGCCTGCTCGCGGCGTCGCGCGCAGCGGGTGCCACGCGCGCGCCCACGCGCGGCTCCGACGCGGCTGCGCCCGTCGCGAGCGAGCGCACCTCGCGCCCGACCATCGAGCGCACGAGCGCGTCGAGATCGGCCTCGCGCATGTCGACCGTCTCGACCACGCGCCCGCGGCGCAGCACGCTCGTGCGATCGGCGACGGCGCCGATCTCGGCCAGCTTGTGCGTGACGAGCAGCACGCCGCAGCCGCCCTCGGCGACCTGTCGGCACAGCCCGAGCAAGCCCGCGATCTGCGGCGGCGGCAACACGGCCGTCGGCTCGTCGAGCACCAGCAGCGCGGGCTCGTCGAGCAGGCACTTGACGATCTCGATGCGCTGGCGCTCGCCGACCGACAGCTGCTCGACCGGGCGGCGCAGATCGAGCGTGAAGCCGAAGCGCTCGCAGAGCGCCCGTGCGCGCTCGGCGAGCTCCTCCGTGCGCCGCCGGGCGCGCCCGAGCCGGAAGTTGTCGAGCGCCGACAGGTTGCCGACCAGCGAGAAGTGCTGGTGCACCATGGCAACGCCGGCACGCAGCGCGTCTGCCGGGCGCGCCGGCGCGTAGGGCTTGCCGAGCAGGCTGAGCGAGCCGCTGTCGGGCCGCTGCACGCCGAAGACGATGTTGCAGAGCGTGCTCTTGCCGGCGCCGTTCTCGCCCAGCAGGCAGTGCACCTCCCCCTGCCGCACCTCGAGCTCGACGCTCTCGAGCGCGACGAGCGCGCCGAAGCGCTTACCGACCCCGCGCAGGCACAGCGCGCTCTGCGGCGCGGCGAGAAGGGGCACCGCGTAGCGCTCGGCGGCGAGGGAATCGGTCAGAGTGGCAGCGGTCGCCATGGTCGTACGCGGGGCGAGAGGCTCATGCTCAGCTGTCGAGCGTCTTGATCTTGCCCGACAGGATGTCTTTCTCGATCGCCTCGAGCTTGCCGAGCTGGTCGGGGCTGAGCCCGCCGCACACCTTCAAGTCGGAGGCCTGGGACCCCATGCCGAGCCCGAACGGCTTGAACTCCGCCTTCCAGCTGCCCGCCGCCAGCTGGTCGATGGCGTACTCCACCTGGTAGCCGACGCCCGTCACGCTGTAGGCGATGTACAGCGGGTCTGTGCCGCAGCGGTCGGTGTAGCTGCCGATGATGTGCGTGTTCTTCTCGCGCGCCGCCTGCTCCATGCCGCGCAGGCCGAGGTTCAGGATGTGATAGTGCACGTCGGCACCCTGAGTGATCGCCGCCAGCGTCGCCTCCTTCGATTTGACGACGTCGTCGAAGTCGCCCGTGTACGATTCGAAGTATTTGATGCTCGGGTTGACGTAGCGCGCGCCGTTACCAAACTCCTTGCCGGCGTTGACGATGGCGGGGATCTCGAGCCCGCCGACGTAGCTGACGGCGCCCGTCTTCGACAGCATGGCGGCGGCCGCACCGGCGACGAAGGCGACCTCGGCCTGACGCACGTCGTACTGCGCGACGTTCTCGTCCTGGCTGCCCTTGTTGCCGCCGACGACCGCGAACTTGACCTTCGGGAAGCGCTTGGCCACCTTGCGCACCGAGGCCTCCGTCTGCCCGCCCACGCCGATCACCAGCGCGCTCCTGGTGGCGAGCATGGTGAGCGCCTGATCCATGTCGGCGAACTTCACGTTCTCGACGTACTCGACCTTCACCTTCGCGCCATGGCGGCTCTCGGCGCGCTTCAGGCCGTCGTAACCCGACTCCATCCAGCCCTTGTCCGATTTCGAGCCGGGGATGAGCACGCCGACCGCGAGCGGCGCGGCTGAAGGTGTATCAGCGGCAGGTGTTGGGGCGGCGGGCGTTTCTGTCACCGGGGCCGCTGCCGTGGTGGCCGCCGCGGGCTTGGAGTCCAGGCTCGCCGCATCGCTCTTGCTGCAGCCGCTGACGAGGAGCAGGCCGCTCGCCGCCGCCCATGCCGACCATCGCTTCGAGATTCGCATCGCCATCGTTCTCTCCTCGGACCGAGCGGCGAGCGTGCGCTCGTCGAACAGCGTCCGGATCGTGGGTTCGCGGCGAGGGTGGCAGCGTCGACGCGCGAAGTAAACGCATATTTACTTCCGAGCGCGTGTGTTTCCGGCGTGATTCACGCTGGATTCGTGGCGCTTGCGAGATCGGTCGGGGCGCGCTCCGCGGCGAAGCGGCGCGCGAGCCAGCCGCACACCACGAGCTGCAGCGGGTGGTAGATCATGATCGGCAAGAGGATCAGGCTCAGCCCCGGCTGGGCGCCAAACATCAAGCGCGCCATGGGGACGCCCGAGGCGAGCGTCTTCTTCGAGCCGCAGAACACGAGCACGATGCGGTCATCGAGGGGCAGGCCCATGCGCCTGGCGAGCGCGTTCGACAGCACCAGCAGCGTGCCGAGCAGCGCCGCCGAGAACAGCAGCGTCACCAGCAGGGCGGGCACGCCGCTGCCGAGCCAGACGCCGGACACGACCGAGTCGCAGAACGAGGTGTAGACGAGCAGCAGGATCGTGACGCGATCGACGGCGTTGATCGCGCGCTTGTGGCGCGAGGCCCAGCCGCCCCAGAGTGGCCGGCAGAGCTGCCCGAGCGCGAGCGGCAAGAGCAGCCAGATCACGAGATCGAGCACGACGCTGCCGAGCGGCAGCGCGGCGCCGGCGGTGCCCAGCACCAGCCCCACCCAGAGCGGCGTCAGGAACACGCCGAGCACGCTGGAGAGCGTGGCGTTGAAGACGGCGGCGGGCACGTTGCCGCCGGCCGCCGCCGTGAGCGCGACGGAGGACGAGACGGTGGAGGGCAGCGCGCACAGGTAGAAGATGCCGAGGCGCAGGCTGGGGTCGAGCGCGCCACCGAAGACCGAGAGCGCGAGCCACCCGAACAGCGGACATACCAGGAAGACGATGAGCTGCACGGCGAGGTGCAGCGGCCAGCGCAGCGTGCCCTGGCGCAGCGCCGTGAACGAGAGCGCGAGCCCGTGCAGGAAGAAAATCAGCGCCACGCCCAGCTTGTTGAGCACCTCGGGGTGCAGGGCGCCGCCTTTGGCGCCGGGCCCGGGCAGGGCCCAGGCGAGCAGCGCGGCCAGCACCATGCCGATCAGAAACCAGTCGGGGCGCCGTTTCATGACCGACCTCCCCGCGCGGCGCCCGCGTCGTCGCTGGGCAGTGGTTCGAGGCGCTGCGGCTTGTGGGGAAGGAGCCCGCTCGCTACGATGCCCCGCCCCCGATGGCGACCAATCGCAAGAAGACCAGCAAGGCTCGCGAGCCCGCCCTTCGGCAGGCCGACGTCACCCGCCAGCGCATTCTGCAGGCGGCGATCAAGGAGTTTGCTGCGGAGGGCTACAGCGGCGCGCGCGTGGACGCGATCTGCAAGCGCGCGCGCTCGAACCCGCGCATGATCTATCACTACTTCGGCGACAAGGACGGGCTGTACGGCACGGTGCTCGAGCACGTGCTCGGCGAGCTGCGGCGCGAGGAGCTGAAGCTCGAGGTCGATCACGTCGAGCCGCTCGCGGGCATGCTGGCGCTGTTCTCGTTCGTGCATACGCACTTCGGCGCGCACCCGGAGCTGATCTCGCTGCTCAGCGGCGAGAACCTGCTCCGCGCCCGCTTCCTCAAGCGCTCGATCAAGACGCCGATCGTCGCCTCGCCGCTGATCGCGCTCGTCGCCAGCCTGCTCGATCGCGGCGTACGCGAGGGCGTGTTCCGCGCCAACATCGAGCCCCTGCAGCTGTACGTGATGATGGTCGCGCTCAGCTACTTCCACCGCTCGAACGCGCACACGCTCTCGGCCATCTTTCGCACCGACCTGCTCGAGCCGAGCTGGCAAGACGCGCAGTTCGGCTATGCGCGAGACATGCTGACGCGTTTTCTCGTCGTGCACCCGAGCCCGCGCGCCGCGGAGTGAGCGTGCGAAGCCGGCTGCGGGAACGCCGCGAATCATGCTGGAAACGCACGCGACATGAAGTAAGTAAACGTTTACTTTGTGGTCCACGGCTGGCATTGTGCAGAGCGTTCGAGGAGCCGTCAAACACGAGCGCCGCCATCCCGAGCCCCGTACCATCCCGATGAGCATCCCCCCGTTCAGCTTCGATCCGCGCCCTTCCGCGCAGCGCTCGGCCGTCTTCGGTCGTCAGGCGGTGGCGACCTCGAGCCCCGCGGCGGCGCAGGTCGGGCTGAGCGTGATGGAGCAGGGGGGCAACGCCGTCGACGCCGCGGTGGCCGTGGCCGCCACGCTGAGCGTGGTCGAGCCGACGATGAACGGCGTCGGCGGCGACCTGTTCGCGCTGGTCTGGGACGGCGCGACGCTGCACGGGCTCAACGCCTCCGGGCGCTCGCCGCGGGCCTGGTCGCTCGAGCGCTTCGCCGCGCGCGGCGGCATCCCCCAGCTCGGCTGGGACGCGGTGACGGTGCCGGGCGCGGTCAGCGGCTGGGTGGCGCTGAGCGAACGCTTCGGCTCGCTGCCGTTCGCCGAGCTGCTGAAGCCCGCCATCCGCTACGCGCGCGAGGGCTTCCCCGTGCTGCCGAAGATGGCGGCGCTCTGGGCCGAGGCGCCGTCGCGCTTCGCCGACTTCGCCGAGTTCCGGCGCGTGTTCTTGCCGGGCGGGCTCGCCCCCCGGGCGGGCGAGCTGTTTCGCCTGCCCGATCTCGCGCGTTCCCTCGAGGCCATCGCCGACACGCGCGGCGCGGCGCTGTATCAGGGTGAGCTCGGCGAGCGCCTGGCGCAGGCGGCGCGCGAGGCGGGCGGCGCCATGACGATGGCCGATCTGGAAGAGCACGCGCCGAGCTTCGTCGCGCCCATCGGCGTCGACTTCCACGGCGCGCGCGTGTGCGAGCCGCCGCCGAACGGGCAAGGCCTGGCGGCGCTGATCGCGCTTGGCATCCTGCGCCACCTGCCCATCGCCGAGCTCGGCCCCGAGCACCCCGACGCCGTGCACTTCCAGCTCGAGGCGATGAAGCTCGCCTTCGCCGACTGCGCGCGCCACGTCGCCGATCCCTCGCGCATGCGCATCTCGATTGACGAGCTGCTCGCCGAGGGGCGCCTATCGCGACTGGCCGAGCGCGTGCGCACGACCGCCCTGCTGCCGCTGCCCGGGCCGCGCCCGGACCACGGCACCGTCTACGCCACGCTAGCCGATCGCGAGGGTCGCATGGTGTCGCTGATCCAGTCCAACTACCTGGGCTTCGGCTCCGGCATCATCGTGCCGCGCACGGGCATCAGCCTGCAGAACCGCGGGCTCGGCTTCTCGCTCGACCCCGAGCACCCGAACTGCGTCGCGGGCGGCGCGCTGCCGTATCACACGATCATGCCCGGCATGCTGCTCGACGGCGGCCAGGCGCGCATGAGCTTCGGCGTGATGGGCGGGCACATGCAGCCGCAGGGGCATGTGCAGATGGTGCTCTCCACGCGCCTGTTCGGTCGCGATCCACAGGCCGCGTGCGACGCGCCCCGCTGGTACGTCGCGCCCGATGGACAGGTCGGGCTCGAGCCCCTGCTCGAGGCGAGTGTGGGGGCGAGCCTGCGCCAGCGCGGGCACACGCTGCTCGCTGCGCCAGCGACGCTTCTCTTCGGTGGCGCGCAGGCCATCTACCAGCTCGGCTCGTTCTACTGCGCCGGCTCCGACCCGCGCAAAGACGGCCAAGCCGTCGCCTGTTAGCCGCTTCTGCTTTCGCTTTCGCCCCTGTTTCGCCCTCTCGACAGCTCTCTGATGAAAGGGCTGCGCTCGCCGCCGTCCTCGGATTTCTCGGGAATCCCCCGAAAAGGAGTATCACCATGTCCAGTCGTCATCCGTTCGGCAGGAGGAGCTTCCTCGCCACCAGCGCCGCGCTCGCGGCCACCCTCGCGTACTCGAAGCACGCGCACGCCGAGGCGAAGCCGATCGGCTTCATCTACGTCGGGCCCCGGCTCGACTACGGTTACAACTACTCGATGGACCAGGGGCGGCAGTTCGTCGAGACCACGCTGAAGGTCAAGACCACCAGCCAGGAGAACGTGCCCGAGACGGCCGAGGTCACGCGCGTGATGGAGAAGATGATCCGCGCCGGCTGCGAGATCATCTTCCCCACGAGCTACGGCTATCTCGACTACGCGATCGAGCTCGGCAAGAAGTACCCGAAGGTCGCCTTCCTGCACGCGGGCGGGCTGAAGACGAGCGCCAACGTCGGCACGTATTTCGCCAACTCGGACGACGCCATGTACCTCGCCGGCATGGCCGCGGGCGGCACCACGAAGACGAAGAAGCTCGGCTTCGTCGCGGCGTTCCCCATCCCGCAGGTCGTGCGCAGCATCAACGCCTTCACGCTCGGCGCGCAGGCGGTGAACCCCGACGTCACCACCCGCGTGGTGTGGACGAACGGCTGGCTCAACCCGCCGAAAGAGGCCGAGGCGGCCAACTCGCTCGCCGACGTCGGCGTCGACGTGATCGGCGAGCAGATCGACAGCCCGATCACGCTGGCCAAGACGGCCGAGCAGCGCGGCATCTGGGTGGTGGGCAAAGACGTCAACGTGCAGCGCTTCGCCGAGAAGGCCTACCTGACCGGCGCCTCGTGGGAGTGGGGCCCGATGATGGCGAAGCTCGTGAGCGAGATCTGGAGCGGCAGCTGGAAGCCGTCGCACGTACGCGGCGACCTGAAGGACGGCAGCGTCAAGCTCGATGCGCTGGGCGCCGCCGTGCCCGCCTCGATGAAGGAGCAGATCCAGAGCGCGCAGGCCGACATCGTGAGCGGCAAGCGCGTGGTGTGGAAGGGGCCGATCACCAAGCAAGACGGCTCCCTCGCGGCGCCGGCGGGGCAGGCCATGGCGCTCACCGACGTCGAGACCATGGGCTACCTGGTCAAGGGCGTGCTCGGCGGTCTGAAGTGAGGCGAGCATGAGCGACATGGACGAGAGCCCCGAGAAGAGTGTCAGCCGCGCGATGGGGTCCGCGCGTCACAACCAGTGGCGCGTGGGCAAGAGCAGCGTCTCGCTGGTGCGGACGCCGGTCGAGCCGAAGCGCCTCGCCATCGACGCACAGCCGCAGAACCTGGTGCTCGACCTCGCGCGCTCCGCGTTCGTCGTGGTCGATATGCAGAACGACTTCTGTTCCAAGGGCGGATTCCTCGACTACCGGGGCGTCGACATCACGCCCGACCAGAAGCCGATCGGCCCCATCGCGCGCCTCGCGCCCGAGCTGCGCGCGCTGAGCGTGCCGATCCTCTGGCTCAACTGGGGCGTGCGCCCCGATCTGCTGAACGCGAGCCCGTCGCTCTTGCACGCGCACTGCCCCGAGGGCACCGGCGCCGGCCTGGGCGAGCCGATCCCCGGAGGCCAGCCGATCCTGGTCGAGGGGGGCTGGGGCGCGGCCATCGTCGACGGGCTCGTGCCCGACGGGCGAGACATCCGCGTCACCAAGTACCGCTACAGCGGCTTCTGGGATACACCGCTCGACAGCATCCTGCGCAACCTGGGCGTGACCACGCTGCTCTTCGCCGGCGTGAACGCCGACCAGTGCGTGATGTCGACGCTGCAGGACGCAATGTTTCTCGGCTACGACTGCATCCTCGTCGAGGACTGCGTGGGCACGACGTCGCCGGAGTATTGCATGCAGGCGACGCTGTACAACGTGAAGCTGCTCTATGGCTTTGTCACCGACTCGGCGGCGATCCGCCGCGGCATCGAAGGAGCGGCGCATGGATGAGTTCGATCGGCGGCTCGAGCCGCACGGATGGGTGTTGCCCCGGCGCCCGGAGCCGATCGCGCTGTTTCTGCCCTACCAGCGCTCGGGCACGCTCGTGTTCCTGGCGGGGCAGACGTGCGAGCGCGACGGCAAGATGCTGTACACCGGGCGCGTCGGTGAAGAGGTCGACTTCGAGACGGCGCGCCGCGCCGCCGTGGTCTGCGCGCTGAACCTGGTGGCGTCGCTGCGGGAGGCCTGTGAGGGCCGCTTCGAGCTCGTGTCGCGCTGCCTGCGCGTCGGCGGCTTCGTGCAGGCGAGCTCGGGCTTCGCGCGGGTGCCCCACGTGATCGACGCGGCCTCGGAGGTGTTCGTGGCCCTGTTCGGCGAGCGCGGCAAGCACGCGCGCACGGCCGTCGGCGTGTCCACGCTGCCGCAGAACGCGGCCGTCGAGGTCGACGCCATCTTCGAGCTCACGAGCGAAGCATGAAGCTCGAGCTCGCCGGCATCTGCAAAGCCTTCGGCAGCGTGCAGGCCAACGACCACGTCGATCTGTTGCTCGAGGCGGGCGAGGTGTGCGCGCTGCTCGGCGAGAACGGCGCCGGCAAGAGCACGCTGATGAAGCTGCTTTATGGCGTGCTCACCCCGGACAGCGGGCGCATCGCGATCGATGGCGCGCCGGTGCGCATCGACTCGCCGCGCGCGGCCCGCGCGCTCGGCATCGGCATGCTATTTCAGCAGTTCAGCCTGATCGACGCGCTCAGCGTGAGCGACAACCTCCTGCTCGGCGCCCCCGGCGTCCCGCTCTGGCTGAGCCCCCGCTCTCGGGCGCGCCGGGTCGCGGAGCAGAAGCTCGCCGAGCTCGCGCCCGAGATCGATCCGCGCCGGCGCGTGCGCGACCTCGGGCCCGGCGAAAAGCAGCTGGTCGAGCTCTCCAAGGTGCTGAGCGCGGGCGCGCGCCTCATCATCCTCGACGAGCCGACGTCGCTGCTGGCGCGGCCCGAGGCCGAGCGGCTGTGGCAGCGCCTGCGCGAGCTGGCGCGCACGGGGCACGGCGTTGTGCTCATCACGCACAAGCTCGACGACGTCACGGCCTGCGCCGATCGCGCCGTGGTGCTGCGCGCAGGTCGGGTCGTGCTCGAGACGCGGGACGTGCAGGCGACGGAAGCGCTGATCGCGGCCACGATCGGTCGCGCCTTGCCCGAGCCGCCGGCGCGACGCCCCGTCAGGGCCGGCGACGTGCGCCTGCGCGTGAGCGCCGTCTCTGCCGCCTGGGGCGATCAGCAGCTGGAGCGCGTGAGCTTCACGCTCGCGCGCGGCGCCATCCTAGGCGTGGCGGGAGTCACCGGCAACGGGCAGGAGCTCTTCGGGCGCGTGCTCGCGGGCGTGCTGGCGCCGCGCGAGGGTCAGGTCGCGCTCGACGGGCGCCCGCTCACGAGCGCTTGCGACGCCCGCGTCGCCTACGTGCCCGAGCAGCCACTGCTCAACGCGCTCGCCCGCTCGCTCTCGCTGCTCGTCAACCTCGAGGCACTGCGCGTGCGCCGCTTGCCCTGGTGGCTCACGCTGTCGGGGCTGCGCGCCGGGTCCGAGCGCCGGCTCGCGCGCTTCGACGTGCAGCCTTGCGAGCTCGATCGCGCAGCGGGCACGCTCTCGGGCGGCAACGCGCAGAAGCTGGCGCTGGCGCGCGAGCTGTCGGGCTCGCCCGACCTGATCGTGGTGTGCTTTCCAACCATGGGCCTCGACGCCCGGGCGACCCAGCGCCTGCTCGGCGAGCTCGCCGCTCACGCGGAGCGCGGCGCGGCCGTGGTCTGGATCGGCGAAGACCTCGATGCCCTGCTGGCGCACGCCGATCACGTCGCCGTGCTGCACCGCGGGCAGCTGCGCGGCCCCATCCCCGCGCGCGGTGCCGACCGGCACCAGCTCGGGCTGTGGATGGCGGGAGCCGCGGCGTGAGCGGCGCGCTCGTGGAGGGCGCCATGGCCCCGGTCGACGCGAGCGCGCCCTCGCCGGACGCCGCGGCTTCGGTCGACGCGAACGTGCCCACGCCGGGCGGCGCGCCCACTCCCGAAATCTCACTCGCGAGCGAGCGGCGTGCGGCGCTGCGCTCGGGCCTCGCGCGCACGGCGCTCGCGGCGCTGCTCTTCGCGGCCCTGTCGCTCGCTTTCTTCCTGGCGCTCGGGCTCGAGCCCGCGCCGATCTTCACGGCCCTGTGGGACGGCTCGTTCGGCAGCGGGTTCGCTCTCTCGGAGACGCTGGTGAAGCTCTCGCCGGTGCTCTTGTGCGCGCTGGCGACGGCGTTGCCCGCGACGCTCGGCCTCGTCTCGGTCGGCGCCGAGGGGCAGCTGCTCACGGGTTCGATCGCCGGTACGGCCTTCGTGCTCGCGGCGGGCGATCGCTTCGGCCTCGCGACATTGCCGCTGATGCTGCTCGCGGGCGCGCTCGGCGGCGCCGCCTACGCCGCCGTCGCCGCGATCCTGCGCGTGAGCCTGCGCGTCAACGAGACGATCAGCACGCTGCTGCTCAACTACCTGCCGCCGCTGTTCGTCGAATATCTCGTGTACGGTCCGTGGAAAGATCCGGACAGCCTCGGGTGGCCCGCGACGCGCACGTTCCCCGACGCCGCGCGCCTGAGTACGCACTTCGACACGCGCGTCCACGCGGGCCTGTTGGTGGGCGTCGTGCTGGTGGCACTCGCGCTGCTCCTGACGGCGCGCACGCGCTGGGGTCTCGCCCTATCTCTCTTGCGCGAGAGCCCGCTCTTGGCGGAGCGCGCGGGGCTCTCGTTCCGCGCCGCCGTGCTGGTGATGATGGCCTGCGGCGGCGCCGCCGCAGGCCTCGCGGGCATCATCGAGGTGAGCGTCATCGAGGGCCGCTTGCAGCCGGGCGTCGGCACGGGCGCGGGCTACGCGGGCTTCCTGGTGGCGTTCCTCGCGCGCAGTCACCTCGGGCGCCTCTTCCCGCTCGCGCTGCTCGTCGCGGGTATCGCGGCGGCGGGCGATAACCTGCAGCTGACGGCGGGGCTGCCCTCGGCGGTCGTGTACGTGCTGCAGGGCCTCCTGTTCGCGGCGGCGCTGATCGCGGGAGCGCGCGCGCCGGCGCGCGGCGTGGAGCTCGGCTGATGGACGGCTGGGATGGAGTCGTGCTCGGCCTGCTGCCGGCAGCGTTTCGCAGCGCCACACCGCTGCTCTGGGCGCTGCTCGGCGAGACGCTGACCCAGCGCTCCGGCGTCGTGAACCTCGGCACCGAGGGCCAGATGCTCGTCGGCGCTGCCTCGGCCTTCGCCGTCACGGCCCACACGGGCGACCCGTGGCTCGGGCTCGCTCTCGGCGCGCTCGCGGGGCTCATGCTGTCGCTCGGACACGCGCTCTTGTGTCTGCGCTTCCGGGCGAACCCGTTCGCCAGCGGCATCGCGATCTGGATGATCGGCTTCGGCCTGAGCAGCTTGCTCGGCGCGTCGCTCGTCGGTCAATCCATCACCGGCTTCTCGTCGCTCGGCGCGACGGAGCTCGGTCGCCGTCTGCCGCTGCTCGCCTGGCTCACGCCCACGATCGGTCTCAGCTGGCTCTTGACCCTCGCAGCGGGCCTGCTCGTGTATCGCACGCGCGCCGGGCTCGCGCTGCGTGCGGCGGGGGAGTCGAGCCGCGGCGCGGCGGCCGCGGGCCTGCGCGTGTGGCTCATCCGCAGCCTGGCGATCGCCGCCGGTGGGCTGCTATCGGGCGTCGGCGGCGCGGCGCTCTCGATCGACTACGCCCAGACCTGGGCCGAGGGCATGAGCCAGGGGCGCGGGCTCGTCGCCGTCGGCCTCGTCATCGTCGCCCGCTACAACCCCTGGCTGGCGCTACCCACCGCGCTCTCGTTCGGCGCCGCCGAGGCACTCGTGCTGCGGCTGCAGACGGCGGGCTCGGACGCCTCCGCGCACCTCCTGCACATGCTGCCGTATTCGGTGGCGCTGGCGGTGCTCGTGATCACCTGCCTCGGATCGAGCGCGCGCGCCTCCGCGCCGGCCGAGCTGCGCGCCGTGCTCGAGCGCTGAGCGCTCGCCACGAGTGGCGATATGTCACTCTCGCCGAGCGCAGCGGCGAGCGCCGACTCCTGCCCTGTCGCGCTTCGCACCTCGTCACGCACGCGCTCGGCCCTAGATCTCGTGTCAAAGCGAACACTGAGCAATACGGTGATGCCGCTCAGTCGTTGGTTCCCTGGACGGCTCACCGAAGCCTTTGGTGGTGACCCAAGTTGGCGCCGATCGCGGCGGCGATAGAACCAGCTGCGATGGACGCCGAGCATGCGGGCCGCGGCGCTGACGTTGCCGTTGGCGCTCGACGCCGGTGCGAACTCCTCTGCCACGCTGGCCATCGGGGTGAGGCCCGCGATGCCCTCGTCCAGGCGCAGGTGCACGTGCCGATGGGCTGGGTGGCGCTGAGGATGAGCGCTCGCTCGACGATGTTCTCGAGCTCGCGGATGTTGCCCGGGAAAGCGTAGCTCGAGAGCCGGGCGAGAGCGGCGGCGGTGAGCTTGGGCGCGGGGCGGCGCATCTCGGCGGCGAAGTGCGCGAGGAAGTATTCCGCGAGGAGCGGGATGTCTTGCACGCGCTCGCGCAGCGGCGCCAGGCTCGAGACGAGCCGCTCGAGATCGAAATCCGCCGCCGCGAGCGCGACGTGACCGGCCTCGATCTTGGACAGATCCAGGATGTCGTCGACCAGCGCCAGCGGGTGGTGACTGCTCTGCAGCATGACCTCGATCGCGTCACGCGCGCTCGGCTCCGCGAGGTCCCGGTGGAGGGTCTGCCAGTAGCCGATGATGGCGTTCAGCGGGGTTGCGGATCTCGTGGCTCATGCTGGCGAGGAACCGGGATTGGCCTGGTGCGCACGCGCCGCCTGGCGCTGAGCGTCGCGCCGGATCGTGATCTCCGCCGACAGCCGCTCGTTGGCGTGAGAGAGCTCGAGCGTGCGCTCCCGCACCTGCGTCTCGAGCCACGCCTCGTTGCGACGCAGCGTGCGCTGGGCCTCGACCCGCTCGGTGACGCGCGCAGCGCGCGCCCCAGGTTGTCAGGCCCTTTTCGCACGACCTGGCGGGGGCGCACGCGAGCAGCGCCTTTGGGGAAGACCGCCGGCGCGCTGCGCGCCGAGCACCGGCGAGTTGGGGCATCTCCTCAGGCGAGCCGCTCGTAAGCTCCGAGGGTCAGGAAGTCCGCGAAGTGTTCGGAGAGGACCAGCTCGTCGAGCAGCGCTGATGCCTCTTTCCAGCGCGCGTCGGGCATCGCCTGCTCGACGAGAGCGAGCTCCTCGGCCTTCCAGCGCAGGTACAGATCGCGGTTGAACGTCGTGCCGCCCTCGAGCTTTACCCCACGGTGGAGCCAGAGCCAGAGCTGCGCGCGCGAGATCTCCGCGGTGGCCGCGTCTTCCATCAGGTTGAAGATGGCGACGGCGCCGTTGCCGGCGAACCAGCTGGCGAGGTACTGGAGGGCGACGCTGATGTCGTTGCGCACGCCGGCCT
>WUUC01057777.1_pt1 | contig 22940 bp, 8 predicted proteins | sample 6278441 | NCBI WGS metagenome assembly WUUC01 (sample SAMN13675441, study PRJNA597444) | soil metagenome | isolation source: soil | place: USA: Washington | collected 2017-10
GCCTGCATTATCGCCGTCCCAACCCGGAGATAGACTTCGCGTCCGGCCCCTTCTACGTCAACACGGAGTTGCGTGAGTGGAAGGAGAGTCCGAGGCGTGCGGGGGTGAGTTCCTTCGGGTTCGGAGGCACTAACGCTCACCTCGTCCTCGAAGAAGCTCCGGCGCGGCGCGTTCCAGACAGGTCTAGAGCGTGGCAGTTGTTAGTCGTCTCTGCGCGGACGCCGACGGCGCTCGACGCCGCTTGCTCTAACCTCGTCAGCCATCTCAGAGAGCACCGGCAAGCGCACCTCCCAGATTTAGCCTACACGCTTCAGACGGGCCGCAAGAGCTTCAAGCACCGGCGCGCGCTCGTCTGTCGAAGCAAAGAGGATGCAATCGAGAGGCTGCGGGAGAGCTTGGGGACGGAGACTCCGACGACTCAAGAGACTGAGCCCGCGCTCGCCTTTCTATTTCCGGGGCAAGGCACGCAACACCTGCACATGGCGCAAGGTCTGTACGAACAGGAGCCAATCTTTCGAGAGGAGCTGGACAGTTGCGCCGCACTATGCGAGCGGGAGTCGGGCGAGGATTTGAAGAGGCTTTTGTTCTCTGACGCCGCCGGGGCTGCCGCCGAGAAACTTCGCCAGACGAGTTTCGCTCAACCGGCGTTATTCGCCGTCGAGTACGCGCTCTCCAAGCTCTGGATGGCTTGGGGCGTCGAGCCTTCGGCCATGCTCGGGCACAGCCTCGGCGAATACACCGCCGCGTGTCTGGCCGGGGTCTTCACGTTGGAAGAAGCCGCCCATCTGGTCGTACAGCGCGGGCTGCTCGCACAACAGGCGCAGCCCGGTCGGATGCTGGCCGTCATGTTGCCGGAGGATGAGCTTTTGCGCCGACTGCCGGAAGAGCTTTCATTGGCAGCCGTCAACGCTCCGCAAAGCTGCGTCGTCTCAGGCGTGACCGAAGTGGTCGAAGCCTTGGAAGCAAAGCTGCTGGCCGAAGGAATCGGCTGCGTGCGTCTACAGACCTCACACGCCTTTCACAGCCGGTTGATGCGGCCTCTCGTCCCGCTTCTGGCCGATGCGCTACGGCGCGTGACTCTGCGACCGCCGCGCATCCCCTTCGTCTCGAACGTAACAGGGACATGGATTACGACCGAACAGGCGACGAGCGTGGACTACTGGACGACACACTTGACGGACACGGTGAGGTTTGCCGACGGAGTTCGAGCTTTACGCGAGCGCGCGAATCTCGTCTGTCTGGAAGTGGGGCCGGGTCGAACGCTCAGCGGTTTCGTGCGGGCCGTTGCCGGAACAGAACATGTGCCGACGCTCTTTTCTCTGCCTCGCCGCGAGTCGAATGAAGAAGACCAGCGGCAGGTGCTCTCCGCCCTCGGCGAACTTTGGCAGCACCGTGCGCGCGTCAACTGGGCGGGCTTTTACCGAAATGAAAAGCGCTCGCGCATCTCTCTGCCGACCTATCCCTTCGAGCGTTCGCGCTATCGTGCGGAGGCGGCGTCCGGCCCAAAGCCCCTCGCCGCCCGAAGTGTCGAGGCGGCAAGCACGCCGCCCGTGGGCTGGTTCTATGCGCCGTCTTGGCGACGCGGCGAACGCTTGGAGCCAGTTCGCGACGAGCAGTTGAGCGCACGTGCAGACCGATGGCTGCTGCTTATCGATGAGGACGAGCCCATCGGCCTGCAACTGGCGGAGCGGTTGAAGAGTGCCGGGCAGGACGTGAGCATCGTCTGCCCCGGCGAGTCTTTCGCGCGCTTAGAGGCACGGCGCTTCGTCATCGACCCGAAGGCCGAGGGTGATTTCGGGCAACTGCTCGACGCGCTGGAAGAGACGGGTGGGACGCCTGACCGCATCGTCCATCTGTGGAGTGTGACCGACGGCGCGGGCTGCGACCCGCTGCGCGACTGGGAAGAGAGCCAGTACCGTGGGCTGTACAGCCTTCTCTCGCTGGCGCGCGCGCTGTCGGCATCGAAGTCGGTGCGCCCGCGCCGCCTATGGGTTTTGACGACGGGCGCGCTCTCGGTGCTCGGCGACGAAGCGCTGCGGCCCGAGAGGGCGACGATGCTCGGGCCGTGTCAAGTCCTGCCCGTCGAAGACCCTTCCCTCAACTGTCGCTTCCTCGACTTCGTCCCCGACAGGCCCGCGTCCGAGTCGGCGGCGCGGCTGCTCGGCGAGATTGTGCGCGGAGGGCCGGACGTAATCGCCCTGCGGGGCGACTACGTTTGGGAGCGGCACTTCGAGCCGGTGAGCCTCTCGACACGGAAAGACTTCAACCCCTTCAGGGAGCGCGGCGTCTACCTCATCACGGGCGGGCTCGGCGGCATCGGCCTCAGCCTCGCACGGCATCTCGCGGAGAGGTCGCACGCGCGTCTCGCACTGGTTGGCCGCACCCCTCTGCCCGAGCGTGCGAGCTGGGAGGAGTTGTCGGCGCACGGCAGAGACGACCGGACGGCGAAGCAACTGCGGCGGCTCATCGAAATCGAAAAGCTCGGGGCGGAAGTCCTCACACTGACTGCCGATGTGTGCAGTCTTGAAGAGATGAGCGCCGTAGTCGCCGAGACGGTGCGCCGCTTCGGGGCCATCAATGGCGTCGTCCACGCGGCGGGAGTCCCCGACCGTGGAAGCTTCTACGAGAAACAATACGGGGACATGCGAAGCGTCTTGGCCCCGAAGGTCGAGGGGACGCTCGTTCTCGACAGGCTGCTTGAAGATGCCGGTCTGGATTTCTTCGTCCTGTGCTCTTCGGTCAGCTCGTTCGCCAGAGCCTACGGCGAGTCGGTCTATGCGGGGGCCAACGCCTTCCTAGACACCTTCGCGCACGCGTCCATGCAAAGCGGGCGCACGCCCGTCGTCTCCGTCAACTGGGGCGCGTGGCAGGAGGTGGGGATGGCGGCTGAAGCGCACGTCCCCGAACAGTTCAGGGAGTTTGCGAACCGGCAACTGAAGAAAGGTTTAATGCCCCGGGAAGGGTCTTCGGCCCTCGAACAAATTCTCGCGGATACGGGACGGCGGCGGCAGGTCATCGTGTCGAAAGTCGGGCTCACAGAATTGCTCGAAGGCGGCCCCCTCGCAGAGATGGCGGCGATGTTGGAGCAGCCTCCGGCGCGCGCCGCCGCCACCCCGCCCTCGCGCCATCCCCGGCCATCAATCGAATCAAAATACCTTGCGCCGGAGACGGAGCTGGAACAGATGATTGCGGGAGTCTGGCAAGACATTCTCGGCATCGACGGCGTGGGCCTCAACGACGGCTTCTTTGAGCTGGGCGGCAACTCGCTCGTCGCCACACAGTTGGCGACGAGGCTGAGAAACCGTGTCGGCAGGGAAGTGCCGGTGCGGGTCTTGTTCGAGGCCGGAACGGTGGCCGGGCTAGCGCAGTGGTTTGAGGCTTCGGCGGACTCGAATTCACGACCACAGCCTCCGGCGCTGGCGAAGGCGACAGCGCCTCTCGACGCACCTCCGCTCTCTTACGAGCAGGAGCATCTTTGGTTTCATTATCAACTCGAACCCGACAGCCTCGCCTACAACGTTCCCTTCGCCGTGCGTCTGGAAGGCCCTCTGAACTTCCCTCTGGCCCGTCGCGCGCTCGCCGAAATCACCCGCCGTCACGACACGCTGCGCTCCACGTTCGATGATATCGACGGCTCGCCCGTGCAGTCGGTCGCGCCCACAGTCGAAGTCGCGCTGTCGGTAATCGATATCTCGGAATTATGGACGGAGGGGCGCGACCTTCTGAGCAGCAACCTCATCCGCGAATGCCTCGGACGCCCTTTCGACTTGAAGCACGGCCCGCTCTTTCGCACCACTATCTTACGGCTCGGCCCCGACCGACACGTACTGCTCGCAGACCTCCACCACATCATCGCGGACAACTGGTCGGCCTTGATTCTGGTGCGCGAGTTTATGGCGCTCTATGCCGCTTATCAGGAGGGACAGCCGCCGGCGCTCGGCGAGCTTCCGATTCAGTACGGCGATTATGCGAGCTGGCAGAAACAGTATTTGAGCGGCGACAGGCTACAGGAGCTTTTGACTTACTGGAAGGGCCGCCTCGCCAATCTGCCGCAACTCAGACTGCGCGACGAAAACCCTTCGGCGGCAGAGCAGAGCGGGGAAGGCGGGACGGTGTCTCTCTCAATTGACGGAGAGTTGTTTGAGTCGCTACGCGCAATGAGCCGTCAGGAAAACGTCACGCTGTTTATGGTCTTGCTGGCGGCCTACGTGACGACGCTGCGCGAGTTCGGCGGGCAGGACGACATCGTGGTCGGAGCCGATGTGTCGAGCCGTTCACAACCCGAGCTGGAAGAGTTGATAGGCTTCTTCATCAACATGCTGGTGCTTCGCGCGGATGTCTCAGGCAACCCGACGTTTCGTGAGCTGCTCGTGCGCGTCCGCGAGATTGTCTCGGCGGCTAAAGCGCATCAGGAATTGCCTTTCGGGAAATTGGTGCAGGAGCTTAACCCCAGAAAGGGGCGCGGGCAATCGCCTCTGTTCCGCGCGGTGCTCAACTACCAGAATGCGCCGCAGGAAGAGCTTCGGCTGCCGGGGCTCACAATCACACCCATGCCCGTCGAAGAGTCCGTCGCCCGCTTCGACCTGAGCCTGTCGGTGACGGAGACGGCGGAGCGTTTGGAAGGCACGCTGCGATACAAACGTGGAGTCATCGGCGATGAGCTGGCCCGCCGCATCAAAGGCTGCTTCGTCGGCGTGCTCGAAGCCGTCGCGGCGAACCCGCGCAGCACGGTGGACGAACTGGGGCTCTACACGCGCAGGCTGCATCCCGGCGTCGAGCGGGACAGGAAGACAGGCGACGCCCGGCCAGCGGGGCGGTTCGTCGCGTCGCGCCGCCCGGTCGTCGTCAGCCCCCGGCATCTGTTGAACTCTCATCTTCTCTATCCTGATGCGGGGCTGCCGCTGTTAGTCGAGCCCGCCGTTAAAGACTTGGACGCAGTCTCTTGGCTGAAGGCGAACACGGCGAAGGTACAGGGCTGGCTGGATGACCACGGAGCGGTGCTCTTCCGGGGTTTTGCGGTTAACGACTCGGACGCGTTTCGGGATTTCGTGACGGCAATCAGCCCGGAGCTGTTGGGTTATAACGAGCGCGCCGCGCCGCGCATAGAGGTGTCGCCGAAAATCTTCACCTCCACCGAATACCCGCCCGAATACCTCGTGCCGCTCCACAACGAGATGGCCTTCTCGCATGAGTGGCCGATGAAGATTTGTTTCTGCTGCATCATCCCTGCGCGGCAGGGCGGAGCGACGCCCATCGCTTCGAGTTCGAGGGTTTACGAGCTGATTGAGCCGCGCGTCCGTGAGCTGTTCGTCGAGAAGAACGTTATGTACGTGCGCAACTTCGGACAGGGGATTGATTTGAGCTGGCAGGAGACATTTCAGACCGAATCGAGAGAAGTGGTCGAGCAGCAATGCAGGCGCGCGGGGATGCGCTGGCTGTGGCGCGAAGACGACGGCTTGAAGACGTGGAGGGTTGCACCCCCTGTAGTCCGTCACCCGCGCACAGGCAAACTGTTGTGGTTCAACAACGCACACGTCTTTCACGTCTCCACCAACGACGCACAGACCCGCGCGGCGCTGCTCGCGCAATGCGAGGAAGAAGACCTACCGCGTCAGACTTTTTACGGCGACGGCACTCCCATCGAAGACTCCGTGTTGGAACAGATTCGCGAAGCCTACCGGAGCGCGGCTGTGCGTTTCGACTGGCAGGCGGGCGACGTGCTGATGCTCGATAACATGGCCGTCTGTCATGGCCGCGAAACCTTCGTCGGGCCGCGAAAGATTCTCGTGGCGCTGGCCGAGCCAACCGGAGCGCAAGGGTAATATGGAAGCTCTAAGCGCCGGGCATGATGAAGTTCAAGGGTTTGAGCTGTCGGCTCAACAGAAGCGGCTCTGGGAGTTGCGAGCTGGCCGTACGGCGCGCGCCACATGCGTCATCGGCATCGAAGGCGAACTCGATGAATCGCTCCTGAAGAGGGCCGTCAACCGCGTCGTCGAGCGCCACGAAATCCTCCGCACGACGTTTCAAACGCTGCCCGGAGTTTACTACCCTCTGCAAGAGATAGGTGCGGAAGCGTGCGTCTCTTGGGACGAGCCGGGGCGCGAGCCGCACGCGGGAGAGTGGTCGGTCAAACGCGCGTCGGAAAACCTAGCGCGCGCGCGCGCGGAATCAGGAGGCGGCGCAAAGGGTGCGGCCACGCTCCAACTCTCGCTGGTGTCGCCGTCTCCTTCGAGACGCATCCTGTCGCTCGGGTTGAAGAGTCTCTGCGTTGACTTCGTGACTCTTCAAAACCTCTATCGAGAGATTGCAGACGAATACCTCGCGCTCGCCGAAGGCACGGAAGGGGCCGGGAGCGAGCCAGTGCAGTACGCCGACTACGCGGGCTGGCAGGGCACGCTCCTCGAAGAGGCAGGGCAGGGCGCGGCGGGAGCCCTCGCGCACTGGCAGTCGCGCACGCCCTTCTCCTTACCCACGCAGTTGCTTCGCACAGGCGGCCCGGCGCAGGAAGGGACTGTCGAGGCCGACACGTTGGCGGTAGAAGACGGCGCGGAAGCGGCCCCGAACATTCAAGCGCTCTGCGCAAAATATGGAGCGACTGAACGCGCGTTCCTGCTGGCGTCTTGGCTCGTACTGCTGCGGCGTTTGACAGGGGAGCAGCGCATCGTCGTCGGCGTAGAGTTCGACGGCAGAACCTCTCCTGAGCTTGAAGGAGCCACCGGGTTGTTTGCACGCTGGCTTCCGTTCACCCTCACGCTCGACGCGAGCGCAAGCTTTGAAGATGTTCTAGGCGAGGTGTCCGGGCAGGAGCGGCAGGCAGCGCGCTGGCAGGATTATTTCGGGCTCGAATCGACCGCCGGCGACGGCAGGCAAACGGCTTCGGAAAACAGCTTCACCGCCGCCTTCGAGTTCCACGAGCCGACTGGCGGCAGGAGCGGGCGGCGGGTGGCTTTCTCGCTTCTCGATTATGAGGTGGGCGGCGAGCCGTTTGAGCTGAAGCTCTCTTGCAGGCGTGTGGGCAAACAAGTCGCGTGGAAGATTCACTTCGACGCCGCGCTCTACACTTTGGAGGATTGCCGCCGCATAACCGGCTGCTTCCGAGAGTTGATACGTGATGCCGCCGACCGGCCCGCGCGTCGAATCGGCGTGCTAAACGTGCTCTCGGCGGAGGCGAGGCGAGAGGTCGTCGTCGAGTGGAACCGGACGGCGCGCGATTTCCCGTACGCAGACTGCCTGCAAGAATTGTTTGAAGCCGCCGCCGCGCGTCACCCGGAGCGCATCGCACTGATTTGTCAGCAACGCAGTTGGACATACGCGGAGCTTAACCGCGCTGCCAACAAACTGGCTCACCATCTGCGAAGCCTCGGAGCCGGGCCTGAGCGCTTAGTCGGACTTCTCTTCGAGCACTCCGGCGAGCTGATAGTCGCCGCTCTCGCAGTCCTCAAATCGGGGGCGGCCTTCGTGCCGCTCAACCCTGACCTGCCAGCCGACAGGCTCAGGCTGCTGGTGGAAAGAGCCGCCCTTCCTCTCGTCGTCTCGACCACGCGACTGGCCGGTGAGAGCGGCGGCCTTCAGACGAGATTCGTGTTGCTCGATTCGCACGGACAACGAATAGAGAAAGAGAGCGACGCGAACCCGCCGCGCGCGACGCTGCCGGGTAATCTGGCCTACGTCATCTACACTTCGGGCTCGACCGGCGGCCCGAAGGGCGTGCTGATAGAGCATCGCTCGGTCTGCAATCTGGCCTTCGCGTTGGACGATGCCGTTTATCGAGGCGCGGAGCAACTGGCGCGCGTGAGTCTCAACGGGCCTTTGAGTTTCGACACTTCGATAAAGCAACTGGCGCAACTCTGCTTCGGGCGTAGCCTCTGCGTCATCCCGCCGGAACTCAAGGGCATCGGCGCTGAGATGCTCGGCTACCTCGCCGAGCATGAGATAGACCTGCTCGACTGCACGCCTTCGCACCTGCGCCTGCTGATTGAAGCCGGGATGCTAGACGGCGCGGGGCGCTATCCGCGCGTCGTGCTAATCGGCGGCGAGGCTATCGATAATCGAATCTGGGAGAGGCTTTCAAATCATCGCGCCCGGCGGTTCTACAACGTCTACGGCCCGACCGAGTGTACGGTGGATGCCACCATCTGCGCGGTGGAGGACTCTGATTCTCCGGCGCTCGGCAGACCGTTGCCGAACGTAAAAATTTACCTCCTCGACGAGCAAGGCAGTCCCGTCCCTCCCGGAGTCGTCGGAGAAATCTGCATCGGCGGAACGGGCGTCGCGCGCGGATACTTGCAGAATCCGGAACTGACGGCGGAGCGATTTACTCCCGACCCTTTCAGCATCGAGGCGGGCGCGCGGCTCTACAGGAGCGGAGATTTCGGCAGGCACTTGGCCGGGGGGCGAATCGAGTATCGCGGGCGCAGGGACGATCAAGTGAAGATTCGCGGCAGCCGTGTAGAGCCGGTCGAGGTCGAAGAAACCCTCTGCGCGCACCCGTCAGTCGAGCGGGCGGTAGTGCTGCCGCACAAAGAGGGTGACGGCGAGACATCGCTCGTCGCATACGTCGTCTGCCGCCGCTCGCAGCGCCTCACGGTGGACGCGCTCAGAGAGCACGTGCGCGGCCATCTGCCTGACTTCATGGTTCCGGCGCGCTTCGTGCGCGTGGAGGCAATTCCTCTGACTGGCAACGGAAAGGTTGACAGGCGCTTGCTCAGGTCAGCGCCCGACGACGGCTTCGAGGAACAGGAGGTTGAAGAGCCTTTGCAAACGCTGACCGAAGAGCTTGTCGCTGGCGTCTGGCAGGAAGTCCTCCAACAGCCCGTCCACAGCCGCCAAGCGAACTTCTTCGACCTCGGCGGATATTCGCTGCTGGCGCTGCGTATAACGGCGCGGCTGCGACAGGAGTTGAGCGTGTCGGTTCCGGTGCGTGCGCTTTTCAATAAGCCCACGGTCGCCGCGCTCTCGTCCGAACTCGACGTGATTCTCGGCGCGTCTGGGAACAAGGCGCTTGCGCTTGAGAGGGGCCGCCGGGATGGAATGCAGCCGCTCTCCCTCGGGCAGCAGAGACTCTGGTTCCTCGCGCAGTTGATGCCGAACGATACGTCATACAACATCCTTCTGGCGCTGCGCCTGAACGGTGATTTGCGCGTGCCGGAGTTGTCGCGAAGCCTATCGGCGATACTCAAGCGCCACGAGACGCTGCGGAGCACGTTCGTCGAAGAGGACGGAGTCCCGAAAGTCTCTATTACCGACGAGAGCGGCGTCGGGCTGCCGCTCATAGACCTCAGCGGCATCGGTCGTGAAGAGGCTCTGCGTGAAGCGCACGCGAGGGCGCGGGAGGAATCCGGCGTCCCCTTCAATCTCGGGGAAGGGCCGCTCCTGCGTCTCCTTCTGCTCAAGCTGGACGCTGATGAGCACGTCCTTTTACTGACGACGCACCACATCGTTTTCGACGGCTCGTCCGTGCAACTCTTCCTCGACGAGCTGGCCGCGCTGTACAGTTCGGAGGTGACGGGCCAGCCCGCGAAGCTGCTCGAACTCCCGATTCAGTATTCGGATTACGCGCGCTGGCTTGAGACTCAGCTCGACGGCGGTCAATTCGTGGCGCAGTTGGATTACTGGCGCAAGCAGCTTAAAGGAGCCCCGACGCGCCTTCCGCTGCCTTACGATTATCCGGAGACGGGCGCGGCGCGAGAGAGCCGTACTTCCAAGCGCGTCTTGCTGCCGGGCGAACTCGCTGCGAGCTTGCGAGACATCTGCCGCAGGGAAGAGGTCACGGCCTATCACATCTTCCTCACCGCGTTCGTCGCGTGCGTTCGACGTTGGGCGGGCCATTCCGACATCGTCGTGACCTCTCCATCCTCGATGCGGGGCCGCGCCGAAGTCGAGCCGCTCATAGGCTTCTTCATAAACAACCTCGTACTCCGCGTGCGTGCTCCGCTTGAGCCGACCTACAGGACGCTGCTCGGGACGGTCAAAGATGTGGTGCTCAACGCTCTAACCAATCAGGACGTGCCGTTCGACAAGCTGCTTGAAAGCGCAGGGGTCGAGAGGAAACCCGGACAGACACCGTTCGACCAACTGCGGTTCGACTTACAAGCGCACTCCGAACAGACGCGGCAAATGCCGGGCTTGAGCCTGACGCTTGAAACCAGCGAGGCGTTCGAGGTGCGCTACGACCTGTTCCTGCAAGTCAGGGAGACGGGCGGCAGCTTCTCCGTCGCGCTCGGTTACGATGCTCGACGTTTTCTTCCGCAGACCGTCGGCGGCCTGCTCGACGCGTTCGTCAACGATGTCGCTCGGCTGGCCGACAATCCTGACAGCCTCCTCAGTCCCGCGCCTTCCGTCGAAGCCGCGAAGGATAATCTTGAGAGCGAGCGTCAAAGCTCGAAACGCTCGAAGCTGGATAAGCTGCTCGGCGTCAGGCCAAAGCCGGTGCGGCTGGACGAAGGCGACCTCGTCGCGGAGACATTTCTCGACGCGCAAAAAAGCTGGCCTTTGGTCATCACGCCGCGTCGCCCGGATGTGAAACTCGCGAAGTGGGTGGAAGCGAACCTCCAACTCGTCGAGCAACGATTGCTTCGGCACGGGGCCATCCTGTTTCGCGGTTTCAATCTCAGAGAGCTGGCCGGGTTCGAGGGGTTCGTCGCGGCGTTCAATCAAGAGCTGCTCGAATATCGCGAGCGTTCCACGCCGAGAACTCAGGTTCGTGGCAACATCTACACCTCGACCGAGTACAGCGCCGACCAGAGCATCCCGCTCCACAGCGAGAACTCCTACACCCACACGTGGCCGATGAAAATCTGGTTCTGTTGCCTGCGCCCCGCCGAGACGGGCGGCGGCACGCTGGTGGCCGATAACCGCCGCGTGCTTGAGCGCATCGACCCCGCCCTGAGAGAGCGCATGACGAGGGAGTCCGTCATGTACGTGAGGAATTATCACCCGCGGATTGACCTGCCGTGGGAAGAGGTCTTCCAGACGACGCAGCGCTCGAAGGTCGAAGAATATTGCCGCGAGCACTCGATGACCTGCGAGTGGCTTGACGGTGGACAGCTGCGGACGACACAAATCAGTCAGGCCGTGGCACGGCACAGGCGCACGGGCGAGTGGGTGTGGTTCAATCAAGCACACCTGTTTCATCTCACCAACCTGCCCCCGGCCATCCGCGAAACCTTGCGGGAGTCACTCGCCGAGCGCGACTTGCCGAGAAACACCTTTTACGGTGACGGCTCGCCGATAGAGGCCGAGGCTTTGAGGAACATTTCAGAGGCATACAGCGAGTCGTCGGTCGCCGTCGATTGGCAGGCGGGGGACGTGCTGATGCTCGACAACATGCTGGCCTCACATGGCCGCGAGCCGTACGCCGGAACGCGCAAGGTGGTTGTAGCGATGGCGGAACCCTGCACGTCGAACCAGAGCCTTTAAGCATCCATGTCAACGCATCTCTCACAAGTCTCGCTCGAAGGCTACAGGCTTTCGCAACAGCAAAAGCGCCTGTGGCCCTTTGCTAAATCGGCGGGGACTTCAAAGGCTATGCTGGCGCTGGCAATCGAGGGAAGTCTCGAAACGTCCACGCTCCGCGCCGCTCTGCTCAAGGTCGTGGAAGCGCACGAATCCTTCCGCACCGTCTACGTCGAGCGGGCGGAGACCGGAGAGGTCATCCAGATTGTTTGCGAGCCGGAGATAGACTGGCAGCACACGCAAGCGGGACGCGCGCCCGAATCGTACGCCGGGCGAGAGAGCTTGATTGAGGAAATCTGTCGCGAGGAACAGGCGCGGCCTTTCGACCCCGGCGCGATGCCGCAACTGCGAGGCGCGCTTCTCGAACTGGAAGCGAACCGGCATCTCCTCGTTATGACCGCCTCGATGCTCGCCGCCGACGCAAGGTCGCTCGAAAATCTGTCGGCACAGCTCGCCGCCGCGTATGCCTCTCTGCTGTCCGGCAAAAGCGCCTATCAGCCATCGACGCCCATGCAGTATCTCCAATATGCCGAATGGCAGCACGAATTACTCTCGGGCGAGGAGGGGGCCGCCGACCGCCTGTACTGGCAGGGCGCGATGCGTCCAACGTCGGGCGACATGGCTCTCCCGTTCGAGCAGAGGCGGCCCGGCAAGGACGGTTTGAGCGGCGATAAGTTCGTCGGCGAATCTTTCAAGACGTGCCTTCCGGCAGACCTTTGCGACGAACTCGGAAGGGTGTGCCGGGCGCGCGGTGTCCCTCTGCGCGTCTTTCTACTGGCCGCTTGGCATGGCCTTCTTCATCGCCTCACGCACGAAGCCACGACGAAGGTGAGCATCTTCTACGACGACCGAGAGTATGAAGAACTCGCTGGCTGCGTCGGCCTCATCTGGAATTGGCTGCCTACTTTCGTAGACTTCGACTCCGGCACGACCCTCTTAAATACCGCCGCGCAACTGAGAGAGGGTTGGGAGAATGCGGAGGCTCACGCCTGCTGGTTCGACGAAGACGAGGACGATGCTCCGGCGGGCGAGCGGGCGACAAAAGGCGTGGGCTTCGGGTTTGAATCCGGCGGCGATGGTATCAACCGTTCGGGTGGCCTGACGTTTCGGCGGCTGCTTCGCCAGAGCTTCGTCGCGCAATTCAAGCTGACGCTGTATTGCACGCAGCAAGGCGGCGGCGAGGTGATGTGTGATTTTCAGTTCGACGCGTCGCGTTTTGAACGCCGCGAGGTCGAGCATTTTGCCGAAGCTTATCAAAGGCTGCTCGAAGCTGCGTTGCGGGAGCCGGAAGCGCGCCTCGGAAGTCTGCCCGTCGTCGGCGACTCTGAGCTGAAGAGGCTTGTCGCGCTAGGCGACGGCGGCGGCCCCGAAGTGTTAGCGCGCGACCTGCGCGTCGAGCAACTGTTTGAATCGGTGGCGAGACAAAAGCCGGATGCCGCAGCCGTCGTGTGCGAGGAGCAACGCCTTACTTACGCCGAACTGGACGACGCGGCTGAGGCGCTTGCAGGGCGGCTCGTCGCACTCGGAGCGGGGCCGGAAGTGACGGTGGGCCTCTGCCTTCCGCGCACGCCTGAGCTAATCGTTGGCATACTCGGCATACTCAAATCGGGCGGCGCATACGTGCCCATCGAGCCCGCTTTCCCTGACGCGCGCATCGACCTCATGCTGACCGACTCGCGCGCCGCGATGGTCGTCACGGACGAAGCTTTGCGCGGGAGATTCAAAGGTTTCTCCGGTCAGGTCTTGACCGTGCGCGAGGGGCTTGAGACGGAGCGGCTGAGCCGCCCGCGCTTGGACGCGCGCGGGTGGGAGCACGGCCTAGCCTACCTGATTTATACATCCGGCTCGACGGGAAGGCCGAAAGGCGTCGCCGTCGAGCACAGGCAACTCGCGCACTACGTCGGCGCTCTAGTCGGGCGGCATCCTACGCTCGCCGGTCGCAGCTTTGCCTCCGTCTCGACGGTCGCCGCAGACCTCGGCAATACGGCCATCTATACCGCGCTGTTGACAGGCGGAACCCTGCACCTCATCTCGCAGGAGTGCGCCACGGATGCTCAAAAATTTGTCCTCTATCTCGAAGCGCATGAGGTGGAGGCGCTCAAGATTGTGCCCTCACACCTCTCCGCGCTGATGCATTCGACGAGTCCCGAATCGGTGTTGCCGAAAAGCTGCCTCGTCCTTGGTGGGGAGCCGCTCTTTCGCGGGCTCGCCGAGCAGATAGCCGCAGCCGCGCCCGCCGGTTTCAAAATGCTGAACCACTACGGCCCGACAGAGACGACCGTCGGGGCGACGACCTTTCAAATCGCTGACGCCGACCTCCAAGACGAGACGCAGATGCCCATCGGTCGGCCTCTACCCTCGACGCGCGTCTACTTGCTCGACGAGCAGATGCAGCCTGTTCCGTTGGGCGTGAAGGGCGAATTATTTATCGGCGGCGGCGGCGTGGCCCGCGGTTACTACGCACAGCCGGAACTGACTGCGCGGAGATTTGTGCCTGACCCGTTCGCCACGGAGCCGGGCTTGCGTCTATATCGCACGGGGGATGTCGCTCGCTTTCGCCAAGACGGCAGCCTCGTCTTCGAGGGGCGCAGTGACCATCAGGTGAAGGTGCGCGGATTTCGCGTCGAGTTGGGCGAGGTGGAAGCGGCGATAAAGGGTCACTCGTCGGTGAGAGACGCGGTCGCGCTGGCGTGCGCTGGCGAGCAGGGAGAGACGACGCTCGTCGCCTACGTCGTGCTCGACAGAGGGGCAGGAGAAAGCGTCGAAGCCTTGCACGCTTACCTGTCGGAGCGCCTGCCGTCCTACATGATTCCCTCCGCCTTGCGCGAGCTGGACGCGCTGCCCTTGAGCCCGAACGGAAAGGTCAATCGTGTCGCCCTGCAAGCCGCGGGCGGCGTCGCCCCTCGATACTTGAAAGAGCTTGAAGAGCCGCGCACGGCCACCGAACGCGAAGTCCACGCCATCTGGGTCGGGCTGTTACAGAATCCGTCCATCGGCATCAAGGATGGTTTCTTCGATGTCGGCGGCTCATCGCTCAAGGCCATCCAGCTTCTTTCGCGTTTGCGTAAAGCGTTCGATGTCGAGCTGCCGCTGGCGGCCATCTTCGACAAGACGAGCATAGAGGCTCTGGCCGCTTTCATCGACGAGAGTCGCGGCCAGCCCGAGAGCGACGAAGAGCTTGGAAGAATGCTGCGCGAGCTGGAACAACTCTCGGACGAACAGGTCAGGCAGCGGCTCAACGATTATCGTCAGGACAATCAGGAGCCGTCGCCGGACGTTTAACCCGCTCACAGATGCAAGTGGCGCGGATTCTCGGCCCGCGTACAGCGCACGCTGCGGCCTCTGATCGTCGAACCGTTCGGCTCAGGATTCAATGGAAATCACAGACGACATCAGGGCAAACCATCGAAACCTCTCGCCTGCCGCCGAACGTTTTCTCGACTTTCTACAGGAAAGCCCCGAGCGCACGGCGCAGTTGAACGGCCTCGCCGAAGGGCTTCCCGGCTGGACGCGCACGTACCCTGACACGCAGTTGACGTGGCCCACCTTCGTCGGGGAAGAGAAGATGCGGCAGATTAAGCGCGCCACGGTCGGGGTTTCCGAGTTGATAAAAAGTATCCCCGCAATAGTTTTCGACGGAGATTGCAAAGCGATTTCAGACTTCTACGGCTACGGCGAGCCCTCGCTCGTGGAGCAGCTTCTGACGCCGCCGAACGGGTTGGATGGTGCAGTCGCGCGCTGCGACTTCATGGATGGCTTGGAGGGTTTCAAGTGTTGCGAAGTGAACATGGCGTCGAACGTCGGCGGGTGGGAGTGCCTGTTCTGGGAAGAGAAGTATTTCAAGCACCCTGTCATCTCGCAGTTCATCGAAGAGCACCGACTGAAGGTCACGCATCACAACCCGCTTCGGTCGATGTGCGCTCACATCGTTGAGGACACGACGAGCAACGAAATCTGTACTGACGGGGTGCTCAACATTGCCGTCATGACGGGGCGCGACCTCCCCGTCGGCCCTTCGGGGATGCGTCTCGCGCGCCAGCACTTCGAGACGTTCCTGCGCGAGACGGGCGACGGCCTGACGGGTGAGCTTTTTTTCTGCGCCGACCCGGCGGAGCTGTCCGTGAAGAACATGCACGTGTACGCCGGGGGCAAGCGTGTCCACGCCGTCGTCGAATACGTCTACCGCATCATCCCGGACACAGTGCTCTGGTGTCAGAAAGCGGGGACGGTCTGCGTCTATAACGGCCTGCTTGTGAAGATGCTGGTTGATAAGCGCAACCTCGCCCTTCTCTCCGAGTACGAAGATTCGGAGTATTTCGAGGCGGATGAGCGTGCGCTGATTCGCGACCACATACCTTGGAGCCGAATCGTGGCCGACGTGCAAACGACCTACCGGGGCGAAACAGTCTCGCTTCCGCGCTTCCTCAACGCGAACCGCGCGGCGCTCATCCTCAAGCCCGCTTTACAGTCCGGCGGAAAGGATGTCTACGTGGGGAAGTTCACGGACGCGGGGCGCTGGGAGAGGCTGGCGCAGCGCGCCGGTCGCGAGGGCTGGATTGCGCAGGATTACATCGAGCCGCGCTTGCGTCTCTACACGGACAGCGTAGACGCGGCAGTGCCGATGACCGTCGTCTGGGGAATGTTCAGCTTCGGTGAACGCTACGGTGGAGGCTATCTGCGCATGTTGCCGCACGGCGCTCGGAGCGGGGTCGTCAACAGTTGCGGAGGGGCCATCGAAGGGCCGATTTTCGAGGTCTGACGCTCAAGCGGGCGTCGTCCGAGCGCCAGCGCAACAGCCGCTTTCAAGTCTTCCTCTTCAACTCCTGCCGCCGCTTAAACAATCCATGAAAAAAAGTCTTACATACCTTGTCATAGGCTCCGTCACCTTCTCTTTGTTGTTGACGGAAATCATGCTCAACGCCATTTTCCAAGTCATGATTGGTGCGATGAACACCGTCATGGCAATCGCGGTGGCGCTGGTCGGGCTGGCTTCAGCCGGAATCGTCGTCTACGTGTGGCCGCGACTGCGCGGTCAAGCTATGGAAGCCGGCGTCATCTCGAAGCTGCTCTTCGCCGTCATCCTCGCAGAGTTGTTGCTGCCCGTGTTGTTGATGCAGTTGCCTGTGAATCACGGCGAGTTCACTTACTCGCTCAATGCTCGAACCACGTTGTACCTGCTCCTTATTCAACTGATTTCCGTCATCCCTTTTTTCATCGGCGGGCTCCTGATTAACATCCTCCTTTATCACAAGGCCGAGGATGTCAGCCGTCTGTACTTCGCAGACCTGTGCGGCGCGGGCTTCGGATGTCTGGCCGCGACCGCCTGCTTCGAGCGGTTCAGCGCCCCGGCCTCAATCATGCTCTCGACGCTGCCGGCGATGCTCGTGCTGCTGCTGTGGCCGTTGCCGCATCTGCGCGGACGCATCGCAGCCGCCGTGCTCCCCGTGCTGCTCGTCGGGCTGCTGCTCATCGCTGGCCGCACGCCCCTGCTCGACATCAAGCAGTTCAGTACGATGGGTGAGGTGCGCGCTCCCGCATACAGGAGCTTCAACGTGAGAGAAGGGGACGTGGACTTTCAGAGTTGGGCGCTTGACGCTTGGACGGTTATTCGGAACCCGCGAATCCCTCAACAGTGGGAGAACTTCAAAGGCTGGGGCTTGAGCCCGACCTACACGGGCCACGTCCCAGACCTCCGGCTCGTCAACTTCAACATGCGTTTCTCCACCTACGCGACCGGCTTTGACGGCGACCTCGAAGCGCTGCGCCCTTGGCTCGACGCCGACCTCATCAGCTTGCAGTATTTGATGGGGCGCAGCTACGAGAAGGTCTTGATTATCGGCGCGGGCGGGGGCCGCGAAGTGCTCAACGCGCTGAACCACGACGCGAAAGATATTACGGCGATTGACATCAGCAACGTCGTCGTCAACGACATCATGAAGGGGCAGCTCCGCGACTTCTCGGGCAGGCTTTACGAACACCCGAGAGTCCACGCGCAGGTGGACGAAGGGCGCAGCTTCATCCGTCGCCAGACCGGAAAGTTCGACCTCATCGACTTCACCATCGTCGGCGGGGCGAACGTCGAGAAGCTGGAAATGTTGCGTCAGGAAGACCTCTTCACCGTCGAGGCGATGGCGGATTATCTTGAGCACCTGAACCCGGACGGCGTGCTCTCTTACGTCATGTACAGCACGCGCAACGACGTGCTGGATGAACTTCGCGGGCAGAAAAGCTTAATCACTCCGCCCTACATCCCCGCCGTCCAGACGCTCACAGGGCTCAAGCAGATAGTCGAGCGACGCGGAGCGGGGCGGCGCTTCGGAGAGCACGTACTGGTGTCGGCATTGCCCGGCGTCATTGACCCAAACTTTGAGCTGGTGCACATCATCGTCAGCAACCGACCGTTCACACAGTCGGAGCGCGAGCAGTTCACGCGGGTCTGCGGGCAGTTGCAGTTCCCTGTGATGTTTCCTTCACAGACGGAGGGCGGCAACATCTACGCGGACATTATCAGCGCGCCCGACGTGGAGCAGTTCGACCGCAAGCTGCCCTTCACGACGCGCCCGCCGACGGACGAGCGCCCGTTTCTCTACGCGTTCGAGCCGCGCCATTACTTCGCCTCGTTCCCGCAAAATATCAGGGCTCTGTCGGCCAACCCTGTAGCTCAAAAAACGTTCCTGCTGTTGTTCGTGACAATCATCTTTCTGCTCGGGCCTTCGCTGTTCTACACGCCGTCGAGCGAGGCCGGGCCCGTCCACGGCATCGTCTCCAAGCTCCTCTATTTCGCCTGCCTCGGGATGGCCTACATGATTCTGGAAATGGCGGTCATCCTCAAGCTCAACCTCTATCTCGGCAAACCCGTCTACGGGCTCTCGGTCGGGCTGTTCGCGTTCCTGATGGCGAGCGGTCTGGGGAGCCTCGCAGCCTCCTCTTTCTCGCGCCAGCGGACGGTGCGGACGGGCACGCTCGTCACCGCCTTCATCATTTTTTACGCGGTTTGCGTCCATCTCTTCTGGCCCTCACTTTTCGCCTCGACGATGGAGCTGCCGACGCTGCAACGCTGCGTCATCGCGGTCTTGATATTGTTCCCGCTCGCATTCCCTATGGGCATGCTGTTTCCGCTGGCGATGCGTTCCATCGCCGGAGACGACCGCCGCTCCATCCCTTGGTTTTGGGCAGTCAACGGCATCACGTCCGTGCTCGGTCTGATGCTCACGCGCTCTCTGGCGCTCACCTTCGGGCTGACCGTGGCCGGGCTGGTGGCGCTCGGCGCTTATGCGGTCGCCGCCTGCTGCCTGCGCGGTTTCGCTCCGCGAAAGATTTCCACTTAGAAGCACCCAAGTCTCTAAACATTCCGGGAGAAGTCAATGACCTCGTACGAAGAGAAAATCGAAGCCCTGCCGCCGACAAACGAGCAGGGGAAGGCTGCGATGTCGCCGCGCAGGACGTTCGTCTTCACGACGTTGACGCTCCTGCTCGTGGTCGTCATCTGCCTCGTCGGGCTGGAAGTGGGACTGCGGGTTTATTGTCTGATTAAACCGAACGCGGACGTGGAATTCTTTCGCTACGCGAGCCTGATGAAGGCCAACGTGAACGGCTCGCGGGTCGTGTTCATGCACCAGCCGAACATGAGCCTGCGTCTGATGGGCGTCGATGTCCAAACCAACTCACGCGGCTTCAGGGATGTCGAGTACGCGGCGCAAAAGGGGCCGGGCACGAAGAGAATCGGCCTGATTGGCGACTCGGTCACCTTCGGCTGGGGCGTTCCCTACGGCCAGAGGTTTTCAGAGATTATCGAGAGTCGTTGGAACGCGCCCGGCAGCGCGCCGGTCGAGGTGATTAATACGGGGCACGGCAATTACAACACGACGCAAGAGAGCGCGATGCTGGAAGACTACCTGAGCGCCGACGACCTAGACGGCGTCATTCAGGTCTGGTACATCAACGACGCGGAGCCTCTGCCCACTCATCGCGACGCGCCTTGGTACAGTCACTTCTACACCTCAATCTTCTACTGGTCGAAATACGACCTCGTGGTACGGCGAGCGGGCAACCGTAAAAATTACGTTGATTACTACCGCGACCTCTACGTCGAGGGCTCGCCCGGCGGCCCCGACTTCAAGCAGGCGCTCCAAAGGACTGGCGACTGGACGCGCCGCCATAACGTCCCTTGGGTTTTCGTCGTGCTGCCTGAATTTCACAACTTCGACGAGCACAATCCCTTCTCGAACGTTTACGAAGAGGTGAAGCGGACGGCGGCTCAGGCCGGTGCTGTGGTGGTTGACGTGACGGGCGACTTTAGAGGGCAAGACCCGTCCTCCATCTGGGTCGCTTACAATGACGTTCACCCGAACGCGAAAGGGCACGCGATTATCGCCGAAGGTATTCTGAAGCAAGTAGACCCGAAGGTTTTCCTTCGTCAGCCTGCGGGCAGGTAAGACGAGGTCAAAATCTTTCCTTCCAAACTTACACAGGCGAGGCACACTTATGAGCACATTTAGTTCCCACTTGGGCGAGAAGCTGCGCCGACACCGTTGGAGAATCGTCATCGGCGCTTTGTTGATAACGGCTGTCCTTCTGGTTCTCATCATCCTGCTGGACAGCGCGGGCTCGCAGCCGCAGCCGTTCCAGTACATCCTGCATTAACGTCCGCCGGGGCGCTCTTTCAGAGGACGTGCACATGAAAGACATTACCGTAAGCGAATCGCCTCCGGCGGCCTTCGACGACGAGGCTTCTCGCCCCGGCGTGACGGCGTCCAAACGCGCAAGCCGCGCGTGGCTTCTCGTCTGGTGCGTGGTCTGGGTCGTCGCGATGGTGTTTATCCACTGGGCCTCCGCACCGGGCCGCGCATACAAAGCTGAGGCCGTGTCCGCCTTGCGCGAGGCGACGCTCGGGTATATTCAGGACACCTCTGCCGACCAGCAGCAGGAAAAGCTCAGACGTGCGCGCAGTGCTTTCGAGTCCGTGGCGGCGCGCTACCCGGATGCGGAGGCGGGGCTGGTGGCGCAGTTCTACGCCATCAGGATTAGCTACCGGCTCGGCGAATGGGACAGGGCCGAGCGCGATGCGGAGGCGTTCATCGAACAGGGCCGCGACCCTGACGATTACGTCGTGCGCGCGTTGGAAGTCCTGTACCAGATTCACGACGGGCGCGGCGACAAGGCCAAAGCTCGCGAGTATTTCAGCCGGATGATGGAAGGCAATCAGAGATGACGGGCGGCGGCATCGTCAACGGTCGTGCCTGTCGGACGCCTGACTGCAAGGCGCTTTTCGGCGGGCGCGCGGAAGGTGGACGCATATGACATGGAAGCCGTTTAGAAGAAGGCTCGGCAGCCTCTTTCAAGTAGTTCTCATCTCTCTCTTCGTCGCCGTCCTCGCGGGCGAAGTCTACTATCGCTTCATCTCGAAGGTCGGCTACTTCACGCCGGAGATTCTCAAGAGCCGTGGGCTCGAATACGAGCCCTCACTCTTTTCCGCCTACACGCTGCCGCAGACGGAGCAGATGGCGGGAGGGAAGTATTACGTCAACCGGCTCGGATACAGAGGCCACGACTTCAGCCCTTCCAAACCGGAGGGTAAGCTCAGGCTGATGTTCTTCGGCGGCTCAAGCGTCTTCGACCCCGGCGGCCTGAACGACGAAGACTGGCCCCACCGCATCGAGCAGCTTCTGCACGAGAGCGGACTCTCCAACGTCGAAGTCATCAACGCGGGCGTCATAGGGTACAGCTCGTCCGACTCTCTGGGCCGCTTCGTCGCCGAGGGCCACACCTTCAAGCCCGATTACGTCTTCTTCTATAGCGGCTGGAACGACATCAAATATTTCAAGTCGGCCAAGAACCTGCTGCGCCGTTTCGAGCTTTACGCCCGCTCGCCCATCTATAACTACAACGGCAGGCTCGACCGCTTTCTCTGCGAGCATTCGCAGGTCTACGCGCACCTTCGCAACGCGTACTACCAGCAGATGGAGAGTCGTGCTGCTGCCGCGCGCGTCGCGCCGGATGGTTATGCCGGGGAGGTCAATTACGAGCACCTCAAGCAATACCGCCTGAACCTCGAAATGTTCGTCGGCGCGGCCCGCGACATCGGAGCAACGCCCGTGCTGCTGACCGAGCCGACGCTCGCCGCGCGCAACAATAACGAGCTTGACCGGTCGCGCATCAGGTATCAATCGGTTCAGTTGAATCATGAGCAGTTGTGCGAGGCCGTCGAGCGCATTGAAAACGTCGTGCGCGAGGTAGCGGCGGCAAAGCAGGTTGCCTTCATCGACGCTTCAAACCGCCTGAGCGGTCGCACAGACCTCTTCTGGGATCACGGCCACCTGACGATGAAAGGGTCGGAGACGTTCGCGCGTCTGATTGCTCAGGAGTTCCCCGCCATTCAGTCGAGCCGCGACGCCGCCGCCAAACAACAGGGCGCAAAATGAAGAACCACACGGACGCGCTCGACTCTCTCTCACCGGAGAAGCGCGAGCTGCTTGAATTGATGCGTCGGCGGCAGCAGCCCGCCCCGCGTCCTGAGCGTCCCGCGCCGCCGCGCCGTCTGGGGCTGCAAACGGCCCCGCTCTCCTTCGCTCAACAGCGGTTGTGGATAATCTCGCAGTTGCAGCCGGAGAACCCGAGCTACAACATACAGGCGGCTCTCAGAATCGAGGGCATCCTCGACGTGGCCGTGCTCGGGCGCGCCGTGTCCGAGATAGTGCGGCGGCATGAGGTGCTGCGCACAACCTATCCGACCAACGACGACGAGCCTGTCCAGCTCGTCTCGGACAGCTCAACGGCTGCGCTGACATACGTTGACTTCGAGCACGTCCCTGAACCGGCGCGCGAAGCGGAGTCTCGACGGCTGGCGACGGCGCTCGCCGGGCGGCCCTTCAAACTGGCGAGCGAGCCGGTATGGCGGGCGGCGCTCATTCGTTTCGACGCCAGCACGCACCTGCTGGTGTTTGTCGTCCATCACATCGCCTTTGACGGATGGTCGCGCGCCGTTTTGATTTCCGAGTTCACGAAACTCTACGAGGCTTTTGTGGAGGGCAAGCCGTCGCCGTTGCCGGAGCTGGCCGTGCAATACGCGGACTACGCCGTCTGGCAGCGACGCGCGTTCGAGGACGGACTCCTTCAAGCTCAACTCGATTACTGGAAGCGGCAGCTCGGCGGGAGCCTTCCGGTCTTACGGCTGCCGACCGATTACCCGAAGGCGTCGCCGTCCGCCGCGCCCGCCGCCTCCGCGCAGACGCGTCTGCTGCCGCCCGCGCTCGTCGAATCTCTTGAGCGTCTCTGCCGTAGAGAAAACGTGACGCAGTTCATGCTTCTGCTGGCGGCGTTCAAAGTCTTGCTCATGCGATACACGGGGCAGGCCGAGCTGGTTGTCGGCGTGCCAATCACGAACCGCAATCAGTTTGAAGTTGAAGGTCTAATCGGATTTTTCGTCAACGCGCTGGCGCTGCGCACGAAGGTCGAAGGCGACCCGAGCTTCCGTGATTATCTACAGC
>WUUC01170608.1_pt1 | contig 22933 bp, 26 predicted proteins | sample 6278441 | NCBI WGS metagenome assembly WUUC01 (sample SAMN13675441, study PRJNA597444) | soil metagenome | isolation source: soil | place: USA: Washington | collected 2017-10
CTGCTGCTCTTTGGCTGCTGGACGAGGCAGACACTCATCGCGTCCGCGTTCCTTTTCGGCGTCTTCAGTGCTTTTTCCGTCTTTCGCGGATTAGCCGGATTCGAGTCCTGCGGTTGTTTTGGCTCGTTCAAAGTCAATCCTTGGGTCACAGCGGTTTTAGACGTGTGCCTATTCGTAGCGGCCTCTTGGGGGGCGTGGAAGCTAGCGTCGCCTCGCGAGCGGATTCAACGATGGCGGCTTTATGGCGCCGGCGGATGCTACGCCCTCGCAGCCGTCGCAGGAGTCGTCGGTTTTGTGGCGCAAGCGCCCACGGCGCTGACGCAGGGCTACGACACGATAGCAGAAGACGAAGGCTTGATCGTTCTCGAACCAGAGGATTGGATCGGACAGCCTTTTCCGCTGACGAAGCATTTGGCCCCGGAAATCAACGTCAACAAAGGGCGCTGGATCCTCTTACTCTATCACCACGACTGTCCACAATGCCAGCAAGCGCTACCTCAGTATGAGCGGCTCGCCGCCAATCAGACTGCAGTTGGTAGCGATCAGCGCGTCGCGCTCGTTGAAACTCCCCCCTTTGAATCAGCCCCTCCTAGCACCGAGGGAATAGTCCACGCTCGCCTTGCGGACACCCATGAGTGGTTCGTGCAAACTCCCGTCGAAATCCAAGTCGAAAACGGCGTCGTCGTCAGCGCTTCCCTAGACCTTCCCGCCGTCTCGTCGGAATTACCTCACTTCCCCTAGCTCGGCGGCGATCATGGCGGCTTGGTCAGAGTCGACAGGTAACTCGCTGAGCGCCGCATTCACTGATGTAACGTACTGCCGAGTGCGGGAAAGCCAACAGGCGACGGCGTTGTAATAGACGATATAGTAGATCGCCCAAAGGCCGTCGGTGAATCGAATTTTCTTGCCGTTCGCCTTACTGCGAGGCGAATAGCTGATCGGCGACTCGATGAATCGAGCCGTCGTCATGCTCGCTAGCGCCGTAATTTCGATCTCCATTCCAAAGCGTCTGCTGGTCAGATCGAGTTCTTTCAATACTGGCGCTCGAAAAGCCTTGTAACAGGTTTCCACGTCGCTGATCCGCCAGCGCGTCAAACGATTGCTGAGGAGCGTGATCAGCCGATTGCCCCAATAATGCCGTAAGGGCCACGGCCCTCGCGTCGAGCGACCGAGAAAACGACTGCCATAAACGACGTCGGCCTCCCCCTGAAGGATTGGGGCGACCAGATTCGGGATCTCGCTTGGATTGTATTCAAGATCTGCATCTTGAATGATGATGACCTGACCGCTGGCGATTGCCACGCCTCGATTTACGGCCGCGGTTTTGCCTGCATTGATCTCAAGACAAATCACTCGAATCCGCTGGTCCGCTCGGGCGGCGTCGGCGATAATCGCCGACGATCCGTCAGTTGACCCATCGTCGACGACAACCACTTCCAAGTTCGCCAGCGGCAGTGATAGAACCCGCTTTAGAACGATTTCCAACGTCGCCGCTTCGTTATAGACAGGCACAATGACCGACAATAAAGACAACCCTTCGGCGACGCTCGAAGATGGTGAGAAGGCGTACGACATGAGGGATTCAAACGTGGCTGGAGAAGAACCGTCGTTAACGCCTGTTGACTGGCGAGAGACGCTTCCGGCGATCGAGTTTTGCTGTTGGGTGGTTGTTCTACTGGCTCCGCTGCTGCGCTGGATCAACGGACCGGCGGTGACGGACGATCAGACCTTTATTCAGACGGCGTTGTTTTCTCTAGCGTTCTTGGGGGCCATTTCTCTGCGCCTTTGGAATTGGATGCGTGCCAAGAGAGCCTAACCAAAAAATATCGACGCCGCAGCAAGACGATGGCGACTTCAACGATGACTGACTACCTCAAGTTGATCTGGCGCTATGCACTCGAATTCGCCTTGCTGGGGGCTGCCGTAGCGATCATTTTGCAACTCTCGTGGCCGGCAGTTTCCGCTTGGCGAGAACGTCCTCGACCTGGCAGACAAGTTCGGCAGGATAGTGACTCCTATCCTCATCTCGTTTATCTCCCTCAACAATACGGCCATGATAATCAGCGATGGCCGCTACTATTGTTTCTCCACGGCGCTGGTGAACGCGGCAACGATCTTCAGATGCTTCTTCGTACCGGTCCGCCCAAACTTATCTCCCAGGGGCGGCACTTTCCCATGATCGTCGTCGCGCCTCAATGTGCGCCGAACTCCCGTTGGCACTCCTCTGAACTTCTCCAACTTCTTGATCACGTCGTCAAGCGATACGCGGTTGATGCGAACCGAGTTTACGTCACGGGCTATAGCATGGGCGGTTACGGGACGTGGGAACTCGGAGTCGCCGCTCCCGATCGGTTGGCGGCCATTGCGCCCCTTTGCGGCGGCGGCGATCCAACGCAGGCGAGTCGCCTCGCCGCATTGCCACTTTGGGCGTTTCACGGCGCTCAGGACGATGTCGTGCCCGTCAGCGCGACGCGGCAGATGGTCGATGCCATGGAAGCGACGGGAGCGCAGCCGAAGACCACAGTGTATCCAAAACTGGGGCACAATATTTGGGACCGTACCTATCGAATGCCGGAACTGTACGACTGGCTTCTATCTCATCAAAAACGAAAAACGCTTTGATTTCGCAGTCTCAAGGCGATTGAACTGCTTCCTCCCCCTCGCTTTCCTCGGGCGGTTGGCGAATCACGATCCACGCGACGCCGCCGAGCATCACGAGCAATCCCGTCCCGACGAGCCACAGCCAGCGGCCCGGTGACTCGGCCCCCAAGTAGACGGCAGGCCGATAGAGAAGTCCGTCAAAATCGTCGGCTCCGTCGTAGCCTGGCTTGCCGAACCGTTCGGGATGGTTGCCGACGCCGATCGCCCGCTTGAGCCGGTCGCCGTAGCCGGAAAGCTCGACACCGTACTCCGAGCGAGTCACGCCGTCGACCGTAATGTGGATGTCGCCGTACACGGGATCGAGCAGCGTCCCGTCGGTGACGACGAAGCTCGCCTTGACATGATGCCATTGATCGTCGGCGAGTTCCGGGAGCGATTGGGCGCTTTCGACCCGATGACGGCGATCGCTGATGCGGAACTCCAGAACGTTCGCTTTGACGTTAAACTGGATTCTCTCGGTGCCGGCGTAGTCGATGAGGCTCGCCGTGGCGCCGCTGCCGTTGGTCATCGGCGTCTTGAACCATGTTTCCATCGTGAAGCCGCCCGCCGCGACGATGGCCGACCGGTTGAGGAGCTTTTTTTCCGTGGTATTGATGCTGCCGCTGGCGGGGCCCTCGCTGTCGCCGGAGAAATCAAACGACAGTTCGCCCGCCTGGGCAACCTCCGGCACGTCGGTCGACGTTCCTACCGGCTGATCGACCACCGCGCCGTCGTGACCGTTGCCGCTGGCGTCCTTCACCGACGCGCCGACGTCGCCTATCCACGAAGAGTCGGCTCGATACTCCACGAGAGGCGTCATTTCGGCTAAGGAAGTGCGGCTGGCAATAACGACCAGCGACGCCGTCAGGGCCAACGATCGAAGCATTGTTCGCATCTCCATAATATCCAAAGGGGGCGGTTTTAGGCGCGAACCTTTTTGTGCATCTCGCGGCGCGCTAAGAGAACGACGCCGATGACCGCCATAAGCGTCAGCAGCCGAGGCCACAGGACCGGCCAGTAGCGAACGACGTAGTCGCGACGAAAGACGTTCCAGCGAGTGACCAGCGAGACGGAGCCAGGAAGCGGTGCATCAGCCTCAGAGCGATTCTGCCGAAGAAGCCAATCGGCGAGGCCGTAATCCTCAAACGCCGCCGTCCAACAGTTGTGCTTAGGCAGTTCCGGCTTGGAAGCTGTCAGCGTCAGCACTGCCTGTCCTCCCGCTTCCCGCAATTCCAGCACGGTTTGCTCCACCGACTTCGGCGAGATTGTGTCGTCATCGTCGTTGTGGAACGCCCAGATTGGAACATCTTTCAGTGTGGCTAAATCTCCGGTAACACGGGCCGAGCCCGCCAGCGGCGCAACTGCTGCGAACAGGTCCGGTTTGCGCATGACTATGTCCCAACACGCGCCCCCGCCGGTAGAAACGCCGGAGAGGTAAACCCGCTCCGGATCAATCGGCATGTCGCGGAGCAAGTGAGAGACGATTTCCAGCGTCACGGCAATGCGATCGGCGGGAAGAAGTAAGTAGTCGTCCTTGATCGACCATCCCACGTCTCGGTGCGGACATTGCACCGCCAAAATGAACATGGGAGGAGGTTCGCTCGCCTGCTCAAAGAGCAATCCCAACCAGCAAAGTTGCGAGACGTTGTCCGTTCCCGATTCACCGGCGCCGTGCAGCCAAACCAACAGCGGACACTTTTGGACGCCTTTATCGACCGGACGGAAGAGGCGAAAATGAATGCTGTCAGTGCCTTGTTGGCCAGGGCGGCGGTAAACAAAGTGGTCGAATCGCTTCGCCAAGCTCGACGAAATGAAGCTTGGCAGCTTCCCGTCTTTCACTTCCGAATCGTGGACGACGTATCCCTCGTTGGGCGCAGCCGACGAGCTTTCGTTGGAAGCGACGCCAAGAGCAACGGCGACTATGACCGCGGTTAGCATGCCCTAATTGCTCGCCGCCTTCTCCGTGACGATCGCCTCGTCATCGATACCGCCCCGAACGCGATGCGTCTCGGGATCGGCATTGTAATCAATGAAATGAACTGAACCGTCACTGAAAGCGTAATGGCTCCCCTCGCCGTGGGCAGATCCGAATTCTGCACCTCGCCGGATGAAACTTGAGCCGACTCCATCACGAATCGGAACAATCGATTCGCCGTCCGAAGATCCGGTGCTCCGCAGCATGTCAAAATCATGGCCGACGAATTGCCCCTGGTCGTCAAAGTTCCACTCTCCTGTCTCGTACGCATCGGCGTAGACGAACTTCTCGCCGACGCAGATCGTATGGCTCAGCCCATCGACGATCTGGGCCGCGCGAACCTGGCTCCGCTGGAACGTGACGCCATTCTGATCTTTGATATTCCACTCCCACTTTTCGGCTGCTTCAAGCGTCGGCGGGCCAGGCGCTCCCCAGCCGTATCCTTTGGCCGGGCGGTGGTACTTATTCCCGGAGTTGCCGGCATAGTCGCTGCGCCCCATCAGGCAAGGGCCTTGGCTGCCGTCAGTGCAATAGGTTGGTAGAAGAGGTGAAAAGCCAACCCTCCCGCTCCCCTCGGCCGGCATTCCTTCGACATTGACGTAGGGATATGCGCCCGCCGGTCGCCGACTGGGACAATAGAAGAGCGAAATGGGCGTCGAATTGGCTTGCAGCACGGCCTCCTTGAATTCGGAGCTTTCGGCGTTCATTCCGGTGCCGAGGGCTCTGACGTTTGATTGTTCGGCGTAGGGAAGGATATTGTAAGCCCATCCCCCTGGTTGGTCCGGTCCGTAGCCTCGGCCCGGATGCCCGGTCCACCGCCATCCCCAGCCGCTCGTCGGGTAATGCCCATGCGCTGTTTCGTGCTGTTGAAACGCCAGAGCAAGTTGGCGAAGATTGCTTTGGCATTGCGTCCTTCGCGCGGCCTCGCGAGCGGATTGCACCGCAGGCAGCGTCAGTTGCATTAGCAAGCTGATGATGGCGATGACGACCAGTAGTTCAATGAGCGTAAATCCTCGCCGGCAGCGAGATGTCGAGTTGATGGGTGCAGACGGCATGATAACTTCTGTGTAAATCAACGAGCGATGGTCTCGTCGCTGGGCATTGGCTCTTGTTCGAGGCCGGCGTCTTCGCTCCTGGGAAGCGATCGTCTGCAACGTTCTTTGGATCGCAGTGCCAGAAATAGCATAAGTACAGCTACATTGACTCCAAACCATGTTTGTCGCGTCCAATTGCGAAAGTCGGTTGCTCGCCAAAGCGACTCCATGAGAGGAGGGTATAACCGCCCGGCCAGCCAGACCGCCGCCACTGCCACGAGCAGAGGCACCCAGGGCGAGCCAATCCGGGCAGCTTTTTTATTGCTCACGCTCCTGCTCCACGCCATCCCGCCGACATCGAGTCGGTCGATCATCGACAAGCGGCTCAATACATCCGCCGCCTCATCCCTTCTTTCATCCGCTCGAGCATTTCTTTCTCTTCGCGAAGCGCCTTTATTCGGGCCTCCTCCACCAGCAGCTTGGCGCGCTGCTCGCTCCGGTGGCGATGCTGTTCCAAAAACTGGGGAGCGAGTCGCATTGCCGTCAGCGTCAGCACGATCGCCGCAGTGGCGAGCGTGTAGCTCCGCTTCGACCACCCTCGCAGGTCAACGGCCCAGAGAGTTTCGCGCCAGAGTTGGGGAAAGAGTAGAAAGACCAAAACAACTGCCGCTGCGCCAAGCGACAATTCCAGCCACCCCAGCGAAAGCTTTCGTTTGTTCGGTTTAGCGATTTCACTCATACTGATCGCCGCGAGATTCCCCGCAAAAATACAGTTCACTGTCTCTTACGCATGACAATTTTCATCGAATGTTTATCACGCGTCCATCTTTGACCGAAATCTTGACAGGCGCGAACCACTCTCGGCTATCGCTCAGCTTGCCAGCGACGCATGTCGCAGGCAACTCGACTCCTCTCTCTCCTGGCACATATGGAGGCGTCTCCACTAAAGCAACTCGCGACTCACTTCCCGCTTGCGCCAGTTGCTCGGCTAATTTGACGTAACGTGGAACCGCTCCTTGGCATTGGGGACAATCGTGATGGTACAATAGTAGCGTCCATTCCCCCGCCGCGAGTTGGTCATTAATGTCCACTTCAGAGACAATCGGGAGTTTTTCGCCGCGCCATTTTTTTTTCGGTTCTAAGATCACGACGGCGCTGGCATCATCAATTGACGCACCGGCGACAAATGTCATTGGCCGACGACTTAGTACCCACGCTACAGCCGGTAACGCTGTCGCTATATAGATGGCAAAAAAATTAGCCCTCGCCTAACGGCACAAAGTCGAACAGTCTGCGATCTCAACCACAGACGGTGCCAGACGTTAGAAACATCCTCTTGGAGATTGCCGTTGCTAATTGGGATGCATCCCTTGGCTCGAAAAGGGCCGCGGCAACCACCTGCTTGGTCAGGCTTCCAAAAAACGAGTAAGCCCAGCACCATAGCATCGAGTCCCGTCGTCAACCAAGGGTTGATCTTTAGCGATCCAAAGGAACCGCACGACTCGGCACCTGACAATGCAAAAATAGAGCGAGGTGAGCAAAAAACAAGAAAAATCGCTGACAGCGCCATTCTTGTTGCTCTTGGCGAAACCCCTGAAACGCAAGCTGCCGCCAGCCCCAATTCAGTTAATATAGCGGCTAGGTTAAGCGTCTCACTGTACAGGAAACGTACCGAGTCAGCATCGTTTAGCGACTTTGAGAAAGCAGCCGCTATCAGCAGGGAACCGATGAGCCAGCGAGCATGATTCAAGCTAGGCATCTATCAATCTGCCCAAATACTGCAACGCGGTACTGTCTGCAAATGCCATCCCATGATGCACAGACACGTCCTCGAATAGCGAGAATTCACAAGACACCCTTTCACAATCGCACCTATAAGGCAACTTACCCGGAGCCGAAAGGCATTTCTATTACAGCAGTCGGTAATGCCTAGCGCTTGCGAAGAATATACGAAAGCGGAATCAGCATTATACCTATTGGTATTAACGCCAATTGCCTCCCAAATATTCCGGCTAACACAATTGTCACAGCGGCCGTAAATGCGATCGCCCTGAATCGCAAATCTAGCTCACCGGCCTCGACATCCACTGTTTGTTGGTGCCGCCTGGCTCGCGCATATGCGACCAGACAAACAGTGATTGTAAAGGCATTCGCAATGGCAAATGCCATCCATGTCCATGAAGACAACCAATTGCGCTGGACAAACAGGATTGCGAACTGCACGCAGATAAAAAATGCGAGTGTACCTAGCACTAGCCGCTCGTACGACGCACCCACGATAGATTTCACGAGGTTAGCTCACTTTCAAAACTGCGTTGCACGGCGATTCTAAGATGCAAAGACACTACATCTATCAGCGCGCTAACGCTTTAGGCTCTGCAACTGATGGCGTCTCTCAGGGCTTAAGTGCATCTAGGTCCATTCTATTGTCATGGCGGGGCTCGGCTTGCAGCTGACTTGGAATCCATTTATGGTCATATCATCCTTATTCTGCGGGGCAATCCCCAATGCACTCCTCTAAATCCTCTTGTGCATCCTGAATGCAATCTTCAAAGTCTTCCTTGGCATGATCCATACAATCCTTGAACGCCGCTTGGGCATCGGCGAGGCATTGCGAATTGTCCCCAACAGCTTCAGCCAAGCAATCCGCGAGGGCATCGTCAGCTCGCGATTGGCACAACGCGACCGCGGCATAGGCTGCTGCATAGGCGAGGGCGGCCGCCGCAGACACTTCATAAATGCAAAGTGCCATAGCTGGAGGGAGGGCCGCAGACAAAGAGCAAAGCAAATAGCCAGCAGTCTGTGCGGCTGCTATAGCTGCGATCTGCAGTGCCAGATCTTCTTCACAGTCCTCAATTGCGCCAGCGTAATCTTTCTGGCAATCCGCGACATCTTCTGCTCCATCGCACGCATCGATAGCGGTGATGGCATCGTCATAACACTGATCGACTTCTCGATTGTAGTCAGATGCGCACTCATCAATTGCGTCATATGCATCTTGTGCGCATTCGTCGACACACGAAGCACGGTCAGCTAAGACTGCGAGAGGAGTCCTAAGGACAAGAACGGCCACTAAGGTGCCGGTCAGCATTCGTCTAATGAATACTCGCTTTGAAATGTTCATCTATCATATCCTTTTCAGCGAAGGTTCCAAAAAATCAATTACCGCTTCAATGACAAATGCTTCCAGACTACTACGATGCTCAAAAATATAACTACTGAGGCAGATATCCAAATTCCCCACTGCCGAGATTCCGGCATAGATGTCACCTCAAGCGAAGCTGACCGTGGCCGAGGCGCAGTATTAACAGCGAACTCTTCCGCGCTGACCCCTGGCGGGACGGGGGCAATGGGCCTGCCTGTATTTTGATCAAAGGTGATCGGTCCCAGGTGCTTTGGCTTTGGTATAGTAACTTTTGGAAAATGCGGAATACCTGTCTTTCTCGGTGGCAGTTGCTGCATGATGATTGATGCATACTCGCTGGCCGACTTGGGGGAAAGAATCGTTTCCGCGTCAGGTAAGAGGAAAAGGTCGTTTGGAATTTCATCACTTCGGTTAATTTCTGTAATCACCGAACGAGCCACTAACTGGCCGGAACTCGAGTACTGTAAGGTTTCCAGTAAATCGTAAGAAGTTGCATCTATTACCATGTGAGTCTTAACGGGCACTCGCTCTTGCACCGCTACGGGAAGCGCCTTCAGTAAAGCATTGGCAGCAATCGAAGTAATGCTTGATTCAAGAGTAATGCGATTACTCCGGCCTTCCTCTGCACCGCCGACCACAGTTAAGTTGCCTGGGGCTGCTCCGCCTAAGCCTTGTAGTACCGATTCGGCCTGCTTTCTCGCAGCGAGCCCCATGAACTGAGTGTCCACTACTACATTCTTCTGCGGGTAGATGTCATACGTCTTCTCGTCTAGTGCAAGTGACACTCGTTCTACCGGGGAGTGCATTTCGGTTCGTATCGCGAGGACACCGTCCGGCAATTGCTTCTTAAACACAGTCGCTTCAATTCCCGCCGTACTTATGTTGTACTTTATTGGCGGCCCCATCGCTTTCTGTGATTGATCGTATATCTCCTGGGCGGTTGGAGCTGCAGTGCAATTCATAATGAAGAAGCAACTGCAGGCTGCGTGAATCGCGTGCGAAAGCATTCGCGCTGCAGAACAGCGGACAGGGGTGCGGCAAGTCTGCATATTACTCCTTAGTCGCAATCGGCAAGCCATTCGTCGTACTCAAACCAATAGCCTCTACCTGAAAGGCCTAAGTCACTGGCGTGGGCTTTCGTCAGAAGCAGATGCAGTCGCTTTACTCGAATGCACGCTAACAAGGTGATATCGATGTCGCGGATCGTTAAATGCAATTTCGATGAAGTCAAACGCTTCGTTAGCTGGCGAATTATCCATACACGTTGCTTCAAATGTGAGGCACGACTCCTGCCTTTTAATTATCTTGACTTCAACCAGACCGCGACTCGTCACTACATGGTCGAAGCTATCCAGCAGACCCGCTAAATTGGATTCAATTGTGAATTGCTGGGGCGAACGACTTGAATCGTCGAATCTTAGCGTTCTTGGCGTAGCCCAGACTATTCGTGGAAGTTCAGCCTCCAAGGTCAGAACTATATTCTTAAGCGATTCTTCGCGAGAATCGGTTGAAAGCACAAGCGTCCCGGACTGCTTGCCGCTTCGCCGAGAAGAGAGAGCGAAAGTGATTGGCAGTTTCTCACCGACTGCGACCAATGCTCCTTCGCATACGTCTGCACTTTGACAACTGCACGACTTATGCACTGCGGTGATTCTCATAGCGGTGTCGCTGGTATTCGCGACACTAAACGTATAGGCTGGCTCCTCTCCGACTTTAAGCCTTCCAAGATTCTTCTTGAACTCAGCAACCGTCGCCTTGGGAGTGCGAGAATCGCCTTGAGAGATGGCCTGCGAATAAGGGTGGTACTCAATCGCGATGCACAGACCTAGAACAAGGATTGCAGTTAACAAAAGCAACTCGCATCGCATAGTAATTCTCATGCACTACAAGCCTGTAGACCCCATGAATTTTTGGCATAGCCGCCAAGACGTTACCCAACACGTTTCATTCTTGGTTCATTCCAAGTCAATTCGTAACCGTAAAGATGCGATGGGTGTAGCCGATTGTTCCCGAGCTATGTGACCGCCGAAGCTGATGAACTTGCGAAGTCTCAAGTTTTTCTAGCCTTCTACCGACTCCAACCCAAGCCCGCGTACTTGACCCCATTAGGAGGCTTGCGCTAATTACACAAGTGCGAGCTGAAAGCGGGTAGTCAAATAAATGAGACGCCAACGGTAGTTCATTGTGTTCATTAATTGGTGATTTCGGGTAAGCCAAACACGCCAAGACGATAGGTTCGTATACTGGCCGTTCAGAAACGAAAGCAGCGACATACTTCAAGTCTTGACCCCAGTCCAGACTGCTTCCGAGCAGGTGATTAGGTCCCTGAATTGGACCTCCGATGCCTTCATTAAAATAGCAAAGGCTATGCGGATAAATCCATAGACTGCTCGCAATAAACCACAAAAGCATTGCTAAACAGGGTACTGCGGTGAGTTGTCGTATTCTTTGTCGGACGTTCGCGAAAGAACTTTGGCAAGGTACCGAATCGAAGACATCGCTGTCAAGAAAATTCTTTAAAATATTCGCCACCCATACAAATGCGAACGGAAAACAGGGCAAGACGTAGCGCATATGCTCGCTGAAGCCGGTTTTCGAACTGACAGCAACGAAAATCACAAGCGGCGGAGCAAGCAGAATGAAGAGGTCGCGGCGCGAAGCTGAAGGATGTAGGTTGTCCGCAGCGGGCCTGGAAAAGAAGACGACCAGAGAAACGGCTCCTAGTGCCCATAATCCCAACGGAACTTTGATCGCTACGGCATAAAGGTAATAGTACCACCATCCGCGGCCGCGCCACTCACCGCGCAAGTATGAGGGCCGGCTGTAGGCTTCAAAGTCACGCTGTTGTATATCTATTCCCATGAGGTAATTTCGGGGGAATGGGATGGGAATTGCGCCGAGCCGCGTTTCCGTAAATCGGTTGCCGACGAAGTTTGATGGCGTCGCAGAATCGGCAGGTTTCCGTCCGTTGAACAGATCACTGACGAACCTATATTCTCCAAGCGGCTTGAGCGAGTCTTCGAACCCATAGCCCAGACTGACGACGTAGGTGCCTATCGCCATCCGTACGGTGAGCATTCCGGCCTCGCGGAGCCAGTCTGACAGGCGCATTATTTTTCTGTCCTGCCAGCGATATATAAGCCACAACAGTGGCCACAATGGATAGAGGAGAATCAGTGTCGTCTTGGCAAGTTCCGCTAGTCCCAAGACTCCACCAGTGACTATCGCTTGCATCCAGGTTGGATGCTTAAGCCACCGCCAAAAAGTGTAGCAGGCCGCCAAGCCTAGCGCTGTGGCATGGGCGTCGGGCGTCATGAGTGACGCATGGGCAAGAATGTTCGGCTCGAAACACCAAATAGCGCAAGCAATTACGCCTGCAGGTCGCCCATAGAGATCACGAGCCCACAGATAGCATATTATCCCGCCGAGCCAGCTAAATGGGATGCAACCCCAGCGGGCGATCATGAATAGAAAGAATGACCGCTTGCCGTTAGCGACCACGAAATCCTCGCCCATTGCTGTTTCAGGACGGGCACCGGGTCCAGAGTAAAACCCGCTCCAGTCCTCCTCGTAGCCTGCCGCCATTACCGGCAAAGCGGCGACCATCTTCACCAGGGGCGGGTTCACGTTGTAAACGTCGAACCGGCCGAACTTCCAATAGCTGAGGCCCGCGACCAGATGGCCCGGCTCATTGAGAGTCGGGCTGTGGACGTAAGCGCTGTAGGCAAGGAGGCCGGACAGCATGGCCAGCAAAGCGACAACAGCGTTGCGTGCTACTCGCGGCCGTTCAAGAAGGGCGTAGACCGCGGCAAAGCCACGATTCACCCGTTCGAGATACGCTGGCGCCCAACGTGACATCTATTTACATCCAGCGATGGGCGATAAGCATGACGGAGCTTCGCATCATTGAACCCCATAGTGGACCGGCAGGCAACGATTTCTTCAAGAATCTCGGAATCATTTTCCAAGCGGGGCATGCGTCTACACGCCCCATTGAGGTCGAACCGCGCCCTGCGCTGTCCTAATGATGAGAACCTCCAATTGATCCCGATGCAAAATTCCAGATCCCAGCCTGAAATGACCAGGATTCCGCACGTTCGTGAGGACGGCTTCGCTAACTCGTCGAGTGTCTCAACTGGAACGATGCACTCCACGGGCGCGCCTTGGAATAGCTGGCGATCACGGAGATTCTTGCTCGGCCAGCGGCGCTCGCCGCGGCCTTAATCGCTGACGAAACAGCCATGCCCAGAGGTCCGTCCGATCGCAGACGGAATGGCAGATTCCATGACCAGCGTTGGGAAATACCGTCAGTTTCGGCGTGCCCCCGACGGCGCGGATGGCTTCGATCATCCGCTCACTTTCCGTGACGGGCACGACCTCGTCCTTGGCGCCGTGGAACGCCCAGGTTGGAATATCGGCCAGTGCCTCGGCGTCTTTGGGTTGACCGCCGCCGCAAATCGGCGCGATGGCGGCGAACAGTTTCGGATAATCGGCCGCCGCGCGCCACGTGCCGTAACCGCCCATGCTGCACCCTACGAGGTAGATTCGCTCGGGATCAACATCGTACTGTGCCGACACGTGTTCGACGAATTGCACGACAGAGTGGGATTCCCACTGACGCGTCTGCAAGCATTGAGGAGCCGCTACGATGGCGGGAAGTGAACCTACGCGCTTTAAGTAAGGAAACGGGCCCCAATCGCGAAGATCGTTTGGGTCCTTTCCGCGTTCTCCGCTGCCATGCAGAAATACGACCAATGGCCAGGGTCCGTCGCCTTGGTCGGGAAGGTAGACGAGGTACTCCGCCGCCAAGGCACCGTGCGAGTCAAAGTGGCCGATTCCAATCGCGCCAGGAACTGGGCTACGCCACCAGTCCCAAACTGCAGGCCAGGACAACTGCGCGACAAGGGTGATGATCGCTAGCGCCAGCAGCAGTTCTAGCCCACAGCCATAAACCATGACAGCGAGTCGCCGAAAGATGTTCATTTTTGCGACATCACGTTGATCGTTGAGATCGGGCGTTGGGTCGCGGCGCCGCTGCGACCCGCGCTTACTGGAGAAGTCTATCTAATAGTTCTACCAGTTTCTTCCGAGCGGATTGTTGCCTTCTGCTTTAACTGCCTTCATAATACGAGCCTCTGTGGCGGCAACAACCGTTGGCGAGAAGTTATTGATTGTTCGTTTCCGTTGGCGACGTAATCTTAGAAGTAACGTCAAGAGGCGTCCGTCATCAATCCAGTATCGAGCGACGCCGCCGACGGATCAAATTGTCTCACGTGAACGAAGGATCTCCATCCGTACTCACAAAACTCTTCCGCCAAGCCGGCTTTCAGCCAGCCGGCAATAGTTCAGTCATAGAACGGCGTAGCAGCGATTCTAGGGCGTCAACATGAAGCGGATCGTGATAGGGATTGGCTTCGTCTTGGCCGTCGGGCTCGCCGCGTTCTGGCGGCCCGCCGACAGCGCTGCCGATCGGTCGCTGCCGCATAAACTGTTCACGACTCACCCCGGTAAGCTCCGCGACGATTACCAGGGGATCGTCGGCGGCGAGATCGCCGTGACGTCCGATCGAGACGTCACGGTTACCCATTTCGGCTACTGCGATTCCGAGGGCGACGGTCTCCAGGTGGACCATCGCGTCGGCCTCTACGAACCGTCGACCGAAGAATTGAACAAGGGAAAGCCGCTCGTTGAGGCGATCGTCCCGTATGGCGCGGGCGCGTTGCTCGAAGACGGCTATCGATGGGTAGCGCTCAAGTCGCCGATCATCTTAAAAGCCAATCAACGTTACATGCTGGCTGCCGAAGTGATTCACGGCGTGAACGATCCTTGGCCCGACATGGAACTCGGCCGCGACCCTGCGGCCAATAGCGAGCGAGCGTCCGCGACGGCCGTACCGATTTGGAATAAAGCGTTTATCGGCGTACAGACCGCAGAGACTCGCATTCCGCGCCATTCGCACGGCAAATGGCCGGCTGAGCTCGACCAGAAACATCCCAAGTGCAAAAACAGCCTGTACGGCGCAGCGAACCTCGCGTTTGACGCCGCCACCGGGCGCTGACTTGCGCTGCTCTCCTAGTCGCTGACAGATGAGGCATGGCGAATGATGAAACCGCTGACCCTGATTAGTCGCCAAACGCGCGACGGGTTTACGCTCATCGAACTGCTGATCGTCATCTTCATTATTTCCCTTCTGCTACAAATGATGTTGCCGGCGGTGGAGATGGCCCGCGAGTCGGCCCGCCAGACGCAATGTCGCAACAATCTCAAACAGATTGCGTTGGCATTTCAGCTACATGAAACCGCTCAGAGACGATTTCCGTCGGGAGGCTGGGACCATCGCTGGGTCGGCGAGCCGGAGCGCGGCACCGACGTCGATCAACCGGGCGGGTGGGTGTTCAACATTCTGGATTACATTGAAGCGCAGAATCTGCGAAGCACCGGCCGCGGCCTCCAGGACGAGGAACGGGCCCAAGCTTTAGTCGAGCGCTGCATGACGCCAATCGATCTGATGAACTGCCCCAGCCGTCGACTTCCTCGCGTCCACCCGCAAACGCAGAGCATCGACGCCCGAGGGCTCGGCGGCGTACTTCCCCTTCCCTTTAAGGCGGGCGCCAAGACCGACTACGCCGCCAGTACAGGAAGCGCCTACGACATCCCCAGTATTATGCAAATTGGATGGAAGGCGCCGGAGACGCTCGAGGAAGGAGACGATCCGGCCTTCCTCTGGTTTATTGACGAAAAGTTTGTCGGCCAGAACGGCCGGAAGCCTGTCTACAACGGCATCGTCTTCGGCCGCAGTCGCGTCGAATTGCGACAGGTGACCGACGGCGCTTCGAACACCTATCTCGTCGGCGAAAAGTACCTGTCCACGGAAAAGTACAAGACCGGCGACGACGCGGGCGACAACGAAAACATGTACAACGGGTTCAATGACGATACCTGTCGGGCCGCCTTTTATGCGCCGCTGCGCGACGAAGCGCGCACGGCGAACAACCAGTTCGGCAGCGCCCATCCGGGCGGCTGGAACATGGCGTTCGTCGATGGATCGGTGCGAGAGATTTCCTACGAGATTTACCTGCAGGCGCATCGCAGCCTAGCGAGTCGCGACGGCGAAGAAGTCGTGAGCGTCGCCGAGGCGTATTAGCTCGTAAAAGCGAGGGCTCCGATTCAACTGCCAAGTCTCACGATGATGACGTCTTTCGTTAGCATGCTGCTGCTAGCAGTCGCCGCCGCACCTGATCAGGACGTGATCGTGGGTCCACCCTCCCTAGAAGGGTTTCCGCCGACTCTCGAAGAGTTGATGAGGCAAGAGGAATGCAAATTCGAATCTGGCGACGTTTGGCGGTATCGCCTGCATCTTCCGCGTCCATTAGAGAAGGGGAAGAGCTATCCGCTGGTGGTCTGGCTGCACGGCGAAGGCGAAAGCGGCAGCGACAACGGTATTCAACTGCGCCATTTGGAGAAGACGCTGCTGACCTTCGACAGGCGTGACCGTGGTTGCCGCCTGTTTATCCTGGTCCCTCAGAAACCCATCGGCGTCCCCTGGCAGGGCGCGCCGGCGTCGCCGTCGGGACGGGCGAGCGATGGCCTCGACATGCTGGACGTGGTGATGAAGATGGTCGGGAAAGTGTCCGAAGAGCATCCGATCGATCCGTCGCGAATCATCGCGATGGGGCTGTCGTCCGGCGGCGGGGCGACTTGGGCGCTGGGAGCTCGATACCCAGAGAGGTTCGCCGCCGTCTTGCCGTTTGCTTGCGGCCCATCCGGGTCTGCAAATCTTACGAGCTTGGCGTCAGTTCCCGTGTGGGCATTTCACTCTCCCGGCGATACCGCGCCTCCGCCGGACGCATCGGAGCGGGCCGTCAAGGAACTGCTGTCTCGCGGCGGATCGGCTGTCTTTACATTCTCTAGCGACTTTCCCGAGGCGACGAGCGGCCTTCCCGCCCACTCCTGTTGGGCATCGGCGTTTCGAGATTATCAGATCTACGAGTGGCTCATGGCGCAGTCCAAGGGAAGCCGCAGCGTTCCGCCGCCGGGCCGCGTTCCCCGGGACGCGACGCAATATGGTTGGTCGTTTGGCGCGGTAATGATCGGAATCGTCATCTTAGCGGCATGTCATTCGGAGATTCGTCGACGTCGCCGGCAATCGCTGATGCAAGCGGAGGCGTTACGATACTTCGAAGACTCAAATGACGCGCACGACAACTGAATCGGCTGGTCTGGCGATCCCTGATGGTCATTTAGACCAAGTAAACCAACAATAAGAAGACCTCCGGTCAATCCTCGAAACGAGTAACCAACATGCCGATCATTCCTTCCCGGCGACAGGCCTTCACGATCGTTGAACTCCTCGTGGTGATCGCCATCATCGGCGCGCTCGTGGCGCTGCTGTTGCCGGCGATTGAAATGGCCCGCGAATCGTCTCGGCGGAGCGCCTGCGGCAATAACTTGCGGCAACACGCAATCGCGGTGCGGCTGCATGAACAGACACACAAAACCTTTCCCACCGGCGGCTGGAATGGCTACCTCGGAGATCCCAACGCCGGCTACGGACCGAAACAACCGGGCGGCTGGATCTACAACATCCTCTCGTTCATCGAGCAAGATAATCTGAGACAAATTGGAAAAGGACTCAGCGGCGAACAGAAAGAGCAGGCGATGGTCGCGCTCATGCAAGCGCCGATCGACGTCTTCTATTGTCCGAGCCGCCGTTTGCCGCGGGCCTACCCATACATCGGCGGAGAACTGAAGAATGCAAAGCCGCCGAAAGAGGTCGCCAAGTCCGACTACGCCGTCAACGCCGAGATCTCCTACGAAAAGTCGGAGGTGATCATGCCCGACATTCAGCTCCGCGGCAAAGGCGCCAGCAATACGATCTTGGCGGGCGAAAAATCGCTCTCTTCCGAGAGCTATACGACTGGCACGGGAGCGGGCGACACGTTGGTCGCCTATGTCGGCGATTCCGATGACATTCGCCGAACGGCCAACGGCGTCGCCGCGCCCGACCGAACTGGAGGAACCGGATTCGGAGGGCCTCATCCGGGCGGCGTCAATCTCGCCTACTGCGACGGCTCCGTGCGGTTTGTGGGTGAGGATGAAGAACTTGTTCCCGCGAAGTAGTTGTGTGAGCTTGGCGTCCAGCAGAATCTGTTGTTGGGAGCGAAACCGATTGTCTAAAGGGAGTTCGTCGACGACGTTTAGGGCAGAGCCAATTTTCTCAAGCGAAGGGCGGAGGCTGGCGGAAGATGTCACAATACAACTCCACTAATCGATCGAATAGCATCGAGAACTGCTACCAGCGCGGCTTGAAGCTCGCCACGCAAGAGAAGAACTACGACTACGCGCAGGAGATGTTCGCCCAGTGCGTCCTTCACGCCCCGTCGAACGTCGTCTATGCCGAGGCGATGTTAAAAAACTTGCGGGAGAAATTTTCAGGCCGCAAGAAGAAATCGACGTTCAGCTTCGGCCAAGGCGGCAGCCGTGGCCTCAAGAAATCGCTGCAACATAGTGAATGGACGAGTGTTCTGCGACTCGGCATAGATCTCCTGAAAGCCAATCCGTGGGACGTCGCGACGCTACGGGCCATGGCGAAGGCATGCGAAGCCCTCCACTACAACGAAGTGGAACTGGTCTACTTGAAGCAGGCGCTTGACGCCGATCCCAAGGACGTCGAGGTGAACTGCCACTGCGCTCGGTCGTTAGGGCGGATGGGCCAGTTCGATCAAGCCATCGCCTGCTGGCATCGCGTCGAAACTCTTCAAGGCAAAAGCGAAGAAGCTGCGCGCATGATCTCGCAGCTGGCTGAGGACAAACTCAGGTATCCTGGCGGTATTCCCCCGGCAGCCCACGCCCCTGCTCCCGCAACTGTCGCCGCGGCGACTGAATCCCGGTCCTCGGGACCGACAGTGGAACCCACGCTCACCCGGCGTCAATTGCTGGAGCGCTCACTCGCGGATAATCCGCAGGACGAATCGACGCATCTTGAACTTACCGATCTGCTGATCGCCTCGGAGCTTTACGACGTCGCCGAGGCCAGCCTCAAGCGAGCGGTCGCCGCCTGCGGCGAATCTCCGCCCCTTGTGAAGAAGCTTGAGCAGGTTCGCGCCTTACTCGCCGACCAACAGCAGGAGGGTGTCCACGCCAAGCAGCTTGCGGATCGCAGAATGCATCGAGAACTGATTCGAGTGCCGTGGCTCGAACTTTTGCTCGCGGCAGCGGTGGTTGGCCTAGGCCTTCAGTTCTTTCCTGCCCTTGGAACAGCAGTTTGGCGCGCCGTGGATGTTCGTAATTGGAATCGCGTGACGTGGTTTGCTCTCAATGTATTTATCGTCTTGCTATTGGTTTCCGTGCGTTTTGCTCCCGAGATGAAGGCTGCGTGGCAGGAGAAGCGCCGTCGCGGCTCGGTTAGCGGCAAACGATGAAGATTTGCTGCCAAGCCAATAGTGGATACCGAATAGCAATTCTTGCAATGCTTCTATTCCTCTAAAATATCAAGATGAGTCAATATCGCCATCATCGCCGGCCAGCGTTTACCTTGATCGAACTGCTCATTGTCGTGTTCATCATCACGATGCTGCTGCAATTAGCCCTTCCTGCTGTGGAAATGGCGCGCGAACGCGCCAATGTGGCGTCGTGTCAAAATAACCTTCGCCAACAGGCGATGGCGTTTCAGCTTTACGAAGGGGCAAACGGAAACTTGCCTTCCGGAGGCTGGGGTTATCGTTGGGCGCCCGACCCGGATCGTGGCGTTGGAATCGAACAGCCAGGAGGTTGGGCCTACAGCTTGCTGCCGTTTTACGAACAGCAAGCCCTTTTCGGACTCGGCGCGGGCGGATCGAAAGAAGAAAAGTCGGCGGCAAATAAGCGACGTCTTGAGTCGCCAATAGCGATCCACTTTTGCCCCTCTCGACGGTTGCCGCGGGCTTATCCGATCTATCCCAAAGTATCGTATGTGCTTCAGCCGATTGGAAGCGACCGGCTAGAGATCGGCGCGAGAATCGACTACGCCGCGAACGCCGGAGGACGAGGATTCGTTTCTTGGCTCGGTGGCCCAGATTCCGTTGAAGAAGCAGAAGACTACGACTTCTTCGACCCTGTAAATGGCCATGGCGTCATCTATCCTCGAAGTAACCTCCGCATGGCGCAGATTTCGGATGGCGCATCCAACACCTATCTGCTCGGAGAAAAATATTTGGACGTGTCTCGTTACAAGAATGGGACGTCATTTGGCGATGATCAAGGGCCTTATGTGTCCGATGATCGGGACAGCGTCCGTTTTGCCGGCGGCGAACTGGCGGCGCCTGCGCAAGATCGTGAGGAAGATCGCACTGAGGGCTTCGGCAGCGCTCATCCCAGCGGTTTTTCAATGGCGTTTTGCGACGGCTCCGTTCGGCTTACCGCGTATGAGATCGATTCGCTGACCCATTGCCGCCAAGCAAATCGCACCGATGACGAATGAACGGAACGTCGCGATAGCGCGAGATCTAATTGCTAAAGATGCGGGGTTCCGAAGTTGCTATATAGCAATCGTCGCATTGAGAGCCACTTGCGTCCTTTTTCTAGCTTCAGTGTGTTCGATTGCGCGAGGCGAGTCTGGACATTTGCATGCGGCGTTGCCGCATTTCACAGCAGGAACGATCAATTGTAAGCAGGATGGCGTAGAAGAGGTCTTCCAATACCAGCTATTCGTTCCGAAAGATGGAACTCCCGACGCAGGTCGAAAGTACCCGCTGATTGTCTGGCTCCATGGCCATGGAGAGTTGGAATTCGCCGAGCCTAATCAAGGGCAATTGCTTTACGTAGCTCAGTGCATCTTCTCTCAGTTTAAGGATTCTGGTGAATGCGAATTCTACCTGATGGCGATGCAGTGTCCTGAGAAATCGCGATCTTGGTACGGAGCGAGTGAAAACTCTCAATTCGTCGAGCCTATCGAGGCTGTGGTGCAAATTGTTGATCGCCTCATTGAAACTGAAGCGATCGATCCTGAGTGTATTTCGATTGTCGGCATCTCTAGCGGCGGGAGCGCCGCCTGGGAACTTGCAATTCGCTATCCCGAGAAGTTCGCTGCCGTGGCACCTACTGCTTCGCCTGGCGGAGGTGGCAATCAATTACACCGCATTAAGTCACTTCCTATCTGGGCATTTGTAAATGAGCATGACACTTCACCCCTGCGAACCGGAGCCCACGAGACCATCAAATCGCTCCAGTCGATTGGCGGTAATGCGTGGCTGACCGATGTGCCGGGGCACGGGCTCAGCTACCACGACGCTTGGCATGAGGCCTTCCTGGACTATGGCCTGCTACAATGGTTAGGTGATCAGCGCCAAGGTCAAAGCGCAGCGGAGTCACAGTGGAACCATTGGCGTCATCAACACTTGAGATGGGAAGTGATATTGCCGCGGCTTGCGCCAATGTCGGTTGCGTTGTTAAGCATTATTGCGTGTCTGAGATACTGGCGACGCCGATCGCCGAAATCGCCTCCAAACGCCTTTTTTATGGAGCCGGATTGATGTCGAACGAGAATCCGGCGACTCCGGCGCCTGCGCCATTTGTGGGAGACGTGGCGGATACCGTAAACGTGTCTCCCGGCTTTGCGTAGAGAATATCGAAGAAGTGAATGTCCACAAAACGATTTCTCTTCAGTTCGTTGCTGCTGACGATCTCATCGCTTCCGCTTCTCTGCAGAAACACTTGGCTTGGCGCCACCTCCGGTAGCGTCTCGCCGTCCGTCATGACTCCGAGTCGAAAGCTTTGCGGAATGTCCGAACCGAGCGTGAATGCCCAGCGTGCGGCGCGTTCTTGCTGCTGTGGATCGTTTCCATTGCGATCTGGTCCGTATAGCACGCCTAATTTGACGAAAGGAACCGTTCCAGTGCCATTCTCGCCGGTGGGGAGTGGATAGGACTTTCCATCAAAGGTCCAGTATCGTGGGCCTCGCTGTAGTCGAGGATCGTCGATCAATGCGTAGGCTCCGCCTCCCGCCATTCGACTGGATAGTATTTCCCAGTTAGAGATGAAGTCCGGTAGATCGACCAGGTTCGGATACTCGTTATGTCCTTCCGGCGAACGAAAATCGCCAGCGGGCTTTAACTCGAATTTAGCGACGCCGTTCGGATTGGCATCGGGAAAATCAAATCGCGTGGCGAATAAGATGTAGCCGGCGGTGCCGTAATGGTCATCGCCATCGCCGTCCGAATCGAAAACATTGTCGGGCAATTTAGTCCGCCAAGGAACGATCGAATTCTGCGGAAATGCATAACCCGGGAAGAAGGTGCCGCCAATATCGTAGTGACTCCCTTTAAAATGCATCGATGTTGGGGGCGATTTTCCCAAGGTCGCGACAAGCACGATTCCAATTCCAACTGCGAGGAGGACGATGAGCAATGTTTTCTTCATGGGCATTTCTGCAGGCCATCCAATCGGCATGGACGGCAAGGAATGACTGGGTAGTTGTCGGTCTTCACGCGTGCGCATTATTTCGAATTTCAACAAACCTGCAACTGCCCGTAAAGGAGTTTCGATGTCGTAGGCTAGTAAAATCTACCACTAGCATGGTGACTTGCTGCTGAATGGCGTTGCGTGCTGGCAATCGCCTCCGCGACGGTTAAAATGCACGCCATGCCAATCTTCACGAGCGATGGGACGCGAGTGTACGCCGCCTACATTACTGGCCCGTCGCATATTCTTTTGGGACTGCAATTCTCCGATTCGCGGGTTGATTCTCCAGTCATCGTGAGAGAACCGGCGATTGGGCGTACCTGTCACGACGCAACGTTAGAAGAAGCACGCTTGGTCGAAGCGGTGTTGCAACACGTCGCCAAGGTCAGGCGCGATCTATGCGTTTCGAAATTGTCTACGTTAAGAACGATACGCCCGACTACGGGCTCTACTCGCGCGCTGCCGCCGAGCTTGCCCAACGACATCTAGCTTCCATCACGCCGCCTTCGCCAGCTTCAAGTCCGCGAGAGTGATCGCCGATAGCCGCTTGCGAGCGTCCGCCTCGATCGCTGACAAAGTCTTCTCGACCGACGCCCTGCCGTCCTTCGACAGTCCCGCGATGTCGAGATCGCCATTGACATCGATCGCCTCGACGATCTCCAGCAGTGAGATCTTGTTCGCTGGCTTCGCGAGCTTGTAGCC
>WUUC01220169.1_pt1 | contig 22919 bp, 17 predicted proteins | sample 6278441 | NCBI WGS metagenome assembly WUUC01 (sample SAMN13675441, study PRJNA597444) | soil metagenome | isolation source: soil | place: USA: Washington | collected 2017-10
CACTTTGGTTCATGCCTCGGCAAGACAACCATCCGTCCAGATGGTTGCGCAGATGGCTCTATATCAATCATCTATGCCGTATCTCCGGCGAGGCGAACTTGTGGGTAATTGAAAGCCTCGGCCGGACGCTTACTCTTTTCACGCGGTGTAATCCGAGTTGCGGATTGATCACTTCGCTGGGACGAGCCGCACGATCCGGCCGGGATCGTTCATCACGATATAGAGCAATCCATCCGGTCCGCTCGCAACATCGCGCAGACGAGCGATATCTTTGAGCAGCACTTCTTGGTGCGTTACGCGGTTGTTCTCGATCACTACACGGCGCAATTGCTGCTGCGCGAGTGCGGTGACGAAGAGATTGCCCGTCCATTTCGAAAACGCGTCGCCTTCGTAGAAATCGATGCCGCATACCGCAATCGACGGCGTCCAATGGATGACCGGCTGCTCCATGCCTTCTCGCGCCGTCTCGCCGGTGATCGGCGTGCCGTCGTAGTTCATTCCATGTGTGATCACCGGCCAGCCGTAATTGCCGCCTTTGATAACGATATTGAGTTCATCTCCGCCGCGTGGGCCATGCTCAGTTTCCCAGAGTACGCCGGTGCGTGGATCGAAATCGAGGCCTTGCGGATTGCGATTTCCGAATGTCCAGATCGAGCCGATCACGCCTGGCTCGTTGACGAAAGGATTGTCCGCTGGGATGCGGCCGTCGTCGTGAATGCGATGAATTTTTCCATTCGGCCGCTTGATGTCCTGCGCGTGTTCCTGCGAACCGCGTTCGCCGTGGGTGAAGTAGAGATAACCTTTTCCGTCGAAAGCGATGCGGCATCCGTAGTGAACACCACCGGCGCGCCGATACGTTTCGAGCGGAGCGGTCCAGATCGCATCTTCGTCCACCCACGTTCCATCGCTGATTTTTCCGCGCACGAGTTTCGTCATGGAAACCGTTTCGCCTCGCGCACTTTTCGCCGCGTGGCTGAAGGCGAGATAGATCCAGCCGTTCTTCGCGTAATCGGGATGAAGAGCGACTTCGAGCAATCCACCCTGCCCGCCCGAGTGAACTTCCGGAATGCCCTTGATGGGCGCTTTCAACAACGTGCTTTTTTCCACGACGCGTAGTGAGCCGGACTTTTCGGTGACGAGCATACGTCCGTCAGGAAGCCATGCGAGCGACCACGGATCGCGGAGACCCTCTGCCACTGTTTCAATTTTGAACCGATGCTCTTCGCTGGCGACGACCGTGGTTTCGGATGGCTGTCCGATCGCCGGGCGTCGGCGGTGATAATCGGTACGCTGTTCACGAATGAAAACGACCAACGCGCGAATTTCTGCCTCGGAGAACTCGCCCCCGAACGCAGGCATCCCGACCTCGGCTGTGCCACTTCGAATGAGACGCGCGATGGTGGCGTCATCGCTGCCGTAGCTCCAAACCTGGTCCAGCATGCTCGGGGCGGTACCGCCTTGAAGTTTTGCGCCGTGGCAGCTCGCACAAAACTGGGCGTAAAGTCCGCTTGCTTCCCGCTTTTGAGCGAAGGTCTGCGACGCCATAACCGTGAAAGTGAAAACAACGAAAAGACCCCACCGAAAAAAAGGCATGTGTCTCACTATAGTCCTTAGTTTTTGAGAAAAACCGCGTCCAATCCGGCGGCAAACGCGACGGGCTTACTCCGTTGAAATCAAACTCACAAGATGCTCTTGATTTGAACCAAAAGCCAATGTCCGGCTTTCAATCCCCTACTCGCATGCGCGCTGTTGATCGGGCAGCACGGACAAAGACAGCATGGAGCTGCGGCAAATGCATTAATCCACGGCCACGTTTACCTGCATGAAACGGTTTAGTCCCGAAACGCAGATGCCCGGTCAACTCTGACTAAAGTATTTGGGCAGTTCCGTGAGACGAACGTTCACCAGATCCTTAGCGATTGCTTTGTCCAAACGGGAACGTGCAGCCCCAGTGAGCTCATCAAGCACCGGCTGCTGCAATGCCGGGCCGGCGGCAAAACTCCAATGAGCGTCCGGGTGAGATTCTAAAAACGCTTCCACCTGTTTCGCCGACTCGCGGACAATGCGGCGTTGCTGCTCTTCTTGCATCGGAAGTCGCTCGTCGATCGAGCCGCCGACACTGCGGCCTTTGCCTTGTGAGCCGGGAAAACGACCGGCCTGATCGGTATCGTTGTCAGTATAGCCGTGAAGGCCCTCTGCCATATCGATGCTCTCGACGAGCTCCGGGGTAGGTCTGTCCGCATCGTAAATGCGAAGATGTCCTCGGTTTAGGATCACGAGAAAATTTCCTCGTGGCTGGCTCGAAAGCCGTGGAGGGGAATCGCCCGACATCGCCTGCCGAGCATTGCGTGCTCGTCGTCTTTCGTCGGCGGGCAGCGCACGATCCATATTAGTGATTTCAATTTCTTCCTCGTGGCCCGAGAGATCGTCGGCGTCGCCCCCCTGCTCATCCGAGTCATGTGCTTCATCATGGTCGCCCCGAGAATCGTTCCGCCGGGAATTTTTCCGGAGTTCATTTTCGGCCTGTAACCAGCAATCAATGGAACTTTGCTGATCGCTCGGGCATCCGCGCTCCTCCCATAGAAAATAAGCGCGCCGAGAGATGTCGTCGTAATTGGGGGTTTTCATAGTCGGAAGGTAGCATCCGCCAGCGCGTTTGCATCCGGATATCAGCCCCATTCGCCTCTGGGATATTTTCCGAAGGACAAAGCCATATACGTCGCATTGTCACGCAGACCTAGCGAACCGCTTCTATATATGAAGCGTACTTCTTCGCAGCATTGACCGGGAAAAGCCCGGCACAGTGAATATGCCGAACGTGGAACTCGTCGGCAGTTAATCGCTCTATGGCACGTATGAAAACAAAACCGCTCACTCTTTGCGCGCTACTCGCCGCTCTCATTACGTCATCGACCTATCTGGTCGCAGCCGACTCCTCCAATCACACAATCGTCGCCAAAGATTCCTCGATCAAAGGTCACGACAAAACGTTTTTCGAGAAGGCCGCCAAATCAGGCGAAAAAGAAGTCGTCGTCTCTCGAGCTGTTCTCCCAAATCTATCGAATCCCGAGGTAAAAGCCTTTGCCGAAAGTATGGTCAGCGACCACACCAAAGCGAATGCTGAACTTAAAGCCCTCGCCACGAGCAAGGGTGTCACGCTGCCGGCGCTCGAACCCAAAATCGGAGCGAAATGGGTGGATAAGACTAAGGACCTCGATGAAAACTACCTCGAAGAAATGATCTCCGATCATAAAGACGCCGTTGAGCTATTTGAAAAGGCATCCAAGAGCGAAGACCGTGATATCGCAGCTTTCGCGAGCGCTACGCTTCCCAAACTGGAACACCATCTCGCCTCCGCCAAAGGGCTGAAAAAGTCTCACTAAACTAAACGCCCACGAAGTTTCTCGTAACAAAGGGGACGACAACGATGTCGCGCCCCTTTTTATTTCCACCGCGGCGGCTGCAGTCATCAGAAAACAAACATATCGAAGAAAAGTAGAGCCGAGCCATATTCGTCGACCGCACCGAAGTTCGTTGTGCCGCCATAGTTGTACGGGCCGTAAAGTTGGACCGATGTGGAAGCATTTCCCCACGAAGCATAACATTTGATGCGATAGCTGTCGCTCGGGAGGCCGGTAATCTCTAAGTCCGTGTTCATAGAACCGCTACTCACAATGCTCACACCGGGCACCGACGAGGTGGCCGATGAATGATAAGTATAGACGTAAACAGGACCGTTGTCCGAAGGGATCGCTTCACACACCCCCACCTGAATCGAGCCACTGACGATTACTCGATCATCGCTACCGACCAGATCAAAGGTGCAGTTTGAGTTCATCGGATTGGAAGCCCCCAGTATGAACGCTTGGCTAGCACTGATCGCTCCTAGATCGAGAGTGAAGTCAGCCCAAGCGCGTAACGCGCACAGGGAAAGAACAAGGGTCAATAACGCGCGAAATAGTTTCCTCATGGGGTACATGGTTTTGACTGAACAACTGTTTGCGCGGTCCAGGCCGCGCAATAGGCTGGAAAAGATACGAACCTGCGGTGAAGCGCAATCCTGACGATGGACGTACCCTAGTGTCCATGTGTCCATCATAGTGCCTCGATTTTGTAACGTTTCGAGGCTCTTGAGGTGTGCAAGCGGCGGAAGGCTCCAAAACGAAATGCTGAAATCAAATGCGCGGTAATAGCTAACCTCGACGACCGCTTCTTGGAAAAACTGACGCTTTCAGCAATTCCACGCTACTTGGTCCCCAAGCCGGGGTGCGCGAGTTATGACGCCCGCACGCTCGTGCAGATCTCGGTCCCCGGCTACCCGCTTCGTCTTCGCGCAACACCGGCAGGATCTCGCCTGCCGGGCGCCGCTTCTTCATGTTCTGGTTCGGTTTTATCTTTCCGAAATCTCCTTAAGCCAAAGGCTCCGCCAAGGAATTCTGCCACCAATTTCACGGGGGCTGGCCACGTATCGCGTAAGCAAAAAATCATCCATCCGCGCAGCGGTTCCGCTTCCGGCGGGCAGTCGATGTGGGCCACACGCTTCGCAAGTTCAACACGGCGGCACCCGCGCTGAACTTTGTTCTCTCTATACTATTTCGCGGCAGTGGTGATGATAAGCCCGGCAAGCCTAAATCCATCGGTCGGGCTTTCCTCATCGACACCCTTGATTTCAAAGAAGCCATGTGCTCCGGCAAAGCGGCCCGTTCCCTTCGTGATCTTCAGAAGTCCGGTGTAGGGGCGCGGGTAGTCGAGGCCGACCTCAATGATCTGAACCGAGACAAAAAGATTGCCCGCGGGCAGCCGAATGACGCCTTCCCCACCGATGAATGTATTACCCGTATTGTAGTCGATCGTGGCCAGGTAATCGAAACTCCCCGTAAAGTTTCCTAAACGCGATAGGTAACCGCTCTGTTCCGCAGCGAGGGAGATTGTGCCATCTGGATTTTCCGTAAGCCCCACCACGGTGCTCGTCCCGCTTCCTATCGTTACGATTGCACCCCAGTTCGAGATGTTTAGGTCCAGAGCCTGGGTGGGAGCCGCGACGGTAAAAACTGAAATCAGAGCAAACGCGCGCAGCGCGGAGAAACGAGCAAGCAAACCAAGTATGGATTTCATAGAATAATGGAGCGTGCGTGGACCCATGCTCTTTAATTCAGTTCACCGATTAATCGTATTCAGACGTTTATCAGGCGAACTACCGTCTCTGCACGCGCTTATTTCCCGACACTCGCATGCCGTAGAGACATAGAAGACATGCAATCACGCACACGAAACACCGAAAGCTACGAGACGTGTTGATTCTCTAAATCGCACGAGCTCTCTCAATGAGAGAATAAAGGTGTCTGCAACAATCCGGCGATGGCGATTGCACAGCGGCGGCCACGAGCAGCAATGCCATTAGCTAGGTCACGAGATGATGCGCGAGCGGACAGCCCGCTTTTTTGTACTCTGCCACAGGTTCCGCCATTCGCTCCGGCAACGTTATGCGTCGTCCTCATGCCGCCCGTTTCGTATACAATCCGCTCCACCTGCGCCGAAATCGTCTTCATATCGGACCCACTTTACCGGCTTTCCCCTCGCTTCACCGACGAAGCACCCAAGTTGACGCTTACGGATTAGTAGTGTCCGTCAGGTTTCGCACATTGTATTGGGATGGGAAGGAGGGGGAAGATTATGGGGAGGCAAGGGCGTGAGTCTTTTTTGTCGATCAGCGCCTCTTCGGGCGCTGGTCTCCCACCGACGATAGGCCCGATGATCGCCATCTCGAACGGCAGTTGCGCAGTTTAGACACCTTCGAACTCACTTCGCCGGCCTTGGCCTGGTGCGATCGTTCATAGTGACCGGCGCGGGTGTCCACCCGGTCCACACTGCGCTCGTAACCTCTGGCTCCGCAAAGCTGCATACTTGGCGCGCCCAGACCTCCTCCACATCCAGGAGACACCAGCCCCTAAAGCATGCCGCCTTTGGCCTTGAGATTAAAAAAAACCGACCCACAAACAGCCCGTCGCTGCGTCCGCCTATGAATCTCACCGACGAGGCCCCGAAAATAAAACCCTGGCCCTTCATCGTCGGAGACGTCGTGCTCCTCGGAACCGCCGCCTTCATCGCGAGCCAGTCTCCCACCCCGCTCGGCGGAACTTCCCTTCTCGCCATCGTGGGCCCTGTCGCGCTCGGCGCCGTGCTGGCCTGCATCCCGTTTCTCCTGAACTATACCCGCCGCCAGGACTTGGTCCTCGCGGAGCGGCAAAATGAAATCGCCGCCCTCGCCCGCACCACCGCCGAATCTGCCGAACAAATCGGCATATCCGCACAGGGACTTCAATCGATCAACGAACTGACTCAACGCGCCCTCAAGCACCTCGATCAGCTTCCGCACAAACTTCAGGATAAGATTAACGACTTCAAATCCCAGCTCAATGAGGTCGCGGTGAACGAGAACGAAGTCCTCGCCCAAGAGGTAAACACGTTGCGCGCCTCTGAAATCGAGCGATTGGAAACTGCTTTCGCCTCCGTCCGCAAAACAGCCATGGAGCTGAGCACACTGGAAGCCGCGACACGCCAACACCTCGCCGAGATCAACCAATCGCTCCTCCGGTTTTCCACCGCCGCCGAACGAGCCGCAAGCGACACCGCCGCTGCCATCGAGACCGGCCGGACCCATGCCGAGCACGCGCTCACCACCGCACAAGATAACGCCGCCGCCGCATTCGAGCGCGCGGTCGCCAGGGCCTTAACCGTCTTGGAAACACGTCTGAACTCTCTGGCGATTCTTCCACCCTCCGCGTCAAATCACTCCCCGCAGCCTGCGGCGTTTTCGAGTCCGCCGATCGTACCGACCTCCCTGTTTCCTTCGCACCCGCCCACCGAGCAGACGGCGTCCGCCGAAGAGCCGCCCCCCAGTTTCGAGCGTCCGCCGGAGATTTCTCCTGTCACATCGCAACCTCCCGCAGCCGCAGCGATGTCCGCTCCACCGAGCGCCGCCGATGAGCCTTCATCCGCCGTCGTCCGCAAAAGACCACCGCGCAAAGCACTGGTCCGCGACGACGATCAGCCATCCCTCAGCCTGGACCTCGCAGAGTTGCCCGGAAACGGCGAATACAGCCAGCTGCCGCCAGAGGACAACTCGCCTGCCCCCGCTGTCTCGTCCGGCTGTGTTACCCGGCTGCTAGTCACCGCCTATATCGGCATCGGCAACAAACTTTACGTGCGCGGCGAGGGCCCGGGTTTGAGCTGGGAAAAAGGCGTTCCGCTCCAATTTGTTTCCATCGGCAAATGGCGCTGGGAAACTCCTGACGCCAGCGAGTCGCTCACCCTCCGACTCTATAAGAACGACGAACAAGAATGCGTTTCACTCGGAGAATTTACACTCGCTCCCGGTCATCAGCAGGAAGTTCACGCCAGTTTTTGATCCGCCGTAAGCGCTGCTAGTTGCGTGGGCGCTGCGCAACTCCGGCCTTTTTCATTTCGAGGTGTTTCTTCCTGATCCGCCGGATCAGAAGCGCGCAGATCGCTAGCTTCGTCGCAAAAATCCCCCCCAGCCAGATGATCCCAGTGCGGCTGGGATCTCCGCCCAGATCACCCAGAGCCAGGGTCACATAAGAACGCACGGTGTAGACGCCCAGGCATACCCAGAAATAGCGTTTCAACGGGATTCCCGATAGCGCGAGCGCGTAGTTTCTCAAAAAATACGGCGGTCCGGGCACGAGCGCCACCATCGCCGCCAGCGATTGCTCGGCCCCTTCCGGCGCCTCCGGCAAACGATAATTCCGTTTTTCTAGAAACCGCTGAATCGGTCCGCGCAAAAAACTTCGCACGATCCAATGCGTCCCAAGCAGGTGCACTGCCGTCACACCCACAATAACTAGCCCGCCGCCCCACAACCCGAATTTCAGTCCAGCCACCACGTACACCACGCCGATCGAAAACCCCGCAAGCGGCAACAGCGCCATTAACACGATCGTTAGCACCGGATTCACCCGATCCATTACACGAATCAGATCGCCCCACCAGCCATACTCCAATGCGAGTGTCACCAGCGTCGCAGCCACGACCAGCACGAGCGTGCCGAGCAGCCACCATTGCCGTTTTGAACGGCTAGGCGATTTTGCGACGCGAACCGGGGATACTGGTGACGCTGGAGAGGAGGATTTCGGGGCCACGGGAACGAATGTACCTAGAACTAGTTTTTTCTCAGACCGCAAAAATCCCGGTCGGTCTTGCGGGAAATGGCTGCCCACCGGCACAGGAACTGCGCAAAGGCCGGTCGGTCTACCGCGTTTATAAACCCGCTAAGCCCATGATCGCCCTATTTTCCAGACTTCGCCGGCGCCGCTCCTCCGCCGCTATTTCCAAACCCTATAAAGCCCCCAGTCGTCGGATGAGCCCGCGCCGTTACTGGCTCATCGTGATGACTTGTGTGGTGATCGCGATGGGCGGTTATTTCTGGCTGACCTCCGCCCGAATTCTCCGTGAGCCCATCGAGGTATCCTACGGACCGCTCGATCCAGTATTCCCCGATACAGTCGGGCCGCTGTTAGGCGCGGAGTTTTCCGGTGGAAACAAGATCACGACTTTAATCAACGGAGAGCGCTTCTTCCCCGTCATGCTCGACGCGATCCGCAAAGCGGAGAAAAGCGTGACGCTCGAGACATACATCTGGTCGTCGGGAAAAATCAGCGACCAGTTCATCGAGGCCCTCATCGAACGCGCGCGCGCGGGCATAAAAGTCCACGTCCTCGCCGACGGCATGGGTTCGCTTAAATTTGATCACGGGGAACAGGACCGCATGAAAAAAGAGGGCGTCGAATTCCTCATCTATGCGCGCGAAAACTGGTGGGACTTCAAACCCAACATCAACCACCGCACGCACCGCAAAATTCTCGTCGTCGATGGCAAGGTCGGTTTCACCGGCGGTATGTGCATCGACGATCGCTGGCTCGGCGATGCCGACTCCGAAAAAGTCTGGCGCGAGACACAGGTACGAGTTGAAGGACCGGCGGTTCGGCAGATGCAGGCCGTATTCGTGGCCAACTGGCTTCAGACAACCTCACGCTTGCTGGTGGGTCCGGATTATTTTCCCCCGTCAAAAGACGTCGGAGACAGTCTCGCGCAATGCTACAAAAGCGGGCGTAACGAGAATCCCGAGAATGCCCGCATCGCTTATCTCCTGGCGATCGCGTCCGCCCGCAAATCGATCCGCATCGCCCAGGCCTATTTCGTTCCCGACGATCTCGCCATCGACATGCTCCTCGCCGCTCGCAAACGCGGTATCGAGGTCGGTGTGATCGTCCCCGCGATCAACGATTCACGTTTTGGACGCGCGGCCTCACGATCCCGCTGGGGCAAACTCCTCGAAGCCGGCGTGCAGATGCACCAGTACCTGCCCGCGATGTATCACTGCAAAGTGATGATCGTAGACGACGTTTTTTCCACCGTGGGCTCAGTCAATTTCGACAACCGCTCCTTCGCGATCAATGACGAGATCGCACTCAACATCATCGACGAGCGCGCCACCCGCGGGCTGCTGAAAAGTTTCAACGATGATCTAAAACGATCCAAGCCCCTCACTCTCGAAGAATTCACATCCCGCCCGTGGTATATCAAAGCGGCCGATCATTTCTGCGGGATGTTTCGCTCGCAGCTGTGAAGACCCGGGCGCAGCGCAGCTCAATAATGCGGTGGACGTTCTTCGATCGGCGTGGCGTCCATGCTCCCTGCGCCTCCGCCCACTGAATTGCGCTCGCGAAGTAGCAACACTTCGCGCTGTAACCGCTCCACCAGATCGGAAAGTTCCATCATCGCTTTGTCTTGCTCGGCGATGTGACGCTCAAACCACGCGAGCCTCTCCTCCAACCGCGCCACACGCGCCTCGACAGCGCCGTCGCTCACGGCCCCTCCTTTTTTCTGCATTCGGGATGTTTGATATGCCCGAGGCCGAGCGCTTTTAATTCAGGCGCCACGTGCCGCTCGTAACAGTCGGGACAGACCGAGTGGCTGAACTCCGATCCTGTGCGCTCGTTGATATAGCTCTCGATCTGCTGCCAGTAGCTGCGGTCGTCGCGGACTTTTTTGCAGTACGAACAGATGGGAATGAACGTCTCCAACGTCTGGATTTTCGACGTGAAGCCCAGAATGCGCTCCGCGACATGCAGCCGCGTTTTCAGATCCTGCGGAGCGACCGGCTTGCTGAGAAAATCGTCCACACCCGCAGCGAAAGCCACATCTTGGTTTTCCACGGTCGGGGTCCGGTTGGTGACGAGAATAAAATAAACATAATCGCCAGGACGCGCGCGCACTCTCCGGCAAAGCTCCAGGCCGTCCACATTCGGCATGAGCCAGTCGCAAACCACGACTCGGATGGGTTCATGCAGCAGACATTCCCAAGCCGAGTCGCCGTCGCTCGCCTGCGTCACTTCATACCCGAGCGCGCCTAGAGAAGCTGCGAGCACAGCGCCCGCAATGGGATCATCTTCTACCGCGAGGATTTTCATGGAAAGGATTGGGGGAACCGGTGGAGCAGCTCGGCGCGCAGACGTTCCCACTCAATCCCTACCCGGGTCAAGCAGCTGGCCGATTCACTCCACGCCTCAAGTTTTGCGCTGTTCTCAAGTTCACGCGACACCGCGCCGAGCGCCGCCGCACCGAGGTTAGCACAACTACCGGCGAGCGTGTGGGCCACGCGCGCGAGGTGATCTACGTCATGCCGCTCAAGCGCGTCCCGCAGCGCGGTGAGACGCGCCGGCATTTCCCGAATGAGCATACCAAACAACTGCCCGGTGAGCGGCTCTCCCGTTGCCGTTTTCAGCTGGGAAAGTTTCCTCAACTGCTCGTCGTCTAGCACGGGCGACAGGGAAATCTCCATAGGAGGGGTGGTTTGGATCGGCGGTGAGGTGCGGGGTTTGCCCGCATCCAAGCCGCAACGAGCCAGCGCCTGCCGGAGAAGTTCCGCGCTCAAGGGCTTCGTCACATACTCGTTCATGCCGGACGCGAGACATCGCGCCTTGTCGCCAGCAAGCGCGTACGCCGTGAGGGCGATGATCGGTGTGGCGGGATCGGCGTCGGCAACTTCTCCCGCCCGCAGCCGCCGGGTCGCTTCGTACCCGTCCATCTCCGGCATCTGGCAATCCATCAATACCGCGTCGAACTGCTCTTTCGCGAGCGCTTCCAGCGCCTCGCGACCATTGTTCGCTAGCACAGCCTCATGGCCCATGCGCTCAAGAGTGAGGCGCGCCACGAGCTGATTGGCGGGATTATCCTCGGCCACCAATAGCCTCAATCCAGCGGGGCCGCGCAATGCTTTCGCTGGTTTGTGCGCGACGTCCTGCTCCGGTCGCCAGACCGGCAACTCCAACTCGAACCAAAAGCGGGAGCCCACGCCTTCGCGACTTTCGCATCCGATGCGTCCGCCCATCAGCTCCACCAATTGGCGGCAAATCGCAAGACCCAGACCCGTCCCGCCGTATTTGCGTCCTTTATTCTCGGCCTGCATGAAGGGCTGGAAAAGACGCGCCTGGATTTCCGGCGAGATGCCGATGCCGCTATCGATGACTTCGAGTTCGAGTCGGCGAACAGTCTCGTTCTCTCCTCGCAAGCGGAGCTTCACCTCCACACGTCCCTGCTCGGTGAATTTCAGCGCGTTGCCCAGCAAATTGGTGAGCACCTGCCTTATCCGTCCGGAGTCGCCGATCAACCCGTAGGATTTTTCGCCGTTGGTGTCCCAAACCAGCTCCACTCCCTTGGCTTTCGCTTGCGAAGAAAGCAGCTCAGAGATCTCGCGGACCATTTTAACGACATCGAATCCCTGTGGATCGATGCGCATTTTACCCGCCTCGATCTTTGAAAAATCGAGGATGTCGTCGATGATCGTCAGGAGATTTTCCGCGCTGCTGAGCACGACCTGTCCCATGCGTTTTTGCTCCGGCCCCAGTCTGGTTTCCATGAGCAACCGCGTCATGCCGAGCACGCCATTCATCGGGGTTCGGATCTCGTGGCTCATATTGGCTAGAAACTCCGACTTCAGACGCACCGCCGCCAGCGCTTCATCGCGTGCCCGGGCGAGGTTTTCCTCCAGCTCTTTTCGCGACGTGATATCTTCGATCTGGGAAACAAAGTGCACCGGTTCGCCGCTACCTCCACGGACCAGCGTGACCGTGAGCCGACCCCAGACGATCCCTCCGTCGCTCCGGAAAAAGCGTTTTTCCATCTGGTAGAACGAACGCTTTCCCTCCATCAGCTGGCGAAGTAGCACGAGATCATTTCCCAAATCGTCCGGATGGGTGATGCCCTGAAAAGTCTTAGTATAAAGCTGCTCGGGCATGTATTCGAGGATCTGGCACAACGCGGGGTTGACCTGTAGCCAGCGCCCATCGATCCCCACCAGCGCCATGCCGATACCGGCGAATTGAAACGACTGGCGGAAACGTTCCTCGCTATCCCGCAATTCGGCTGCATGCGCCTTGCGGTGGGAGATGTCCGTAAATCCGCATACGACCGCTCTCACGCCCCCGCTCGCATTTAGCACCGGCTCGCTGTTGACTTCTATCCAAGTCAACGAGCCGTCGGGCTTGTACACACCCAGCACGACCGCGCGCTGCGGCTGGCCGGTGCGCAAGGTGACTGCGGACGGATATTCGGAGGCGGGAAAATCGCTCCCATCCTCGTAGACGGTTCTCCAATGCTGATCGGACGTATCGTGTCCGATCAGCTGGGCGCGAGTAAGACCAAGGACGCGCTCCGCGGCCGCATTGCATTCAATAATCGCGCCATGCTCGTCGAGCATCACCAAGCCCTCAGCCATCGCTCCGAAAATAGAAACCAGACGCTCGCGAGAAAGACGCAGCGCTTCTTCCGCAGCTTTGCTGCGTGTGAGGTCGTGCGCGATGCCGAGAAATCCCGTGATCGCGCCGGCCTGGTCGAGTCGCGCCGTCACGCTTAGTAGAACTGGCAGGCGGCTCCCGTCTTTGCATACGTAGGTCCATTCACGCTCGTCCACATCGCCCGAGCGTGTACCGGCAACGAGCGCCTCGAATCCAGGATCGATCCGGCGGTTAAATTCACTGCTAAGAGCGGCAGCTCGCGCGGCGATTTCCTCAGCGTCATGCATAATCTCCGGCGTCTTCAGGCCGAGGAGCTCACTGCGATTCCAACCGAGCATCCGTTCTGCGCCGGTGTTAAAGACCTGAATAATCCCATCGGTATCGGTCGCGATCACCGCAAAGACCGTGCTGTCGAGGACGGCGCGCTGCAGCTGGTTCGCCTCCTCCAGTTCCTGTTTCGCAGCGGCCAGTTCCGCCGTGCGCTCGTCGACGGCGCGAGCCAGCGCGGCAGCCGCTTCTTTTTGATCGTGGATATCTGTCGAAGTGCCGACCCAACGGACAAGCCGGCCGAGACGATCGCGTTGCGGACGCGCTCGCCATAGATGCCAGCGAAACATCCCATCGAAAGCGCGACGCAACCGATACTGCCCACGGCCCTCGTGGCCCGCCTTCAATGCCGGTGCCCAGTCATCCGTGAAAAGCTTCACATCGGCCGCAGGCACCGCGCGCGTCCACTCTTCCAAAGATTCTTCCAAGTTGAGCCCCGTATAATCGTGCCAGCCCTGATTAAAAGTTTCCATCACACCGTCCGGTCGGGTCGTCCACACGATTTGCGGCATCGTATCGGCGAGGAACCGCAGACTTTCTTCACTACCTTGCAAGTCCGCCGTGCGTTCGATCACACGGCGCTCCAGAGCCATGTGCGAGGACTGCAATGCCCGACGTGCCCGGTGGACGAGATAAAAAGCCGCGGCTAGCAACAGCGCGCTCACCAATACGCCGGCGGCGAGCACCAGCCCGGCGTTACGTTCGATGCGTCGCATCGCCGCCTCTCGCTGGTTGAGCAAAATATCCTCCTGCGCTTTCAGCTCTTCCGCGAGGACCGAGACCGATCGCAGCGTCGGCTTCAACAAGCGCTGCTGTTCCGCGGTATCGTCCGAGCGACGGGCGCGCAGGAGCGCTTCGCTTTGCCCGATGTGCTGCTCCATAAGAGGCCGAAGGCGGGCAATGCGCTCCGTGCGAAACGTATATCGTCCCGCCCGCTCTTCCAGTTCCTCCAAAACCGTCCGCAACTGCGCGACGTAGATCGCCTGCCGCTTCGCGTAATATTCGTCACCGGTAAGCACAAATATGCGATCCGTCGCCTGCAGCCGCGTCAGCGCGAGCGTATAGCGATGCATCGTCTCCCGAAATTCAAACGCCTCCACCACCTCGCGATTGGCGGCGCTCACTTCCTTGTTCATCACGTGACTCATGCTGCCGCACGCGATCAACAAAGCCAAAGCCACGGTAAATAGAGCGGGCGGCGAATTGAACCCAAGGCCGCGATGGAACCGCGCCGACTCCTCGATCAACGTCGCTGCGAGCACGAGGAACATAAGCGCGGTCGGCAATGCCATGCTCGGATAACCTTCCCACGTATACGCGGCTTGGAGATTCGACGCGTGACCCAATATCGCCCGCAAAGCCAAGCAAAGGGTCGCGCCTCCAGGCGCTAAAATCAGCCAATGTTTTCTTTTGAAAATCCCGCTCCCTAGCAGCGGGACTATCGTGCAGATGAACGATAACGCCGTATTCGGAGGCATCCGCACCAGTGCAGGCCCGAACCCTTCTAAAGCCGGTTTGAGGAAAAAGCCGTCGAGCCCCAGCCAAACTCCCGTGAGGTTTTCGATAAGTGTCGCCGCGGCGATCGCCAACGCTGCCAACCACGGCCAGCGCGCCCACGCGCGGCGGTCCCACGACCACGCCAGCAAACCGAGAGCCGTGAGCAAAAAACAGAGCCCGGTATTCGCCGCCAACGCCGGTCCCTTGGGTAACAACGTGACGAGCGCGGGTATATTTAGCGCCCAACCCGCGAGCGTCGCCACCGAGACTAGACCGATAATAGTCCCGACGACGCGTAACCACACCCGCAGGAAATTATCCAGCGACACAGGCTCGGCTCCGACCGGCAGGGGTGAGTAGTCGCTAGTTTCCACGAATAATTTTCAACCACGTCTATCGGCCTCGAGAGAGGCCTCCTTAAATGCTGACCGACAACCGCGCCGCGTAGAGCCGGCGTTTAGCGCTTACCACTGCGTTCCGCCTTGGGTTTGGTGCTCTTGCGTTTCAGCTTTTCTATCTCGGGCACGATTACACGCGTATAACAATCAGGGCACACCGAGTGACTGAACTCCGATCCGGTCCGCGCATTGATATAGCCCTCGATTTGCTGCCAGTAATTTTGATCGTCCCGCACCTTCTTGCAGTAGGAACAAATGGGCAAAAATGCCTCCAACTGCTGCACCTGAGTCGCATACCTAAGGATCCGCTCCGCCACACGCAGACGCCTCCACAGTTCCTGCGGATCAAGCGGCTTCACGAGAAAATCGTCCACTCCGGCCTCGATGGCTTCACGCTGATTTTCGATATCCGCCTCTCGGCTCGTGAGGAGAACGAAGTACACATAATCGCTCTTCACCTGCGCCCGCACCTGACGACAAAGTGCGAGCCCATCGATCCCCGGCATGACCCAATCGCTGACAATCACCCGCGCCGGTTCCTGCTCCAATTGGGCCCAGGCTTCGACGCCATCGCGCGCCTCTCTTACGTCCTCATAACCGAGCCGGCGCAGCGCTTGGATGAGAATGCGTCGAGCCACCGGATCATCTTCAACGGCGAGGATTTTCAAATGGAGGGGGTCCTAGGTTATTTTTCGAAATCCAACGGCAAACTAGCCGTAGTTCTCGCCTCCACCCTGCAACAACTCGCTCCGTGTCGGCAAGTTTTCACTTCGCAGTTTTGCGTTCCGCGTTCGGGCCTACCCCCAAATTACCTCTCCATGGACCGGTGGCCGCAGAGATGCCTGTCAATTGCCTTCAATAGGTTACCTCGCTCGAATGGCTTCATCAGTAAATCGACCGCCCCAACCGCCTGCACCTGCGCTGGAATGCCCGCAATCGCTCGGCCCGTCATGATGATCACGGGCACCGACGAAACCGCTGTATCCGTTTTCATCAGACTGCAGACATCGAATCCATTCATCCCGGGCATTTCGATATCGAGTAAAACGAGATCGGGCCTCTTCAAATGGGCCTGTTGCAGGCCTTCCGCGCCGCTCTCGCTTACCGAAACCTCATAACCGGCCCGCTCCAGCATCGTCTTAAGCACGCCTCTGACGCCCGCATCGTCATCGATGATCAATATGCGCGCCATCTTACTTCTCCCCGTTTTCCAAATCCCCAGATCCGCTTGCCCAGAAACAGGCTGGCACTGCACGGATCGACTTCATGCTGCACACGCTCTGTGTCGGCCCCTCTCCTTGTCAACCGACAAACCCTCAGCGTATTGCCCCTCGGCCGCACACGCGCCGCTTAAGTCAGTCACGGCGTATGCAAAAATTCCTTAAATTTTTGAAAATTTCACGCAGGCAGATCGAGCCCGTTGACAAACGCATTTCTGGTTAGAGTACTCCGCATTAACGCATGAATTACACGCAGCTTTTTCGCACATTGAGGGAAGCAAAAGCACTCACCCACGACGGCCTCGCAAGGCTCGCCAGTTGCCACCGAAACACCGTGATCAACGTCGAAAGTGGACGTCCGGTAAAATTCAAAACGATCGCCGAGCTCATGCTAAAGATGGGCTACGATTCCGGTTCATCCGAGATGAAGAGCGTCGCGCTTCTTTGGCTCGAATCCATCAGCGGCATCAACCTTACCCACGAACAGAGCACCACCGAAGCTCGGGAGCGCATCGACCAATACCGCGCCACCGAACGTGAAGCCGCCCAGCTTCTCGTCGATGCGGTGACCTCTAGCCACCTTTCCGTGGATCAGATTCGCACGCTTCTTTTCGCGGCAGGGCGTCCGGAGATCATCGCGATTTTGGAAAACGTCCGCCAGGTCGTCACCAACGCCGAGACTGCTCCGGTCGTGCACACCACTTCGCCGATGCCGATCGCTCAAAATAGCTAAACGGCGATCGGTTTCTCAAAAGGCGCGTCCACGTGACGCGCCTTTCTATTCGGCCTTAGCCTGAGATCGCTGCGCGAACGATCAACCTTGCGCGAGTGCTCTCCGCAACTCTGCCGGGTCGGTGACAGGCGGACGACACGTGAAGTGCTCGCACACGTACGCGGTTGCCCGGCCGCCAACCGGCTTCATCTCCGATAGCCACGGCGCGCGCTCCGATAGCCACCGCTGACCATCCCCTCCGTCTGCCGCGAGCAAGGACCGCCTGGCTCCGGCGCGTTCCCACAACACCCCCGTCAGCGCCTGAAAATCCGCCGACTTCGGGTCGCCCGCGAATACGACCTGCCTCGCAGGTTCCAACGCCAGCTCCATCGCGCAGAGCAGCTGCGGCAATCCATGCGGCGCTTTTTCCCATTGTTCGCGCAGAGCCGCGATCGTGCGCACACCGCGTGCTCGCAGTTCCTCACTTCGCGCCGAAATTGCCGAAAGCCTGAGCAAATTAGAGGCCGCCACCGAACTGGCCGTGGGCTCCGCACCATCGTAATCGTCTTTCAACCGCAGCACGAGATTCGCATCGGCGGCCGCCGAGTTGAAATACCCGCCGCGCGCATCATCCCAAAAGAAAGCATCCATCGTATCTTGCAGCCGCTCCGCCCACTGCAGCCAGCGCGTCTCGAAAGTTGCCTCGTACAGATCGATCAACCCTTGGATCAGAAACGCGTAGTCCTCCGCGAAGCCTTCGATCGCGCTGCGTCCGTCGCGGAAGCTCCGATACAGCACGCCGCGCTCTGGGTCGAAGAGTTCGCGCTGCAAAAACTCCGCTGCCTTTACCGCGCTCTCGGCGTGTTCCCGCTCGCCCAAGATCTGGAAGCCTTTCGCCAGCGCCGAAATCATCAGCCCATTCCACGCGGTCACGATCTTGTCGTCCAAATGAGGCCGCGGGCGCCTTGCGCGCGCCTCGCGCAATTGACCGAGCGCCACAAACAGCCGGTCGCTCGCGGTCTGAGCATCCAATCCGCACAATTGCGCCGTCGCACTCAGCGGCTGGCGCTGCATCAGGATATTTTTCCCGCCAAAATCGCCGTGCGGATCGAGCTGCGCCGGCACATTGCCACTGCCGATGATTCCAAAATGCGCGCACACGAGCAGCGACGAGGGACCGCAAATCGCGCCGATCTCCTCTTTGCTCCACACATAAAACGCTCCCTCCACGCCGTGCTTCTTCGCATCGTCCGCCTGTTCGTGAGGAGTGCTATCGGCGTCCTCCGCGGAATAAAATCCTCCGCCGGGACGCGTAAGCTCACGTTTCACATAAGCAAAAATGTCCCGCGCGATCCATGCGTGGATTTCCTGGCCCGTCGTCACCCGCGCATCCAAGTAGTTGATCGCGATCTGGGCCTGGTCGTAGAGCATCTTCTCGAAGTGCGGCACAAACCACGCCTCGTCGACCGAGTAACGGTGAAACCCTCCGCCAACATGATCGCGGATCCCGCCTTCCGCCATTTTACGCAGAGTCGTCGTTGCCATCTTCACCGCCGTAACACCCGCCTCCGATTCAGGACCTTGGATCGCCGCGACGCGGAAAAGAAAATTCAGATTCGAAGCGCGTGGAAACTTCGGCGCTTTTCCGAAACCGCCTTTCTCCGCATCGAACGTCTCATAAAAATATTGGAAGCACTTCTCAAACGCCTCGCCGCCGGGTTCCGTGAGATCGAGCCGCGCGCCTTCGGTTTCGCTCGGCGGTGTCGAGCCCGCCGCTTCCTGCTTCAGCAAATCGATCACACGCGCGCTCTCGGCCACCAGTTTCTCGCGCTCATTCGCCCAACCCTTCGAGATTGCTCGCAGCACACTCGGAAATCCCGCGCGCCCATGCCGGTCTTCCGGTGGAAAATACGTCCCACCAAAAAACGGCTTTAACTCCGGGGTGAGCCACGCACTCAGGGGCCAGCCGCCATGACCGGTCATCGCCTGCACGTAATGCATATACACGCGGTCAACATCGGGACGCTCCTCGCGATCCACTTTGATCGAGATGAAATCCTTGTTCAGCAGCTCCGCGATCCCCGCGTTCTCGAACGATTCATGCGCCATCACATGACACCAATGACAGGTCGAATAACCGATGCTTAAAAAAATTGGCTTCTGCTCGGCTCGTGCCTTCGCAAACGCCTCCTCGCCCCAAGGAAGCCAGTCCACGGGGTTGTCGGCATGCTGTAGCAGGTACGGAGATTTTTCGTGAGCGAGACGATTGGGCATGAACAGGAGTATTCGTGCCTGCAAAGTGCCCACGGTGCAATCACGACGCCGTAAAACTGCGTTCAATCCTCCGGCCCCGATTTTCACCTCTTATCCGTTTCCAAGGCTCCAGCCATTCGGCTCAGTTCGCGTTTCCGCTTCATTCCATGCTCCCAAACAGAAAAAGCCGGACGATCTCCCGTCCGGCTAGCAGTCCTTAAAATCTCTGCTTCTTCGCGCCCCCCCCCGTCTTCGCGATTCGACAAACCGCCGACTAACTAGCGGCCCTTATCGCATTCGCACTCCGACTCAGCGGTAGCGAAGTCATCCCGCTCAGCGGCCCAAGATCCAGCTAAAGATCAACGGCGCCACGATCGTCGCATCGCTCTCGACGATAAATTTCGGTGTCTTCGCGCCGAGTTTGCCCCAAGTGATTTTCTCGTTCGGCACCGCGCCCGAGTAGCTGCCGTAGCTCGTGGTGGAGTCGCTGATCTGCGAGAAATAACCCCACAGCGGCACGCTCGTGCGACCGAGATCTTGGTGAAGCATCGGCACGACGCAGATTGGGAAATCTCCTGCGATGCCGCCGCCGATCTGGAAAAACCCGATCGAACCTTCGCCGTTTCTGAGGAGTTTGGCCGTCTTCGTGTACCACTCGGCGAGCCAGGTCATGTACTCGATGCCCGTGCGGACCGTGTGCACGTTCTTGATTTCGCCCGTGATCACCCGGCCCGCGAACATATTGCCGAGCGTCGCGTCTTCCCAACCGGGAACGACGATCGGGAGATTCTTCTCCGCCGCCGCCAGCATCCAGGAATTCTTCGGATCGATTTGGTAGTACTTCTTAATTTTTCCCGACCGCAAAATCTTGTACATGAATTCGTGCGGGAAAAAACGCTGCCCGGCCTTGTCGGCCGCGAGCCATTCCTCAGCGACGGCAGCCTCTATGCGGCGCATCGCTTCGCCTTCCGGTATGCACGTATCGGTGACACGATTCATGTGGCGATCGAGCAACGCCTGCTCGTCGGCGGCCGTGAGATCGCGATAACCGGGGACGCGCTCGTAGTAATCGTGGGCGACGAGATTGAAAATGTCTTCCTCGAGATTAGCCCCGGTGCAAACGATCGCGTGAACCTTATCGGCGCGGATCATTTCCGCCAGCGTCAGGCCGAGCTCGGCCGTGGACATCGCGCCCGCGAGCGTGACGAGCATTTTGCCGCCGGCTTTGAGGTGATCCTCGTAGCCCTTGGCGGAATCGAGCAGCGCGGCAGCGTTAAAGTGGCGGTAGTTGTGCGCGATGAACTGCGAGACCGGGCCCTTTTTGGCCGCGAGCTTGGCGTTGATGTCCTCGGGGCGCTTGGTCTGACGTTTGGCTTTCATAGATGCGTAAAAATGGTTGCCGTGAGCAAAGCTCTCGCGCCGTCCACGCCAACACAAAACCCGCGCAGCCTCCGGCGGCGGAGTCGCACACCCATCCACACTGCGGGCTCCCCTCCATCGAGCGTCCACGCCACGCGCAAACTCGTGCATTCACCGTGACCCAAAAGCTAGCTGACGTGGTTTGCGACGCTCGCACGAGCGCTCGCTACGATTGCTGCGCAACGCGCCCGGATTTTTATGATCTCAACTAGGTCATCCGTGACGCCGCACATTCATCGACGGCCTCACATTAAAGGAAAGATTGTCGGAGCCCGCCGATCCGGCACTGTCGCGCCTTTCGCAGATGGACAAAAACTACCCCCTCACGCACCCCTTGCATGACGAGAAGGGCGACCTCGCCCAAGAGCCGGGCCACGGCTGGCGTCAACGCATCGGACTGGTTCTCGCGGCGGTCCTTTTTCTCGCGATGTGGTTTTCGCCGGCGTTTCCCGGGCTCACCGAAAGTGGCACGCGCGTGGCATTGCTCGCCATCATGATGGCCACTCTGTGGGTGACCGAGGCGATCCCTATTCCCGCGACTGCGCTCCTGCCCTTGGTGCTGCTACCGCTGCTCGGTATTTCCCCGATTCGCGCAGCCGCCGCGCCGTATGCGGACCCGATCATCTACCTGTTCATGGGAGGCTTCATGCTCGCCCTCGCGATGGAGCGGTGGAATCTGCACCGGCGCATCGCGCTCGCGATCATCAGCACGATCGGCACCAAACCGCGTTCCCTCATCCTGGGGTTCCTGTGCGCGGGTGCCTTCATCAGCATGTGGACAAGCAACTCCGCCACCGCGATGATGCTCCTGCCCATCGGCGTCAGTGTCTACGCATTGCTCAAAACCGTCCCGGGCGGACAAGCCGGTGCCAAGGAAATGGGCGCGGCCCTCGTGCTCGCGATCGCCTACGGCGCCAACATCGGCGGCATGGGCACGCTCATCGGCACTCCGCCCAACGCCATCCTAAAAGCCTACATGGAAAAAGCCCACGGCATCGAGGTCGGTTTCGGTCAGTGGATGCTGATCGGCGTACCGGTGATTCTCCTCTCGGTGCCACTCGTGCATCTAATCCTCACCCGCATCAGTTTCCGCGTGGGCAATGACGAGATCCCCGGCGTGCGCGAACAGTTCGCGGGAGAACGCGCCAAGCTCGGCCGGATGAGCTGGCCCGAGTGGGCCGTGACCGGGGCGTTCAGCGCCGCGATCACTCTTTGGATTTCGCGGGAGTTCTGGAAAGCGGAGGCACTTAGCACTCCCGGTGCCCAGTCGCCGCTCGGCGCCCTCATCACCGACGACGTCATCGCCATGGGCGCGGCCGTTTTGCTGTTTTTCATTCCGGCCAATCGTCAGCGCAGCGCGTTCATCCTCGACTGGAGCGGCCTTAAAAAAATGCCTTGGGATGTGCTCATCCTCTTCGGCGGCGGTCTTAGTCTGGCCGGCGCGATGGATAAAACCGGCTTAGTTGCCGCGCTTGCGAAGGCCCTCGAAGGCATGTCCGGGTGGCACCCGCTCGGCATCATGTTCCTCGTCACACTCGTGATGATTTTCGCCACCGCGCTCACCAGCAACACCGCCACGGCCACCGCGTTCCTTCCCGTGATCGGCGCACTCGCCATCGGCATCAACCAACCCGCGCTGCTCCTTTGCGTGCCCGTCGCCATCGCCGCGTCGGCCGATTTCGCGCTACCCGTCGGCACACCGCCCAACGCCATCGCCTACAGCTCTGGGCTTGTGTCCTTACCGCGCATGTTACGAGCCGGTATCTGGGTCAACTTGCTCTTCGCCATTCTTCTTCCGCTCGTCATGTGGACGCTCGGCCGCGCGGTCTTCAACATACGTTAACTTCCCGCTCTCCGACATGGGTCGGCATTGCCTACGCGGCGGGTCCGACGAACCGGCTTTCCCGGCGCTTCGTCTGGGTTTCCGCTCGCGGCGGTGCGTCCTCTTAAGGACCGAAAAACCCTCCGGCGTTGCGGCACGACACGCGTCGACTTGGGGACGGGATCACGCATTGACCCCGCCTGCCTTGGGCGTTTGGTTGCCCCGTTCTCATGCTGACTATTGCAGATGTTTCTAAGTCCTACGGCACCCGCGAACTCTTTTCCGATGTCTCGCTCTTCATCGCCCGCACCGACCGCCTTGGCCTCATCGGTCCCAATGGCGCGGGCAAATCCACGCTCTTCGGCCTGATCCTCGGCGAGGAAAAACCCGACACCGGCACCATCGAGTGGGAACGCGGCGCCGACTTCGGCTACCTCCCGCAGGAAAGCGCTCCGG
>WUUC01029279.1_pt1 | contig 22910 bp, 35 predicted proteins | sample 6278441 | NCBI WGS metagenome assembly WUUC01 (sample SAMN13675441, study PRJNA597444) | soil metagenome | isolation source: soil | place: USA: Washington | collected 2017-10
GGCTTCTTCTGCATTCAAGAAACGAACGAAAACCGTGGCACCGTTCAGGGATTCCACAATTCCGTCTACGCCGCGTAAAGTATGACCAGCCCTAAATTTTACCCTATCACCTTTTTTAAACATTATGAGTACCCCAATTCCTGAGCAATATCCTGCCAGATTCTCTTTTTATAGTCTTTTTGACCAACTGCCGCCGTCCAGAGTTCATGAAAACGTTTGTATGAAATCTGTTCGGCATTCCCGACTTCTTCTAAAAGTTCTTTCACACTCTTAGTTTTCAAAAGAGCGATGTTGACAAATTGCTTTCCAAACTTCTCAACGACGACAGGATGGAATGCTGCCATTTCCATTAAATCCTTCGTCTCAATGTATCCCTCGTGAGAAGAAACACGTTCAAGAATTACGCAAGGTTTTCCCAGAAATACCGGAGTTGCGTACTCGAACCCCCAGAGGCGAGCCAAACGATTCAAAACCTCAATCGCAGTTTCTCCCATCTTTATTTTGATTTCTTCTTCAGTCATTTTTACCTAATTTAATGAAAGCGCCTACCGCGAGAATGATTACAGCCACGGTCGGCCAGAAAAGGTAGGTGAATAATAACTTTAAGAGAATCGCGCCTCCTAAACCACCTACCACAATCAAAAGACAAATACCAAAGAATTTGAGTATCGCTTTAAGTTCCAATCACGTGCCCACAATAAGGACAAATCGGTTGGACTCCGGAATTGACTTCCCTCATCTGCTCTAACGTTTGAATGCCGTCTACCCGGCACTCTTCGCACAGGTGTTCCTGACGAAGTAACCCCGTAGTCACTGTACAGTCTTCCTCCCCATACTTACAACCGTGGAGTACACAACAATGTCGAGTGTGAACGTCTTTCATCCCATCTCCACCATGCTCAGGAAAAACAGCTTTTCTCTCGGCTCGTTGAGAGCATCATAAGCCTCCTTAACACTCTCATTATTCGCGTACTTGAATCCTCCGAGTTCGCGGTGAATCGCGTCCATAACTCCTTTAGGGTCTTTGAGCTTCAATTCCCATTCTACCCGCTTAGTGTCAAGAATCTCTTTCACAGTTGCCAAGTCAACACCATATCCCTGTAACCAAAGTTCTATTCTTTCTCTTGTAGTCACCAATACCTCCAATTATGCTGAACCAAATCTCGTTGAGCAAAATGTATAGTTATCGGTTTCCCGAAAACCTAATTCTTTTAAAACCAGCTTGTCCTCGTCGGAAACGTCGTCCGGGTCAATCATCACTGTCAGTTCGTCGTGCTCGCAGTGAGTAGGATTGACAGGATTTCCATACTTGAAGAAAATCTGCAAAGCTTTAATCAGGTCTTCCATTCATCTTCTCCAAGTTCGAAATTTTAACGATTTGGTCGTATAAGTTCCCGTCGTCCCCCCAAGTGTAGATGTAAGCGTAGCCGTTATTGACCCATCCGACCGTGAATTCTAACTCCACGTTCTTCATCCTGACTTTATCCCCACTCTTCATTTTAGAAGCCTCTTTCGACAGCTAATTTATCCCACGCCTCGCGGTCGTAACCTACACCAGTCGAAGCTACAGACCGCAAATGATAAAATTGTTCCTCGTTGGCCGCGTGTCCCATGATGAAGCAATTTTCCGGACTTTCGAGTTCTTTGATGTACTCGATAAATTCCCGTCGTCTTTCAGGATTACCGGAAGCAGCCGCCAAAGTGAGTCTGATGGTTTTACCTACAATGCGAGCCATTTCGGGAGGACTGACCTTGAGCATTTCCAACTGCTCTAAACCCATTTCAGTGAGCACGAGAAGGTAGATATCCCGCTCCTGCTCGGCAGCCGCCAGTTGATTCCGCATCCGGCCGACGGCATCAATCAAAGGTTCCGTCCCGCGATAAATGCCCATTGCGTCCGAAATTGCCTGCCCGCGCCGTTCGAGTTCACGTGCTTGTTCGCTCATTAGAATGAAACCGGAACGCCCGGCGTCTCCTTTTCTTTGCTTTCCTGAACCTTCTTGACCAGCGTGCGAGCCAGCCATGCGGCGAATAAACCAACTGCTTTCTCTTCAGTAATCATGCAGAGATATTACCACACCCTTGTACAAATAACAAGTACCTCTCGAAAATAAGGTTAAGTCAATTTGACTCAACGAGTTAAGTATGCTTGAGATTAGACTGGATGAATTCACTACAGCTAACTTTACAATTGACCCCTGAAATTGTACGATTTAGATGCGGTCAGAATGAAAAATTCCGGAAATAGAAAACGCCCCCCTAACCTTTCGATTAAGGAGGCGTCTCGTGAAGGGCACAAAGCTAAAATTAGATTTGAGAGCTTGTCCCTATCTGTATAGGAGTATAAACTAATCAACTGCAAAAAGTCAATACCCTATGCTAAATTAGCCCGGTCAGGCATCACTACCCGTGATTTTCTCGAACTTAAATGCTTCCTCGATTTACTAACCGTTCCAGTTAATTTCATCGAAGCAGCTAGTTTCTCAATCTTTTTTAATGCTTCCTTGATAGATGATGTCTCCACGAAAATCTCACCACAACGCCTGAAGAACTCCGAAGCGTTTACCTTGTCCCGTTTGGCTTTAGCCGAGATGGAATCCCTTAATTCTACCGGCATTTGAATCGTAAACCAGACTTTCGCGCCCTTTTCTCTTTCTTTCATGATTGCTCCCGATAAGAATTTGAAGAGATTTGTAAGATTTTATCTCGTGGTTTGGTAGAAAAACTGCTAATTTCTACCAATTTTTATGAATTGAATGAAAATACCCGTGAATATATTCAGAGGTTGGATTTACACGAAATACCTGTTATCTCACACATCTCTCTCACTCGCCATTATATTCCAGAGCTTATACAAATGTCAAGACCTCATCTCCAAACAAATCTTACATTTACGCTGAGTACACCATTTATTCTTAACATAATGTTCGGTAACGAACATATTAGATTTCCGTTCATTGACTAATTTACTGAGGATTTGTAGGTTCCACGGTACATGCAGCCCACAAACAATAATGCCCCATAAAGGTACTATGTGGTCTACCTGATATTTCCTCCGAGTAACTATACTCTTCCGCTGAGCTTCCACATAGACCTTTAAAATCTCGCCAGCACATTTAGACTTCTGCGCCCACTTCGGAAATGCCTTATAACTGATAGCTCTTTCTCTAGCTAACTTATAGACATATTTACCATTTATAACGCTCATCTCTTTGAGTTTGGTTTCAGTGATAGGAGCATATCTTTTACGGCCGAGTTTCATAAGACACCTCGACCTTATTATAACTGGTCGCACCCCCCGGTGTCTCCACGGTTCGGACATCGTGTTTAATCGAGATAAATTTGAGTCTGTACTTTAATAGTACATCGCTTTGAATGTATGAATTTATTGGAGAAAATGAGGAGTGCTCGTAGGGTGGATAAAACCAATCGAAGAGGAATAAGTCATTCTGACTGAAAACGATTATTCTTGCTAAGGTTAGCACTGGCAGGGAGATATTGTAGATTTGCAGGAACATGAAGTCCACAAACCGTTTTACCTTTGAGGGGAACGATATGGTCTACGTGATGACCTTCTGGACAGTTTTCGTATATTTCTCGAATGGCTAGTCTATCAATCCAAGATGGAGTTGCATTCAAAAGATTGGCACGACGATTTGCCGTGATAGCATTTCGTTTTCCTCGATTATTTTCTCTCCATTGTATGTGAGCTTCGGATTGTTTAGCCTTTGTTCTTTTCCAATACTCTTTGGTATAAGCTCGGCGGTAATCTGGAATTTGTTTTCGTTTCTCGGCTTTCTTTTCATAATCACATTCGATACAAGCCTTGCTGGAAACATGCTTTTCCGAGATATGACCTTTCGGTTTACAAGGTATTCCAGTAAAGTATCGTTTCAGTCCGTTTTCAATCGCGGTTCTTAGACTCACCAATTGCATTTTTCCAAACCCCCCGAGACCCCCCTCATTCTCTACGTTCCTCGCTTCGCTCCGGTACGTCGGCTCTATCGAGCCGTTGTTACACACTTCTAATTGAAGGTTTCGAGGAAATTCGGAGAATTTCTGAGTCCGAGGTACACGTCAACCAAGCCCATTGGTTAACAATGTACCTTTTTAGTACACGCCGCCAACTACTCTCCATCCGGCTTTATCAGGTAACTCAAAATGACCTGACAGGCCCGGTGTGCTCATACCATTTTCAGAGCTTTTAGGTGGAAGGTCGGAGAACCTGTTGCTGCCCCACGTCCCGTGTTCGTCACAATCAAGGACTAAGGATAGTGGGCGTTATGCCGTGGTAATTCGGCAGTTGCGGTAGGCCAAGCCCCTTCCAGACTCTATTCATTTTTTCAAGCCGAAGTCAGTATCTCACAAACCAATCTCGATTGTCAAGCCATAAAATTCTTAAGAGGTGTATACCTAGTATACACTGGGGGGACTTGACAAAATCGGACGAGGTGTTGTATACTTCCTTTAGCTAAAACGGTTCCCTTCCGCTCTAGCTTTTCAAGCCAAGCGAACGAGGTGCTCAGTACATGCGACTGGCATCTCTTCGTTTATCCGATTTCCATAAGAGAGACGGAGTTCTTATAGACCCTCATCCCATTCTCTCCGTGTTCATACAATCCGTTTTCGACCGGAATTGCAAGCATATCTTTCAAGTAAGTAACCGGAATGAACTGCCCCGGCTTGTACTGATACACGACTTCCTGATTAAGCGTTTCAGGAGATTCCATCGCTTGCTTCAACGCATCCTCGATTAACTCTCTCAGTGTCATGCCTTCACCTTCTTCTTTTTGATACGAGGTGCTGAGAACCTCAAGCTGTCGAAGTTCACCCTGTACCACTCCTGAGAATCCGACGGCCGAAACATCCATTTGTCGGAACCTCTGTCCATGTAGGCTTCTCCGGATTTCCCCTTGATTTTCGGATTGAGACCGATGTAGGAGTGTACGGGAACATACTGCTCCTTCGGCGCTCTCTCTTCATTCAAAGGGGCTTCACCGTAAAGCTCGGCGTCCCTGATGGTTAACGGCTGAATTGATTCTTGTTTCATTTTATTCCCCTCATGAAATCTATAATTCCGAGTTTAATTTGTGCCCATAAATCAGGTCTCTCGGCTCGTAATTCCTTAAGCCGAACCCTGCGACAGCCAAGAGAATTTATGTAGATGTATTTTTCCATTATCAATCTCAAAAAAGTTAACGAGGTGTTTACTATACCACTTAAATGTCACAAAAAGTTAACGAGGTGTTTGCAATCTCGAAAAAATTTCTGGCGAGGTGTAAGTCCTCCATCACTCGGCTTCCTCATCACGGCTATCGTAGGGAAGCTTCGAGGGCTGTCTCCGGGGGGCAGTCAACTCCTGTTGATGATGATTTCCTCGTGCCGCCAGATGATTTCGTTTGCGTGCTCCAAAGCGTGCCACAAATCGCACTCAGCTTTAGTCGCCAACATACGCTCGCCTTGACGGTCTATCTTAGACCAACCCGAATCCCGTTCCAAAAGATAGAAGTTAAGGCCGTAGCGCATGGCAAGAATCTTCGCCTTCGTCTCAGGTGTAAGGGGTTTATTCATGGCTTGCAATCCGGACACCGCTGGTCGAATTCGTTTTGATACCACCAACCGAGCGCATCAACCTTTTGAGCAATCGCGGATTGAACGTTCTCGGCCATTTCGGCGTCGGTCAGGGTGATGTCACTATTCCACTTTTTACAAACACCTTTACCGTCTTTGCCGCTGCATTTTAAAAAGATTCGTGCATAAATCATTAGCATTTACCTCCGATACAAATGTACCGGCGCACCAGAGGATTCCGAGCATCCACAAATTGAGCAGGCCGTTTACCGCAACGTGCAATTTTGCCGACTTTGCATACTCGACAAATCATTCCTTCGCGGTAACGCTCGCCTTCCGCGCCGGGATTGTAGCCGGGTTGGGCATTCATCTCCTTGATAGCCGTATTATAGCCGTGAACGAAAGCGTTTTCGTTTATCTCATCCCAGATGTTATAAAGTGCCGTGCGAACGTCGCCTGAGCCAATGGCAAGGCAAATCATCCCGACCCAACGGGAGATGCGAGTTTTTAAATCCTCGTCGTCAAACACGCCTGCGTACCTTGAGATTTTAGGTTTAAGCATTTTCGTTCTTCTTTTCCTTCGGCTCGGCGTGGCCGTATCTAGCGTTACTACAAGCAGCAACGTGGCCTTTGGCGACGATGTTATACGCTGAATTCCGCTTTCAGAAGTTTCTCGACTCGCTTGATTGCTCTTGCCAGCTTCGGACTGACCTGTGTTTGAATCAACTCTATGCGGGACATTACTCCCCCCGTGCAAAAGCCGAAACCACGTTGACAGAAAGAATCCTCGCTATCACCTATGAGTTCGACCATCGCCCCCTGTTGTCTGTAATATTCGATACACTTAAGGCAGAGAGAAAGTATTTCACCTCTCGTGCTGTCGGGTTTAGTCACAGAACATTTGTAGTACATGATTATTTACAGGCAGCGCGTCACGCCGCACCCTTCCCGGCCACAGTCGAGATGCGCCGCGAGACGTTCGCCAGTACCAGAGAAGAGAGACGCAAGAAGAGAGAAAAATTTACGCATCAGTTTTTCCCCGCACCCTCAGCGCCACCGCTGAAGTCTGTTTCCAAATTAATAGTCGTCGCACGGTGAGCGATTCTGTGCGTGAGTTCCGCCAATTCCTCATCCAAACCAGCGGCGCAAATGATAAGAGTACGTTCGAGATTGAACGCTGACATCTGGACTTGCTTGTCCGGATGCACCTTTGCGGTATCAATCAACTCCGCAAGCTTGTTAAGTAAATCAGCTTTGTCCTTGAACATGCGAGGATTATAAAACTATTCTCAGGAAAGCGCAACTGTCAAAGTGACTGTATGATTTCCGTCTGCCTCCGGGGGGCATTGGGGGAGTGAGGTTCCCCCATTTGCCTTACCTCTTGACGACGCGGAGGACGGAATCACCCGCGACGTTGAAGACGACGCTGCCGACCGTGACGGTCTGGGAAGCCTTCAGCGCCACCTCGAACAGAACGGTTTCGGCCTTCGGCTTGGCCTCGGCCAGAATGCGCTCGACGGTCGCCAGAAGGTCGCGGCCGACGCCGAACTTGAGATTGCCAACGGGGACGATGATGCCGCGAACGAGCGCGATGTGCGCGGCGTGGTAGCAGGGGAAGCTGTGCTTGCCCGCATCGCACGTGCAGAAGATGAACGGCTCGCCGTCCGACTCCAACACGCGGACGAAGTAGGTTTCCGCCGACGTGCCCGTGACCTCGTAGCTGTCGCGGCTCAACTGGCGGGTGTTGCGGCTCAGGAGCGAGGCGTAGTCACGCGCCTTGAGAATCGCGTTGATGAGACGGCGCTGGAAATCGTCTTTCGTGTTGCTAAGCTGAATCATAGTTACCTCGGAGTTTGGTTTACCGACGAAGAGAGTATCGCACACTCGACTAAGTTCCGCAACTGTCAAAGTGACCGATTTCCTAAAAAGGGCTACTTTCCTATGTAAGAAAATAGCCCTAATCAGGAAAGTGCCTCCGGGGGGCATTTAGCCCAACCCTTTCCGTTCTTCCCTCGCCAGTTCGTTCGCCCGGCGCAGAATGTCCGACGCCTGATAAGACCAGAGGCCGGTTGACCTATTCGGGTATTCCGGCTCCGTCCACCAGTCATCACCGTAAGGTTGCTTTTCGTTCGGCTTGACGACTACGTGAATGACTTTCTTCTCGTAGTCGGCATAGAACCGCATTCCCGGCTTTACTTCGGTAAATTTCATTCGACCTCACACGTGCAGCAGTCTTTGCAGTCCCCTTCTTCGCACAGGGGGCCGGATTCGTTACAGTTCGCACACCGAGGGCCGGTCTCGTCGTCTAAGAGCGAGCGGACTCCACAGGTGCAGCACCTTTCACAGTGACCGGCGAAGCAGACGGCCGGGGCGTCGAAGCATTCGGAGCAAGTCATGTTCTTTCCTTCGTATCCTTCCGGTAGTGCATCCAGATTGAAAGGTCGAGATGCGCTACGCTTATCTTTCCGTAAGGCGAATATACTATCGGCAAAACCGTTCCGTCGTGAAACGTGTAGTCCGTATTATGAAAACGTTCCCAGATGGCAAACCGTTCCAGAATTTCACGTTCGAGTCGCAAATAAGATTCCGGATGCTGTTTGCTGCCCGGCGTTGCTTTCGGAGTCGGGATGCCTAATTCCTCGCGGGCGAACCTGAGAATATGAACGTCGAGCGGAAGCATCCACTGGTCGGGTCTGGAATGTAGGAGAATCATTCTCGCCGTCTTCATCCCGAGATACGGCACAGCCTCTAAGACGGAAAGCGGGCAAGCCTTAAGACGTTTTTCGATTCCGTTATGAATGATGTACCTTGAAGATTCGATAAGGGCTGTGTACTTCCCGAGCCTTGCCCTTTCGAGATGCGACCTCAGCGTGCCGACGCCCATGCGAAGGTTAATCACGTCGTAAGGCGACATAGAGGCAGCGCCGGGGGTGAAGAAGTCGTAACCCTCAAAGAAACGATTCACGGCACGCGAAACGATTGAGGCATTCTTCCCGGCGACTGCGATGGAGAAGAAAAGAAGATGCTCCAACTCGAATTGCGTGCGGTTAAAGTTTGTGAATCGCTCGAAATTTACTTCCACTTTAAGATACCTCGAATCGAAAGAATGAACAGCACAGAGTTCAAGGCCACGTAACCCCAGATGGGGGTCGTGAACAGGAAGAATGCGACGTTCAGAATACCACTAATCGCTTGAAGATACAAGCCCAATTTGCGCTTTTGACTTAAAATATAAATCGCGCCGACGATAAGGATGCCCGAGACCCACGGGATTACTTGAATCATGGTTGTGATTATACAGGAGTTAGGTGAGAAGTCAACAACTAAAATGACTCCGGGGGGCAGAGCCGCCCCTGTAGGCAGCCCCGCCCTCGCTGTTAGATAAGACCTAAAGATTTCAGAACGTAAAGCGCCGTTAAGATGATTTTCCTTTTCATGGTAAGTGGGGAGGGTGAGGCTCCCCGTTTCCCGTTTAGACCGCGCGAACCATATTCATGAGGTTCCCGGCCTTTGTCTCAAGCTCGACGCGGGCGTCCGCGTGAGGCAGCGTGCGGGCGTGCGCCGTGATGCCGTTGATGATTTTCCAGAGCGTGTTAGCGCCCCCCTCTTCAACCTCGGCGGATTGCACGGCGGCCTTCGCCACCGAGCCGGTGAAACCCTTTGCCTGAAGCCACTTGGCGACCTCGCCCGGCTTCGCGGCCTGCGGAAGCTCGAACCTCTGCGCGGCCTGAATCTGCTGGACGGTCTTCGCCGTGGACTCTTCGGCGTAGCGAGCGAGGAACTTCGCGCCTTCGTAGGCGAAACGCTGAGGCGCTCCGCCCGTGTGACGGATGCGAAGCTCGCGCACGTCCGTCGCACCCCAGATGATGCGATTATCGCAGATGTAGCGATACAGGAACGTGGTCAGCCCGAACGTGGCCGAACCGACTTCGGAGTTCCACGTCATGAAGCCACGGAACAGGGTTTCGCCGTTGACCTCGATGGGGTTGGCCGGGTCAACGAGGAAAATGAAAACGTCGCGGTCGGAAGCGTAGAGGGTAGTTGCCCGGCGCGGGTTGTTCGCGGCATAGGAGGCAGCGGGAATCTGCCAACGCCCGTCGGCGTTCGCCTTAATCACCGCGTCCACCACGTCCAAATCCCAGATGCGGCCATAGCTGGTGGAAGTCATCGAACGCAGCTTGTGCGTGCCGTTCGATTGCGCGAGCATGAGCGTGTCGTCGCGCATCGCCAACTTTTCGAGACCGTAAGCGATACAGATGGCCGCGAGCGTATCTGGCAGTTTACGGAGGTACGACGCCGGGGCGCTCGCGTACTGAGCCAACTGAGAGAATGCCCAATTGGTCGGTTCCAACAGGACGGAATCGCCACGGGTCGGGTCAAACGCCTTGACCATCAACTGCTCTTGACTGTTGGCGTCCAGAACCACAAGAGGCTCGATGTCGCGCACAGCGGGCGTGGCAGTCCACGATTCCTGTTTACGAGCGAGCACGGCGGCGCGAAGCTCTTCGAGAGAAATGAAACGTTGGTCGTTGGGACGGCGAAACCACTCGCGGCTCGCCCGATGAAGATTGTTAGACATAATTTTTGGTGGCACGTACAAAGCCCTTGCCCGGCGCAACTGACATTTTAGTTTTGGCGGCTGTCATACCGCCCGTTCGACTTGGAGATAATAACCGATTGGCCCCCCGAAGTCAACACAAAAGTATCGGTCAAAGTGACATAAGCATGTGTATGCTTTTCGCACATGCCCTCCGGAGGCAGAGAAGGAGGCCGAAGCCCCCAACCCTGTCTAACCTCAAATGCAAGTACAGTTCTGTCCTAATTCGTGACAGTCGCCGCACTCTTCATCATCTTCGCAAGTGCAATCCGAATTGCCGCACTCGGAGCAACATTCGCAGTTGTCGAGAGTGTTGCCGCAGTCGTCGCACCTCTCTTCGTCGCACTCGCAATCGGCTTCGGAGTACGAACAGTCGCCGCAGTACGTCTCTTCCACGCCGTCCGCGTCAGCTACGATTTCCTCAGCCAAAGGTATCTGAGAAGCTACGGCAGCAACCGGGGCGGTCTGTTCGCCACTCAGCCACGAACGGACGGCGGCGGTCGCACGGCGGAACCAGTTCGGATTCGACACGACCGGAGCCGCACCCGCGCCGATTTCAATGAGAGGCGTATCGAGCGGAGCGCCCACGACGCCGACGACTTCGTATCCGCACGTGCGGAGCTTCGCTGCTTCGTTGTGCGGAACCGAAACGCAATCTTTCGGGTTGACCTTAACCATCACAACCCGCTCGCCCCAACCCGTCGCGTACTCACGCGAACCCACGTGCAAACCCTGCGAACAGGAATTGCTTGGGTCGGAGTCCACTTCGGAGCGCGGACACCGCACGACCTGACCGACGGCGTTGTTGATGTAGCCGTTCACGGCTTCGCCCGAAAGAAGCGTCAGATGCCCGGACTTGACCGAATAACCGTTCGCCTTGACACCCTTATAGCCGATGAAACAACCATCCGGCGTGATGGGCATGTGCTGGTTTTCGAGGAACGAATAAAGCTGTTCCACCGAGTAGGGGTCTTCGTTCAATTCGCAGTTGCGAATGAAATTCTTGAGGAACTCGAATTCCAGCCCGGCATCATAGAATTCGAGAACACGTCGAGCGAGTACGGGATGCTGTGTCTTGCCATTGTAGAAGACCTGACCATCCGCGATGGTAAAGTCACCATCCGAGGCCATGCGGAGACCTGTAGGAGTGTCGGCCAGTCGCATAGCGGCATCCACGTCGCCTATACCGACCAGACGCAAGATTTCCGGCGTGGCGTTGACCGCACGGGTCTTAGAACCGACCAGAAGAATGACGTTATTGCCTGACCTGATTGCTGCTTTCGTTGTCATACACACCTCACTTGTTAATTCCGACTTCGACATATTAAGTGATTGTAGCCGGAATGTCAATACTTATTTTCAATCAAAGTGACTGCCTCCGAGGGGCAGGCCGGAGCCGAAGCCCCGACCTTTTTCCCTTACTTCAATTTTGCAGCCGACCTCCGTTCGTCCATTTCGTTCATGTACTGATAAACGAGTTCGTTGTCGCGACTTCCGGATTCGATAAGCGTCAGCAACGGGTAACGCTCTTTGAACGTTTCGGCCATCTGCCGCAGACGAGTATCCATCACCTGAGTAATCCCGGCCATTTCGTAAGCCTGTTTTCTCAAACTGTGATACTTTGTCCTCGCCTGAATCCGAGCTTCGTTGTAGAGGATAAGAAACGCTTTCGCGTCCTTGTCCTTCACTTTGTCAACGTCCATCCTGTGAACGTGAAGGAACCCGCCATCTTCATAAGCCAGCCCGAGCGAATGCTGCTGCTTCCAACGCCATCGTTTGTTAAGTTCGTCGCGGAGCCAAACGTCAAACCGAACAAGGTTGCCGATATTCTCGTCACCCTTCACGCCGTAAATCGGAAGGCGAGTATTAAGCCCGAGGGACGAAAGGAATTTCAACTTTTCGTAGAACGGCCGGAGACCGACATAACCGGAGAGCGTCGGATGGAATCTCTCAATCGGAATGTAAATGCCCGGTTCGTCCATATCCACGTCCACGGCATCCCAGACCTCAGAGGCCGTGCCCTTGTAGAAATTCGCGTGCTTAGTCCGGTTCAGCCGGAAAATTCTCTGCTTAGCTTTGAACCGTTTCGCCGTGCTGCTACGGTTCGTGCGCTTCACTTCCCCGACCGTTTCAGAAACCGATTCGAACGAACGGAAGTCTGAAATAGGAACGCCGAGAATTTCTTCGAGCGCGGCCTTGTTAACGGATTGCAGAAGGATAACCCGCTCGTCTCCGTTATCGTCAAACAACGTCGTCACGCGGCGCTTGTACCGGTACGGCTTTTCGTCGGTGTCGTCAAAGTAGATGACCTGTCCCGACTCGACAGTCAATTTTTGAAGTGAAGTGGATTTCAATTTCCACTTGGAATTCCGGCGCTTACGCCTGCCGTATGTTTTTTCGTAGAGCTTGACATTGTGCCCCGGCGGAAGAGTAATCACGTTGTCCGTGATGTCGATTCCGTTCCACGTGAAACCCTCGCGCGAGTCTTTAAGAATCTCGCCCATCCCGCCACCCGTCATGACCATAGAATAGTAGAGACCTTTAGCCTCCAACAAATTCTTAGCCTGAGCGAAAGACTTTTCCATTTCCGCGACCATCTCATCCTTGACGATGACGAGACGCGCCCGGATAGCTTTAATGGTACGCTCCGACATTTTCAGAGCTTCGCGGGAAGCCGTGAGTTGAACGTCCCCGATGTTGACGTAGATGAGCAGGCCGGAGTTGATGAGTTTGCGCTCCCACGACTCCAACCCGAGACCCATCGAATTAACGTCCACGGCGTATTCAATTTCGCCCGTGACGATGCAAGCCGACCCGCGCCCGTGATACGTCCAGCCCGTGCCCTGAGCGATAACCCTTTTCTTTTCGATGACCGGCTCAAAAGACAGGCCGACGAATTCAGGCGTTGTGTCGAAATGCTTAACCGTGCTGAGAGTCTTTTTGATGAACGATTGAATGTCTTCCCGCTTGACCGAAAGCGAGACCTCGACACCGTTTGGTTCGTCACTTGCGCCTTCGTTCAAAAGCGCGATATGCCCTTTGCTTTCGTCGTCAAGGTAATGTGTGTGGACGTAGAAACGGCCATCCTTGTAAGACGTGATGGTAAAGGCATCCACGTAAGCGAAAGCGGATTTATTGCCGAGGCCGTACATGCCAACGACATCATTACTGCCCCGCTTGTCGGATGCGCCGTAGCGTCCGAAGTAGAACATAACGCCACCTATGAGATTTAATGCCGACTCCCCGCACGAGTTGCACGTGCCGTGCCAGTTTTCGACAGTGACGTTGCCCCCGCACAAAACAGCTTCGTTGTCTACGACCGCCACGGGTTTGAGGCACGTTTCGGAATAGACGGCAGGGAAAAGACCCGCGCCGAAGTCACGCACCTTGAATTCGAGATTGTCAGCATTCGGGAGTGTGATGCGGATAGGCACATCCGTTTTGCCGAGCTTGCGATGTTCGTCCTGACCGTTGACGGCGTACTCACGAATGAGCGAACCCTTTGCGTCTGAATACAGGTTGTTACGCAGGACTTCGTAAATGTGCTCTAACGAACCCATATCAAGGCCGGTAGCTTGTGACGTAAAGCTACCAACCGCCCCGAACTCTCGCGTTTCTTTTACTGGTATCATCTTTAATCCTCTCGGTTAATCTCGGACTTTGAGAGTATGCCACACTCAACACGTCACGTCAACTGTTATTTTTCACGTTCCTGCCGCCGGGGGGCAGAACGCCCCTCCCAGAGCGCCCGCCTTGTTAATTCACTGCCATTTTGATTTGAACGAGCGAAACGTCCTCCGGCAACGTTTTCAACCTCACCACGAAACCGCTCTTATCTTTTTTCGCTTTGCCCTTCGCCCTCAGCCCGATAATCACACCCTTTTCGTCAAGAAAACGTAAGTCGTTTTCGTCGCCGTCCGTAACTTTATAACCGCGCCACGTGTCGGGCAACGCTTCGCCCTTTTTTGTATCGAAAACGACCGCGACAGAGACGCCTGATTTCAAAGCGGCCTCAGCATCCTGCCAATTATTTTCGGAGAGCGAAAACGTCACGTGATAGTTTTCGAGTTGACGGTTGGCCGGATTTCCGATTTTCGTGTAATCGTAAAGCTGGACACCCGGAAGACGCCTAGCCATTGCGTGAGCAAGGGCAGGCATGTCAGACGTGCCGTTGAATCTGAAAACGGGAATCAACTCCATTTTTTCAGCCTTGCGAATCATCGCCCGCGCCTCTTTTTCCAGCGCATCGAGAAACGCCGATTTGTCTGCGAAATAATCTTTAGTCCGTTGGATTCGCGCCCTTTGTACGTTATCGAAAATGCCCTGTCCCGCCGTGTTTAAGCACGTAGCAGTGCAACCGGGCGACCGACGCGGGCAAACCTCGAACCCCGAAAGGTCAGCAGGAGCAAGGTACAAAATTCCTGTCAGATACCCCTTTTTTTGACCCTTGACTGTTTTTGCGTTCTTATCCACGTTAAGTAACTTTGTCATGTGGAGGATTATACAGGAATTTCGTCGAAATACAACTATCAAAATGACTTAGACATATGTACGCTTTTGGCACATGCCTCCGGGGCACCGGTCAAATTGACAGTTGATATTGAATCATCACTGGTTTATAATCTCTACATGACTGAGATTCTTTTGAGCAAAAACAAGAGACTTAAGCATCCCCGGAACGCGATTCGTGGTGAGCGAGTTGAGGCGTATGGAAATCTTACAGAATGCAAAGTCTCGCTCAAAGCTGACCGTTGGGTAATCGGACATGCTCAGAGAATTTTTCTTCGTGATGTCGAGTTCACAGTAAACGAAAATAATCGGCAATTCGTAATCCAACGGCATAAAAGAGTTCCGCACGCCTTTGCGGTTGGTAATGTCGAGTACGCGAATTCCGAGTTTCGTCTGCTGGACTTTGAAGAGGAAATCAGATACAATCCTTTTAGAGCCGGACATTTTACCAAACCGGATGGCTCGGCTATCTGGCGTGCTAATTCCTGTTTAGTAATCGCGGATTACAAAGAAGACGGAAGCCACCTGATTTATATTGTTACGAATCCGAAAATCGAGGTTATGATATGAAATTGAAGCCAAGAAAAAGACTTAGCGATTCTATACGTAAGCCGGGAGCGCCACCGTCTCAACGGCATAAGAATCCGCGAGACGAGGCGAAGCGCAAACCCGCTCGTGACGGCAAGCATAAAAAACCGATTGACAGGAGTGAGTAGATGAGATATAATACCCTACTTTGACAAGGAGGGTGGTCGAATGATTGTTGTCACGGTCATTGTCGGCCTCTTCATTCTCATTTGGTTTGGAAGCGTGCTTTTAACTCAGGCGTTAGGAGCATACGTTGCTTTGATGAGGGCGAGGCGGACACGGAATAGACGGCGGGCACGTGGGGACGTTCCGAGTCGCCGCGAGCGCGTAAAACAGTACGTTGATAATCCGCCTGTGTTGAATAGGGGAACTGATGAAGTAAACGAACCCGCACAACCGACCAGCAAGCGTTATTTCATCGTGTTAGGCAATCTCCCGCCCCATGAAATCGAAAAGGCTGAGATTGCTGCCATGAAGAAACAACACTACAAGGTGATTGATGAAACCGGAGCGCCAGTGTAAAAAGCTGACGCTTCGGCGTTTTTCGAAGTGTTTTCTTTGAGGTGCAAAAAGTTAGAGGTGCAAAATTGGAGGTGTGCAGAGGGCAGGCGTGGCGGTTGCCACCGGAGGGCAGAATTGAGGATGCCTCCGGGGGTCAGTGCTTAAAGCACCGGCCCGATGATTTTGATGTTCTGCTTACCGCGCGAAAGAAATATCACGCCGGGAGCAATTTCAACTTTAGCTTTGGATTTATTTGCTTCTGAAATTATGAAGTCAATGCACTTTCTTTTTGCTTCACCATTACTGAAAAATCCAGTTCTATTGTGATACTTGAAGGCGTAATACTGATTGATTGCCGCCTTCATCCCTTTTGAAAGTTTCATACTTTGCTCCTAGCTTGGCTGAATTTCGTAACTGTCGAGGGTGCGGCCACGTTCAAGAATCGCTTCCCCGATGTTGTAGACTGCTCGCAAAGCAACTGAACGAGCGCGGTTTAACGCGCCTCTGTCGTCAGCACCGCTGAGACCGACCACTGACGAAAAGCCTGACGCAATCGCGGCGGAAAGAAAACTTTCGATTTGAGCAGACAAGGCTTCCGCTTGTTGCTGTAAAGCTGTCAGAGATTCAATCTCTCTTCTAACTTCGCCTTCGTTCATGTTCTATCCTTTCCCGTCGGATTCTCGCCGTAAGACTCAAGCAAACGGTTCTGCTTGTACTGGCGATTGAACCAACCGGCACCGTGCTTGCGGTCGCCGTGATAGTTGCCGTTTCCGTACTTATTCATCCAGAGACGTGGAGCAACGAAAAAGTAATAGGTGAGCGAAGGTGCGAGAACAACTGTGATACCGATAAGAAGAGGGATACCCATTATTTGCCTCCGGCAGTTTTATAACCTTCGATGAATCTTACGCCCGCGATGATTTGGTCGCCGGTCAGAAGAGGTAAGCCGAACGGATGCGATTCACGTGTCGGGTCATTTATGTCAAAAGGGCGTTCGATATTGTAACTCCTCCACGCGGAATTCCAAATGAGTTGAAGGTCGCTCATGTTCAACATCGCCTTCAATCTCTCGAACGCTTTAATAACGTCTTTTTTCTTTGCCATGTGTCACATTATACGGATTTTGGATTAGATGTCAAGAACTATTTTCGCTGCCTCCGGGGGACGGACAAAGGAAAAGGGCAGAGCCGAAGCCCTGCCCTGTTTTTCCCTCAGCCGTTTGATTTAGCTGGTTGTCTCGTCGTCACCCTCGACGTTGAAGGGCGCGAGCGTGGCCGGGAGCGGCTGGCCGTTGTCGCCGTGCGCGACGGTGTTGACGGGCACCTGAATCTCAGGCGTGTCGTTGACGGCCTCGGGCGTATTGCCGTTCGCCTCAGCGGCGAGACGTTTCTTCGTCTTGTAGGGGCCGCGCTTCTGGCCGGTCTGACCCGCGCCCCGGCCGGTGGCTTTCGCGGGAGTGCGCTTCGTGGTCTTCGTGGGCGCAGCGGCGGGGCCAGCCTGCGGCTCGGGCTGCACGATGCTCAGAACGCCGTTGACGAGCGCGACGGCCTCAGCGGTGCCGCCCGTGACCTTGACAGTGTTGCCGGTAATGGCGAGATTGACGGACTGGTCGCCCACGGTGAGCGTGCGGTTAATGACTTCGGAGATTGCGAGCACGGTTGCGATGGCTTTCCTCATTTTGTTTCCTCGATTTTGAAATTTGGCCTAAGCCTTTTGAAGCAAGGGGATTTTCTCACATTCCCTGTTCTATGTCAAGATATTTTATTCGCTAGGCTATTTTTATTTCGCCGGTCGCGCTCCTGACTTGCAGGAGTATAATCGAAATGGGTTCGGATGTCAACACTTATTTTCGATTTCTGCCGTCGGGCAGCCCCCTACTTACGGAAAAAGAATTTACCACTCGGCGGCGTCGGGATTTCTTTTATGATTTTCTCGTTAATCGTAATGCTTGGGGCGTTAGCTTCCATCCCCATCACGAGAAGCAGCGCGGCATTGGTGATAGGGTCTTGAGTGTCGAGCTTTCCACAAATCTCATTGAAGTAAAGCATTTGGGCGAGCTTATCGAATGCTTCATCAGTCATGTTGACGGTCATCTTTTTCATAGATTGGATATTAGCACGAGGTAGGAAATAATGCAACGGCTATTTACTGACGCCGGGGGCAGCGCCGGGTACTTGGCTGGATTGCCACACTCCGAGTCGGCCTCGGCCATCCTCTTAGTGAGTGTCTCAGTTTCCCCGACGCTGATTTGAATTTTTAGTAGAGGGCACAGGAGAAGAACAATTTGCGCGGGAATAGATTTCTATTCTCGACCTGTTCGTGCCTGCACGTTTCGCATCTTACAACCGGCCGGATTGTAAGTCCAATGCTAACGACCGCTAGGGCTTTATTGGAATCCACCCGTTACACGTCTTGTGGGAGTCGAACCCATCCAGACGCTTTGCGTGCTTTAACTTCGGCCAACCCTCTACTAAAGATTCAATTTTCGAGGTCAAAGTTTCTGGCTTCAAATCGTTCAGTCAATTGTTCAAGCCATTCATTGACTTTTTTCATTTGAGATGCACGGTAGTTTTCATCTCGATTTGTTGCCATGCGCTCATACGCATCTTTAATAAGTCCTAAAAGAATTGTTTTATTCATTTTAACCTCATTTAAATTAAGAGAGTCAGCCCGCGTGTCTCGACTCGAACGATGACTAGCTAACCGTAACCCTACGGACGCAGACTGTTTAATAACCTTTCGGCTGATTCCCGCAACCGGGAGAGCTTACCATCGGTTAATCCTCTCAACGAAAGAGAGTATAAGCGATTCGACCTTAGAAGTCAATAGGTATTTAAAGTTTTTTCCGCCTCCGAGGGTCAGATGCTCCGGTCACTCCCGCGATTCCTCCGAGGGCACGGCGGCCGTCCAGCGCATTGCCGAACGTTTTAGGGCGGGAGTGCCCTGACCGGGGGCTGCTCAATTTGAAGGCTCACGGTGGCGCACAGTAGCAGTCTCCGCGAATCCTTAAAGTTCCCTCTGGCTGCTTCACATCCACGCGCGAACGCTTCAATGTAGACAGGTCAGGTTTCCTAAATCTCTTCGCGTCTAAAATCGCGTCTACTTATACGCCTGCGTCAACTTTCAAAGTAAAAAGACGGGGTTGCTGCCATTACATCAGACCGTTGCCTAAAAAGCAGGATGGCCGTCCTACTAAGCTGCAAACCATGTGTTAACTCCATGCTTTGCCGGTTGCGGAATCGAACCGCTCGCCCCGGTTTGTTTTGACGCGGTACGGGTTCTGTGCCCGGCTGTTTTCAGTGGATTTAGCCTTTTAGTTCTGAGGGAAGCAAAGTTCCGTCAGGATTTTCCAGCATCACCGCCTACTTCCAACACCGTTTGCTGTGTCAACCCGCGTCAAGAACGTGGGGAGTAGTACCACTTCTCCCTTATGCGTAGTGAGGGAATCGAACCCTCGGCGGAATCAGTAACTTACTTTCATCCGTCACGCCTGCCGCTACGCTACCACCCTTGAACCCCCTCGACTGTTTAAGTATCTTACCACAGACGAGTTGTATAAGTCAACTACTTTTTATGATTGCGTGCCCGTTTTTCTTGCGTCATACTCATCAGAAAATGGACGGACGAAAAACCGTTTCACCTTTCAGGATGGTGTCTCCCCACGGTTGCCTTACGGACTCACAACCCTTTGGGTCTCAATCCGATATACGCTGTTGTTCCGTGTCAAAGCAGAATCGGTGAGTAGCAACGTCTCACGAGCCTGACGTGTTTGCAATTGAACCGCCCGTTTCCCTCTGCCGTGTTCCGCATTACCGGAACGAGTCCCATATTACTAGAGGTGCGCCCTGTTGTCAACAACTATTTTCGCGGAGGCTCGATTTTTTACTGCCTCCGGGGGGCATTTAGCTCCCCAAGTTTCTCCTAGCAATCCAGTCGTTAAACTGGTCGCGGAGTTCCATCACTTCCGTTTCGGTTAATTGACCGTAGTTACCCGGCGTCATCGTGAGTTGAAGACAGCGCCCGTCCACCGCGCCACCGTAGAAAGTAGTCAGGGAGACTATCACGTCGGCGGTCGAACGATGGTTTTTCCGTTTCAGCTTTTTTTCGTAAAAATCAGTTGCCACTTTAACCTCCAAAAATTGAGCAGTGTTTATATCCTGATAATAAAGAGGGCGCGAACTCTGACTTCGTGGGGTCAGTTCTAGCTGACTTTGCGTTCTCGAACCGTGGCCTTTGGTTCTATCCGGCGAACGCTTGCAATCGCCCGCCGTCTGCTCTGTCAACCGCCTATCGGCTTGCGCCCAAAAGCATAATAGTCGAATCGCGTTTGGTTGTCAACAGTTATTTTCGGAAACTTTCTGCCTCCGGAGGACAGTGGGGCTTGTGAGGAAGTCCCTGCCGTTTATTTCCCCGTAGCGAGATAGTGAAGCGTGCGCTGGATGCCGACGAGCGCGACGTTGCGCTTGTAATCCCGTATGCGCCCGTTCTCCGTGAGAGAGTCGTACCGCGTCTTGAATTCGTTCGGCCAGTTGTCGGTAAAGAAAATTTTGTCCTGCTCTTCAACCGAGACGCCTATCAGCGTTTCGCGGACGTGCCGGTATCTCGCGCCCAACTTCCGGGAAGCGCGGGCGATGATACAATTCTGCGGGTCGTACTGGTCGTAGCTCGACGGGTTGACGAGGAAATCCGCGATGACCGAAAGCAGCGCCGTCTCGTAAGTCTTCGGACTGTCCCCGACGATGAGCGCCACGGCCTTGAAAATCGTCGCCTTGACCTGAGACCGCGACTGGCGAAGGTTGTATTTGCCGTGGTCGGTCTTAAGCAGAAGCGTGTAGGCATCGTCTTCGGGAATTTCGAGTGCTCTGGCGAGGATGAGATGATTGTAGCTTTCCTTGCTGCCGCCATCGCGCCAGAGTTCGGTGATGGTCTTGCCCGTTTTGAGCTTGACCGCCCAACCCATCAGGCACTTGTCGGGGTCGCCCCACGAAAACTTGGACGGATTTCGCAGAAGGAAAAGCATCGCGGCGGCGATGGCGCTAATTGCGGTTTTGCTGAGCTTCATGTTACCTCCGAAAATTGATGTCCTTAGACGAGTTGGATTATACTCTGATTCTAAGAATTGTCAACAACTATTTTCGGAAAGTTTTACTGACCCCGGAGGCAGAAAACGCCTGACGGCCGAGAATCCGTCAGGCGCTAATGCAGACAAAGGCGACCGAGAACGCCCGAAAAGTCCGCGTGGACTAATTATCGAGCTTCCCGGTCGCCTTCGTCAAGTGTCACGTCGAATTGGATAGGGGCGTTAGTGGGGCGGGTGTACCCTGTTTGTTCGCCAGTCGGGAAACGCCGTGAATCCGTTCTGGACTTTCGCCAAATTAACCCGCCCCCGCCCACTATCTAACCCGGTTTTCCTCTAAGCACGTTGAAGAAGCGGCGTATTTTTACTTGTGGCGTTGAGTCCTCAGCCTTCCTTGACCCGCCCGCCGAGACGATTTTGCCTGAGCATTCCCTGCCCGACGCTTGACCGTAATACGGCGCTTCTGCCTGCGGGTTTTGGTCGAACCTGAGCGATGCCGGTGGTACGAATCCCGGCTTGAAGACGTGCCCGGCATCATAGCCGACTGACTCAACAGAGAGTCGAACAACAGCGGTGCGAACATCGAATTCATCATTTGCGAAGCCTACCAGAAGTGTGCAGAGGACGAGAATTTTTATCATACGTCGCCCTCCGTCAAGAAAAACTGTCTAGTCCACATTTCACCTAAAACGGAAAGCGCCGAAGGCCACCGCGTAAGAAACGCCTGAGTCTCCATGCTCAAATTTGCAAGCCGGGTTGCCAAGTATGTGTCGAGCGATTTTTGAAGAGACTGGGTTTTCATTCTGCGCTGTCTTTCTCTTTCCGACTCCGAGATATTAACTCATTCGGGTTTGAGAGTCAACAACTATTTTCAGAAAAGATTGGCACGCCTGCCGCCGGGGGGCAGCCCCCTCACCAATCGGTGATGACGGGGCCGGTTGCTGTGAAGCGCATAGGGGAGCCGGTGAGTTTCAAATGCTCGTTCCATTCTTCCATGAAATCAGTCAGGGGTTTGTAGGCGTGTTTCGACGTGTAGCTGTAGACTGTTTTTCCCCATTGATGATAGTGCTCGTGATACATCTCGATTTGATTGTCGTTTATGTCCCAGAACGTGTATGAACCCATTCCCATTACAAATTCTTTAATGCGGGGATTCCGGCGCATGATAGCTCGGGCGCGTTCTTCGACAACCTTAAGGGCATCGGCCACGGCGCGGTCGAAATGAGTTTGAACGCTACGCTTTGACATTATGATGTTCTCCCTACGGTAAATGATACGAGAATTATCATCCCAAATCTGCGCTTCAGTTTGCACGTTGATTACTTTTGCGCGTTTGATGTAGAGACCGACCGCAGTTTGAGCACCGCGAAGAGTCTTGAAACGCTTGCCCTGATAGTAAGACTTTATTCCGAACCGTCGGAATACTTCACTCGGATTTTTTCTGAATACGAAATACATCTTTCACCTCCGCGAAGCATTCTAACAGAATTTTCGGAGATGTCAACATTTATTTTCGTTCGATGCCGCCGGGGGGCAGCGCCCCCGGTGAGGGAGGGCGCTTGTCTTTACCATTCCCCGTAAGGGTCGCGGGTCGGCTTTATCGTGACTTCCGTTTCGTTAAAGTCAAGCCGCATGATAAACGTTGCGCCCGTGTCGGCGTACTCTCTGAAATTTTTCATCGCCCGTTCGGAAACCGTTTCGATTTCTTTTTTCATCTGGTACGCCGTCCACTGTTCGCCCTTATATCCACGCTTCGCCCGGCCGTAACCGTACAACATCCAGCCGAAGATTTTGCGGAAGGATTCGCGCCCCTCAAACGGATTATTGCACTCTTCACAGTCGCAAGGGTCTTGGCAAGCGCCCACGCAAAACAACGTTTCGCCGCACGGGTAATTGTCGCAAACTTCGTCTTTCGTGCAGTAATCCGTGTACGCTTCGTCGTACCATTCCTTCGCTATTTTCGCCACGTACTCTAAAGCGAATTCCTTAATCTGGCGGCGCTCATCCCACGAAACCCCGCGATGCTTCGGCGCTTCGCGGATATAGTCAACGGTTGACTCCTTGAAC
>WUUC01014305.1_pt1 | contig 22895 bp, 20 predicted proteins | sample 6278441 | NCBI WGS metagenome assembly WUUC01 (sample SAMN13675441, study PRJNA597444) | soil metagenome | isolation source: soil | place: USA: Washington | collected 2017-10
TGCTCCGGGAATCGGCGCCCCAGGTCCCGTCGGAACCGCTGCCCAAGCGGAGGCGCAATACGCATGTGCGCTGGGTCAACCAGACTTCGACAAGGCACGGCCGCGGGTCACGGGGGCGCCGGGACTCGGTGCGATTGGCCTGGTGCCGGACGGCGCGCCCTCGGAGGGCTCCGCCACCGGATCCGTTGCGGAGGACTGGTCGGCCGCGACACGCTCGGCCAGCCAAAGGAGAGCAAGAGCCGGGTTTGCGCGCGCAAGGTTCGGATACCGCCACTGCCCTGAGCTCTCAGCGTGAGCGGGTCGCCTTCGCGAACATCAAGAAGCGCTGCATCGAGGTACGCCAGCGCCGGAGCGGCGGGCTGACTGACGCAATCTGGACGCAGCAGCTTCCCGTCCACCCACACGCGCGCGGTGAGCGAGGCGTCGTCATGACGATGAAGCACGATGTTCCAAAAGCGGCCCTTCGACACGGTTGAGGGCGAAAGCAACGTCTGTGCCGCGTATTTCGTTCGGAAATTCCCTCTGAATTTAGTCGGATACGCCAACTTGAACATGCGACGGATGTGGCAAACAGGCGCAGAGGTCCGACTTGCCCCAGCCGCTTGATGCGGGAGGACGATTGTCTCTGGTGACAACACCGACGTCGGGGCTTTCGCCGCGTGGTCGAAGCTTGTGCGCCCGCCAGCTACGGAGAGCACAAGGGCGCAACGAACAAGGGCGCACGACAGCGTCCGCCGATGCACGCCAGACTCTCGCACTCCTCGAGCGCCGAGCACACCTCGCCGATTGCCTTGGGCATGACGCAGCGGTCGCTCTGCTGGCGATCACAGACGCTGCCCGGCCCGCAGGTGTCTCCCCATGCTGACCCTGTGATGCAGGTTTGGCCCAGCGTTGGGCGCTGCACGCAGACGTTGGTCTCGGGAGAGCAGATCAGAGGCCATTTGCACTCCACCATGTTGAGAGAATCGGCGGGGCTGCAGTCCTCGCCTTCCTCGGCCGCGCGAAACTCATAACATACACCCTGTTGCCACACGCCCCCCTTGCCAAGGCTCACGCTGCAGTTTCCGTGCGCCCCTGGTGTGTCCCCCGGCGAACATTCCCAATTGCTCAGGCAAGGTTCGCCCTGCGCGCGCCGTCCTCCCTCGTAGACGTGCCTGCACGCTTCGGGCGCGGCGCTGGTTGCTTTCTCCAACTCACACGCGGCACGGGCAGTTTCTGCAACGCAGGCTGCCGCTGCCGCGGGATCGAAGCGCACCCCGGACCCAGGATCCGGGACCGGTTCCGGCACTGAGTTCGACGTCAGCACTAGATCGAGTTGCGCGCAGCAGCGGCCATCTCGCTCATCGCGAGCGTCAGCCATCGCTCGGGCAAACATAGCTTCGTCGACCAACGGATACGGGCCCGCATCGTAGTAATACACGCTGGCATCCTGGTAACTGGCTGCGCGGCCCGGGTCGGAGCTACACGCCAGCAGCCCCGAGGAGACCAGAGCCATCTGGATTGCTGTTCTCATCGTGGATGTCTCCGTTCTTGAGTTCCACTGCTGCAAGGAGATGCCCATCTTGCAGTTGTCTGTAGAACGTCAGCAAGAGGGTGACGAGAGCATTCGGGGTGATAGCGCTTCCCCGATCGCCGCAGCTTGCGTCCAGCGCAGGTCGTGTGGTTTCGACCGGCATCCCGGCGGTCACGAGGCGTTCCCGAACGACGTCGAGCTCGTCAGGGTCGACGTTCATCGCGATGTGCGGGTGCGGAGCCGGAGTCGGCCTTGCGCGGTTGCCCTGCAGAAAGAGATGAAGCTCGGGCGCGTCGTGAAACTGCACCGCGAAGTGCCGCGGGCTGTTGTCGGCGCCTTCCTCGCTCGCTCGCTCGGGACGGGCGCGGCTTTCGCTGGCGGTGCTCGAAGGGAACTGCGTCGCAATGCGCAGCTCGCATGCGCGACGATGTAGGTCTGCACATTCATTCTCGCCCGTTCACGTTCATGTTCACGCTTCACAGCTTTCTACATTCACGTGGGGCCGACCCGCACGGAGAGACCGTCAACGCGCTGACCGCGCGTCAGGAGAGCGTCGGCACTTTGCCCCGCGAGGTCGCGAGTGCACCGCGATTTCCCGAAGTTTTCTGACTGGCACGAAGGCTGCACACGGCGTGGGCATGTCCGAAAGCACTGACGACAAGACCCAAGATGCTGGCGCACAAGCCAAGGGCGGCGGATCGGGCAACAAGCTGCTGATGATTATCGCGCTGGCCAACTTTCTCGGCATCTTCGCCGTGGGTGGGTACGTCGCATACGACAAGCTCTACGCGGGCCACGCCGCAGCCCAAGGCGACAAGGACAAGAAGGACGAGCACGCTTCCGACAAGGCGGGCCACGGCGAGGAAAAGGCCGAGGGCCACGCCGAGAAGGTCGAGGCTCACGGCGAAAAGGCCGAGAGCGCGGAGGGTGACGAGCACCTGAATCCGCCGGATGCTCCCGGGCCGATGCTGCCGCTCGAGCCGATTGTCACCAACCTCGGGGAGCCGGACACCGATCGCTATCTGAAGGTGACCGTGCAACTTCGCATCACCAGCGAAGGAGCGCGTGCCGAGGTGGAAGCTTCGCTCGTGCCGATTCGCAGCCAGATCTTGATGTTCTTCTCGTCGCTGAGCGTGGCCGACCTGACCGGTGCAGACAAGCGCCGCGCCCTGCAAGCTCAGGTGCGCCGCATCGCCAACGAAGCGATGCCCAGCTCGCGGATCCGCTTCGTGTATTTCACGGAGTTGGTCATTCAATGAACGAAGACATCGCAGAGCCGTTGCTTTCGAGCGACGAGACCCAGGCGCTGCTGGCTGCGATGCGGAGCAGCGCCGCGAACAACCAGTCGGCCAAGGAGCTCGAGCTCGGATCGACCGACCAGCGTGTGCGGCAGTCGCTCGAACGTGCCGACGAGGTGGGCAAGGAGTTCGCGGCCGAGATGCGCAAGATGCTCAGGCGCGTTACGGGCATTGCGCACACGGTGCGAGAAGGAACGGCCGACGTGGTGCCGTTCAACGTGTTCGCCTCGTCGACCCCTCAGGGTACGGGGATTGGAACGCTCAAGCTGGCCGGCAAGCTGGTGGGTTTCGTGATGCTGGGACCACGCGTAACGGTGCGCGTGCTGAGCCGCCGTCTGGGCGGTGCGGTCCCCGGCGCGGACGCTCCAGAAGAGGAGCCGCGCGTGTTCTTGAGCCCGGTGGACCGTCGCATCGCGCGTCCCTTCATCGGCGAGACTGTGGAGCTGTTTACGAGCTTGTGGAGCAAGGACGACCCGGGGCTGGAGCTCGGCGACGTCCTCGCTCGCGCCGCTGACCTGCCTCGTCTGCTGCCGCAGTTCGAGCCGCTGCTTCGGCTGCCCATGACGATCAGCGTCACGCCCGAGCAGAGCGAAGAGATGTGTGTGGTGTTGACCTCGGCCGCGGTGCCCAGCGTGACGCCTGCCGTGGAGCCCGAGCCTGCGATGGCACCGGTCAACAACGTGGATCGTGCTCGGCTGGCGGCCCGCCTCGCGCATGCGGAGGTGGAGGTGGTGGCCGTGCTCGGCCACGCCCGCAGCACCGTGCGCGATGTCTTGCGCCTGAACGTGGGGGATGTGATTCGCCTGAACGAACCCCCGGACGCGCCTATCCGCGTCTCGGTCGAGGGGCGTGAAAAGTTGTTCGGTTTGCCGGTGGTGCGCCACGGCAACCTCGCCATCGAAGTGATCAAAGTCTTGAAGGGAGCCCCATGACCGACTCCGCCGCCGCGGCGCACCAGGAACCTCAGCTAGCCGAGTCCGACATCGATCGGATCCTCGAAATCCCGCTCGAGGTGAGCGTCGAGCTCGGCCGAAAGCGCATGCGCATCAGCGAGCTGCTCGCGCTCTCGGTGGGCAGCGTACTGGAACTGGGCACCGCCGCGGGCGCCCCGCTCTCGATTTACGCCAACAACACCTTGATCGCGCGCGGCGAGGCAGTGGTGGTGGGTGAGCGCTACGGCATCCGCGTGACCGACATCGTGTCGCCGCGCGAGCGCGTGCGCCGTCTGGGAGGGGAGGCACCATGAAGATGCTCAAGGAACTGGGTCTCGCCGCCTGCCTGTGCACTCTGGCCGGCAGTGCCGCCGCGCAAGAGATCGAGAGCGTCACGATGACCTCCGATCCCGACGACATCGTCTTCACCGTGCGCGCGGATGCCCCGCTCTCGACGCCTTCGGTGCGCACCTACGAAGGTTCCATCCGCGTGCGCTTCCCGGAGTCCTCGGCCCCCGACTCGCTGCAGGTGCGCGGCGACGGCGCTGCCATCAAGTTGGTCGACTTCCGCTCGGGTTCCCACGACTCCTCGGTGATGCGCATCGATTTAGGCGAGGCCAGCAAGCTGGCCGCGGAAGACATTCGCATCGAGAACCGCAGGCACGTCTTCGTGGTGCGGATCGCGCGCGACCTGCTGCCGCCCATGCGCGAGCCGCGCGTGCAGGAGCCGGAAAAGCAGGCGGCCTTGCCCGTGGCAGCCGCGCTGCGGCCGGCATCGCCGGCGGAGCCCGCCGCGGCTCCCGTGCCCGCCAAGAGCACAGCGTCCCAGCCGGCAGCCGCCAAGCCGCAGTCGAAGCTGCTGCAGCCCAAGGCCAACACGAAGGACACGCCGCTGGCGACTGCGATGGCGGCCAAAACCGACAGCTCGCCCATGCCCATGCTGCTGGCAGTATCAGCGATTCTGGCGATCGCCTACGCCGCGCTGCGCCTGGTGATGAAGAAGCAGCAGCGCGCACCGGGCCAGCGCGTCGCCGCCGCCATCGACATCGTTGCGCAAAAGCGCCTGGGACCGCGCCACCAGCTGGTGATCGTGCGCGCCTTCGGGCGTGAGCACCTGCTCTCCATCCAGGGCGGCACGACCACGCCGATCGCCACCAGTGAAGAGATCGACCACGGCGCTGCGATCATGGCACGCAGCGAGTTGCTCGCGAGCGCGCCCCTGGCGCTGCGCAGCGGCGAGGCGCTGCGCGAGGAGAAGAAGGAAGAGGAGACCGCCTTCGGTGGCGAGCTCCTGCGCGTCGCCCTCGCGCAACGCCTGAAGGAAAACGCGCCCAAGGCCCTGGACGACGCCCGCCCGCGCAAGGATGAAAAGGGACTCTCCGAAGCCGTCGCCGGCCTGGTGCGCCTGCGCCGCGACGCGGGACTGCAATAGCCGCCCCACCGGGCCGTCCGTCGTAGTCGTAGTCGTAGTCGTAGTCGTAGTCCTAGTCGTCGTCATCGTCGTCATCGTCGTCGTCGTTGTGGGCGACGGCGACGTGGACGGGTGTTTCTTGAGCAAAGGAGTGCATAGCTAGATGTCATGGGTTTTCAGTCGCGTGGGCTCCTGCCGGCAGTCGTCGCCGTCGCCGTCGCCGTCGCCGTCGCCGTCAACGTCAACGTCAGCGTCGGCGTCGGCTTGGGGGGCGGGTTTTGCGGTGGTGGCGAGCACGCTCTTTTGCGCCGCCGCTGCCGCCGCCCAGGACGCCCCCGGGATCTCGATCAGCGTCGGCACCGGCACCGGACCCGAGCAGCTGGTCCCGGCGCTCAAGGTTCTGCTCCTGATGACGGTGCTCTCGCTGGCGCCGGCCATCATCATCTCGATGACCTCGTTCACGCGCATCGTCGTGGTGCTCTCGTTCATGCGCCAGGCGGTCGGCTCGCAGAACGTGCCGCCCACGCAGGTCATCTTGGCGCTGTCTCTGCTCTTGACCGTTGTCGTGATGGGTCCGGTGGCGAGCATCGTGCACCGTGACGCGATCATCCCGTACAGCGAAAAGCGCATCGATGAAGCCGCCGCCTGGGATGCGGCGCGCGCGCCCATCACCGAGTTCCTGTTGCGCCAGACGCGTCCCGAGGACTTGAAGCTATTCTACGACCTGTCGCACACGCCGGAGCCGGCCACCGCGGACGACGTGGCCATCCACCTGGCGGTGCCCGCGTTCATGATCTCCGAGCTGCGTACCGGCTTCGAGATGGGCTTTCTGCTGTTTCTGCCCTTCGCGCTGATCGACCTGATCGTCGCCTCGCTCTTGACCTCCATGGGCATGATGATGCTCCCGCCCACCACGCTGTCCACGCCGCTCAAGCTGCTGTTGTTCGTGGCCGTGGACGGCTGGGCCCTGCTCACCCGCTCGTTGGTGTCGTCCTTCGCATGACCATTGCCCACGCGCTCGACTGGTATCGGCAGATGCTGTGGACCGCGGTGCTGGTCGGCGGTCCGATGATCCTGGCCGGGGTGATCGTCGGTCTGGTGGTGGCCGTGCTGCAGGCTGCGACACAGATCAACGACTCCGCGGTTTCCTTCGCACCCAAGGCAGTGGCCACGCTGGTGGTGATGGTCGTGGCCGGACCCTGGATGCTGGGACAGCTGGTCGAGTTCACGCGCCAGGTGTTCGAGGCCATAGCGCGCACCCACCCGTGAACCCGTGAACGCGATCGTCCTCGAGCTGATGCGTCTGGCACCCTTCGTGGCGCTGGTCTCGCTGCGGGTCGCGCTGGTGATGGCACTGATGCCCGCGCCCTTCGGCGATCTCGCGCCCATGCGCATCCGGGCGGTGCTCAGCTTCTTGCTAGCGCTGGTGCTGTGTCTTCCCCACATGTCGCGCGCACCGTTGCTCGAGATCGCCCCTGGCCCACTGCTTGTTGCGGCGGTCACAGAGCTGTTCGTGGGCGCTGTCATCGGGTTGACGGTACGCGTCACCTTGGCCGCGGCCGAAGTTGCGGGAACTGTGGCCGGCAATGCGATGGGGCTCGGTTTCGCAGGTTCGATCGATCCGGTGTTCGGACAAGAGAGCTTGCCGACGACCACTCTGATGAACAGCCTCGGCGTTCTGATCTTCTTTGCGATGCGGGGACATCACGCAGTTTTCGAGGCGCTTTTCGCGAGCTTGACACTGGTGCCCGCCGGCGAGGCGCTGCGTGCGATCCGAACGACGGAGCTCACCACGCTGGGCGCAAACGTGGTGGCACAAGGCTTGCGAATCGCTTCTCCCGTGGTCGCCACAATGTTCATCGTGCAGCTCGGTACGGCGCTCGTCGCGCGCGCTGCACCACGCGTGCAGATCTTCGCGCTGTCGTTCGGTGTGACCGTCAGTGTAGGTGCACTCGTACTGGTGAGCTCCGCGCCACAGGTTGCAAGCTCCATCTCCGCGTCCGTGGCGGGCCTCATGCCCATGCTGACGCGTGTGCTGCGCGGGGCTGGCCCGTGAGCGACGAGAGTAGCGACAAAACAGAGCAGGCATCCGACAAGCGCGTCGACGAGCTGCGGCGCGACGGTAAGGTCGCGCAGAGCCACGACCTGGTCTCGGCCGCGACGCTGGTGATGGTGTGCGCGGTGCTGGGCATGACCGCCATCGACGTCGCACGCGAGCTCTCGGACCTGACCGTGCGCGTGTTTCGGCTCGGCGACTACCGAGATCCAGGCGCCGCGGTGCGCGCCACGCTCTCGACCTTGTGGGCCATCTTGCCGGCGCTGGTTGCCGCGTCGGTCGCCGCCATCATTGCTGGCTTCGCGCAGACGCGCGGAATGTTCTCGATAGCGCTGGCCATGCCCAAGCTCGAGCGCTTCGACCCCACGGGCCGCCTCAAGACCATGATTCCGAGCAAGGAGATGGCCATCGAGATGGCCAAGTCGCTCGGCAAGATCGTCGCCATCGGCCTGGTGGTGAAGAATTTACTCGAGAACGCCATGCCGCGCCTGATGATGCTCGGCACCGCGGACGCACGTGTTTCCGCGGGCGAGGTCGGTAGCATCGCCGTACGGCTCGTGCTGTGGGGCGGCGGCACCTTCGCGGTGGTCGCGGCCATCGACTACTTCGTCACGCGGCGCAAGTTCGAGAAGGACTCCATGATGAGCAAGCAAGAGCTCAAGGAGGAGTTCAAGCAAGAGGAGCAGGACCCGGGCGTCAAGCGCAAGATACGCCAGCGCGCCCGCGAGCTGCTCAACCAGCGCAGCGCTGGCGGCATCGAGACCGCCACCGTTCTGGTCACCAACCCGACCCACTTCGCAGTCGCCCTGCGCTACGATCCCGAGCGCGACGCGGCGCCCGTCGTGGTTGGCAAAGCGGTCGAAGACGCGGCGCTCGCGATGCGGACACGTGCGCGCAAGCACGCGATTCCGATCGTCGAGAATCGTCCGCTGGCGCGCGCCCTGCACAAGACGAGCAAGGTAGGCAAGCCGGTGCCGGTGGAGCTGTACCGTGCGGTCGCCGAAGTGATCGCCCACGTGATGCGCCTGCGCGGCGTGGGAGCTGAAGCGTGAGCGCGCCTGCCATCGCAGTCCCAGCCAAGCAGTCGGCTGCCATGGCCATCGTGCCGCTTTTGCTGGTCGGCATCGTGCTGTTGATGGTGGTGCCGCTGCCGCCCATGCTGCTCGACCTCCTGCTCGCGACCTCGATCGCGGTCTCGGTCGCGCTCTTGCTCGTGGCACTGCAGGTCGAGCGCGTGCTCGATCTCTCGGTCTTCCCCAGCATTCTGCTCTTCATCACACTCTTACGCCTGGCGCTGAACGTGGCCTCCACGCGCCTGATCCTGCTGCACGGCGCCGAGGGTTCGCACGCTGCCGGCAACGTCATCCGCGCGTTCGGCGAGTTCATGATCGGCGGCAACTACGTGGTGGGCGCCACCATCTTTCTCTTGCTCGTCATCATCAACTTCGTGGTCATCACCAAAGGCGCGGGTCGCGTGGCTGAAGTCGCCGCGCGCTTCGCCTTGGACGCCATGCCCGGCAAGCAGATGGCCATCGACGCTGACCTCGCCGCGGGTGTCATCACGCAGGACGACGCGCGCGCACGCCGCAAGGGCGTCGAGCAGGAGAGCGACTTCTTCGGCGCCATGGACGGCGCGTCCAAGTTCGTGCGCGGCGACGCCATCGCGGGCCTGTTGATGACCGGCCTGAACGTGATGGTCGGTTTCGTGGTGGGCATGGTGCAGCACGACATGAGCGCCGCCGACGCGGCCTCGACCTACACGATCCTGGCCGTGGGCGATGGCCTCTCGGCACAGATTCCCGCGCTGTTGGTCTCGACCGCCGCCGCGGTGGTGGTGACCCGCGCTTCGCTCGGCAGTGAGCTGGCGCCGGCGCTGGTCGGCCAGCTCAGCCAGCGCAAGAGCGCCATCGTCACCACGGCCTGGGCCCTGGGCGCCGTGGGTCTGATGCCAGGCATGCCGGCGGTCCCCTTCCTCGCGCTGGCCGGCGTGCTGGGCCTGGCCGCGCGCAGCATCGCGCCACGCCTTGCGCCGGGTAGCACCCGTGAAGGTGAAAAGCGGCCCGGCGAACAGAAGACCGAGCCCACCGAGCGCGAGCGCCTGGAAGAGCTGCTGCCGGTCGAGCTGGTCGAGCTCGAGGTGGGCTACGACCTGGTATCGCTGGTGGATCAGTCGCAGGGCGGCGAGTTGATCGAGCGCGTCTCGGCCATCCGTCGCAACCTGGCCACCGAGCTCGGCATCATCGTACCGGCCGTGCACATCCGCGACAACCTGCGGCTGCGTCCGGGCGCCTATCGTCTCTTACTGTCGGGCAACGAGATCGGCCGTGGCGAGCTGCGCGTGCAGCGCGTGCTGGCGATGGACCCGGCGGGCAACGCCTCGCCCATCGCCGGCGAGGAAGTGCGCGAGCCTGCGTTCGGCTTACCCGCGCGCTGGATCATGCCCTCCGAGCGCGACATGGCCGAGTCGCTGGGCTACACGGTGGTCGACCCTGCCACGGTCGCCGCCACGCACTTCACGGAGATGCTGCGCAGCGCGGCGCCCGACATGCTGGGCCGCACCGAGGCGCAGGAGCTGGTGGACCTGTTCGCACGTCGCGAGCCAAAGCTGGTGGACGAGCTGATCCCCAACCTGCTCAGCCTGGGCGAAGTCATCAAAGTGCTCAAGCTGCTGCTGCGCGAGTCGGTCTCGGTACGCGACCTGCGCACCGTGTTCGAGGCGCTCTGCGACCATGCCCGCGAGACCAAGGACACTCAGATGCTCAGCGAGCTGGTGCGCGCCCGCCTGGCGCGCCAGATCTCGGCGCGCTTCACCAGCGAAGACGGCAAGGTTTGTGCATTGGTGCTCGATCCGCGGGCGGAAGAAGTGTTCCGCACCGGCTTTCCGGACGCCGCGCAGTCGCAGCGCTTGCTCGGCTCACTCGATGCGGCAGCGCGCGGCTTCGCCGGCGTGACCACGCCGCCCCTACTTTTGTGCGCGGTCGATGTACGGCGCAGTGTTTATGAATTTCTGTCCCGACGTGTTCCCGGCCTATCGGTGCTCTCCTATCGCGAGCTCGATGCAAAGGCGACGGTGCGCACGCTCGGTGTCGTAACAATGTGAGGAGGAAGACTTGCTCGAGCGAACCTACAGGGCCAAGCACATGGACGAAGCGTTGTCGCGCATCAAGCGCGAGCTCGGGCCGGACGCAGTGATTCTATCGTCGCGCGAATTGCGCGACTCCGGGCTGAGCGGCTCGGTCGAGGTCACCGCGGCGCCTTTCGGGGCGGCCGCCGATCTTCGCAACACCAACTCGAACACGCCGTCGCACGACACGCGCGCGGCCACGCTGGAGCGTCGCCTGCTTGCGGGCGGCGTGCCGATGAGCGCGGCGCGCACGCTGGCGATGCGCGTACGCAAGGCGATGCGCGAAAGCCGCCTTTCGTTCGTCGACGCGGTCGGCGCCGCGCTGCGCAGCGACGTGTCCTTCTCTGCCGGGTCGCGCGCCCGGGTGGTTGCGCTGGTGGGTCCCACCGGCGTCGGCAAGACCACCACCATCGCCAAGCTGGCTGCAATCGCGGCGCTGGTGGAGCGTCGCTCGGTAGCCCTGGTGTCCATCGACCAATACCGCGTGGGCGCCTCCGAGCAGCTGGCGCGTTATGCCGACCTGATCGGCATCCCGATGGAGTGCGCCACCGACGCGTCGAGCTTGAGCCGCGCGCTGCAGAAGCTGGGGCGAGCGGAGCTGGTGCTGGTCGACACATCGGGCCGCTCGCCGCGTGACGTGACCGGCATTCGTGAGACGTGCGACACCCTGCGCGGTACCAGCGAAGCCATCGAGGTCTACATGTGCGTTGCGGCAGCCATGCGCGAGGCCGAGCTGATGCAGACGCTCGACCGTCACGCCCTGCTGGCGGCGTCGCGGCTCATCGTGACCAAGCTCGACGAGGCGGTCCAGTGCGGCGGTGTACTCGCGGCCTACGTGCACAGCGGCTTGCCGCTCTCGCACTTCACGATGGGACAGCGCGTTCCCGAAGATATCGAAGCCGCCTCTGCCGAGACGCTCGCGGCCGTGCTGTGCGGCGAGGAGATTCAGTGATGGCCAAGGCGGATCAAGCGGCGGGTCTCAGGCGTGTGCGCCCCAGCTGGCAGGCTCTCAGCGTGTCGACACAGCCGACGAAGTCCCATCCGCTTCTGTCGATTGCGATCACTAGCGGCAAGGGTGGGGTGGGCAAGACGCAGATCGCAGCCAACCTCGCCGTCGCCATCGCGCAGCGCGGGCGCAAGCTGCTTTTGCTCGACGCCGATCTGGGTCTGGCTGGTCTCGACCTGGCGCTCGGCGTCACGCCCGAGCACACCTTGGCCGCGGTGCTGGAAGGCCGCATGACGCCCGAAGAGATTCTGGTCGAGGGTCCATGCGGTCTGCGCCTTCTGCCCGCCTGCCCCGGTCGCTACGAGATGGCCAACCTGTCCCCGAAGGATCGGGATGCACTGAGCAACGCCATCGATGAGTGCGCCGCCGCCTACGACGTGCTGCTCACTGACACTGGCGCCGGTATCAACTCCAACTCGGTCTCGTTCGCTGCTTCCGCAGACGAAGTGCTGCTGATCGCCACGCCCGACCCCACCTCGATGCGCGATGCGTACGCGATGGCCAAGGTGCTGACCAAGCGCGCAGGCGTGGAGACCATCCGCTTCGTCGCCAATCAGGTGACCTCCGAGTCACAGGGCGCCGAGCTGCACGACACGCTGCGCGGTCTGATTCGGCGCTTTCTGCCCATCGAGCTCAGCTACCTCGGCTGCGTGCCCCGGGACGAGCTGGTGCGTCAGGGAGCGGCGTCCGGCAGCCCCTTCATACTCAGGGCGCCCGAGAGCTACGCAGCACGCGCGCTGCAATCGATCGCGCAGCGGCTGCTGAGCCTCGAAGCCAAAGGCGTCGCATGCTGAGGGGCGCCTCGGCTTCCTCGAAGCCGGCCACGCCGGAAGCCCGGCCGAGCCGGGAAGAGATGATCAAACGCGGCCTGCCGATCGTGCGCCGGCTTGCGTTTCGTCTCGCGCGGCGCCTGCCGCCCAACGTAGACGTGGGGGACCTGATCGGTGCGGGTACGGAGGGACTGCTCAAAGCCACCGAGTCGTACGACCCCAGCCACGCGGCGCGCTTCGAGACCTACGCCGAAGCGCGTGTGCGCGGTGCGATTTTGGACGAGCTGCGCGGGCAAGACGCGCTGACGCGCCATGGACGCCGCCAGTTCGGTGAGCTGACGCGCGCGATTCGCAAGCTGGAAGCGTGGCTCGGGCGCGTGCCCGAGGAGCAAGAGATCGCGAACGAGCTCGGCATCGATCTGCCCACCTATCACAAGCTGACCGAGCACCTGTCGCGCGCGCCCGCGCTCGCCAACCTGGGCGCGCTCGACCCCGACGATGTGGCGGGCGACGAGAGCCCCGGTCGCGACCTCGAAGTGCGCGAGCTCAAGGCGCAGCTGGTGGTCGCGGTGAAGCACCTACCAGAGCGTACGCAGACCGTGCTCGCCCTCTACTATCAAGAGGAGTGTACATTGGCCGAGATCGGCCAAATCCTTGGCGTGACCGAGAGTCGCGTCTGTCAGATTCTTGGCGATGCGACTGCGCGCTTGCGCGCTGCGCTGGGCTATTGAGGAGCAAACATGGCTGATGGTATCTACACGGCACTGACTGGGGCGATTGCGCAGCAACAGAACCTGGACGTTATCGCCAACAACGTCGCCAACGTGACCACGGCCGGCTTTCGCGCCGACCGTGCGGTGTTCAACGAGTTCCTGGCCGGTGCGCAGAAAAATACGGTCCCATCCGTCAACCAACCGCTGCAGCAGCGTCCCGATCACTTCGTGCACGTTGGCCAAGTGACTCACAATCAGATGGATGGAGCGCTGCGGCTCACCGGAAACACGCTCGATTTCGGCCTGAGTGGAGAGGGTTTCTTCGTGGTCAGCACGCCGCAAGGCGAGCGCCTCACGCGCGCCGGTAGCTTCATGATGCGCGCCGACGGCAAGCTCTCGACGCACGAAGGTCACGACGTGATCGGCGAGGATGGTCATCCCATTCGCCTCTCGGGAACGGCGGCGCAAGTGCAGGTGGGCGTGGACGGCAGCATCCAGGTCGACGGCCAGCTGGTGAACAAGTTCAAGCTGGTCGGCGCCCCGGACGCCTCGAAGCTCGACAAGGAGAGCGCCACCTATTTCATCCCCGCACAGGGCGTGGAGCTCACGCCGGCACGAGACGTGCAGGTGACGCAGGGACACCTGGAGGCCTCGAACGTCAACGCGGTCGCCAGCCTCAACGAGTTGATCACGGTCAACCGCTCCTTCGACGCGCTCCAGCGCGTCATCGAAACCTTTCAGAAGATCGACGAGCGTACTGCGCGCGAGCTCGGTGCCCGCTGAAAGCCCAGCGCGGTCACAGTCGCTTCACGAACACACCCGCTCTTCAACCCACAGCAAGTCAACGAGCCAAACGGCTCACGGAGGATCCTCATGCTCAGAGCACTCAATACCGCGGCAACCGGCATGGCCGCGCAGCAGCTCAATATCGACGTTGTCGCCAACAACATGGCGAACGTCAACACCGCGGGCTTCCGCAAGAGCCGCGCGGAGTTTCAAGACCTCGTGTACCAGACCTTGCGCGCACCCGGTGGGCAATCCGGAAACGGGGCCTCGGCGCCGTCCGGCATTCAGGTGGGCCTGGGCGTACGCACCGTCGCCACGCAAGCGCTGCACATCCAGGGCGCCATGAAGCAGACCGGCAACTCGCTCGACCTTGCCATCGAGGGCAACGGCTTCTTTCAGCTGACGCGCCCGAACGGCGACATCGCCTATACGCGTGCGGGTAACCTCAAGACCGACGCCGACGGGCGCCTCGTCACCAACGATGGCTTCGCGATCGAGCCAGCCATCAACATCCCGCCCGACGCCACCAGCATCAGCGTTTCCACCACCGGTCTCGTCAGCGTCACCCAGCCCGGCCAGCAGAACGCCGTCGAGGTAGGCCAGCTGCAGCTCGCCAACTTCGCCAACCCCGGCGGCCTGCTCGAGATGGGACGCAGCATGTACGCGTCCACCGCAGCCAGCGGCCAGCCCATCGTGGTGAACCCCGGCGAGGGCGGCGTGGGCACCCTGGCCCAGGGCTTTCTCGAAGGTTCCAATGTGGAAGTGGTCAACGAGATGATCGAGCTCATCTCCAGCCAGCGCGCCTACGAGGTGAACCAGCGCGTGATCCAGGCTGCCGACGAGATGCTCAGCCGCGTTACGCAGCGATAATCGTTCACTGCGGCCTTCTGGTTGCTCGGGCGCGGAGCGCGCACTGCAATCAGCCCTGCTGGCCAGATCTTGGGACTCAACGTCCGCGCGGGCTCACGGCATCGGTCTGGGAGCGTGGCACGGCGTCTCACGCGCGAGCCTGTGTTCGACCCTTGTACGCGTCGGGAGCAGGTTTTGCACACCTGCCACCTGCCGGATCTATCTGCGCCGCTCCCGCAACAGTTGTGCCATTATCCACACGCGAGGGACCGCGCGATGACTATTCCTTCTCTGGCGGCGCTCAACGCTTCGATCGCTGGCGCCGTACAGCGCACCAACACCTGGAGCAAGCTCAGGCTGCCAGTGGCACAGGCGCTTACCCAAATGCTCAGGCAAGTCCAGGGACCTTACACGTTCATGGTGCACGAAGACAAAGATGGCGGGCTGGTGATCAGTCAGGGAACGTCATCCATGGCGCGCAGCGGCTACGCGGAAGACGGCCCTTTCCTGCACCTGGTGCCCCACGTGAATGGTCTGATCCACGTCAGCTATCGCAAGCCCGTGGTCTACAAGACGTTCGCAAAGCAGATTCCGAGCAGCAACGAGGTAGATCTCCTGGGCAGAGGGTTCGAGCCGTCCGCCTTCGCCGAGCCTGCGACGTCCGCGGTGCTGGAAGAGATCGTCACCGCCTTCTGTCAGGAGGTACTGCGCGATCACTGGTCGAGCATTCTGTAGATCAGGTTCACGGGCGGGGTGGCCGCGTAGTGGCCGGGGACTTGGCGGCCAGCACAGTCGGTACCACGTAGCCGTGTGCGTCGATCACGACGTGTCCCTGCTTCAGCAAGCGCCCCACCGCGCGCTTGAAGGCTTTCTTGCTCAGCCCGAACTGTGTGCGAATCTGCTCGGGAGGTGAGCGATCGGACAGCGCGGGCGCGCGCGCTCCTTGCAGTACCGAGAGCACGCGCTCAGCATCCTGCGCCAGCTCGTCGTGCGCGAGACCGCGCAACGAAAGCGCAAGTTTTCCATCGGGCCAGACGTGCGCGATGCGAAACGACGCTGCCTGGCCACGCCGGAGCGCGTGCGGCTCCCGCTCCGGGAGCAGGCCCACGAAGCGTCGCTCCAGGATCACGAAGACGCCGACGCCCGGTTCTTGTCGCCAGGCTTCGCCCTCGACCCACTCGTCGATCTGAAAGTCCCCGCCCTCGTGCAGCAACTCGCGGACGCGCATCGTGCCGATGAGCCGGTCGGAATTGTCGCGGAGCAAGCCGATGGGATGTCGCTCTCCCACGCTGAGCTCGCGCGTTTGCTCGGCGAAGGGCACGAGCAACTGTTTGGGTAACCCCCACTCCACGAACGCTCCGAAGCGGGTCGTGTCACGGACCTCCAGAAAGGTCACCTCGTTCAGCGTAAGCGCGGGCGAGCGCGTGGTGGCGATGGGACGGTCGCTCGAGTCGAGATACACGAACACCGTGATCTCGTCGCCCGCTTCGAGCTCGCCTTGCAGCTCTGCGCGCGGCACGAGCACACAAAAGCCATCGGGGTCGTCATCGATCTCGAGGAAAGCGCCGGGCGCTTCTATCCGGCGCACCTTGAGGCGTGCGTTGCGCCCGAGCAGCATGTCGATCGTGAGGGACATCGCGCGCCAGTATACGTGGTAGGAAGAGACCGCGCCTCGGGGCGTGCAGGCGCGTGCACGCCGGTCGCTCGCGCCGCGCACTTGATCTGATAACGTTGAGTGAATCCCAACGGAGGGGCGACAATGGCCATTCACCATGCTGCTGCAGGAGAGACGATCGATATCCCGCTCCTGGCAACCACGCCCGGGGAAGCCCTGACCAGAACACTCTTCAAGACCGCCGAGCTCGAGGTCATGCGGATGGTGGTGCTCAAGGACAAGGAAATCCCCAGCCACCGAGTGCCCAGAACGGTCACCATGCAGTGCCTGGAGGGTCGCGTGGCGCTCGTCGCAAACGGCCGAATGCAGGAGCTCCGGGCTGGACAGATGCTCTATTTCCCGGGTGGGGAGGAGCACTCCATCAAGGGCATCGAAGACGCCTCCATTTTGCTGACCATCGTGCTGGGCGCCTGAAGCTGCGCGAGCTGCCGCCTTCTTCTTCTGCTGGGCGCTCGAAGCTGCACGAGCCAGCGCGCTAGGGGCCGCTCGAGTGCTTTTCGTGAGCGCGCGGCGCTGGTTGCTTCAGGAGGTCCGTCAGTGCCGCAATGAGCCGGTCGATGTCGACCGGCTTGGCCATGTGCACCTGGAAGCCGGCGGCGAACGCGCGGCGCCGATCGTCCTCGCTGGCCAGCGCCGTGAGGGCGAGCGCGGGCACATCGCCTCCCCGCTGGGGCCCGAGCGAACGGATCCAGCCGAGCAAGCCGTAGCCGTCCTCATCGGGCATCGCGATGTCGCACACCAACACGTCGGGCCTGAACTCCTCGAACACGGGCCTGGCCTTCGCGGCGGAGTCGACCGAGCGCACCTCGGCGCCACTCATGCCGAGCATCTCCGTCAGCGCTTCGTTGGTCCCAGGATCGTCTTCCACGAGCAAAACACGGACGTCCTTGATGCTGCCGAAGGCGGGCTCCTCGGGCACGAGCTCTTCTTGAGCTGAAGCCGCGGCCGGCTTGCTTGGCCTTCTCATCAGCGGGAGCACGATCGTAAAGGTCGACCCCTGCTTCTTGCCCGCGCTCTGGGCCTGGATGGTGCCCCCGTGGGCCTCGACCAGGTAGCGCACGATGGCGAGGCCCAGACCCAGACCGCCGTGGCTGCGCGTCTGCCCGCGGTCCTCCTGGCTGAAGCGATCGAAGATGTGAGGCAAGAAGTCGGGCTCGATGCCGATGCCCGAGTCGCTCACACGGATGCGACCTCGCCCGTCCAGCGAGTCGACCGTCACGCCCACGCGCCCTCGTTCAGGCGTGAACTTGATGGCGTTGGTGAGCAGATTCAAGAACGCCTGCTGCAGCCGCGCCGGGTCCCCCGAGACCGGCGGCAGCGATTCCTCGATGTCGAGTACGACCTCCAGCTGCTTCTTCTCGGTGATCGGGCGCAGCGTGTCCACCGCGGCCTGGACGAGCGACGCCAGGTTGACGGATTGCAGCTCCATCTTCAGTTTGCCGGTCACGATGCGGGAGATGTCGAGCAGGTCGTCGATCAGCTGCGCTTGCGCATGCGCGGCTCGCTCGATGGTCTCGCCCGCTTTCTTGAGCCTGGCCTCGTCCATCTTGCCCCGGCGGAACATTTGAGCTTGCAGGAGCAGGGTGGAGAGCGGCGTGCGGAGCTCGTGCGAGAGCGTGGCGAGAAACAGGTCCTTGGCTCGATTGGCCTCTTCGGCGCTGGCCTTCGCGGCCCTCATCTCCTCGTGCAGGCGCGCGCGCTCCGACTCACCGCGCAGACGCTCGGTGATGTCTTCGACGGCCAGCAAGACCATGCGCTCTCCACTCGGCATGGAGACGGCGCGGCCCGACAAGGACAGACAGCGGCTGCCTAGGCGCGGGAGCTCGCGCTCCACCTCGAGCTTCTGGAAGCGCTCGTCTCCCTTCAGCACCCGATCGAGCGCCGAACGCAGCTCGGGAATGTCCCAGGCCCCGTTCATGATCTCATCGAAGGCGCGTCCTTCGGACTCGGTCTGGGACATGCCGTATCTCTGGTGGAACGCCTCGTTGCCCGACAGGACCCTGAGCTTCTCGTCGAGCACCACCAGAGGCGTCTGAACGGCCTCGACCGTCGCTCTCGCGTAGTCGCGAGCCCATACCGCGGCGCCGAGTGCGCGCTTCAGCGCATCGATGTCGACGATGGACAGAACCGCGCCGTCGATTCTTTTGTCGACGGTGGTGTAGGGCCGAATCTGCAGCCGGTACCAGCACCCATCTCGACTCTGGGCTTCCGTCTCTTGCGTGGTGACCGTATCGATGACCTCGGCGATGTGCTGGTCGAGGCTCTCGAGCACGAGGGTCGATTTGATGTCGTCAATAGGCCGCCCGATGTCGGAAGGCAGCAGGTTGAGCAAGGGGCGCGCCTTGGGAGTGAAGCGGCGAATCCGACGGTTGGCGTCGACGATGACGATGGCCACCTCGACACTCGCGAGAACATTCACCAGATCGCTATTGACCGAGTTGAGCTCGGTGTTGCGTGTCTGCAGCTCCTCGTTCAAGGTGCTCAGCTCTTCATTGGTGGACTGGAGCTCTTCCTTGGCCGTCTCGAGCTCTTCGTTCAGGCTCTGCAGCTCCTCGTTGCCGGATACGAGCTCTTCGTTGGCAGCCAGCAGGTCTTCGTTGGTTCCCTGGTGCTCCTCGACGATGGACCGCAGCTGGTCCTTCGTGGCAATCACCTCGTCCTCGAGCGTGGCGACACGCTGGGCGTCTACGCGCACGGCGGATGCCGGTCGTCGTTGCCGTCCGAGGGCAGCTTTCTTGCCGATCGGTGTCTCGGGAGCTCTCGGCGTCTCGAAGAGAACGGCGAAGACATGCTCCAGCGACTTCGGAGGAGAGGCGATGGGGACCACGACCAAGTCGCACGCGAGCGAGGCGCCGTCCTGTTCGACCTGCACGCCCGGCCGGCGCACGGTGGTTCCCTCCTTCTTGGCCTGCGAGATGGCCATGCGCAGCTCCGCCATCAGGCCCTTGCGAGCCATCTTGAGCAGGTCGTGCTGCGGCTGGCCGGGGGCCGGTTCCAGGTACGGTCCGGTACGCCCGCGGAAATGGAGGATCTCCATCCGCTCGTTCACGATGACGCCCGGCGGCGCGTAGTGGTCCAGCAGAAGAGTCTCGGTTCGCCTGACGATCTCTGCGGAGGTCGACGTCCGCACACCGAACGCAGCAGACGCTGGCGCGGCGACAGCTACCTCTCTGCCTTTCAAGATGCGAAGAGTGCTCTTGGCGGCGGTCCTGGTGAAAATCTTGTGATCCTTGTCCAGTGCGGCGAACAGATTGCTGCCATCGGCGATGTTCTCGGCGTGACCGAGCAGCAGAAAGCCTGGCTGAGAAAGCGCGAATTGGAAGGTCGCCAGCATCCTTTTCTGCAGCTCTGGACCGAAGTAGATGAGGAGGTTACGGCAGCTCACCAGATCGAGCTTCGAGAACGGCGGGTCACTCGAGAGATCGTGCTTCACGAAGGCGCAGCGTTCGCGCACCAGCTTGTTGATTCTGTAGCCGCCCCCTTCCACCTTGCTGAAGAAGCGCGAAAGGCGCTCCGCGCCGATGTCGCGAATGGAGCCCTCGGGGTAGAAGCCAGCGCGGGCTCTTTCGATCGCCTTCTCCGAGATATCGGTGCCGAACAGCTGGATTGGCACGTCGGAGGCGTTCTCCTGCGCGAGAAACTCCAGCAGCGAGATGACGAGCGAATAGGCCTCTTCGCCGGTCGAACAGCCCGCCGACCAGATGCGAATCGTGCCGCCGTCTCGCTTCTGTCTCAGGATTTCCGGAAACACCTGCAGCTTCAGTTGATCGAATACGTCAGCGTCCCGGAAGAACGACGTCACGTGGATGAGGATATCCTCGAACAGCGCTTGGGCTTCGGTGCTGTCTTCCTGGAGCAGGTGTACATATTCGTCTGCAGTTGCCAGGCGGTGCACCGCCAGCCTGCGAGCCAGGCGCCTGCGGATACTGGTGAGTTTGTACTCGCTGAAGTCGACGCCTACGACGTCGCGCAGCAGCGCGAGGATCTTCTTGAGCACCCGATTGTCAGCCGGGCTCGGGAGCTCCTCTTGCGCGCGTCCACGCACGAACGGATGGCGGCCGATGCGCAGAAGTTCCTGGACCAGCTCCGGCAGGGGAAGGGCAAAGTCCACCACTCCCGTCTTGATAGCCGCTTCGGGCATGCTGCTGAATTTGGCGGAGCGGGGATCCTGCGCGAACGTGACGCCATCCTCTGCCTTGATGGCGCGAAGACCTTCGGAACCGTCAGCGCCGTTTCCAGACAGCACGACGCCGATCGCCTGATTGCCACGCTCTATCGCCAGCGCCTTGAAGAAGAAGTCGATCGGCAAGTGCGGATTGCGCCCCTTCGCCGGTCGCGGCAGGAGCGTGAGCGCACCCTCGAGGATCCCGATCTCGGCATTGGCGGGAATCACGTACACGTGATCGGGTTCCACCAGCATCCCGTCCCGGATCTCCTCCACCGGGAAGGCCGTCGATCGTGCGAGCGCTGCACTGAGGTAGCTGGCATGCGTGGGATCCAGGTGCTGGATCAGCACGAACGCCATGCCCGTGTCTTCTGGGATGTGCCGGAGAAACTCGATGAAGGCTTCCATGCCGCCGGCAGACGCGCCGACGGCTACGATGGGAAAGGAAGTAGAAGGGCTGGCGGAGGCCGGCTCGGCAGGCTGAGCTCCGTTGCCGGAGGCCGACGTCGTGTTCGGGTCCGCCTGGGAGCCAGCCATCGACGCGTGCGGCTGGGAGCCAACCATCGTCGTGCTCGGGTCCGCCTGGGAGCCAACCGTCGACGCGCGTGGGTCCGCGCGCGAGCCAAACTCGACCGTGCGCTGGTCCTTGCCCCTCCTCATCCGGTAACCTCCCGTTCCGCCGCGCATGCGAGGGATCGTGGCGGGCAGGCAGGAGATTTCACGCGAGTCTAGTTGACTGACTCAGTTGCTGACGTCTTCCACCTGGGCGTGCCACGGCCCAAGCAGGTTGGGCGCCACACCGCACAATGTCCAGGGGATTTCACAGATTGAGGATGACCGCTAAGCTACGCGGCGTGTCCCGCCTGGTTCTGTCGCAGCTGTACACCCGCTATGTCGTCGAGGGCCGGCCGCTCGAAACCTCGATCGAGGCCGCCCTGCGCGCCGACGATCGGCCGGGCGCCCGGGCTATCCTGCAGGCTGTCGAGCGCCGCCGGCGCGCGCGGCGCGCCGAGGGACAGCGGGTGCGGAAGCTGTTGCGCTACGAGACGCAGTTGTGGGGCGTCGGCGTGATGCGGGTTGCAGGTGTGGACGAGGCGGGAATGAGTCCGCTGGCCGGGCCCGTTGCCGCCGCGGCCGTGGTGTTTGCGCCGGGCACGCGCATGCAAGACGTGGACGACTCGAAGAAGCTGGACGCGCGCACGCGCGAGCGGCTGGCCCTCGAGATCAAGCAGCGCTGCGCCGCCTGGGCGGTCGGATTCGCCGAAGTAGACGAGATCGATCGCTTGAATATCTACTGGGCAGGCCTGCTCGCGATGCAGCGCGCGATCGAGGCGCTCGCGCAGCTCCCGGAGCATCTGTTGCTCGACGCGCGCAAGCTCAAGCAGCTGGCTATCCCGCAGCAGCGCATCGTGAAGGGTGATCAGAAGAGTCTGTCGATCGCCGCCGCGTCAATTCTGGCCAAGACCTCGCGCGACGCGCGCATGGCCGAGCTCGACGCACAGTACCCGGGCTACGGCTTCGCCAAACACAAGGGTTATCCCGTGCGTGAGCACGTGCGAGCGCTCGAAGCACTCGGAGCTTGTCCGATCCATCGCCGCTCGTTTGCACCGGTGCGCCACGTGCTTGGACTACCGCCGTTGCCTCCGTGGCCGGCGCCGGCGGGGTGAGCGCGCCACGCGAGCAAGGCGCGCGAGGCACGTATCTTGCTGCATTTTTCAAGCTGCGTGAAAGGCCTGGTGTGCATGAGCGGCATACCCAAAATGCCCTGCATTGCCCTGTCGTTGCTTGCGGCGTGCCACGTACGTGCGTGTGAGTTCACGAAGTCTCGTGCTCAGGATGCCCCAGCTCACGGGCGCACCAGCACGTCTGCCACATCGGCGCGTCCGCAATCGCCCGCGTCCGCAACCGACCCGACGAGCGCTGCGCCGGCCAGCGCGGTTTCGGGAAGGGGCAACGAAACGCAGCAAGCGGCGCAGCCCGAGCCGAGTGCGAGCTATTTCGAGGACATGGCGGCGCCGCCGGACGCACCACAGAGCCGTTCCCCCGCCGCCAGCGAGGGCCCCGCAACTCCGCAGTTTACCTCCGCGGCTCCGCCATGGGAGGTCGAGGAGTTCGGCACTGCCGAGCAGAATCAAGCGCATGCCGCGCCCGCGGGGCAGGGCGCCACGCCGCTGCCAACGAGTGAGCCAGGCGCCGAGAACAACACGAACGCTGCAGAGGAACCAGAGGCGCAAGCCGCCGCGCCCGAGATGCGCGTCGAGTCGAGTGTGTCCAGCCCACAGCCCGAGCGCGAAAGCGCCCCGGCCGCAGCATTCAGTGCGCCCATAGACGAGCGTGACACCAGGTTTGACCACGGACTGAGGGGCACCGGCCCGGGTAGCGGTCCCGGCAGCACCGGCGTCGGTATCGGCGCCGGGAGCACGGGCTACGGCAGTGGGCCCGACGCCACGGGCTTCGGGATCGGCCAAGGCAGCACGGGCATCGGCATCGTACCGAACAGCACGGACTTTGGGATCGGGCCGAACAGCACGGACTTTGGGATCGGCCAAGGCAGCACGGGCATCGGCATCGGGCCGAACAGCACGGACTTTGGGATC